>Ga0081455_10002262_pt1 | contig 22944 bp, 19 predicted proteins | sample TabmetS3T2R1_FD_70207 | JGI IMG/M metagenome (GOLD analysis project Ga0081455, IMG submission 70207) | Tabebuia heterophylla rhizosphere microbial communities from the University of Puerto Rico - S3T2R1 | ecosystem: Host-associated > Plants > Roots > Rhizosphere ...
ATGCTAGCGCTGCTGGCACACGGTGCGCTGTAATGCGATCGAGGACCTCACTAATCCCGCGGAACGAGTAGATCGCGACACCTGCGCCGACCACCGCAAGACCGCTTATCCCGAGGAAGGCTAGCAGCAATCGACTGGCCACGCCCAGCCGGGTCGCCGTCATCGCGCGGGCTTTCGCAGCGTAGCTCATGGCGGATTGACTTGCCTTAAAGGCGCCGCCCACTGGCAGAGAGCATGTCCCATTCCTGACGCTAGGGGCACGAGCCGCGGTCACCGCCGGCGCATCCAAGTGTGCGCTTCCCGGACGTTCGAGGCGTTCTCCCGGACGCACATCCTCTCGCGACGAGTGGCACGATTGCGCTCGGTGTTGGCAGACGTCAGCCAAATGGGAACTTCAAGGCACGGGCGTTGAGAAAGGCCCGTTCAGAGATTTCTCCCCAGCCCATGATAGATGTTCGGAACTTGAGGAAGCTTTCATGTACTCGTCGCGCCAGGTCGTCTTTCCGACTTATCTCCACAAGAACCTCGCCGCTCAGCTTACCGAGCGTTTGCAGGATACCGTCGTCGACTTTGCGGATCTGGATTGTTGGATCTTGGACCAGCGTCGCGAGCGAGCTTGCATTGTTGGCATTGAATTCCGCAAGACTGCGATCGTTCTCGGCCGCCGCGGCGCCTTCGATGATGCTGCGCTCGGTGCTGCCAAGGCTTTCCCAAAGCTTTTTATTGACGGCAAGGGAAATTGCCGCTCCAGGTTCGTGGAAGCCCGGATAGTAGTAATATTTTGCCGCCTTGTGCAGCCCCAACGCCATATCCAGCCAGGGGCCGACGAATTCGCTCGCATCAATAGCGCCGGACTGCAGCGACGGAATGATCTCACCCGCTGGCAGGGTCACCACGACAGCGCCGAGGCGCTGCAGCACCTCCGCCCCGGGGCCGGGCATGCGGTAGCGCAGACCCTTAAATGCCTCGACACTGGTCAGCTCCTTCGTGAACCAGCCGCCCATCTGCGCGCCCGTATTACCGCAGAGAAACGCCTTGAGACCGAAACCCGCGCTCAGCTCATCCCACAGCGGCTGGCCACCACCGAAGTAAACCCATGCATTCATTTCGGCGGCCGTCAGGCCGAACGGGACATTGCAGAAGTAGGAGAAGGTTGTGGACTTGCCAGCCCAAGTGATCTCCGAGCCGTGGTAAAAATCGGCGACGCCGGACTTCACGGCATCGAAGGACTCCATGGCACCAACCAGCTGGCCGGCTCCAAACACCTTGACTTGCAGCCGCCCAGCCGAGAGTGTCGTGATCGACTGCGCGACCCGTTCGGCGCCGGATTGGAGGCCAGGCAGGGTCTTGGGCCAGATGGTGACCATCTTCAGCTCGCGGATGCCCTGGGCAATCGCGGGTTTCGCCAGCGCTGCCGCAGCAGCGCCCATGCCTGTTCCGACTATAAATGAACGGCGCTTCATGGTTCCTCTCCCATCGATCGCAAGATTGCGTTGCTTGTCAGCGCAATAGCCACGAACCTCCAGTGTACTGTCCGTCTCAAACACACATCCAAGTCATCATCTGTTGGGGATTCTGAGCATTACTCCGCCTTCGCGGCTTCGAGCAGTGTCCGGATTTTGCCAAGCAACCGCTCCAGCTCGATCGGCTTGGTGTCGTACTCGTCGCATCCCGCCTTGAGCGCCTTGTCCCGATCAGTGGCCATGGCATGCGCCGTGAGCGCGATAATGGGAACCTTGCCCAGTTGCTCTGTGGCCTTGATCCGGCGCGTCGCCTCCCACCCGTCAAGGACCGGAAGGCTCATATCCATCAGAATAAGATCGGGCTTGCCGCTCATCGCAATGGCGACACCGCGGGCTCCATCTTCGGCGATCATCACTTCGTAGCCGGCGCGCACGAGGCGTCGCGAGAGCATGTCGCGGTTCATCTCGTTGTCCTCAACCAGCAAGATCTTGACCATGGTGTTGCCTCCCATCGACATGAGCGCGGCGAGCCTCCCTTAGCGCCAAGCTGGCAAGTGAGCGACGCAAAAATGGCAGTGGCGCTAGCTGGCGCTCCTTGCGTCGATGCGGGCCTCGTTGCGAACGACGCCGCGGCCCAGCCTCCTAACCCGCGCCCCGGACGCGCGGCACTAGCCTCAGTTAGCTGCCGATCCACAATGTTTGTCGCGGCTCGCCGGCTTTACGACACTTATTGCTAACGCAGACGCCCCGCTGTGATCTAAAGCACAGCTTGCACACAGACGATCCTGTCAGCCAACTGATCTTCGTGAAATATCCTCCGCGTGCAGGCGCGATCCGTGTGCACACGCGCGTGGCGCGTCGAACTTGCCATCGAGCATCCAGGGCGCGGGGTTAAAGGGAGTGGGCTGCGCCGTCGCCTTGCCAAGCAGGGCCTGCGTGGAGCGTCCCGGCGCCCAAACAGGGCGGATAAGGCGCGCGATGGCTTTTTTGCTGTGCCGACCGCGCCTCGAGGAGCGCAACCATCGCGGCCCTCAATCCGATCATATTGGATCCCCATTTTTCTCGCGCGCCCATGCAGACGCGTTGGGGGATATGCTGAAGACCCTCGCTCGCGCTTTTGCTGGCAAGCGCGTTGCACCTCGGCCACGCAAGGTGTGTTGCCCCTGGGCCAAAGCAGGGTGCAAGCCCTTCACGCAACGGTGAATTGTTCGCACCCAAACATCAGCACAGGATTGCCGCCGTGGTGCGGGGTGCGCGATGAGGCTCGTCAATGCAAGCGCGAAAGCTGCTGGATGCAGCGCCCTTTGAACCCGAGACCATCAAGGCGCTGAAACAGGCGTTTGATGCCGCGTGGGAAAGCATCTCGCCCTCAATTACGCGGGACAGGATCGACGACACGCGACTGAGCTTGGCGCATGCCATTGTGGCGCATGCCGGGACGGGGGATTGGGACTCTGAGAGCCTGAAACAGGCGGCCTTGGAAGCGGTACAAAAGCACCCGCCGCGACCGCCCCCCGCGCCGTGAGCCACGCCTTGAGTTCCCCGTCCGAACCGCCTCGACGGCGCTACTCTTGGGGATAGTGAGCGTCGCTGCGCGGGGCTGATTTACCCCGCAGAGGAGCGACTTAGGGGCGGCGGAGTACCGGGGTGGTCCTTCCTGCAGCTCGTTGTGGAAGGCGCCGTCTCAACGCTCCGCCACCCGTGCATTAAGCCTAAGCGTGTTGGCCTGGATACGCGCTCAATTTGCACGACTATCCCCATAATCCCCAGCGGCCCGCGGCGACCCAGGGGCGATCACGCCGGCTGAGTGGCGCGCCTGGCGTTTGGCTTGCCCGTTCGCCGGCGCGGGCCTTTAAAAAAATGGGCGGAGCCCACGCACCGTTCGGGCTGAGCGCGGGTCAAACACTCGGGGCGCGTGATAAACTCGCCTTCCTTCGCCCCTGGCCTACAGGTGAGCGCGATGGTGTGAGCCGCTGGGACAACCGTGATGGACTTTAACATCCCCGAGGAGATTGCCGCCTATCTCGATGAGCTCGATCGCTTCATCGAGCGCGAGATCAAACCGCTCGAGAACAAGGACGACAACGTGCGCTTCTTCGACCATCGCCGGGAAGCAGCGCGCACGGACTGGGATCGGGGCGGCTTGCCGAACGAAGCATGGGAAGGGCTGCTCCATCAAGCGCGGCGCGCCGCCGACCGGGCGGGCCATTATCGCTATCCGCTGCCCCAGCAATACGGCGGCCAAAACGGAAGCAATCTCGGCATGGCCATTATCCGGGAGCATCTCGCGCTCAAGGGGCTTGGCTTGCACAACGACCTGCAGACCGAGCACTCGATTGTGGGCAACAACGTCGGCGTACTCTTGATGATTGCCTACGGCAGCGAAGAACAGAAAGAGCAGTGGGTCGAAGGACTGCTGCAAGGCACCTTAGGTTTTGCCTATGGCATCACCGAGCCGGAGCACGGCTCGGACGCGACCCACATGGAGACGAAGGCCGTACGCGACGGCAATGGCTGGCGCATCAACGGCTCCAAGACCTGGAATACCGGCATTCACAAGGCGAAGCATGACCTGATCTTTGCGCGCACCAGCGGCAAGGCGGGCGATGGCCACGGCATCACGGCATTCCTCGTGCCGACCAACAGCGATGGTTTCAGAATTGAAGAGATGCTGTGGACTTTCAATATGCCGACGGATCATGGCCGCATCTCACTCACCAATGTCTGGGTGCCGGCTGCTGCGATCTTCGGGCAAGAAGGCCGCGGCCTGCAGGTCGTGCAGCACTTCTTCAACGAAAACCGCATCCGCCAGGCGGCTTCCAGCCTCGGCGCCGCGCAGTACTGCATCAACGAATCCGTCAAGTACGCCAACCTGCGAAAACCGTTCGGCAAGCCATTGTCGAGCAATCAAGGTATCCAGTTTCCTTTGGTTGAACTGCAGACCCAGTGTGAGATGTTGCGTGCGTTGGTGCATAAGACCGCGTGGGGGATGGATCAGCACGGCAACTTCTCGGTCTCCGACAAGGTCTCGATGTGCAACTACTGGGCCAACAGACTGTGTTGCGAGGCGGCCGACCGTGCCATGCAGGTGCATGGCGGATTGGGGTATTCCCGTCACAAGCCGTTCGAACACATCTATCGTCATCATCGTCGCTACCGCATCACCGAGGGCGCCGAGGAAATTCAGATGCGTCGCATCGCCGGCTACATGTTTGGCTTCATGAAGCAGCGCGCGCCGAAGGGCGTGGAGAGCGATTGATTTGACAGGCATCGACGAGCAACTCGCCGCCGTCCTATTGAGGCGCATCGACGGATGCCGGGGTCTCCTGGCCTGCGAGCGCCTGTCGGCCGGGGCGAGCCAGGAAACCTATCGGATCCTGCTTAGGACCGATGCCGGTGAAAAGAAGCTGGCGATGCGGCGCGCACCCGCGGGGGTGGCAGCAACGGTGAGCGGCTATCCCGGCCTTGCGACCGAAGCCATGCTGATGTTGGCCGCGCGCGCCGGCGGCGTACCCGAGCCGGAAATCCTTTGGGTGCTGCTGCCCGAGGATGGCCTCGGAGATGGCTTTATCATGGAATGGCTCGAGGGCGAGACCTTGGGCGCGCGCATCGTGCGCGACCCCGCGCTCGCTGCCGTGCGGCCGAAACTCGCCGAACAATGCGGTGAGATTCTCGCCCGCATCCACGCCATCGACATCGAATCGACCGGGCTTGCCGCGCGGCTCAGCCGCATCACTCCCGAGCAATACGTGCGCGCAACCTGGCAGCGCTACCAGGCACTGGGCACGCCGCAGCCGATGATTGATTTCTCCGCGCGCTGGCTGCTCGAGCACCTGCCGGCGACGGTCGAGCCGACCTTGGTCCACAACGACTTTCGCAACGGCAACATGATGGTGTCGGACAAGGGTGTCGTCGCCGTCCTCGACTGGGAGATCGCCCATATCGGCGATCCCATGCGCGACCTCGGCTGGATTTGCACGAACTCCTGGCGGTTCGGGCGCAGCGATCTGCCGGTGGGCGGATTTGGCAGTTATGCCGACCTGTTCCGCGGCTATGAGCGCGTATCGGGCAAGCGGGTAGACCCAGCTCACGTAAAGTTCTGGGAGATCTTTGGCTCCTTCTGGTGGGCATGCTCCAGCCTCAGCATGGCCCAGCACTACCGCACCGGTCCCGACCGGACGGTGGAGCGGCCGGCAATCGGGCGGCGGTCCTCGGAGTGCCAGGTCGACTGCGTCAACCTTCTCATTCCCGGACCTGTCATGCTGATCGTGCCGGATCCTCTGCCATCGAACCTCGATATGCCGAGGCTTGATGAGCTTGTGACCAGCGTGCGCGACTACCTCAACCTGGACGTGATGCAGGCGACAAGCGGGCGCACGCGGTTCCTGGCGCGCGTTGCCGGCAATGCCCTCGATATCGTGTTGCGCGATCTTGCCGTTGGCAGCAGGCATCGCCTGCACGAGCTCGAACGCCTGCGTACCTTGCTGGCTGAGACGGGTGACCTCGAGGCGTTACGCTGGTCGCTGGTGCGGCGTTTGCGCGACAATGAGATTGCCCTGGACCATCCAGGGCTCGCGGCGACGTTGCGCGAAGCCGTCGTTAACCAGGTGGCGATCGATCAGCCAAACTACAGCGGGCTCAAGACCGCGCTCGCCAACGCATCGCCGGGACCGGCTTAGGCGACAGCTGCCCGGCATCAGGGCGAGCCAGCTTGCGAGGTTGATGGCAATTGCCAAGCTTTGCCAGCGATCCTTATGATCTTGCCCATGCTACGACCATACCGCCGCAACCGCGGGCGCCGGCCTGCACGAGGAGCGATGCTGAGCGCGCTCGCCCTGCTCGGTGCCTTGGCGGCTCCCAACACCGCCCGCCTCGCCGGGGCGGAGACCACCCATCAATCGGTTGAGGTGATCGAGCGGGGGCGCCGCATCTATGAGGCGGGGCAGCTCGGCTCCGGCGAGCCGCTTCGCGCCCAGCGCGGCGAGCAGGGCATGACTGTCAGCGGTCGCGCCGCGGCGTGTATCAACTGCCACCAGCGCAGTGGTTTTGGTCTATTCGAGGCATCCAATCTGGTACCGGCGGTGACGGGGCCGAGCTTGTTCAGCAACGCCCAGCCCAGGCCCCAGACACCACGCCGCGCCAAAGGCATGGAGCATCAGGAATTTTCCTTTCTGACGCGTCCGCCCTACGACGACTTGAGCCTCGCCCGGGCGCTCAGCGAGGGTCTTTCGCCCAGCGGGCAGCCCCTGCAATATTTGATGCCGCGCTATGCCCTTAACGATGCGGATATGGCGGCGCTGATCGCCTATTTGCGGCAGCTCTCGTTGCAACCTTCGCCGGGCATCGATCGCACGGTTGCGCATTTCGCCACCGTAATTGCCCCCAACCAAGACGCGGGGCGTCGGCAGGCCGTGCTTGAGGTCCTAAACGCCTGCTTCCGCGAGCGCCACCCGCCGGGCGCCGCCGGTCAGGCCTGGCATCTCAGCGTTTGGGATCTGACGGGCGCGCCCGAGACCTGGGAGGCGCAACTCAGCGCCAAGTTGCGGGAGCAGCCGGTCTTCGCCTTGCTGTCAGGCCTCGGCGGCGAGGAATGGGACCCCGTGCAGCGCTTTGCCGAACGGGAAAAGATACCAAGCCTGTTCCCAAATCTCACGCTGGCGCCGGCGGCGCCCGCAGGCGGGTACAGCTTCTATTTCTCGCGGGGCGCGCTATTGGAGGCGGAGGTTCTCGCGCAATATTTGCGTGAGACCTCTCCCCCCTTCCGCCGGCTGGTGCAACTCAATCTCGAGACCGGCCCGGGCGCAAGGGCTGCGGCGGCCTTGCGGCGGGCGCTCGAGGGTCAACCACAAACGATCGAAGATCGGCCCGTGCGGCAGGCAACGACAGAGGCCATGGCCGCTGGCCTTGCCGACCTCGGTCCCAGCGATGTGTTGGTGCTGTGGCTCGAGGCCGGCCAACTCAAGGCACTCGCCGACTTGCCGCCGCCCAACCTCGGTCGGATCCTCATTTCCGGCGGGCTCGGCGGGCTTGAGCGCGCGCCGCTCCCCGCCACATGGAAGCCGCACACGTTCATGATCTACCCAGTCGATGCGCCGCAACGCCGCGAGGCGCGCATGGGGTTCAATCTGCGCCCTTGGCTGCGGAAACATGCCATTCAAGGGACCGATGAGATCCTGCTCGGCAACACGCTGGCCGCCTGCAGTCTCCTCTCCGAGAGCGTGTCGCGCTTGCGTGGCTCCTACTTCCGCGACTACCTGGTCGAGATGATTGAGAACTATCCAACCGGCATGGGCAATGCACCGGCGGCCCAGGCATTCCCGAGGTTCACGCTCGGGCCCGGTCAACGCTATAGCTCCAAGGGCGCCTATATCGTCAAGTTCGAGGACGCAAACGGCGGCGAGCTGGAGCTTGTCCACGATTGGCTCGTGCCGCCATAACCCCAACTTCCGTTGCCGTCACAGCCATCATCGCTGGCTGTATCGACGTTGGCCACGTTGACCCGCCTGCCAGCAAAGGTTTCATGGCGGCGGCGGTTAGGCAGCGAGGCATGCGAGCGCGGTTAAGTCTCACCGACATATGAGGACCGGCACGCTGCTCATCGTGAGCACCCTCGTGGCCTCGCTGCCGAGGAAAAGCTTGGCAAGACCGCGTCGGCCATGCGAACCCATGACAATGAGGTCGCAGCCGAGATCCTTGCAGGCGGTCATAATACCTTCCGCCGGATACTGATCCTTCACGTGGATCGTTGTGCACGTCACATCCGCCGTCTTTGCCAATTGAGAGATTGTGGCGAGGACTTGTCGAGCGTCATTCGCGACAGCCGCTTCGTAGTCCTGGTAGGGGAATGTTACCGCCGACCCGCCGGCTATGATTGTCGCCCATGGCTTGGTCACGTTGACAGCAGTCACGCGTGCATTGAGGAGCTTGCCCAGCTTGAGACCATGGGCTGCCGCCTGCTCGGCGAGTTCCGATCCATCAGTGGCGATGAGAATATGCTTGAACATGCCCAGCTCCTGCGTTTGCACGGCAATTAAACGCATGGGCCGTAGAACCGTGCGTTGATCCGAATCAATCGGCTAGGCTGGCTGCCAGCGTGGCAAACAGGCACTTGCGAGGACTTGGCCGTTGGCCCGCCGGCACGGTTAATGGCAGGGCTGGCGGTTGATGCGATAAGCCGCTGAGCTAGCGCCGCGCTGACGCAGCGAAAGGGCCGAACCTGTTGTGGAACTGAGCCCAAGCCCGCGCGCCGCCCAACCCCGGGAATGCCCCATACCAATGGCGACCGATCGCTAAGGTTCAAGCACGCGCAAGCTGGGAGTTCTGCACGATGGTTCGTGCCGATTTGTCCCAGCTCGCGCTGCCGGTCACCGTCCCTAGACGAGCGCCGGCACTTCGTAGCGTCGCATCATCTCGTGATCTTCGTGGCTGAGGATGTGACAGTGATAGATGTACTCGCCCGCGCGGCTGAAGTTTGGGGTCACGCGCGTGATCTGTCCCGGGTAGGCGATCACCGTATCCTTCTTGCCGGCTTCATAGGCCAGAGGCGCGACCTTGTTGCCCAGCAGTTTGGGCTTGCCCAGCACGCGAGCACCGGTAGAGCCATCCGAGTTGGTCTTGTCCGCGGTGTTGATGGTAAAATCCTCGCGGTTCAGGATTTGAAAATCGACCAGATGCATGTGGATCGGATGGGCATCGGCGGTGGTGTTGTGGAATTCCCAGACCTCCTTGCTGCCGACGCGCGGCGTTTCCGTGATGGGATCGCTGTACACCAGCGTACCTTGATCCAGCGTACCGAGCATTGTCTGCAGTCGGCCAAAAGAGTCGGTTCCCTCATACAGCAGGATCTTGCGGGTGGCGGCGGCGCCGTTGGCCGTCGCCGGGGACAGCGGGGATGCCTGGTAGACGCGGAGTGGCGTGCCAAGGTCGACGCTGGCGTTCGGGATGGCCGGGTTGCGCGGGACCACATCGAAAGCCAACACACGATCGCTCAAGCCGGGTGTCGGGGCCACGTAGTCGACGCCATCGGGGACTTGTCCGGTAAACGGCGTGGCGGCGTCGTTCCACATGAGGAGCCGCGTCCCCACGGGCACGTTGCTGAAATCGATGATGACGTCATAACGCTCGCCGGGACCGAGCAATAGCGTGTCGGCTTGGTTGATGCCATTGCCACTGCCATCCGGGAGCGGCGGCGTTTGCCAGCGTGCCAGGGCGGGTTGGTCCAGAAGGCCCAACTCGGTTCCAACGACAAGCAGCGGCAGCGTTGGACCCGTCGGTGTCGACGGGGAACTTCTGCTCTGGCGTTGGACTTTCAAGGCATAAAACCGGGAATCGGAGGCATTTAGCATGCGGAATCGATATTTGCGTTGCTCCACGACCTGGCGCGGCCATGCCGAGCCATTAACGAGGATCACATCACCGAAAAACTCGGGCAGATGCGTCGGATGGGGTAAATCGGGGTTCTCGGGATCTTCTGATGGATAGAATAGCTGGCCATTTTGATCAAAGGTGCGATCCATTAGGGCCAACGGGATTTCATAGGGATAGCGGGGCAAGACATTTGTGGCGCGCAGCTTATCTTCGTTGGCATCGCGAATGAAATAAAAGCCCACCAATCCCATGTAGACGTTCAACCGGGTAATGCCGAGAACATGGTCGTGGTACCAAAGGTGCGCGGCCTCCTGGTCGTTCTGATAGTGGTAGGGCTTCGCGAACAATCTACCCCTCAGTTGATCGTTGGGCGTGAACCAACCCTCCGGCAAGCCGTCGGAGGGCGTTTCGGAGCGCGCGCCGTGCAAGTGGGTCACCAGGGGTACCGGCGCCAAGCCGCCGAGCGAACCCGGATTGGCCCACTCGAGCGTGGTATCGACCGGCATCCGGTTGGGTACACCCTCAAGACCGTTGACGTAAGTCACGGTCAGTGGGCGTCCCCGATCGACCTCGAAGGTTGGGCCGGGCAGCGTTTCCAGACTGCTTTGCCCCAGCGCGTAGCCCCAAAAGCGCGTCGTGAGCGGCGCACCATTGGGCGCATTGAGTCCCAGGGATCCGGCCGTTTCGCGGATGGTGAGGCTGACCTCGGTGCCGGCCGCGGGGCGCCGAATGCCGGGGAACGTCGGGTTGAGCGGATTTAGCAGCGGGTTGGCGAACTGGCGAACGGCGGTGGGGTCAAAGGCCGGCGAGGCCAGCAGGCCACGCGGTCTGCGCCGGCGCACCAGCGCATGGGCCGGTATACCCCAACTCGCGCCAAACGCGGCAAGTGCGCTGGTCGATTTCAGGAAAGTGCGCCTGGTAAACATATCGGCCTCCCTATTTCGCATCATTGCAAAAGTTATGGCGCGGCTTTTTGTTTGGTAAGCGACTAAAGTAAATCGATTGCTCCAGACCTAATGCCGATTTAGGCCTAGCCCCATGTGCTAGATTTATCTCACGGTGGAATCCCGATTTGCATACACGCTTTCCTTATGAAAGGGCCAAAGCATGCTGCAGCCGTTTTGTGCCTTCGGGCTCGCGTTGGTCTTGGGAGTCGGTTTCAGCGCTACGGCGTCCTCCGCCTTCGCGCATAGCGGCCACGATCACGCGCAACATGCCCCGCTCAAGCGGGCACTCATCGCGCCGCGCATCCCTCGCATTCTGCTGGTGCGCGACGACGGCACGAAAGTCGACATCGGTGCGGAGCTGGAGCAGGCGGGGCCGGTCTATTTGAACTTTATTTATACGAGTTGCGGCAGCGTGTGCCCGGTGCTGAGCCAGACCTTCTCGGTCTTGCGCGATCGATTGGGTCCCGATCGCGCCAAGGTTCGCCTGATCTCGCTGTCGATCGACCCCGAGTACGATACGCCTTCCCGCCTGCAAGCCTATCGCCAGCAATTTGGCGCAGATTCAACCTGGCGTTTCTATACGGGCAGCCTGGAGGCAAGCGCGACTGTGCAAAAGGCCTTCGGGGTGTTCAGCCGGGACAAGATGAACCATCCGGTCGCGACCTTCTACCGGCCCGCGCCTGCCGAGCCCTGGGTGCGCATCGACGGGTTTGCTAGTCCCGAGCAGCTCGAGGCGGAGTACCGCTTACGCGGAAGCCAATAACTCGCACTCTGGCTGCTCCTCGCCGTTCAGAAGTTCGGCGGCGAGCTGGGAGGGGACCTGTCGCCACCTCCAGAGGTGATAGACCGGGGTGTGGTGCTGGTCGCCACCGCGCGGGCGTGCGGCGCTGAGATCGACGATGGCTTCGAGCGCAAATCGCAGACCGCCGCCCATCACCACCTCCGAGCGTACGCTGAAAATATTGCGCGTCGAGGGCGCGGCAAAATGGGGTGGCAGATCAGCAGTCCGCTCGGCGAAGCTAAAGTCCGGGCTGTTATCGCTGGGAGCTGCGGGTTGATCGCCGCGGCGCAGGGCCTCGATCAGTTGGCGGGGCGCGGCGATTGGGTCGATCCCGTCCTTGCCCGAATGGGCGGTGATCAAGGGTGCCAGTTGCGCGGCGAGCTCGGCATCGATACCGAGCACTTGATTGAGTTCCTCGGTGGCCGCGAAGGGCGCGTTCTTGGGCCCGGCGCGACCGGCCGCGCGATATTCGGCCTCTTCGGCGCCCTTCGCACGCTTGACGTTGTCACCGTCTCTAAAGTCAAGGATGGTATCGACCAGCGCGTCGGCGCGGGCCGGTCCCAGGTTGAGCCCCAGAAAGAGCGCGCGCAGCAAGCGCTCGTTGGCGAAATTGAGGTCGATTTTTCCCCCTTCGTCGCGCGCAGCCGTGACCAGCAGATCATGGCCGAGCCGGCAGCCGAAGGGTTGGCCAGCGATGGCAAAATCGCGTTGCTTGCCGGTGGGATTGCCGCGGAACTCGATGAGTTTGAGCACGGCCAAATTGATACCGGCGGCCGCCAAGGCTTTTGCGCGGCTGGTCTCAACCGCAATGGCGCTGGCCCGGACCTGACCGCGCGTCACCTTGGCAAAGATCGCCGTTGCCAGCGCCAAGACGCCGATCGCCGCGATGACGACCACCATGATAAAGCCGGCGTCCCGCTTCGGCGGCTGGAACGGAGCACGTGGGTCAGGGGTGCCATGCGCTCGGCGCGCGCTGGCCGCGCCGGCGCTGGGCGCGGGCAGGCCTTGCGCATGGGCAGCCTGCGGCGCCGAAAAACCTTGCCCGTTCTCAGCCTCAAGGCGTCTCATTGCGTGCGGCGATGACCGCCTGCAGTCGATTGCGGACCCGCATTTTCTTGAAGAGCTGGGTCAGGTAAACCTTGGTTGTGCCAACCGTCAGTCCAAGCTTGTTGGCAATCTCCTGATTGGTGTAGCCCTTGGTGATATGGTCGAGCAGCTGCTGCTCGCGAAAAGACAGGGCATCCTTCACCTTGGCAGCCCGTTTCGGCAGAAGGGAGCCGGCGATCAGCAGGCGCGCGGCCAGTTCGGCGGTGACGTAGGAATCCCCGCGCTGGATGGCCCTCAAGGCGCCGATCAGTTCGAGCCCGCTCACGCCCTTCAAGACGTAGCCGGTTGCCCCGCTGGCCAGAGCGTCCGAGACGCTGAGCACATCGTCGAGGGTCGTCAGCACCACGCACTTTATGCCCTGCTTGACGATGTCTGACACGACGCTGCGCCCTTTCGGGATGGCAATGTCGAGAATAAGGACATCGGCGCGCATTTCGCTGGCGAGCCGCCGTGCATCCGCGGCGCTCGTGCCCTCGGCCACCACCTGCATGGAGTCCGAGCGCGCGATGGTACGGATGACGCCTTGCCGAAAGATCGGATGCGAGTCGATGACGACGATGCGGGTCGGCTGGGTCACGGCTGCTCGCTCCCGTCGCCAACCCAGAAGTTTGCCGTCACCGAGAGGTCTTCGCTGGAGCGCGCGTGCACGGCGAGCACGCCACCCAGAGCCTCGATGCGATGGCGCAGGCTCTCATTGCCATTCTCGATCGCTTCGACCAGGCCGGCGCTCGCGGGCTCAAGCCGACAGGCGAAGTTGAGGTCGAGCCTGTCATCTTCGCACTTGGCACACACGTGCACCTTAGCGTTAGGCGAGTGCCGGAAAATCGTGGCCAAAGTCAGTTCGATGAACTGATAGAGGCAGGTCTTGAGGGCGTAAGGTGGTTCGGGCGGCAGGGCGTGAAACTCGCAACTGATGGGACTGGCCGTGCGCGCCTCCTGCAGGCAGATGGCGGTGCCCATGACGTCCGCAAGCGGCAGTTCCTGCAGGGTCGACGGCGTCAAGCCCGTCGAGACGCCACGGATCTGCGCCATACACTGGCTGAGGGCCGCGCGGATGGCGTCGACTTCTTCGCTAAGTCGATCGGGCGCCTCCCGCAGGGCATCGAGCCGTAGCTGCGCGAAGGCGATGAGCTGCAACGGGCCGGCGCCCAGCTCCTCTTCGACGCGGCGCAGGGCCTTGTCGTTGCTTTCCAGGACACGCTGATTGGCGCGGCAGACGCGCTTCTGAAACAGCTTGTCTTGGACCTGCTGGCGCGCCAGTTCGCCGACCTGGCGTTGCAGGCGGCCCGTTAAACCAAAGAGCGTGAGGATGAGGCCGATGGCGACCGCCGCCAACACCGCATAACTCGTGTACTGGGCGGCGCGGATGTCCTGCATCAGGTCGACGGCCAGTTCGGAGGTTTCGGCGAGCGCCATGATCTTGTTGCTGCCGGACTGCCGCACCGGCGCATAAATCTCGAGAATGGGCACGCGCAAGGCGCGCTCGTCATCCTCGTCGTCGCCCTCGAGCCCGAGACTGGCAACGACATCGCCTGCAAAGGCGCGGTTGCGGGCCGGGGTGGAGGGAAACTGCTTGCCAATGAGATCGGCGCGCGTGCTGAAGATGATCCGGTCGCCCAGCCAAAGTCGGAAGGCGACCACGGGCTTGCCGGTTGAGGCCGGCGACATCAACTGGTCGAGGGCGCTGCGATTCTGTTCGGACAGCGAGGGTTTGCTCGCCAGTTCCTGCACCAGGGGCACCACCACGCTATCCATGTAGAGCGCTGTGCTGGCGGCGGCTCGATTTGCCAATACCTCCTGAATGTGCTGCCCCACCATCTGCGCCGCGGCAATGGTGGCCAGCACGATGCCGAACGATACGGCCGTGGTCCATTTGTGCGCGCGGCCGAGATCTCGCCAGCATTGGAGGGTCGAGGTCAGGAGGGGCACAGCGGCCCGAGGAAGTGTGTTCGCGGTCATGACACGCACGGGAATCCCAGCATTTCCAACCTAAATACGACAAAGCCAGGCCGTCGTTATCGGACCAAGGTAAACTCGAATCGCGCGTGCCGTCGCCGCTTGCGGCCGGGCTGCGAGGCGCCGGCGCGCCGGATCCGGGGAGGCCCGGGGGACCTGACCACTAAAGGGTTAAAGCTGCCCGTGGGGGGGATCGCCCGACCGGCGCTCGAGCTCGTCGACATTGCACAAGGCGATGCCGCGCCGGTCGCAGCGCTTGATCACGCCGGCGGCTTCTAGCCGGTTCAGCTGCCGGCTCACGGTTTCCAGGCGCAAGCCCAGGTACTCGGCGATATCGGCGCGGGAGAGGGGAAGCTCGATCAACGACGGCAATGGCTTGCCTGCGCTTGCGCCGTTGGGCGGCTTGAGGCGCCGCGCCAGCATCAGCAGCAAGGCGGCCACGCGTTCGCTCGCCCGCTTACATCCCAACAGCAGCATCCACTCATGCGCCGCATCGACCGCATCCAACGTGCGTTCCAAGAAGAGCTGCTTGAGATTTGGCTGCTCAGCCAGCAATTGCTCAAAGGTGTGCGTGCTGTAGCAGCATAGCTCCACCGCGGTGACCGCTTCGGCCTGCCAACAGGCGGAATTGGTGCCGAGAGGTCGGCCCCAGGGGCGCCCCAAAAAATCGGCGGGGAACAACAAACCCACAATTTGCTGGCGACCGTCCGGCAAGGACTTGGTGAGCTTCACGACCCCGGACAAGATCGTTGCACACCAGCCTTGCGCGGCCGTGAGGCCGGTGAGGAGCTGACCCGCCGAAAAGCGCTTGTGGTGGGCCTGCCGATTGAGTTTGGCCAAGTCCGCGGGGCTCAGCACCTGGCAGAGTGCCTGATCCCTCACCGCGCAGTGGAGGCAGCCCGTTCGTCGTTGCAGGGTCACGTTTCGTCTCGAGTTTCGTTTGCACCCACTCTCAAGGCAATTTCCGAGGCTTGGAATTGATCGAGATCAAACCCTCCCACGTCACGGGCAGAACCCCGCCGGCGTTCGGCGGTGCTGCTGGGGTGGGGGGTGGCCTGGGTGTGGGGCTTTCTTGGCCGCGCGGGCCAGGGGCAACCCAAGGTGCTGCGCGGCCCCTGCCGTTGTCGTCGTCGCGCGCTCGGGGCCAACACGGCTGTGGGACAATGTTTCCCGTTGACATAAATCAAGTCGCTCTGAGGAGGGCGATCCCACATTCGAAACGAGGCGCAGAGCCTCGTTGAGCTGCGGTTCGAGCGAGCCCGCCATGTCGACGCCGGATACCCGAGCAAAGCAGTCGAACGATGCTGGGCGCGGGAGCGCGCTTCGCGTTTTCCTCATTACCGGCGAGCCCCTTTATCGCGAGGGAATTGTGTCCGCCTTCCGCGCCACGCGATCGCTGGTTCTCTTGGATGGGACCGACCTCACCGAGGCCATGGCGCTCGCGAAGTCCAGGCTGGCCGATCTGGTCGTGATCGATGCCAGCAACCTATCCGAGGCGGTGGATATGGCGGCGGCACTGGCACCCGCATCACCTCTGATGACGATCGTGACGGTGTCGGGGAGGGCGACGCCGGAGGAGGTGCGATCTTTGTTCGACGCCGGCGTGCGCGGCTGCATTCTCAAGGGCGTTGAGGGTAGCGACTTCGTGCGCATCCTCGAAAGCGTCGGTCAGGGAGCGCTTTACCTGCCGCCCGAGCTTGGCGTCGGCGTGCTGCGCCAAAGCATGGCTCTGAACGGGGCAAGCCCGCAACAGCGGAGCTACTCCAGGCTGACGCCGCGCGAGCAGCAAATTTTGGCGTGCGTCGCGCGCGCCCTGACCAACAAGGAAGTGGCGCGGGAGCTTAAGATCAGCGAAAAGACCGTGAAACACTATATGACGGTCATCATGGAAAAGCTGCAGGTCCGCAATCGTGTGGAGGCGGTCCTCAAGGCCAAATTGGTCGGGGAGCGCGTGGCCTCTTAAGGGCGCAGGCGAATGCACGCGCCCCGCCTCGGGGCGTGTGCGGTTGCGGCCAGGCGGATTGGGCCTAGTCAACCGGAGTGTCGCCCCAGTAAGCGGGTCACACTGAGCAGCCGCGCCTCGGGCTCGCTATGGAGGTCCACGCTGCCGAACCTGTGCCGCTCCGCATCGACGAGATAGACTTTAATGGAATGGTCATAGGTGAAGGTGCCATCGGCGGCAGGCACCTTGGCATAGGGCGCATCAAACAGCGCTGCCGCGGCCGCGATCTGGGCGGGCGTGCCCGTCAACGCGCTAATACCGGGATGGAACGAGGCCAAGTAGGCTTTCAGGGCCTCGGGCGTATCCCGGTCGCTGTCGACGGAGATGAATAGCACCTGCAAGCGTTCGCCCTCGGGGCCCAGCTTTTCGAGCAGATTGGACCAATCCAACAGCGTGGTTGGACAGACATCGGGGCAATGCGTGTAGCCAAAGGCGATGGCAAGGGGGCGACCGGCAAGTGTGCTTGCCGACAGCGGTGCGCCATCGTGCGTAGTGAGCGCCAACAGCGCGTCGAAGGAAAGCTGGGCCGGCTTTTTGGGCTGTTGGGCCTGGATGTAGGCCAGCAGATCCAAGGCCTCGGCCTCGGAGATGCCCATCGCCGGCATGCGGATGGTTGGGTATTTGTGCATGAGGGCCAGCGCAATCGGGTCCTTTTGGCGGCGTAGGCTGTCGGGATTGGCAATGAAGCGCATCAGCCAGTCCGTTGGCCGGCGTTCAGCGACGCCGGCCAAATCTGGACCGACGCGGTCACCCCGCCCGATGCTGTGGCAACCCGCGCAGGCCTTGGCAAACATCGCGTGCATGGAGGCGGTGTTGACCAGCGGCGCCGGCTCGCTGGCACGGGGCGGGTTGGCTCGCTCGGCGCGCCAATCCGCGCGCATGGCCCGGATGGTCAGGCCCAGTCGCGTTAAATCGCTGAGCGGGTTATCGCGCTGCCATTCACCGGTGGTTCCATTCCCAAGCAGGACCTCGTTGCGGTGCTCGTTTAAGGCTTTTGCGCGATCCCCGAGCTTGTCGCGTATCGCCTTGATATCCTCGGGGATGCCGGTCAAGAACAGCCAGCCTGGACCTGCCTGCATGGCCTCAGCGTAGCTCTTGAGGCGCTTTGGCGTGTCGTTTTCCGGGTCGACGCTGATGGTGTAGAAGAAAATGTCGCGCCCCATCGCATCGCCCAAGATGCTCTGCAATTCAGACAGCCGAGCCGTCGCCAACGGGCAGATCTGCGTGCAGGACGTGTAAAAGAAACTGATGACGAAGATCTTGTCCTTGATCAGGTCGTCCCAGAACTTGAGAACCTTGCCGTCCTGGGTGACGACGGGAACGTTGGGTACATAGCTCCCGTCCCAGCGTCCCGCTGCGCTGGGTGTTGCAAGCAAAGCCGTGGAGACGCCGAGCGCGGCGACGGCGGCCGTCCAAAGCCTGAGCACGCGGTGCATGGCGCTGTTCCCAAACCGAGATTGGGGGCGCGCGCCATGACCCCAGGCGCGCGCCCCTTGGGGTGTGGCTAGCCGTTCGTGGCGCCGCTCGATGTGCTCGTGACACTCGTTGGACGCGGATCGCCTTCACGCAGGATTTCCGGGGTCGTGAAAACGATCCCATCGGGCGTTGGATTGGGGGTCTGCGTGACCCCGACGTGCACGCCTGTGGCGGCCAAGAGCTGATAGCGGAACAGCATGGCGAAATCCTCGTGCACCGTGTTGTGGCAATGGTTGACGTAGGAGCCGCCGTACTCGCCGAACTGGACCTGGAACTGGACCCGGCCGGAGGCGCGCAGGCGCCACACGTCTTTTCGCACCAGACGTTCGGTCGGCGGGATGGCTTGATCGCCACGGTTCATGGTGACGCCTTCCTCGAAGTGGAGGTGGATGGGATGGTCCCAGCCGCCGCCGCCGTTGATGTAGGTCCAGTGTTCGACCTCACCCGGCTTCGGGATCAAGAGCGAGATCTTGTTGGCATTGAAGGAGTGTGCCGTCTCGCCATTGATCTTGACCGTCCACGGGAAGCTTGCCGTCTCCGGGCAATCGGGCGTGCACTGCCCGGTGCTGGGATTGCGCGAATCGCCCGTGCCCGATCGGCCAAATTCGACCACCCGGGTGCGCACCGGGGTGACGATCGGGATCTGCTCGGTCAGCACGGTCGGCACGCGGCTCTTGTCATTGAGGCCGCAGCTGTTGGCGGTGGTCAGCAGCTCACCGGGCTTGTCGACGCTTTCCACCGAACTGACGATGCGGAACTCCATGATGGCACCGATGGTGGGGTCGTCGGACCGGCCCGCCAGGGCTTGGCCAAGGCTCAGTTCCTCCTGCGGCCCGCGGCCGTCGTCGCGCATGCGCAACTGGTTGACGAGCCTGATGCGATCGCCGACGCGGAACCTGGAAAAATCCACGATGATGTCGCAACGCTCGGCAACGCCCTGCTGGTCGAGCGAGGTGAGCAGGATCGGGTTCACCACCAAGTTCCCGTCGTTGGCGATGAATTGGAAGGGCACGGGACGGCCGCTGGGATCGGCGAGCGCGAGCTTCCAGAAACGCGACATGCCCGCCGCCAGGATGCGAAAGCGATACTTTCTCGGCAGCACCTCGAAGAACGGCGCATAGGCAAAGTTGACCAGTGGCAGGTCGCCCAGGAAGCCGTCGGTCGTGAAAATATCGAAGAAGTACTGACCGTTGCTGTCGGTGGCACCATCGGAAATGATGAGGTTGACATCAAAGTCGGTGTTGCCCGAGTCGAGGAACTTGCCGCTGGGCAGCCGCAGATTGACGCCGTCGTTGAGTTCCTCGTTGCCGCGGTCCGGGCCGCTATAGTAGTTGATCATGGCGCCGATATTGCCCTTGTAGACATTCTCGGCCGTGAAGAAGAAGCGATGGTCGTGCGCCCACAGCGTGCCTTGCAGCTCGCGGTAGTCGCCGGGAACTTTGACGAGACCACCTTGCCCGTCGGGTCCCGAAGCGCGCTTATCCGTGGCGCTGGTATTGATCTTGTCGCGCCGGGCCAGTGATGTGCTCCAGAGATAGTCGTAGAAGGTGCCGGGGTAGTGATGCGCGCCCGTGGCGCCGTCGCTCTCGGCGCCGTTGTGGGCGTTGTGGAAGTGGAGCTGCTGCTCGTTGCGTCCAAAGCCGCCATTCTGTTCCCGGTTGACCGGCGTGTTGTTGTAGATACGGGCCAGGATCGGCTCGCCGTAGCGGCCTTTGATCAGGGGTGGCGGCATAAGCGACTGCCCGACGTTGCCGGTACCGTAGGCCCACACCGCGTCGGGGTTCTGGTCGGGGAAATTCGGGTGGAACTTGGTGCCGGGCGCGCATTGCGTCCAGGACATCACGTAACCGACTTTGGGGAAGTACTCGGCCCAGCGCTGATGCGCGAACGCCTCGCCCGGGGGACGCCCTTCCATGGGACCCCTGTTGGTGACGGGATTGCGGAAGGGATTATTGGCAACGGGGCCGCCATAATTGCTGAAGTCGTTGTGATAGGACATGCGCTTGGCGTTGGGCTGACCCGAGAACTGGCCGCCGAAGACAGCGTCGACTTCGCTGCCGCGCGCCAATGGCGTCATTGGGATGGGCGTCTGGAGCCTGAGTCGTGACATGCGCTGGCTGAATTTTTGTGCGCCATAGAGCGGGCTGCGCGGGGTGCCCGTCGGGATGGCCGCATAGGCGCTGCGGGCAAATGGACTGAGCCCGTTCTTGCACACCAAGAGGCCGCTAGAGGTGAAAAGTCCCCAACGGATCAGGTCGCGTCGCGTGATCTGGCCGATCGAGCGAGCCTTGACGATTTCCGCGCGATTGTCGCGGGCACGCTGTGCTTCTCGCTGTCTGATGCGTGATGCCTTGCTCGATATGTACATGGGTTGATCTCCCTTCCAAGCTGGAACCGACGTCGATCTTTAGAAACACCGGAAGTCATCGCTGCCGAGCGCGGCCATGATCCTGCCCTCAACCGCCAGCACGCCGCCGATGCTGTTGGTGATGAGAAGATCCGCCCCGCTCCGCCGCGGGACGGCCTGGATGCTGCCGAAGTCGGCGCCTAGGGCGGCTGAGAGCCTGGTTGCCGCCTTTCTTGCCGTTCGCCTGAGCGAGGCTCGGATCCAAGCCGAAACCCCGCACAGCTGGGCGCCAGGCGCGTTGTTGATAACGCCGTTATCCAAAGCCCAACGCACGCTCGCCATGACATCGATCCCTGTGGGGAAGCCGCACTCTCAACAACGTCGTCCGTGCACTCAGCGGCTTTTGGGCTTGTGGGTCGAGGTCCCGCATCAGGCCGTAGGCCGACAATCAGTCGCGCTCCGAGCGGCCACTCTGTGCGCTCGAGACGAGATTGGTAACGGACGGGAGTGCCGCGAACTGTGTAGGCGCGATCGTCTGATCGTGTGCGACCTTGGTTAGATTTCGATCCTACCTTTTGCGAACAAGACCGCGCGCTATCTGGCGGCTGGGCAAACGGATTTTTTGCCGGCCGCCTGGTCGTCAGACCCGAGTGAAGACGAGACCAGGAGAGATCAGCTCGTCGCGTTGGCCGCGCTGTGCGCCGGTTGGCACGCCTGGGATAACAAGCAAGAGGGTCCTGCACCCGCTTGCGAGGTGGCCGCCGCGGGCGCCGCCCGCAAAGGTGAGGGGGGCGCTCACCGTCGTCGTTGCGCACACGCAGGCGATCTCGGGCGGAGGCCGGCGCGGGGCGTGGCGTGCGCCGGCGCTAAAAGACGGTCTTTTGTGAGGCGGGGCGCGCAAAAAGCGTTCCGCGGCGCCTCAAACCGTCACCCTCAATTCAGTAGTTTGGCAGGGCTTCGGCGGGGTCGCCACGCGGCACGAGCTGGGAAGCTTGAATGGCCTGCAGACGATTGGAGGCCTTCATCTTGCGGAAGACGCGCGTCATGTAGTGCTTGATGGTTGAGACCTTGAGGCCCAGTTGTTCGGCAATCTCGTGGTTCGTCAGCCCCTTCGACGCGTGTTCGAGCATTTGTTGCTCTCGGTAGCTTAGCGTGGCGCGCTGCGCCGGTTTTGGCACCAGCGGACCACCCTGTGCGTCCGTGAGCAGGCGGGACGCCAGCTCAGGGGTAATGAAGGGTTTGCCGGCATTGATGGTTTCGATCGCCAGCAGAAGCTCGCTACCGCTTACGGCCTTGAGAATATAACCGGCGGCACCCTTCGCCAGGGCCTTGGACACACTCAAGGGGTCATCGCGGCCCGTCAGAACGGCAATTTTGCACTGGGAGCGACCGCTGGTGATGGCCTGTCCTGGGTCGAAGCGTTCAAGCGCACCCATGTTGAGGAGCAAGACGTGTGGGTTCTTCTCGCGAATGGCCTCTTGCGCATCCGCCACCGAGTCACCCTCGGCAACAACAACAAAATGGGGGTTGCGGATTAGCGCTTGGACCACGCCCGTGCGAAAGATCGGACAGGCATCGATCACGGCGACCCTTATCGGACTGTGCATGTGTCACCCCACATCGACCGGATCTTTGCTCAGCGGCGCCGCGGCAAGCGCGGCAGCCAGCGCCTTTTGCTCGCACGTTGCTGAGGGCTTGGGCTCCCGCCACACCCGGGCGGAACGTTCAGCTGCGCCATATCAACAACGAAAGATCACTCCCGCGAGCTGGACCTTGACCTAAGTCAACGCGCCCATGGACATCTCGCCACAGGCCGAGCGCCCGACCGCGGCTGGATGGCGTCGCCCGCGCGTGATGTGAAGGCCTCGGCGGACGCAAAGGCGAGCCGCGCCGCCGGTTTGGCCCGCTTGATGCAAATCAAAGCAACGGGCCCGCGCGACGTGGTTCCTGCGCTCCGACAGGGATAAGGCAAGCGCGAGGGACGCAACGATGACGGACGGTTACCCGGATGGTTCGGAGCCTCGCGGCGATTCCAGGTGGTCGCCGGAGTTCGTTTGGTCCACGCTCCTCGTGCTCATCATCGCTGCCGGCGTGCTGCTCTGGGCCTACTTGGGTCCGCGCACCCTCTCGCCAGCCTACCGCGCGACGGACACGCCAGTCGTTCTGACCCCCACTGTATCAGGGCGCTGACGGTCGCGTGGGGCCGCCCAGGCGATCGCGTCTTAAGCGCGCCTTGGGCCTTGCCTCGAGCGCTGCGACCGCTGTCGCGCTTGGTTTGCCATTGGCCGTCGCCGAGCCTCGGCGGGGGAGCGGTGGGCGTCTCGGCCATGCCCAGGAGAGCCTCGCCGTCGCGGCCACGGCCTCACCGCGGTGGTTCGACGAAAGGCGCGAGCTTCAGCGCGTGACGCGGCAGCGAGGCTGAGCCGGTCCGATTGAGAGGTCGTGCTGCCTTGATCAGGATCAAACCGGGGAGCGGACGATGCGCAGATAGTAGCGCG
>Ga0081455_10002263_pt1 | contig 22942 bp, 18 predicted proteins | sample TabmetS3T2R1_FD_70207 | JGI IMG/M metagenome (GOLD analysis project Ga0081455, IMG submission 70207) | Tabebuia heterophylla rhizosphere microbial communities from the University of Puerto Rico - S3T2R1 | ecosystem: Host-associated > Plants > Roots > Rhizosphere ...
CGTGGCGGGCGGGTCTGGTCACAGGGGCGGTCGCCGGACTGATGGCGATGGGACGCGATCAGGTCGCGCTGGTGTCGCTCTATGTGCTCGCGGGATTCGTGCTCGCGCATTGGATCGCGGGCGAACGGCCGCTCGCCCGCGTGCGTGCGAGCATCAAGCCGATCTTCGCGGCCGCGGCGAGCGCCTCGATCATCGCCGCCGTGCCGATCGCAATGACCGCGCTGCTGGCGGCTCGCTCGAACCGGCCCGAGATCGGCTTCGCATCGGCCGCGGCCGGCTCGATCCACCCCGTGCATCTCCTGCAATTCGCTTTTGCCGATCTCTTCGGCGCGATGAGTCCGGACATCGAGTACTGGGCGCCGCAAAGCCTGATCTGGGATGCCGCCTGGGGATGGCCGGGCCTCTACCTCTCCCAGAATATGGGACTCCTTTACGCCGGTGCGCTGACCTTCCTCGCCGTGGTGTCGTTCGGCCTCATTCGCGGCGTGGCCTGGGCGCGCGAGATCCGATTCTTCACCATCGCCGCAGCACTGGTGCTGCTCTACGCGCTGGGCGCCTATACGCCCATCTTCCACCTGATCTACGACCTGCTGCCTGCGGTGGCGCTCTACCGCCGTCCGGCCGATGCCACCTTTGTGCTGGTCGCGCTGGTTGCTGTAATTGCCGGCTATCTCGTCCATCGCTGGCTCGCGGGCACGGTACCGCCGGCAACGCGCCTGCAGCGTGCCTTCGAGATCGTGTGTCCGATCGTGCTGGGCGTCGGTGCGCTAGCGCTGGCCCACTCCGTGGCCGGCGTCGGTCCTGCCGTCGTGCCTGTCATAACCGCGATCATCTTCACCGCGGCGGCGATTGCAATTCTTCTGCTGGCGCGTCGGCTCGAAGCGCGCTGGCCTGTCGCTGCTGCGGCACTCATCGCCGCGTTCATGGCGCTCGACCTTGCCTGGAACAACGCGCCGCATGTCTCGACCGCGCTGCCGCCGGAGCAATTCGAGGCGCTGCGCCCTAACACGAACGACGAGACGGTGCGGCTCCTCAAGGCGCGGCTCGCCGACGCCGCGGCGCCCGACCGTCGTGACCGGGTGGAACTCATTGGCATTGCCTATCACTGGCCGAACCTCTCGCTCGCCCAAGGTTTCGATCACGTGTTCGGCCACAATCCGCTGCGGCTGCATTCGTTTCGGGAAGCGACCCACGTCGGCGATACGGTGGCGATCCCGAGCCAGCGCGTGTTTTCGCCGCTTTATCCGTCCTACCGCTCGGCCTTCGCCGATCTGCTCGGCGTTCGCTTCATCGCCACCGGCGTTCCGGTGGAAGAGATCGACTCCTCGCTCAAGCCCGGCGATCTCGGCTTCATCGCACGTACCAAGGATGCTTACGTCTATGAGAATCCGCGCGCGTTGCCGCGAGTGATGCTTTTGACGGATTGGCGGCTCGCCGACTTCGACGAACTCTTGCGCAGCGGCTGGCCCGCGGTCGATCCGCGCCGCACCGTGCTGCTTACCAAGCCGCCGAGTGGCGTCTCGCTCAGTGCGGCGGCCGATACTCCCGGCAGCGCAAGTTTGCTGCGCTACGCCAATACCGAAGTGGTGGTCGCAGTCGACGCACCGGTCGGCGGCATCCTACTGCTCAACGACGTCTGGCAGCCCTGGTGGCGCGCGAGCGTCGATGGGGCCGATGCTGAAATCCTCAAAGCCAATGTGATCTTTCGCGCCGTGGTCTGCCCGCGCGGACGCCACGTGATCCGTTTTAGCTTCCATCCCTTCGCCGGCGCTTTCGCGGAGACCGTCGGAAAGCTGACGCATAACGGGAAGCCCTAGGGCGGCCCCGCCCACATCTCGGTCACCGACGCGCCGCCTGCGGACCGAATGCCCACGCGTGCGATCCTCGTTTGCCGCGTGGAAAAAATCGTCAGCGCGACCCGCGCAAGCATCGTGGCCACGGCGACGATTTGCCCGCCCCATGCCCTGGACCCCTCCTGCGTAGATCGCATAAAGTCGCAGCCCGCCCGCGCATCTGCGCATTTCGCGACGTGACGACCGCCCATGACGATCTTGCATCGCGTTGTATCGCTCATTGCCTTGTTATGGCTCGTCCCTGCGGCACCCTGCACGGCGCAGGATTATCCGTCTCGACCGGTCAAGATGATCATTCCGTTCGGCGCCGGCGGCCCGACCGACATCTTCACGCGCTTGCTTGCCGAGGAGCTGCGCAAGTCGCTCAAGGAGCCGTTCGTGATGGAGAACCGGCCGGGCGCCGGAACTATCATCGGCACCGACGCCGCGGCCAAATCTCCGCCGGACGGCTACACGCTGTTGATGATTTCGGCGACGCAGACGACGACCGAAACGCTCGTGCCAAACAAGCCGTTCAAGCTGATGCGCGATTTCGTACCGGTTGCGTCCCTGCTCAATTCCGAACTGGTCATGGTCGTGCACCCCTCGGTGCCGGTGAACACGGTCAAGGAATTTATCGCGCTCGCCAAGTCGAAGCCCGGCGCGCTCAACTATGCCTCCTCCGGCGTCGGCTCGAACTATCACATGGCGGGCGAGCTGTTTAAGAACCTCACCGGCACCGATATCTTGCACGTGCCCTACAAGGGCAGTTCCGGCGCGCGTAACGACATCATCAGCGGCCAGATCGAGATGATGTTCGATTCGCTGCCCAGCATGGTTCCAATGATTAAGGCCGGGCGGGTCAAAGCGCTCGGGACGACCGGCAAGGTGCGCTCGGCCACCCTGCCCGACGTGCCGACGCTGTCGGAGGCGGGGGTGCCCGGCTACGAGGCGACGATTTGGATCGGCCTCATGGTGCCCACGGGAACTCCGCAGCCGATCGTCACCTTGCTCAGCACCGAGATCAACAAGATCCTCGCGCGCCCCGACGTGAAGGAGGCGTGGGAGAAACAGGGCGCAACTCCGATGATAATGAAGCCCGAGGAATTCGGAGTGTACGTCCAGTCCGAAATCGACAAGTGGGCAAGACTCATCAAAGCCAACAACATAAAGCCTGAATGAACGCGGTTGCGTGTCACTCAGACCAGTACGGCTTTCGAAACTGGAATCAGTGGGAGCGACAAGCCCGGTCTGCTCCCTCCCCCGCAAGCGGGGGAGGGGACGATGTGGCACTAACCTTCGCCCCCACGAGGAGGAGCGCCAAATGAACAAGCCCGTTTCACCTGCCACCGTCATGCCCGGCGAGGAGCACTGGACGGATAAGGGCAGCGATGTGCGCCTGTTTTTATGGAACAAGCACTGTGGCGTTTCCTCCGGGCCTTCAGGAAGGATCTTGTTCGTGCACGGCTCGTCCATGGCGTCGCAGCCGACCTTCGATCTGCAAGTGCCTGGGCGCGCCGATTCCTCGGTGATGGATTTCTTCGCCGCGCGCGGCTACGACACATGGTGCGTCGACATGGAGGGCTATGGACGCTCCACCAAAACGCGCGACAACAACGCGCCGATCGCCCACGGCGCCGACGACTGCTTCGCGGCCGCGACTTACATCCACAAGCTGCGCGGCCAGCGCCCATTGCTGGTTTACGGAATTTCGTCGGGCGCCTTGCGCGCGGCCTTGTTCACGCAGCGCCATCCGGACATGGTCGCGCGTCTCGCGCTCGATGCGATGGTGTGGACCGGTGAAGGGTCTCCGACGCTTGCCGAGCGCAGCAAGCGGCTCCCCGAATTTCGCGCCAAGAATCGGCGCCCGATCGATCGCAAATTCGTGCGCTCCATTTTCGAGCGTGATCATCCCGGCACCGCCGACAACGCGGTCATCGAGGCGTTTGCCGATGCCATCCTCGCGCTCGACGACTCGGTGCCGACCGGCACCTATGTCGACATGTGCGCCAAGCTACCGGTCTGCGATCCGACGAAGATCACCGTGCCGACGCTGATCATGCGCGGCGAATACGACGGCATCGCGAGCGTCGCCGACCTCCTGAAGTTCTTCGAATTGCTGCCCAACCCCGACAAGCAGTTCGCGGTGATGCCGGGCATCGCACATGCCTCTTTCCACCAGAAGAATTACGCCATCTGCTATCACATCCTGGAAAGCTTCTTCTCGCAGCCGGAGCCGATCTATCGCGGCGGGCATTGACCGGCGCCATATCATTTCCATCGTTCCGCCATCCTGGGGGCGCAGGATCGGCTGCGGAAGGGGTGGGGATTAACCATGAGCTTAGGGCATAGCTGCGTGCGTCTTGGCGCGCGCCTTTCTGCAATTGCGTCGCTGGCGCTGCTTTGTGCCTGCATTGGCAACCGTGATCTGCCGACGGCCGAGCCGAGCTTCTATCGCAGCCTCGCGACCAAGGACGCGGAGGTCGACGCGACCATGGCGGCGTCGATGATCTCCGGTTACCGCACCAACAACGGGCTCACGCCCGTTACTATCGATCCCGAGCTGATGAAGCTCGCCGAGGCGCAGGCGCAAGCCATGGCGAGCCGCGACACGCTCAGCCACGACGTCGCGCGCAGCTTCCGTGACCGGCTCAAAGGAGGCGGCTACCGCGCGCACACCGCGGCGGAGAACGTTGGCGCCGGCTACCACACGCTCGCACAGGCCTTCTCCGGCTGGCGCGATTCGCCAGGGCACCGCGCCAACATGCTGCTCAAGGGCGCAACCCGCATGGGCATCGCCGCGGCCTATGCGCCGAAATCGAAATACAAGGTGTTCTGGGCGTTGATCCTGGCGGAGCCGGAGGAAAAGCGGAGCTAGGGCGCGCCCGCCTCCCCGGGTCCCCGCGCGCTTTCGGCCGTCAGCTCGAACAACGCGGCTCCGAACATGCCACGCGCCTCGTTGACGAGCGGCGCGACCGCCGCCGCAAAGGCCTCGTGCTCGGCCGCGGTGAGCGCGACGATCTCGCAGCTCTGTGCCTCGATCGCTTGCCGCGCCTCTTCTTCCTCCTGCACGTGCAGCCCGCGTTGAAACGCGATCGCGTCGGTTATGGCATTTCGCATGGCACGCTGAAGATCGGCGGGCCACGAATCGAAGGCCGGCCGATGCAGGAAGATCGGCCGCGAGATGTAGAAATGATTGCTCAGCGTGTGGAAGCGGTGGAACTTGTGCACTCCGTAGGTCACCGTGTTCGAGAGTGGATTCTCCTGGGCGTCGATCGTTCCAGCGGAGATCATCGCGATCGCCTGGGTGAGATCCATGGGCATGGGCACCGCACCCAACAATTCGAAGGTGCGTGCCTGCACCTTGCTCGGCAAGACGCGGATTCGCATCTCCGCGAGATCCGCGGGCGTGCGCACCTCGCGCATGCGGTTCGAGATGTGCCGAAAGCCGTTCTCGAACCAGCCGAGAACGCGGAAGTTCACGCGCTCCTCGATCTTGCGGGCGAGAAAGTCGCCCAGCCCGCCGTCCATCGCCGCACGCGCGGACCGTGTATCGGCGAATAGGAACGGCAGATCGACGATGCCGAGCTCCGGCACCCGATCGGTGAGGTAACTCGAGGATTGGTAGCCGAGCGTCAGAAGACCGTGCTCGACCAGCCACAGAATGTCCTCGGCGCGGTAGCCGAGATCCATGATGTTCCAGACATACTTGACCTCGATACGCTCGCCGAATTCCGCCAGCAGCCGATCGCCGATGCGCTTGAGTGCGCGGCTGAAGCCGGTGGTTGGAGGGCCGTAGCCTCCCATGCGGATCTGGATCGGATCGGGCATGCGTCCTCTCGGTTCAAGAAGTCGGATGGCTCGCCGCGACTGCGATCCCCGATGCGGCAAGGCCGACACCGATCGCTAGCAGGATGCCGGCGACGCCGGTCGCGGCGGCGAGTAGGCCAGCGAGCGCAGGAAAAACGATCTGGCCGATTCGGTTGCCGGTCATCCGCAGCGTCAACGCGGTGCCGCAGACTTCAGGCGGCGCGATATACATGACGCCGGAAAGCGTGAGCGTCGAGGCGATGCCCATGACGAATCCCAACCCGATGAGAACCGCGTACATCGCCGGCAGTGAGAGCGGCAAGGCCAGGATCAGAAAGCCGGCGGCGCTGCCGAGCATGCTCGTCAGGGTGAGCGGTCTGCGGCCGATGGCAAAAATGAGCCTGGCATAGAAGGCCCGCGAGACCAGTGAAGCCACCGAGCGCACTGTCAACAGGAGACCGATGTGATCGGAACCGATGTGGCGTTCGGCGCCGAGCGCCGGAAGATAGATCACCAGGAGATCCAACGCGGTGATGGTCACCACGCTCGAAATCATAATGGCGGCGAAGCCGCGCAGCGCGAGCAGCTGACGAATGGGAATAAAATCGCCGCCATCGCGATGCTCCGCCTTCACCGCGGCGGGCCGGATCAACGCCGCGACGATGACGCTCGCGCCGGCAACGGCAAGCCCGATGGCGAACAGCAGGCCCGTCGGAGGCAGCGCCGCCGCGCCGCCCAGCCAGCCGACCACGAACGGGCCGAGTCCCTGTCCAATCGAGGCGGCCACCATGTAGTATCCGAGCGCGGTTTCCCGGCTGCGCTTGCCTCCGGCGCGCGCCGCCAGCATCTGATGGCCGGCCATGCAGAACATGTGGCCGAAGCCCAAGAGCACGGAAAAGCCGAGGAGATGCATCGCGGACCGCGGCCAAGCCCAAAAACCGATGCAGGCAGTGAACACGAGCGCCGAGCCCAGCCAGGCCGCTCGCGCATCGTTGCCGCGATCGATCCAGCGCCCGACCTGCAGGGCCGTAAAGACCGGGATAATGGCAAAGCCGGTGGCGATGATACCGAGCCAGACGACTGGAAGGCCGAGTTCGATGGCCCGGTAGGACGTCGTTATTCGGATGACGAGGGTCAGCGTCTGGACGAGCGTGACGTGAGTCAGGAAAGGAATCAGCAACCGGTAATCGATGTCGCCCTTGGAAAGGCTCCGCGCGCTCGGCTCCTCAATCATCGACGCATCGTATCTCGTGCTCGAGCCGGACTGCTAAGGCGCCGGTGGCGCGCACACTCCTTTACCGGCGTGCGCGCGCGAGGCAAAGCCCTGGCTGCTGGGCTTTTCTTGCGTAGCTCGACTGCAAACGAGTCGAAACGCGGCGAACATGGTTTACGAAGGCCTAAGACATCTTGCTTTGCCCAGGTCGCGGCCCCCAATTGGTCCCTGCGAGGTCAACTTTTTTCCTTATTTATCAATTCAACTTGTGGGGTTCGGGGATTACTTCCGGGGTGGGGATTCACTCGCTTTCGTCTGGCTCGGAATAGCGTGGGCGTTGCCGCCGTAGTCGCCCTGGGGAGGGCCGTGCGCGCGCCGATTTCCAGCAAGACGTCTCCGCCTGAAGTGATCGGCAGGGGGGAGCCTCACTTTGGCGGGACAATTCGTCTCGGTGATGCGACATTCGCGTGCCGTCGTGCCGGCGCGGCGCACTCCCTTACGACCGCCTCCCTCGCCGCGTCGTGCAGCGGTTGCGCCGACGCCGCGCCGACCGGTAACGCTTACGTTGCACCGACGGGTCATCAGGGAGGCGCTGCGCCAGCCGGCCACGGCGTTTAGCGTGATCCTGTCGCGTGGCGTATTCGCGCTCAAGATCGCGACCGGCGCCTTGCTCGCAGCAATCGTAGCGTTGGCCATCATGAATTACCAAGATCCCGAGCCGTCTGCGTTCGGAACCGAATCCGCCAACAACGAGACCATCGTTTATCGGCGCGCGCCGCCGCCTTCCGCGCGCCCGCAAGACAGCGATGCTGCCGACCACGGGGAGGTAGCCGGATCATCTTATCCGCGTGCGGTTCAAACGATCCGCTTCGTCAACCCCGAGCCACCTCTGTCCATCGCCGCTGCGGCACGCGATGCGATCAAGCGCGTTCTGATCAAAGTGGGCGCTTTCGTTGCATTCCCATCGAGAGAATCGACGGAGCCGGAAAGCTCCGAGATGCGACGCAAACGCGGCACCGTGGTTCTCGATGAAATCGACGATTACCTGTGGGAGGTCTATCAGCGCGCGCCCATCAAGAAGGATTCGAGCGGCGACTTCACCTGGAAGGATCCGACTGCCGCCAAGCGAATGGGTCTATCCCTGCAGGATTACGTGATCGGCGGCATGGACCCGGGCTTCCGCGAACAACTCTACAAAGCGGGACGCGCGATGGATGCCGAGGGCATTAATTGGTCGATGCTCAGTGCATTCCGAGACGACTATCGCCAACGTCTCGCCGCGGGCTTCAAGGCGCGTGGCGGCAACTCCCTGCACGGCGGCAGCCGCCGCACCGGCGGCTATGGCCACGGCCGCGCGATCGACATTACCGCTGGGGAGGGAACCAATTCGGAAGAAGTCTGGAAATGGATCGACGCCCATGGCGCAAAATACGGGCTTGCCCGCCCGATGCCGGGCAGAGACCCGGCGCATATTCAGCAACGCGGCGAATCGAGCAAAGTAGTATCTGTATTCCGCAAGAAGCGCCTCGCCGACGGCGGTCGGCGGCAAAGACATAAATCCAAGGTCAAAGTCGCCAGCGCGCGCTAATGGCCGCGGAGTTGTGCGGCCGCGTTTAGACCTCATCGAACTGCCAGCGCGGCGACCTCCCCTATAGACCTCCTGGCATGGCCTCACTAGCTTGCGCTGCGATGTACGCACCGCCGGTCCTTCCGTGCGCGCGCGAGTACGGCGCGCTCTACCGCTCGTTCCGCTGGCAGATTCCGGCGTTCTACAATATTGGCGTCGACGTCTGCGACCGCTGGGCAGAGATCGATGCGGCGCGTACCGCGATTTTCAACGTCCGTGCCGACGGCAAGGTGGAGGAGGTGAGTTACGGCGAGCTGCGCGAAGGCTCGAACCGGCTCGCCAACGCGCTCGCAGCCCGCGGTATCGGGCGCAGCGATCGGATCGCGATCCTGTTGCCGCAGGGGCCCGCCGTCGCAGTGAGCCACATCGCCATCTACAAGCTCGGCGCCATTGCGTTGCCGCTGGCCATGTTGTTTGGGGTCGAGGCGATCTCCTACCGCCTGCGCGATTCCGGTGCCCGGGCGCTGATCACTTGTGCGCAGGGGCTTGCCAAGCTTGCGACCATCCGCGACGACGCGCCCGATCTCGAATTCGTGTGCTCGGTCGATGGAGCGATTGATGGCGCCGAGGATTTCAACGCGGTGCTGTCGCGTGCCGCCACCGATTTCACTCCGGTATCCACAACCCCCGATGACCCTGCGCTGATGGTCTATACGTCCGGCACGACTGGGCCGCCGAAAGGCGCGCTGCATGCGCACCGAGTCCTGCTCGGTCATCTCCCCGGTATCGAGATGCCGCACGAATTTCTGCCGCAGCCGGGGGACCGGTTCTGGACGCCGGCAGACTGGGCCTGGGCCGGCGGGCTGCTCGACGCGCTGCTGCCAGCCTTGCATTACGGCGTGCCGGTGGTGGCGCAAAAATTCGAAAAATTCGATCCGGAGGCGGCCTTCGCCTTGATGGCCAAAATGCACGTGCGCAACGCGTTCATCCCGCCGACGGCGTTGCGCATGTTGCGTTCGGCGCCGCGGCCGAAGACGAGCATCACGCTGCGTTCGGTCGGCTCGGGTGGCGAGGCGCTCGGTGCCGAGACCTACGAGTGGGGCAAGGCGACCCTCGGCGTCGCCATCAATGAGTTCTACGGCCAGACCGAGTGCAACTTGGTGGTCGCCTCCTGCGCGGCAATTGCCGTCTCACGTCCTGGCGCCATGGGCAAACCGGTGCCCGGGCATGAGGTCGCGGTGATCCGCCCCGACGGCTCGCAATGCGCGCCCGGCGAGCTCGGCCAGATTGCGATCAAGCGACCCGACCCGGTGATGTTCTTGCAATATTGGGGCAAGCCCGACGCCACGCGCGAAAAATTCGTCGGCGACTGGATGACGACCGGTGATCAGGGCGTCAGCGACGCGGAGGGCTATTTCCAGTTCGTCGGCCGCGACGACGATGTCATCACCTCGTCGGGCTACCGCATTGGTCCGACCGAGATCGAGGATTGCCTGATCCGGCATCCTGCGGTGGGTCTCGCGGCTGTGGTGGGAAAGCCCGACGCGCTGCGCACCGAGATCGTGAAGGCGTTCATCGTGCTCAAACCAGGATACGCTCCTTCCGACGCGCTCGCCGCCGACATCCAAGTTTTCGTGAAGACGCGCCTCTCCGCCCACGAATATCCGCGCGAGGTCGCCTTCATCAACGAGATGCCGATGACCACCACGGGTAAGGTCATACGCAGATTGCTGCGGCAGCGGGCGTGAGCGCCTGTGGCGGCCCCCAATTCATCACGTCAGAGCCGATGACGCCGCACTCGGCGCTGCGGTCGTGCCGATATACGCGGCGATGACACGCGCATCCTTGAGGACTTCGTCTGGTGCGCCTTCGGCCAGCGTACGTCCGTAGTCGAGCACGTGGATACGGTCGGCGAGGTCGGCAACCATTTCGAGATCGTGCTCGATCCAGATCATGCTGAGGCCGAGTTCGTGCTTGATCCGCAGGATGAAGCGAGCCAAGTCCTCGCGCTCGTCCCGATTGAGTCCCGCCGATGGCTCATCAAGCATCAGAATCGCCGGCTCCAGCGCGAGTGCGCGGGCAAACCCGACCAGCTTCTGGATGCCGAAAGGGAGGCCGTCCACGGACGCGTGGCGATAGCGCTCGAGCTCCACGAAGTCGATGATGCGCTCGACTGCCTCGCGGTGGCGCACCTCCTCGCGCCGCACGGAGGATAGGAAGAACATCTCGGCGAGGGGATTAGTTCGGATGCGCGTATGCCGGCCGGTCAAGAGGTTGTCCAGCACCGACATGTGCGGAAATAATTCCCCGTGCTGGAACGTGCGGGCCAGTCCGAGCCTGGCGATCTGATGCGGCTCTCGGCCGGCAATGTGCTCGCCGCGGAAACGGATGTGTCCCTCGCCACGATAGATGCCGCTCACGCAATTGAGCACGCTGGTCTTGCCGGCGCCGTTCGGGCCAATGAGCGCAAACAGCTCGCCCGCCGCCACCGCGAGCGAGACGCGATCGAGCACGGTCAGGCCTCCGAAGCGCAGCGTGAGGCCGTCGATTTCCAGTTCAGCCATACCATCTCCGGCTGCGGCGATATTGCTTGACGTCGCGATAGCTTCTTGGCTCGCCGCTCTTGCGGCCGAGATAGAATTCCTGGATGTCCGGGTGCCGGCGCAGTCGCTCGGCGGTGCCGTCGAGCACGATGCGACCGTTTTCCATGACGTAGCCGTAGTCGGCGATATCGAGCGCCACCGTGGCGCTCTGCTCCACGATCAGAATGGCAATGCCGAGCTCGCGCCGGATGTCGGCAAGCCGCCCCAACAAATCCTTCACCAGCAGCGGTGCGAGCCCGAGCGAGAGTTCGTCGACCAGCAGGAGTTCGGGCCCGCAGACGAGGCCGCTTGCCAGCGCCAACATCTGCCGCTCGCCGCCGGAAAGAAGGCCGCCGATGCGGTTGCGCAGATCACCGAGCTGCGGAAAGAACTGGTAGGCGAGCTCCTCGCGCCGTCGTCGCTCCATGGCGGCGCTGCTGCGCGGAACCGGCGCGGTCAAGTTCTCGGCGACCGTGAGATTGGGAAATACCTTGTCGCGTTCGGGCACCAGCACGATTCCGCGCCGCGTGTTCTCGTGCGGGAGACTATTCTCGATGCCCTCGCCTTTGAACGTGATCGTCCCCTCGGTGACGCGCGCGTCGTCGATGCCGAGGAAGCCCGAAATCGCCCGCAAGGTCGTGGTCTTGCCGGCGCCGTTCGTTCCCAACAGCGCGACGATGCGGCCCGGCTCGACCGCAAGGGTGACGCCCTGCACGGCGGTGATGGCGCGCTGATAGACCACCTCGAGCTTGTCGATTGCCAACAGGGGGCCCGTCATCTGCGCGATCCCGAGGCCGAGCGGTGCTTGAACGGCCACAGCAGGAAATAGGTTTGAATGCGGCGCCAAATTCCGACCAATCCGAGCGGCTCGAAGATCAGGAACAGGATCATGACGAGCCCGAAGGCCGCGTAGTTCACCGCAAACAGCAAACTCGCATGTCGCTGCGCGCCAGGCAGCGCGAGCAGGCCAATCTCGATAATGTAGGGAAAGATGGTGACAAAGACCGCTCCGAGCAGTGCGCCGAGCAGCGATCCCATTCCGCCGATAATCACCATGGCAAGATATTGGATCGTGAGAAACAGCGAGAACGCCTCGACCGACACGAAACCGCGATAATAGGCGAACAGCGCACCGGCGACGGCGGTGACGGCGGAGCTGATGACGAAGGCCAGGAGCTTATAGGAGGCGATGCCGATGCCGAGCGCCTCGGCTACGGTTTCCCGTGTGCGAAGGGCGCGCCAGGCGCGGCCGGTGCGCGCGCGCAGAAGATTGAGGCAGAGGAGAAGCGTCGCCGCCGCGGCCGCAAGGAGAATGAAATACCACGCGCGCCCATCGCTGATCGATAACCCCCCGACGCTGGGCGAATCGATGACAATGCCGGTTGAGAACCCACGCCGCGTCTCGTACTCGCCGCCGAGATAGATCACCACGAAATGCAGCGCGAGCGTGCTCACCGCAAGATAGAGTCCGCGCAGCCGCAGTGATGGCAATCCGAAGATGATGCCGAGGAGCGCTCCGACCAGCGCTGCCGCAGGCAGCGTGACCCAAAACGGCGCATTCGTCTCGCGGAACAGGATGCCGACCGTGAACGCGCCCGCGGCAAGGAGGCCGGCATGCCCGAGCGAGATCTGTCCGGCAAATCCGGTCAGCAACATGAGGGAGAGCGAGCCGATGGAGGCGAGAAAGACCTGGCAGGCGAGATCGAGATGGAATGGCGAGGCAATCAGCGGAAACGCGAGCAGCGCGATGATGAACGCGCCCAAGCTGACACCCTCGAGCCGCGTCTGGACGAGGGCGAGGTCCTGATCGTAGCTGGTGCGGAAATAACCGCTGGCGCGTGGCGACCTAGACACGGTCAAGCTCCTCGCGCGTGCCGAACAGGCCCCACGGGCGCACGATCAGGGCGGCAATGAGCACGAGGAACGGCACCACGTCGGAAAGCAGCGGATCGATATAATGGATGGCGATGACCTCGGCGGCGGCGACGATGACAGCCCCCACGAGCGCGCCGAGCAGGCTGTCGAGCCCGCCGACCAGCGCTGGCGCGAATGCCTTGAGCCCGATGACCACCATCGTCTGGTCGAGACCGGAATCGAGGGCGATCAGCATGCCGGCAATCGAACCGGTGAGTGTCGAGAGGCCCCATGCCAGAGCATAGATGGCGTTGAGATTGATCCCGCGCTGCGCCGCCAGAAGCGGATTCTGTCCGGCCGCCCGCAGTCGCATGCCCCACCGCCCGACCCGCAGGAATGCGAACAGGGCGCCATAGACCAACACGGCCATTAGCACGATCAGCGCCGCGCAGGCGGAGATCCGGGCGCCGCCGATAAGTTCGATCGAAGGATTGGAGAACTTGAGCGCCTGCAGGGGATGCTGTTGCGCCGCCGACCAGATCAGCACGACCAGGCCGCGCAACAGGATGCCGATAGCAATCGTGGTGAGAATGGCGGCCAGCACCATCTGTCCGGTCATTTTGCGCATTAGCAGGAGGTAGACGAGCACGCCGACGGTGAGGCTGAGCAGAACTGCCGCAGCAATCGCGCTGACGGGATGATCGGCAAACAATGAGGCGGTCGTGTACAGCAGATAGGCGCCGAGCATTGCAAGTTCGCCGTGCGCCATGTTCATCACCCGGCTCACGCGATAGATCAGGACGTAACCGCACGCGAGCAGCGCATAGATCGCCGCCAGCACCGTAATGTTGACGATGAGCTGCACGGGTTACCAACCAGTGAGCTGGGCCGTTTGCCGGTCGCGGCGCAGCACGTGGTGGCGCGCTGCAGAGCCGGGGTCGCCCCCGCCTGTGTCGGTACCGCCTGAGCGGTGCACCGCTCCCCGTGCGTGCGCAGATCGCATCAGCGTTTCTGCACGCGCTTGGCGCTGCACCGCGGCGGGGACACAGGCATCATTTCACGTCGTAAGCAACCCAATCCTTGGTCACCGTGATCGCCGACTTCGCGGGGTCCCAACGATAAACGCGATAATACTGGCGGGTTCGGAAGTGGTTCTCCTTGCTCCATTCGATTGGGCCACCGCGCAGGCCCTGGGTATCGATCTTTACGCTCTCCATTGCAGCGCGGATTTTTGTGGCATCGGCCGGCCAGCCCGCGGCTTTGAGCACGGCTTCGAGCACCAGTCCGCCGATCCAGCCTTCGGTGAGCTGCTCGGCCGGATATCGCACATTTCCCTTTTTCGCCTGCTCGATGATCTGCTTGTGGATGGGCAAGTTGTCCTGGAACAATGAATTGGCGCCGATGACGTAGAATTTTCCGTCCTTGAGGCGCGCCAATTCGCTTTCCGCTTCGATGTGCGCCCAGGTGATGTAATTTCCATCCCAGCCCAGGCGGCGAAGCGCTTCGAACGTCTTCACCTGGGTCACCCACGGGGCCCAAGAGAATATCCAGTTCGGATTGGCATCCTTGAGCTTGGTCGCGAACGGGGTGTAGTCGGCAGTCGGCGGCGGAATCACCTCTTTGTCGACCGGCGTCATGCCCATGGCCTTCGCCTGCTCCTCGGCATAATCGATTTCTCCGCGCGAAAGCGGGATGGCCATGGCGGCGAAGCCGATGCGCACCGGTTCCTTTGCCGTCTCCTTGACGAAGGTGAGCGTCGCGCGGCTGTCGTAGCCGCCGGCGTAAGCGGTGGTGCAGAATTGCAGCAGGTCGGCCGGCGGGTAGACTTCTTTGGGACACACCGCCCCCATCAGCATGAGCGCCACGTTGGCACGCTTGGTTTCCGCGATGACGGGCGCAAATGTCGACGACAAGCTGGAAAGCACCAGCAGACTCACGTTGTCCTGCGTAAGCAGCCGCTTGGTGTTGGCAGCGGCTTTCGAGGGTTCGCCTTGATCGTCGAGCACGGTCAGCTGAATTTTCTTTCCGTTGATTCCGCCGGCCGCGTTGAGGCGGTCCACATACAGGCGCAAGCCTTCGATCGGCGGTCCGTTCGTGCCCGACGGCGGACCGGTCAACGCGCCAGTCACGCCGATGACATAGGCATCCTGTGCGGCGGCCGGCCATGCCAGCGCCGTCGCCAAGACGGCTGCAACGGTTCGTGCCAACATCTGTTTTCTCCCTGGTCTAACGAGAAATCATAGGGCCGCGCTCGCGGCGATCAGCCGCTCCTCGCGCGCATCGTACATGTCTTCGACCAGCGCCTTGAAGCGCTGGTACATCAGGTCGCGCTTGACCTTGCGTGTCGGAGTGATTGGCTCGCCCTCTTCCTCGGGGTCGAGCGCCTTGGGCAGAATGCGAAAGGCCTTGATCTGCTCGGGGCGCGAGAGCTCGCCGTTCGCCCGCTCGATCTCGGCGCCGATCAGGCGCGCTACCTCGGTGCTGTTGGCCAGACTGGAGAAACCCGTGTACGGCACATCGTGCCTGCGCGCCCAATCCGCCACCGTATCGGCCTCGATCTCGATCAGTGCGGTGAGAAATTTGCGGCCCTGCCCGAACACGATCGCCTCGGCGACGTAGGGGCTGGCGCGCAGGATGTTCTCGATGAATGAAGGAGAGATCGTTTTGCCCCCGGAAGTGACGATGAAATCGCGCGCGCGGTCGACAAGGCGCAGCGCCCCGCCGCGCCATTCGCCGATATCTCCGGTGCGCAACCACCCGTCCTCGCCCTTGATCGCGCGGGTGGTCTCCGGATCGTTCCAATAGCGCTCGAAGAGATCGGGCGAGTTCACCAGCACTTCACCATCGCTTGCGAGCTGCACCTGCCACCCGGGAGGAACGGTGCCCACGTCGCCCGGGCGGGGAAACGGGCCGCGCTGGCCGGAAATGATGCCGCCGGCCGTCTCGGTCTGTCCGTACATTTCGACGACATTGACGCCGAGCATCTGCCAGAGCGCCATGGTTTCCGGCGGCAGCGGCGCTCCGGCACAGACCGCGAGCTCCAGCCGGTCCAAGCCGAGCTTGTTGAGGATCGGCACGAATACGCCCGCACGGCAAACGCCATAGAGGGCCTCGCGAGCGAACGCCCTTTCACCATCCCAGCGGCGTCGTGTGCGCTGGCGCGCAAACCGCATGGCGAGGGAGGCGCTCGCGCGCTTGAGGCCGCTGGAGTTGTGAATGCCGAGCAGCACCTGGGAGGCGAATTTCTGAAGGTAACGTGGCACGGTGAATAAGACCGTGGGCGCCGTCTCGAACAAGGTCGTCGCCAAGTCCTCCGGATCCTCGCCGAAATGCGGCACCAAACGCGAGATCAGCGGCAGCGTGACAGCGACGTCGCGTCCGAGTACGTGACAGAGCGGCAGGTAACCGACCGTGCGGTGCTCCTTTTGCGCGAGCGTGGGATAGTGGTCGACGATGTTCGCGGCGGCCGCAAGGTGCTTGCCATGAGTTACCAGCGCCCCCTTGGGCGGACCGGTGGTACCGGAGGTATAGACGATGAACGCGGGCGCCTGCGGACCCAGTCGTGCGGCTTGTTGCTCGAGCCACGCGAGGTCCGGTTCTCCGGCCGCGGCGAGCAGGGCACGGTAACTCCTGAGTTTTTGGTGCGCGTAGCCGAACGTCGCGGTGTCATCGAGCACCAGCACCCACTTCAGTTCATCCAACCGGTCGGCGAACGGCAGGATCTTGTCGACGTACTCCTGGTTTTGCGCGATGAACAATACGGCGCCGCCGTGGCGCATCTGGTATTCGACTTCGGATGCGGATGCGGTCGGATAGATGCCGTAGACGATGGCGCCGACCGATTGCGCCGCGAGGTCGCAGATCACCCATTCCTCGCAGGCGTCCCCCATGATGGCGACGCGGTCGCCGCGCGCAAGCCCGAGGGTTGCAAAGGCGCGTGCCGCACGCGCGACCAGCGCCGCGTAGTCGCGCCAGCTTCGTTCGCGGTATCGGCCGAGGCGCTTGGAGCGAAATGCGATCGAGTGCGCCGCTGTTCGCGCGCGTTCGCACAGCAACAGCGGTGCGGACCGGCAGCGCAAGGTCTCGCGGTCAAGCGGCGGGCCGACGGTCATGGGGCCGTTGAGCGTTCCCCCGGTTGCTTTGCTAGTGTGTTGTGCCATGCCGGCGGACTAAATTCTACCTGCTGATCTATAGACAGCCGAGTACGAGACGAGAATGAGCATTCGCCGAGATGGCAACCCCCCGTTTCGGGCTGATCACGTCGGCAGCTTGCTGCGGCCGCGGATCTTGCGCCAAGCGTTCCGCCATCATGCCGCAAAGGAAATCGGAGACGAGGCGTTTGTGCGCATCCAGGATGACTGCATCCGTGCGGCGGTACGCATGCAGGAAGAGATCGGGCTTGAAGTGGCGACCGACGGGGAGTTTCGGCGGGGGTCTTATTGGGGGCGCTTCGTGGAGCGCACCGAGGGTCTGGAGGTTCGCCCGGCACTACTCAAATTTCGTGACGATCAAGGCGATGAGGTCGATTTCACCGCGCCCTTTGCGACGGCGAGGATTCGACGCACGCATCCGATCGCAGTCGACGAGTTCGGTTTCCTGCGTGCTGTCACGGCCGTCACCCCAAAGATCACGCTTCCTGCGCCGTCCACGATGCATTTTCTGCGGTTTTCCGACTTCGCCGACGAGACCGCTTATGGCGATAGCGATCGGTTCTTCGCCGATCTGGTCGACGTGTTTCGCCAGGAGATCGCAGCGCTAGTCGCCGCGGGCTGCCGCTACCTGCAGATCGACGAGATCGCTTGTGCCTTGCTGTGCGATCCAACGATCCGCGACAGGATTGCGGTCGCGCGCTGCGATCCCGATGCGCTGGTCGAGCGCTACATCGATGCGATCAATGCCGCGCTGGCTGGGTGTCCTACGGAGGTCGTCGTCGGCATCCACATGTGCCGCGGCAACTTCCGGGGTCGCCACCTCGCGGATGGCGGATACGAATGGGTTGCGGAGCGCTTTTTCGCCCGCGCCGAGGCAAACCATTTCCTGCTCGAATATGACACGCCACGAGCAGGCGACTTTGCACCGCTGCGCTTCGTCCCAAAGGAAAAGGGCGTGGTGCTCGGGTTGATCAGCAGCAAAACGCCGGCACTTGAAACGATCGCCAGCTTGCAACGGCGCGTCGATGAAGCCGCGAAGTATATAGCACCTGAGCGGCTCGCCATCGGTCCGCAATGCGGCTTCGCGAGCAGCGCTGGCGGCAATCCCCTGACCGAGGCGGACGAGCGCGCGAAGTTGCGACTGATCGTGGACGCAGCGCGCACGATCTGGCGATAGCAGCTGACGCGCGGACGAGTCAGCAAGGGGTGGACCAACGAACCCTGAAAGTCACCACGTCATCGCGCACTTATCATGATAACGATCTTGGTGGTCCTTCAAGGCCAGGGCTGTCGTTTTGAGAGTATAAGAGCCGCCGTCATCTTTCACTGCTTCCTGCAGATAGAAGTTCTGGATCGGAAAGTGGTTGTTCCCGTACTTGTAGGGACCGCGAACAGATTGATAGGTGGCTTTGCGCAGCGCACCTCGAATAGCGTCCTTCTTGGTGAGGTCTCCCGCAACTGCGTCAACGCCGCTGTTGATGAGCATGGCCGCATCATAGGCCTGGGCCGCGTAGAAGGACGGGTTCCGTCCGTATTTTTTCTTGAAATCGGTTACGAATTTTTTGTTGGCCTCATTCGGCAGGTCGACTACCCAATGTTGCGCTCCCGGTATACCGAGCGCCAATTCACCTAGCCGCGGCAGTGACAACGCGTCGATGATGAAGGCCGTGTAGAGCGGTATCCGATCTCGCAAACCGAATTGCGAATACTGGATTAGAAACTGGATGCCGGCCGGACCTGGATAGAAAGCGAAGATGGCGTCGGGTCTGGTTGCGCGCGCCTTCGACAGTTCCGGCGAGAAGTCGAGCTGGTCTGGCCACCTTGTGTAGTCTTCCCCGAGAATTTGTCCGCGGAAGTTGGCCTTGAGCCCGGCTATCACGTCCTTGCCAGCCGCATAATTGGGCGCGATCAGGTAGGCCGTCTTGACGTTCTTTTGGTTCATGTATTCGCCGATAGCTTGGGGCACCTGGTCGCCTTGCCATGACGACGAAAAGAACCATGGCGAGCAGAGTTCGCCCGCGATTTGTGATGGTCCGGCATTTGCGCTGATGAGGAAGGTACTCGAATCAACCGCCGATTTTAGCGAGGCCAAAAGGATGTGGGACATCATGTATCCGGTCAGGAAATTAACTTTCTCGGATTCGATCAGCCTGTCCGTCTTCTGCTTTCCGAGCTCCGGCTTTAAGCCGTCATCCTCATAAATGACCTGCACGGGAAGCCCGCTCATCTTTCGCCCAAGATGGTCGAGCGCGAGCTCGAATGCATCGCGCATGTCGTTGCCGACCGCGGCGGGGCCGCCGCTCAGTGTGGTCACGAAGCCGATCTTGACTTCCCTCTGTTGCGCGATGGCGCAGTCTCCGGCGACCGCGAGCATTACCGCTCCGAGAAGAACTGGCTTGAGCATTGAGAGATTCCTCCGCTGGGCCTGTGCGGATTCAATTCCAAAGCCGCTTTGTTGCTAGATCGGCACCCTGTCGCATGGCCTTGAATTTTTCCCATACGACCGTGGGGTGAACTTCGGTCTTGTAGAGGGCTTGCGAAGAGAACCCGCAGTCCGCGCCGGCCATGACGTTCTCCCGTCCGATCAGCTTGGCGAAGCGGATCAGCCGCTCCGCGATCAGCTCGGGATGCTCGACGATGTTGCTGGCATGCGTCACGACCCCGGGGCACAGCACTTTCCCTGCGGGGACCTTCACCCGCTCGAACAGGTGGTATTCGTGTTCGTGGCGCGGATTTGCGGCCTCGAAGCTGAACGAACCGGCATTGATCTTGAGCACGTATTCGATGATCTCAGGCAGGTTCGACTCGTAAAGACGCGGTCCCTCGTTGATGCCATAACAGGTATGAAAGCGGACGCGCTCTGCCGGAATCCCGCTGAGTGCCGCGTTGGTCGCTTCGACGTAAATTTCCGCTTTCCGCTTCTTCTGCCTGTCGTCAAGCCCTGGCTCCACGAAGATGTCCGGCAGGAATGGATCGTCCACCTGCACCAGAATGCCGGCGGCCACGATCGCGCGGTATTCCTTGTTCAGTTCGGCCGCGAGCGCGTGGAAATACTCTTCCTCGCTCTTGTAGTATTCGTTGATGCCGACGCCCGACGGCGCCGTGGCTGGTAGAAAGACATGATGGTCAGGCACGCCTGCGGCTTTGGCAGCGGCCCTAAGATTGGCAATGTCGATCTGCAGTTTCGCCTCGCCCTTATACTTGACAGGGGCGGTGCATACGACCGGAACGATCGGCAGAATGGCCCCGCCCATCATCGCTTCTTTGAAATACTGGGCGTAATATTCGGGAAAAGCCGAGACCTCCTGCTGGAATAAGATGAGCTTCTGATTGGGCCTGGATTCGAACCCATCGAAGCGCTCGCGAATGTAGGTGAAAAAGCCCGGCTTCGAATACTCTCCGTCAGTTACGATCTCGATGCCGCAGTCGACCTGCTTGCGCACGCATTCGGCAACCTCTCGCGCCAGAACCGCATTCAACTTGCTCTCGTCATATGGCTGCCCCGCGTATTTTGTTTTCAGCAGGTCGAGCAGGTTGTGCGGCCGGGGCAGGCTCCCGATGTGCGTGGTCTGAATGTGATCGGTGTTCTGCTGGATGGCCACAGCGTTTCCTCCGAGTTTATTGGTCGTGCCGTCCAATGCGGTGTTCACCCGTGCCCAGGTTCGCTCATTCCCTCCGCTCGCTTCACGAGGTTCATGCCCAGCCGGCAATATGACTGACGCCTACGCCGCCTTCTGCTTGTGCGCGCCGTCGAAGGCGGGCGCCACCTCCTCCATGAAGCGCGCCATCTCGTCCCTCACCTGCTGGTGCGGCTTGAGACCGACGTTGACATAAAGAATGACTTCGGAGAATCCGGCGGCCTCTACCTTCTTCAGCGTGTCGATGATCCGCTGCGGCGAGCCCAGCAGCACCGAATTCTCGGTGAGGTCTTCCGGTTTGACTTTCTGCAAGCGCGCGACCATGTCGACGAAATAGCGATAGCTCGGCGGGGCAGTTTTCGGATCACCGGGCAGCGCGGGAATCACGCATTCACGGTAATAACGGATCTGGCGTGCGCGTTGCGCGTCCTCCTGCCCCTTGTTGTCGGCGAAATGGGTGAAATAGCTGCACATCAGGCGGCCCGGCTTATTGCCGTATTTGGCGCAGCTCTCGTGATAGAGATCGGCGACCTGCTGCAGGCCGCCGAAGCTCATGGCAGCGGCGAAGGGAGCGACGATCAGCCCGCAATCGAGTCGCGCCGCCAATTCGATCGACGGCTTCGAGAAAGATCCCACATAGGACGGGATCGGCCTCTGCACCGGCTTGGGCGTGATGCGCACGTCGTCAAAAGAGTAGTGCTTGCCGTGATGCGAGATGCGATCGTCCGCCGCCCACAGCTTGCGCACGACTTCGAGGCCTTCGTCGAAAATGCTCTGATTGTCCGCGAACGAAACATGGAAGGGTTGGTATTCGCGTGCGTCGTAGCCGCGGCCGGTGGCAAAATCCACGCGCCCGTTACTGAGCAGATCGAGCGTGGCCCATTGCTCGGCGACGCGGATCGGGTGATGCAGCGGCAGCACCGTCACCGCGGGTGCGAGCCGGATACGCTTCGTCCGTGCGGCAATATAGGCGAGCACCAGATCCGGGCAGGACAGCACGCCCAGCGAATTGAAATGATGTTCGCCGATCCACGCCGAGTGCATGCCGATCTTGTCGGCGTAGAGCGCCTCCTCGGTGATATCGGCGACGAACTGGTTCGCCGTCCGCGTGTTATTCTCGTAATGATTGTCGCTCAGGGTGAAGTAGCCGAAATCCACAGCGCTCCTCCCGTCGGTTGGGTGGCCGTGCATGGCCCTTGGTTTGGTTGGGATCATAGATGCATCTGCAATTGTTGTAAATGCAATAAATGGCTATGCTGACGCATGCGCCAAACGCGCAAGTGTGGCCGGCCTTTGACATCGAAGACGGCGGCCCATAAAAGCGTCGGCCGAAGAATTGCAGGATTTTCAATGCGATGACCCCTCGCCCGCGCCTCGATTTCAGCGAATATCTTCCCTATCTCATCAACCGCGTCGGCTGGCTCCTGGTGGTCGACTTCGGACAGAACACGCTCGCCAGTCATCGATTGAGCATCGCGATGTGGCGCGTGCTCGCGGTGCTCGCCAACGATGGCGGCCAGCGGCAGGTCGATGTCGCCGCGAGGACGAGCATCGATGTCTCGACCTTGTCGCGCGTGGTCACCCGTCTGGTGAAGATGGGGCTCGTGACCCGCACCCGATCCGCGACCAACAATCGGGAAGTGGTGGTCCGCTTGACGCCGAAGGGCTCTGCGGTCCTCGAGCGCGTGATCCCGCACGCGATCGCGCTGGAGCGAAGGGCGATCGCCGGCGTGCCGGCAGAAGATCTGCGCGTGGTCAGGCGCAGCCTGCGCCGGATGTATCAGAACTTGGCTTCGTCGGCCGGCATCAGCGAGCGCACCGCGGCGCCGCTCTTGCGCGGGAGCGCGGCTTCAGCCGCTTCTTCGCCCCGTCGACGATAGGCGAGCGAACTCACCGTATTGGTGACAGACGGCGGGAACGGCTTTTGCGGCGCGACCGAAGTGAACCGCGGATGAACGCGTCGTCCATGCCTCGTTCGAGATCGATCGGCTATGTCGGTGGTCAATCGGATCGGCCTGCCTGCGAGGCATGCGACGTTCCGTGCAACGCCCGCCTGGCTTGCTCCCGGCGTTCACTCGGGTCGAGCCACAAGGCACACAGAGAGGACTACCGCAATGCTCATCCGCCGCGTTCTCGTCACTTCGGTGACGCTCGCACTCCTATCCGCCCCGGCTTTCGCGCAGGGCATGCAACCGGCGCAGTCGCCGCAACCGGCAAAACCCGCGCCGGCGGCCGGCGCGCCCGCGAAGCCCGCAACCACCGGCGCCGCAACGGCTCCGCAAGCCGCCAAGACCA
>Ga0081455_10002264_pt1 | contig 22939 bp, 11 predicted proteins | sample TabmetS3T2R1_FD_70207 | JGI IMG/M metagenome (GOLD analysis project Ga0081455, IMG submission 70207) | Tabebuia heterophylla rhizosphere microbial communities from the University of Puerto Rico - S3T2R1 | ecosystem: Host-associated > Plants > Roots > Rhizosphere ...
GGGGTGCGGCGGAGCAGGGCGGCGGGCGGGCGCCGGGTGCGCCCGAGGCCGGTACGGGGAACGAGGTGTACACGGGACCGGACACGGTGCCGATGCCGGCGGTGCGACCGCTGCCGGTGGACGACGAGGGCGGCCCGTTCCGGCGCAGGCGGGTACGCGCGCGGTTGGCGCGGCGGATCGCGGCAGGCCCGCGGCCGGCCGGCGCGCTGCGCCCGGTACTCGAGCCGCTGGTGGCCACGCACCGCGCCGCCCACCCGAAGGGCGATGTCCGCGAGCTCGCCCGCGCCTACGACCTGGCCGAGGAACGCCACCGCGGCCAGCTGCGCAAGTCCGGCGACCCGTACATCACGCACCCGCTGGCCGTGGCCACGATCCTGGGCGAGCTGGGCATGGACACCACCACGCTGGTGGCCGCCCTGCTGCACGACACCGTCGAGGACACCGGGCTGACCAAGGAGGAGATCGAACTCGAGTTCGGCGCCGAGGTCGCCCACCTGGTCGATGGTGTGACCAAGCTGGACAAGGTCAAGTACGGCGAGGCGGCCGAGGCCGAGACGATCCGCAAGATGATCATCGCGATGGCCCGCGACCCGCGCGTACTGGTGATCAAGCTCGCCGACCGCCTGCACAACATGCGTACGCTCCGCTTCCTGCCGCCGCACAAGCAGGAGCAGAAGGCGCGCGAGGTGCTGGAGGTGCTGGCCCCGCTGGCCCACCGCCTCGGCATGAACACGATCAAGTGGGAGCTGGAGGACCTCGGCTTCGCCACGCTGTACCCGAAGATGTACGACGAGATCGTCAAGCTGGTCGCCGAGCGCGCCCCCGAGCGCGACGTCTACCTGGACCAGTGCGTCAACGTGGTCAGCGCCGAGCTCCGGGCCGCCCGGGTGAAGGCGACGGTGAGCGGCCGGCCGAAGCACTACTACTCGATCTACCAGAAGATGATCGTGCGGGGCCGCGACTTCACCGACATCTACGACCTGGTCGGCATCCGGGTGCTGGTCGACTCGGTCCGGGACTGCTACGCCGCGCTGGGCATCATCCACGCGACGTGGCAGCCGATCCCGGGCCGGTTCAAGGACTACATCGCGATGCCGAAGTTCAACATGTACCAGTCGCTGCACACCACGGTGATCGGCCCGGGCGGCAAGCCGGTGGAGTTGCAGATCCGCAGCCATGCGATGCACCGCACGGCCGAGTACGGGATCGCGGCGCACTGGAAGTACAAGGAGCAGAAGGACTCGCCGGTCGCCGGCCCGGTCGCGCAGGATGAGATGGCGTGGCTGCGGCAGTTGCTGGACTGGCAGCGGGAGACCCAGGAGCCGGAGGAGTTCCTGGACTCGCTGCGCTACGACCTGGGTGCGCGCGAGGTGTTCGTGTTCACCCCGAAGGGCGATGTGATCCCGCTGCCGGCCGGGTCCACGCCGGTCGACTTCGCGTACGCGATCCACACCGACGTCGGGCACCGCTGCATCGGCGCGCGGGTGAACAAGAAGCTGGTGGCGCTGGAGTCGAAGCTGGAGAACGGCGACACCGTCGACATCTTCACCTCCAAGTCCGAGGCGGCCAGCCCGAGCCGGGACTGGCTGGCCTTCGTCAAGAGCCCGCGGGCGAAGAACAAGATCCGCCAGTGGTTCGCCAAGGAGCGCCGCGAGGACGCGATCGAGGCCGGCAAGGAGGCGATCAGCAGGGCGCTGCGCAAGCAGGGCCTGCCGCTGCAACGCCTGCTGGGCGGCGACGCCCTGCCGACGCTGGCCAAGGACATGCGGTACCACGACGTCTCGGCGCTGTACGCCGCGGTGGGGGAGAACCAGGTCTCCGCGCAGGCGGTCGTGCAGCGGATGATGGCCGCGCTCGGTGGGCTGGAGGGCGCGGTCGAGGACATCGCCGAGACCGCGATCCCGACCCGTACCCAACGCCGCCCCGCGACCGACCCCGGCGTGGTGGTGGCCGGCGGCGGCGAGGTGTGGGTGAAGCTTGCCAAGTGCTGCACCCCGGTCCCCGGCGACGACATCCTCGGCTTCGTCACCCGCGGCGGCGGCGTCTCCGTACACCGCCGGTCCTGTACGAACGCGGCCGCGCTGCTGCGTCAGGAGGAGCGCCTGGTCGAGGTCTCCTGGCGCCCCTCCACCGACTCGGTCTTCCTGGTCGCCATCCAGGTCGAGGCGCTGGACCGGCACCGGCTGCTGTCCGACATCACCCGCGTCCTGTCGGATGAGCGGGTGAACATCCTGTCCGCCACCGTCTCCACCACCCGCGACCGGGTCGCCATCAGCCGCTTCACCTTCGAGCTGGGCGACCCGATGCACCTGGGCCACGTCCTGCGCACCATCCGCAACGTGGAGGGCGTCTACGACGTCTACCGCGTCGCCTCCGCCTCCTGAGTGGCGCTCAGGCGGTCAGGCGTTCAGCACCGGCCCGCATTCGGAATCCGCGCCGTTCACCCCGGCGCAGATCTGGAACTGGACGATCTTCCGCAGGTCCGGGCTGTGCCAGGAGCCGCAGCCGTCCGCGCTGCCGTTGCCGTCGCCGAAGGTGGGCCGCGAGCCGTCGGTGAGGAGCAGGTGCATGCGGACCCCCCAGTTGTCCGCCCGGTCGTCGCAGACGAACGCCGAGTAGTGCGGGTCGTTGACGCAGCCGTGGCCGCGGGCGGTGGTGTTGCAGGCGGTGTGCGCCAGGGCGGCGGGCGCGGTGGCCAGCGCCCCGCCGAGGATCGTGACGCTGGAGGTCACCACTACGGCCAGTCGTTTCCGCAACATTCGTTTTGTCCCTTCAAGTGTCCGGCTGTCGGGTATCACCCTCGCGGCTGGCCCGGATGGCCGACAGGAACCGCGGGTGCACATCACCGGTACTTCGGACCAGGGACTCCCTAGCCGGCGCGCTCCTGGGCGGCCCGCGGATCCAGGTGGAACCCGGCCAGGGTGTTGTCCGGGTCGGGGTCGTTGAGCTCGGCGAGCAGGTCGTGGCTCCGGTTCCAGGCGCGGTGGGCGGCGGTGCGCCCACCGGCGGCCAGGGCGGCGTCGCCGAGGTGTACGAGGATCGTCGCTTCGTAGTAGCGGTCGCCCGCCTCGCGGAACAGCTCCAGGCTGCGGTCGAAGCACGCGGTCGCCTCGTCCAGGTCACCCAGGTGGTAGTGGGCGTCCCCGACACTGTCCCAGGCGTGCGCCTGCCCGACCCGGTCGTCGAGTTCGCGCAGCTCGGTGAGAGCCCGCTCGCAGCAGGCGAGCGCGGCGCGGTGGTCGCCTAGCCGGCTGTGGAACCAGCCGGTCGCGTTCAGCGCCCTGGCCACGCCGTTGCGGGTACCCGCGGTCTCGAACAGCGCCAGGGCCTGCTCGGCGTGGTCCAGTCCCGGCCGGAAGCGGCCCTGCCGGTCGCAGAGGTTGGCCAGGTTCAGGTGCGCGTTGGCCCGCCCCGCGTGGTCGTCGGTCGCCTCCAGCAGCCGCAGCGCGCCCAGGTAGTGGGCGTTCGCCTGCTCGTCCTGGCGCAGGTAGGTGTAGGCGCGGCCGAGGTTGCGGTGGGCGCGCGCCTGCTGCGGCAGGTTGCCCAGCCGGCGGGTGGCCTCGAGCGCGACCTGCTGGCTGGCGGCCCACTCGTGCCAGTTGCCGCGCCGCTGCAGGAACTCGGTGGTGGCCCAGGCCAGTTGCCAGGCGTGTTCGTCGTGGCCGGACCGGTGGGCATGGTCGATCAGGCCGAGCAGCACGGCCTTCTCGGCGGTGAACCAGTCGTACGCCTGCTGCTGGTCGGCCAGCCGCTCGGTGACGATGCCGGCCGCCGGCGGCAGGTCGATGGCGACCCGGTGCGGCTCCAGGAGTACGGCGCCGGCGTGGGCGGTGTGCAGGTAGTGGTCGAGCATCCGGGTCAGGGCCTCACGCCGGTCGCCGTCGCGGTCCTGGCACAGCGCCTGTTCGGCGGCGTAGGCGCGGAGCAGGTCGTGGAAGCCGTACCGGCCCGGGTGCGGCTCGGTGACCAGGTGACCCCGGGTCAGCTCGGCCAGCAGGGCGCTGGTCGCGTCCAGCGGGGCGCCGGCGAGGCTGGCGGCGGCCGGGGCGGCCAGGTCCGGGCCGGGGTGCAGGCTGAGCAGCCGGAACAGCCGCGCCGCCGCCGGGAGGAGCGCGCGGTAGGACCAGGAGAAGACGGTACGGGCGTCGCCGGCCGCGTCGGTGTCGCTGAGCGCCCCGAGCCGGTCGCGCAGCTCGCCGGCGAGGCGGGCGAGCGGTTGCTCCGGCCGGGTCGCGGCCCGCGCGGCGGTGATCGCCAGCGCCAGCGGCAGCCCGGCGCAGCGTTCGACGATCTGGTCCACCGCCCGCGGCTCGGCGGCCACCCGGCGCTCGCCCAGGCGTACGGCCAGCAACCGGCGGGCGTCCTGCCCGGGCATCACACCGACCTCGACCGGGTGCGCGCCCTCGGTGGCCACCAGACCGGTCAGGTGCGTACGGCTGGTCAGCACCGCCAGGCACCCCGGCGCCGCGGGCAGTAGCGGGCGCACCTGCTCGGCGTCGCCGATGTTGTCCAGCAGCACCAGCACCCGCCGGTCGAGGAGCATGCTGCGGTACCGGGCGGCCAGCTCGTCCACGGTCGGCGGGAGCTGCGCGGCGGGCACGTCCAGCGCGTTGAGGAAGCCGCGCAGCGCGTCAGCGGGATCGACGGCCGGCCGGGACGGGTCGAAGCCGCGGAGGTTGACGTAGAGCTGGCCGTCCGGGAAGGCGTCCCGGATCAGGTGTGCCCAGTGCACCGCCAGCGTGGTCTTGCCGACCCCGGGCGCGCCGGTGAGTACGACGACGGGCACCGCCGTCGGTTGCCGCGACGCGTCGGCCAGCAACGCCGAGAGCTGCTGGAGGTGGTCCGCCCGCCCCGCGAAACCCGCCGCGTCCAGCGGTAACTGCGCCGGGACCGCCGCCTCCCGGGCCGCCGGTGCCGCCGGGTCGGCCAGCGCGCAGAACCGCTCCCGGTCCACCCCGGTCAGCCCGAACACCCCGGCGAGCAGGCGTACCGTCGCTGGCCGGGGCGCGGCCACCTGCCCCGCCTCGATCTTCCGCAGCCCCCGGGTGCTGAGCCCGGTGCGCTCGGCCAGCTCCTCCTGGGTGAGGCCCAACCGCCGCCGGTGCTGCCGGACCGCCGCTGCGAACACCCGACCCCCTCCGAGCACGTGCCGGCGAAGTACCTGTGCCGTTCCTGGTGCGCGCCCGGTCCGCGCACCACGGTGAACGTACCGGCGGCGGCCCGGCAGATGGCCGCGGGTGGGATGCCGGGGACCGGCCGGGGGGACTGACAACATGAACACACCTGCCCGATGGCGGAGCGCGCTGCTGGCCGCTCTCCTGGGCGCGCTGGCGGTCGCTCCGGCGACGCGTTCCGCCGTGGCGGCGCCGACCTGCCCGGCGGGCCGGGCCGCCGCCACACCCGCCGCGGCACGGCAACTGGCCAGCCGCTGCGGCCGCCGCGTGGAGGTCGCCGACCAGCGCACCGACCGTACCCAGGTCTTCGCCAACCCGGACGGCAGCTCGACGCTGGAGGCGTACGCGGTGCCGCGGCCGGGCGGTGCCGCGCGGCCCGACAACCAGACCTCCGGTCGCAACCGCTGGGCGTACGCCAACAGTTCGAACTCCAACAACAACGACGGGATCGCCCGCGCCGGCGTCGATCCCGGCGGCGACGGCACGTACCGGTCGTACTTCGAGTTCCCGATCGGCGCGGCGGCGGGCAGCCGGATCATCGCGGTGAGCATGAACACCACGCTGATCCACTCCTGGTCCTGCGGCAGCACCCCGGTGTCGGTGTGGGAGTCGGCGGCCATCCCGGCCGGGGTGAACGGCACCCGCATCGGCTGGGGCCTGGGCCTGCGCGCCTTCATGGACCAGCGCTCCGGGCACGCGCACAAGCCGAGCACCGGTGCCGGCTGCGCCGACGACCCCCAGCCGGACCAGCCGATGCAGTTCTTCAGCGGCACCCTGACCGCCCGGCAGCAGCAGTTGTCGACCGCGGGGGCGACCACGTTCACCCTCGCGCTGATGGCCGGTGACTCCAACGGCGCGAACGAGGGAGCCACCAACCGGTGGAAGAAGTTCGCGCCGGGCGCGACCGTGCTGGTGGTCCAGTTCAACCACGCGCCGGATACGCCCGATGCCTCGGCGCTGAGCGCGGTGGGCACCTCGCAGACCGTGCCCTGCTGGACCGGCGACGTCGCCGCCCAGCCGCACGTGAACGCCACCGGCCGCCTGCACCTGCGCGGTACCCTGACCGACGCCGATGCCGGGGACACCGTACTGGCCCGGTTCGAGTGGCAGGACGTGACCGGCGGCGGCGCGGTGGTCACCGTCCCCGACACCCCGGCCTTCGCCGTGCCGCACACCTACGACGTCGGCGTGCCGCCGGACCCGCTGCCGGACGGGCACATCATCCACTGGCGGGTGCACGGCTTCGACGGCAGGGACAACGGCGGTACGTCCGCGTGGTGCCAGCTCGCGATCGACAACAGCACCCCGGGCCAGCCGGCGCTCACCTCCGCCGACCTGCCGCCGTTCCCGGCCACGCCACCTGCCGGCACCGTGGTCGGCGCGGCGGCCGCGGTGACCGCGACCCCGGCGCCCGGCGACACCGACATCAGGGGCTACTACATCGGCGTGGGCGCGGTGGACACTGTGCCGGCGGTCTGGGTGCCGGCCGCCCCGGACGGCACCGCGACCTTCCCGGCCGTGCCGGTCGTCTCCGGCATCGCGAAGAACTTCCTCACCGTGGTCGCCGTCGACGCCGCCGGCAACCGCTCGCCGGTCCCGACCTCGGCGCCGGACGCGCCGGGCACCCGGCAGTTCCGGGCCAACCCGGCCACCGGGCAGCGCACCCGCGGCGACGCGACCGGCGACGGGCTCGGCGACGTCGCCGGCCTGCTGGACGTCGGCGGCGGGCGGACCGCGCTGGTCAACTTCGACACCGCGCCGGGTGGGGCCGCGGTGCTCGCGCCGACCACGCCGGTCGTGACCGACCCGAACGCGTTCCCGATCAACCGGCTGGTCCCGGTGCGCGGCGACTTCAACGGGGACGGCCGGGCCGACATCGCCGCCTTCCGGGACGAGGGCGGCTGCCGTACGACGCTGTGGTGGTGGCTGTCCACCGGCAACGGCTACGCGCCGTCGAACGCGTTGCTGTGGGACTCGCTGGCACCCAACTGGTGCCTGCCCAACGCGCCGAAGGTGGTCGCGGGCGACCTCACCGGCGACGGCCGCGACGACATCGGCGCGTTCTACAGCTACCCCGGCAACCAGGTGAAGCTGTGGGTGTGGCCGGCGCGGGCGGACGGCACCGGGTTCGCCTCGCCTTCTCTGTGGTGGGACTCGGGTCCCGGCAACTGGGAGTACAGCCACCTCCGGGCCGGTACCGGCGACATCGACAACGACGGCGACGACGACATCGTCCAGCTGTACGACTACAACTCCTGCTCCAGCGCGACGCTGGTGTTCACCTCCACCCGCAGCGGCATCGCGCTGCCGGTGACGCGGCCCTGGCGCAGCGCCAACAACGTGTTCTGCTGGTCGCGCCTGTCCCGCCCGCTGATCGGTGACGTGGACGGGGATGGTACCGCCGATGTCAGCGCGGTGTACGACCTCGGTGACGGCACCTGGGAGTCGATCACGCTCGCCGGCCCGGCGGTGTCGGCGGTGAACGTCACCAGCGTGCACACCCGCACCGTGCCGGGCCGGCTCAAGCCGGCGATGGCCGACTACGACGGCGACGGGCTGGTCGACATCGCCCTGCTGTCCAACGACGGCCCGAGCGCGACCACGCTCTGGGTCGCCCCGAACCTGCGCGCCGCCAGCGGTGCGTTCGGCCCGGAGACCCTGCGCTGGGACTCGGCCACGGCCGGCGGCCTGGCCTGGTCCGCCTTCACGCCGCTGTAAGGAGATCCCGATGAATCCTCGGTCCAGGGCAGTGGCGATCGGTGCGGCGCTGGTGGCCTTCGCCGGCATCCAGGTGGCACCGCCGCGGGCGCTCGCGGCGCCGGCCCGACCGGCGCCGCCGGCCAGGTTGGCGTCGGTGCCGGGCTCGGACGCCGTACCGAAGTTGGCGCTGGTCGACCCGACCAAGGAGCTGACCCAGCCGCTGCCGTCCGGCTGGCCCTCCGGCGGTTCCGCCAACCTGGTCCTGCCGGCCGGCAGGGCGGCTGTCGGTACGGCCGTGAGCTGGGCCCCCGGGCTGCCGGTCGGCGCGAGGGTGGCCGGGCAGCCCGCGGCCGGGTCCGCCCCGACCCGGCTGCGGGTCCAGCTGCTGGACCACGCCACCGCGGCCCGGGCCGGCCGCGACCTGGTGGTCCGCGTCAGCGGTGCCAGCGCCACCAGGGCCGTCGTGGCGCTCGACTACACCCGCTTCGGGCAGGCGTACGGGGCGGACTGGGCCGGCCGCCTCACGCTGGTCTCGCTGCCCGCGTGCGCGCTCAGCACTCCTGCGGCACCGGCCTGCCAGGCGACGCCGCTGGCCACGACCAACGACCGAAAGGCCCGGGTGCTGACCGCGCCGACTGCCGTGCCCGCGGCCGGGGCGCTGGTCGCGCTCGCCAGCGGCCCGGACTCCGACAACGGCGACTACAAGGCCACCGAGCTGAAGCCGTCCAGCAGCTGGACCGCGGGCGGCAGCTCCGGCGACTTCGCCTGGCAGTACCCGTTGCGGGTGCCGCCGAGCCTGAACGGGCCGGCGCCGAAGATCAGCCTGGGCTACTCGGCGCAGGCCGTGGACGGGATGACCTCCGCGGTGAACACCCAACCGTCCTGGCTGGGGGAGGGCTTCAACTGGCAGCCGGGCTCGATCGAGCGCGGCTACCGCGGCTGCACCGACGACGGGCAGGCCGGCAGCGGCGACCTGTGCTGGGCCGGCGACAACGCCACGCTGAGCCTGAACGGCCAGGCCACTGAGCTGGTCCTGGACCCGACCGCCGGCTGGCGGCCCAGGGACGAGGACGGCGCCAAGGTCGAACGGCTGACCGGCGCGGCCAACGGCGACAACGACGGCGAGTACTGGAAGGTCACCGCGACCGACGGCACGCAGTACTTCTTCGGCCTCAACCGGCTGCCGGGCTGGCGGTCCGGCACTGACCCGGAGACCAACGGGGTCTTCTACGAGCCGGTGTTCGGTAACAACGACGGCGAGCCGTGCCACGCCGTGGCCTTCACCGCCTCCAGCTGCCAGCAGGCGTACCGCTGGAACCTGGACTACGTCGTCGACCCGCACGGCAACACCATGTCGCTGTTCTACCAGCGGGAGCTGAACAACTACGCGCGCAACAAGGTCGACAGCGCCGTCTCCAGCTACGTACGCGCCGGGCACGTCGCCGAGATCGACTACGGCACCCGGCAGGACGCGGGCGTGGACTCGGTGTTCACCGGCACCGCGCCGGCCCGGATCCGCTTCGATGTCACCAACCGCTGCGTCACGGCGGGCGGGACCTGCACGCTGACCACCGCGAACGCCGGCAACTGGCCGGACGTACCGGTGGACCAGGTGTGTACGGCGACCTCCTGCCCGGGCCGGTACGCGCCGACGTTCTTCGCCACCACCGAGCTGTCCGCGGTGACCACCGAGGTGGCCAGCGGCACGCGGACGTGGCGGCGCGTGGAGCAGTGGCGGCTCACGCACGTGTTCAAGGACCCGGGTGACGGGCTGCAGAAGATCCTGTGGCTGAAGCAGCTCGACCACTGCGGCACCGACGACAACACCTGCATGCCGGCGCTCAGCTTCGTTCCGACCCAGATGTCGAACCGGGTCGACCCGGCCGGCACCCCCAACTCGATCATCCGCTTCCGGATGCGGTCGATCACCACCGACACCGGCGGCACCATCTCGATCACCTACTCGGGGACCGAGTGCACCGCGGGCGCCGGCCTGCCCGCCGCGCCGGACACCAACACCAGGCGCTGCTTCCCGGCGTACTGGATCCCGCCGGGCGCGACCGCGCCGAAGCTGGAGTACTTCCACAAGTACCGGGTGGAACAGGTCGCCGCCGGGGACCTGGTCGGCAACACCCCGGACCAGGTGACCTCCTACGTCTACACCGGCGCGCCGGCCTGGCACTACGGCGACAACGCGCTGACCATCGCCGCCCGCCGTACCTGGGACCAGTGGCGCGGCTACCAGCAGGTACGCGTGGTGACCGGCGTGAACACCGAGGTGCGGTCCGCGACCGACACCACCTACTTCCGCGGCCTGGACGGAGACAGGACCGCGACCGGTACGCGGTCGGTGACGGTGCCCGACTCCGACGGCGGTACCTGGGTCGACTCGGACTGGTTCGCCGGGCTGCCGCGCGAGGAGATCACCCTGAACGGTCCGGGCGGTGCGGTGGTGTCGAAGGTGAAGACCGACCCGTACCAGTTCGGCCCGACCGGCACCCAGACCCTGAACGGCATCACACACAGCTCCTCCGTGGTGGACACGGCGGCCACCACCACGAAGACCGCGCTGGACGGCGGCCGCGGCTGGCGTACGACCCGCGTCACCAACGGCTTCGCCGGCGACCGCACCGGGCGGGTGGTCCAGGTGGACGACGAGGGCGACACCGCCACCGCCGCCGACGACCGGTGCACCCGCACCACGTACGCCAGCAACGCCGCCGGCACCCTGCTGAGCCTGCCGTCCCGGGTGGAGACGGTCGCGGTCCGCTGCGCGGCCACCCCCGACCGCACCAGGGACGTGATCTCCGACGTCCGCACCTGGTACGACGGCGCCACCAGCTACGGCACCGCCGTCACCCGCGGCGACGTCACCCGCACCGAGAACCTCGCGAGCCCCGGCCAGTACGCCCAGCTGAGCCGCAACACCTACGACAGCTACGGCCGGGTCCTGGACACCTTCGACGCGCTGGACCGCAGGACCTCCACCAGCTACACCGGCACGCCGGTCACCCGGACGGTCGTCACCGACGCGAAGGGTTTCGCCACCACCTCGGACCTGGACCCGGCCTGGGGTGCCACCGTTGCCGTTGCCGACCAGAACGCCCGCCGCACCGACCTCGGCTACGACGGGCTCGGCCGGCTCACCGCGGTCTGGCTGCCCGGCCGCGACAAGGCCTCCGGCGCGCTCCCGGACCAGAAGTTCGCCTACACCGTACGCAACTCCGGCGGTCCGACCGTTGTGGCGAGTTCGTGGCTGGACACGGCCGGCACCGGTTACCGCACGCAGTACACCCTGTACGACGGCTGGCTGCGCGAGCGGCAGACCCAGGCGCCCGCCGTGGGCGGCGGCCGGCTGCTGACCGAGACCCTGTACGACAGCCGAGGCCTGGCGCAGAAGACCAGGCCGGCCTACTTCAACGCGAACGCCCCGACCGGCACGCTGTTCCTGCCCACCGGCGACGTGGCCGTACCCAACCAGACGGTGACCAGCTACGACGGCGCCGGCCGGCCGACGGTCGCGGCCACCCAGGTGGACGCGGTGGAGAAGTGGCGGACCGCGACCGTGTACGGCGGTGACCACACCGACGTGACCGCACCGCCCGGCGGCACCGGAACGAGTACCTGGACCGACGGCCGCGACCAGATCACCGCGGTCTGGCAGTACCACGGCAACGCGGCCAGCGGGGCCCACGACGTGACCACCCGGGCGTACACGGCAGCGGGCGACCTGGCCAAGGTCACCGACTCCGCCGGCAACACCTGGACCGCGACCTACGACCAGCGGCGCCGGCGTACCGAGGTGAACGACCCCAACCGCGGCCGGACCACCTCCAGCTACGACAGCGCGGGGCAGGCGGTCAGCACCACCGACGCCCGCAACATCACCCGCGCGTACGAGTACGACGTGCTCGGCCGCCGGACGGCTGAGCGCCGGACCTCGGCGACCGGGCCGCTGCTGGCCACCTGGACCTACGACACGCTGCCCGGCGGCCTGGGCAAGCCGACCTCGGCGACCACCTTCGACGCGGCCAACAACGCCTACGTGAGCGCGGTTGCCGGCTACACCGCGCGCTACCAGCCGACCGGCAACGTGATCACGGTCCCGGCCGCCGCCGGCACGCTGGCCGGCACGTACTCGACCGGGATCACCTACAACGCCGACGGGACCGTGGCCACGACCAGCGAGCCGGCCAGGCAGAACGCGCCGGGCTTCGGCGGGCTGCCGGCCGAGACGCTGCGTTACGGCTACAACGACCTCGGCATGCTCACCACGATGACCGGCACGACCAGCTACGTCACCGGCACCGACTACCTGCAGACCGGTCAGCTGTCCTCGCTCACCCAGACCGACGGCAGCGGCCGGAGCGTCATGCAGTACTGGACGTACGAGCACGGCACCGTACGCCTGGTCCAGCACCAGGTGCTCGCCGACATCCCGACCGTCGTCGCCGCGGAGACGAACTACGGCTACGACCAGGCCGGCAACATCACCTCCGTCGCCGACCGGCTGGCGCGGTACAGCGCAGGCCCGGACGACACCCAGTGCCTGACGTACGACTACCTGGGCCGGGTCAGCGAGGCGTGGACGCCCGCGTCCGGCAACTGCGCCGCCGCGCCCGCCGCCGGCGCGATCGGCGGGCCCGCGCCGTACTGGAGCAGCTTCGCCCTCGACGCGACCGGCAGCCGTACGGGCACCGTCGAGCGCACCGCCGGCGGCACCAGCACCAGCACGTACGCCTACCCGACCGGCTCGACCCGGCCGCACACGGTCAGCACCGTGACCACGACCGGCGCGGGCGCCGGCACCAGCACCTTCGGCTACGACGCGGCCGGGAACACCACGACCCGCGCGGTGCCCGGGCGGCCGAGCCAGACCCTGACCTGGAACCCGGACGGGCTGCTGGCCGGCGTCACCGACACGGCCGGCAGCACGACCTACACCTACACCGCGGACGGGGACCGGTTGCTCGCCACCGACTCCACCGGCAGCACGCTCTACCTGGGCGACACCGAGTGCCGGGCCAGCGGTTCGGCGGTCTCCTGCACCCGGCCGTACAACTACGCCGCCGCCGGCACGGTCGGCGTACGCACGCCGGGCGGGCTGTCCTGGCAGGCGACCGATCACCAGGGGACACCGCAGTACTCGTTCCGGGCCGGCGACCTCGCCGAGACGCAGCGGCGCACCACGCCGTTCGGCGCCGAGCGCGGCGGTTCGCCCGCGTGGCCGTCCTCGGCCGGTTTCGTCAACGGAACCAAGGACCCGACGGGTCTCACCCACATCGGCGCGCGCGACTACGACCCGGCGCTCGGCAGGTTCGAATCGGTCGACCCGCTGTTCACCGTCGAGGACCCGCAGAGCTGGCACGGGTACGCGTACGCCGACAACACTCCGGTCACCAGCAGCGACCCGACCGGCCTGCGGACCGAGGACCAGTTCTACGGGCCGGGCGGCAAGGACTCGGACTTCAGCGACTCCAGCGGTTCCGGGGGCGGGTACGGCGGCGGTGGCTGGTCCGGGTCCTGCGACGGCCACCACTCGGCCAGCAACTGCGGCGACGACGGCGGTTCGAAGGTGCACGTGCCGAAGCCGAAGAGCATCGTCCGGCACACCACCTACAACCACGGCACGGTCCTGGTCGTGTACTACGACGGCACCGTCATGATCAACGGCCACCGCGTACCGGACGGCGTGGCGGACCCGGGAGCGCTGGCCGCCGCACTCGACGACGCGCTGGAGGCACCGGACCCGCGGCACAAGCCGTGGTGGGTGGACCCGGTCAACCGGGCGTTCCCGCTGCACATCCCCAAGCCGCTGGCGAACAAGATCCTCGACTCGCACTGGATGGTGGGCGTGTGCCCGTTCGGTGGCAGCGCGGCGAACGGGTTCCTCGGCATCAACGGTTCGGCCTGCCTCGCCGCCGACTCCCACGGACTGGGCTGGGTCTTCACCGGCGGGGGCGGGCTGAGCGCCGGGGAGGGCGACTTCGCCGGCGCCGGGGTGGTCGTCTCGGACGGGAACATCGACGACCAGCGCGGCTGGTTCAACTACGCCGACGGCGGGGCCGGCGACGGCGAGGTGTCCGTCAGCGGCTCGTACGCCTGGGGTTCGGGCTCCGACGGGCAACCCGTCCACACCAGTTCGGTGCTGGTGGGGCCGGGCGCCGGGGCCTCGGTCGGGGTGGGCAGGTCGTACACCAAGGTGTGGCACATCCCCTGGCTCACCTGGTAGGCCGGCCGGGCCCCCGCTGGAAGTGCCAGATCACGGTCTGGAGCAGGCCGCGGGGGCCGCCGAAGGCTCGGGTTGCCTCGGGGACGGTGCTCATGAGGGTCCAGGGCCAGTCCTGCCACGGGCCGGGGGTTGCGTCGGTGGTCGAGGGGCGCGGTGGGCCTTCGGGTACGTGGCGGGGTTCGTCGCAGCGCAGGGGTTGGAAGCCGGCGGCGAGCGCGGCGCGCAGGTGGTCGCCGGTGGTGTGCGGGTGCGTTGCGACCAGGCCGGGTTCGCCGGCGGGGCCGGGGGAGGGGACCACCGAGCCGAGCAGGACCAGGTCGGGGTGCGCGTCGGAGATGACCAGCGAGCCGCCGGGGCGCAGGACGCGGGCGAACTCGGCGAAGACCGGCGTGAGGTCCGGGACGTGGGTGAGGGCCAGGGCGCAGACGGCGAGGTCGACGGCGGCGTCGGGCAGCGGCAGGGCGTCCAGGGGACCGAGCAGGAAGCGCGCGGCCGGGACGCGGGTCCGGGCGCGGTCGAGCATGTCCGGGGAGTTGTCCACGCCGATCACGTCGTGCCCCAGCGCGGCCAGGTGCTCGGCGTACCGGCCGGTGCCGCAGGCGGCGTCCAGCGCGGGGCCCGCCGGCAGCCCGGCCAGGATCTCGTGCACGGTCGGCTCCTCGGCGTCGAAGAGCGTGTTGCGGCCGTCGTCGTAGGTCGGCGCCCACTGCCGGTACCCGTCCTGGGCGGCGGCCCGCCCGACCGGTACGCCCTCGTGCGAGGCCAGCGCCGGGTTGGCCAGCAGGGCGCGTACCTCGGCCAGCCGCGCCAGGGTGAACTCCCGGTCGTAGTCGCCGGCCCACCCGCGCAGCAGCGCCACGCCCTCCAGGCCGAGCAGGTACGCCAGCGGGTGCTGATAGATCACGCCGCGGAAGCTAGCCCGAAACCCGCCGGGCGGCAGCCGAAACAGACAAGACGCGGCCCGGTGCGGGACTGCTCTCCCGCACCGGGCCGACCGGCAAAATCGCTCCTAGCTGATTTTCGCCGTCTTGATCTGTACGCCGAGGACCGGGTGCCCGTCGCCTTCGCCGTTGGCGTTGTCGGTGCCGGCCTTGCCGATCTTGTCCAGCACGTCCAGCCCGCTGGTCACCGTACCGATCGGGGTGTAGTTGGCCGGCAGCTGGGAGTCCTTGTACACCAGGAAGAACTGGCTGCCGTTCGTACCGGGACCGCCGTTGGCCATGGCCACCGTGCCCCGCTTGTACGTCGCGCCCTTCAGGCCCTCGTCCTTGATCTGGTACGTCGGGCCGCCCTGGCCGGTGCCGGACGGGTCGCCGCACTGCAACACCGCGAGGGTGGCGGCGGTGGTCAGCCGGTGGCAGTAGGTGTTGTCGAGGAACTTCTTGCCCAGCAGGAACACGAAGCTCTGCACCGTGCACGGCGCCTTGGCCGCGTTCAGCTTGACCGCGATCGTGCCCTGGCTGGTGGCCAGCGTCATCGTGTGCGCGGCCGTCGGCGTCGTGGCCGGGTCCGGGGGCAGGCCCACGTCGTGGGTGTACGTCGAGCCCTGCGTCGCCGCGGTCTCGGCGTACTTGCACGGGCCGGTGCTCTTGGCGATGGCGTGCTTCTTCTTGGTGAACGTCGCGGTCGGCACCGGCGCCGCGGTCGGGCCCTGGCTCGCGGTCGGGGTCGCCGAGGCGGCGGCGGCCGGCTGCTTCTTGTCGCCGGTCTTGACGATGACCAGCCAGACGGCGGCCAGCACGACCAGCACCCCGACGACCGAGGCGATCACCTGCGTCCGCATCCGCCGGCGCCTGGCCTGCTCGGCGCGCCGGACGAGCTGGCGCTCCAGCCGGCGGCGGGCGGTCTGACGCCGCTGCTTGGTGGTCGGCACCGACTCCTCCTCGTACCCCAATATCCGCTGTGGTGAGATCGCCTGCCGGCGGCGCCCCTACCCGGGCAGCCCACAGTCAGATACAGCAGCCTAGAGGGGGGTGGCGGGCAGGCCCCAGGAGGGTACGTCGGTTTCGTTCCGGTGTCCGGTGCTCGCGGAGGGTTGCCACCAATCCGTGACCCGGTTAGCGTCCCGCCGCGATGGTTGACGGCAGCACACCCGAGAACACGCCCGAGCAGCGGGCACCCGAGCAGGCGGTTGCCGTGCCGGTCGCGCACGCCCGCCCGGCACTGTCCACCGCGTGCTCGCTCCTGGTCATCGCCGCGGGCGTACCGTTCGCGGTCCTGCTGCTGGTCGAGCGGCTGACCGCGGTCCTGCCGCAGGTGGTGATCAGCCTGTCGCCGGCGCCGCAGCAGATCGGCCGCGCGGTGCTGGCCGCCGGGCTCGCCGCGTGCCTGGCCGCGCCGGTGGCCGGGTGGCTGGCCCGGGTGTGGCCGCCCTGGGTCGTGCTGGTCGCCGCCGTACTCGCCGCCGCGGCCGGCTACTGGCTGGCCACCGACGTGTCCACCATCCACGGCCTGTACCTGGTCCGCGCGCTGCAGGGTGCCGGGGCCGGCGGGTTACTGGCCGGTACGGCCGCGCTGGTCGGCGCCGCGTCGGCGTGGACCAGGCCCTACCTCGCCGCGGTGTGGGCGGCCGCGTTCGTCGGCACGGCCGCGATCCGTACGCGTCTGGTGCAGGGTACGGCCGGGGACGCCGCGAACCGCTGGCAGCTCCGGCTCGAGCCGGTCCGGTGGCTGCTGGTGGCCACCATGCTGGCCATCCTGCTGCTGGCGGTGGTGAGCGTCGCCGACCGCCGGCCGCGGCTGTTCCCGCGCTGGGTGGACCTGGCCGCGCTGCTGCCGCTGCTCGCCGGGCTCGCGGTCGGGCTGCTGATCTGGCCGGACCCGCCCGCGCCCGGCACGCTCGCGCTCCTGCTCACCCTCGTCCTGGCCGGGGTGCTGGCCGCGTGCCTGGCCGGCGCCCGGCTCGCGCCGCCCGGCAGCCGCGCCTCGGTGGGCTCGGCCACCGCCGCCGTCGCCTTCGCCAGCGCCGCCGCGGTCGGCGCCAGCGTGACCGGCATCTCGCTGATCAGGCAGTACACGCTGCTGATACGGCAGCCGGTGCTGACCGGCCCGGTCGTCGGCGCCGGCATCGACGACCTGCTCACCGTGACCGCCGCGGTCGGGGTGATCGGGGCGGTCGCGGGCGCGCTGCTGCCCGAGCACCGGCGCAGGCGGGCCATCCTCGCCGGCCTCCCGGTGGCCGCGGTCGGGGCCACCCTGCTGCTGCCGGCCTCGGACAGCGTCGGCCTGTCGGTACCGGGCGCGGTGCTGCTGGCCGCGGGCTGCGGTGTGGCGCTGGGCGCGGTCCTGCGCTCGGTCGGCCCGCTGGCCACCGTGGTCGCGGGCGCCCTCGCCGCGGTGTCGCTGACGGCCGCCGACTACACCCGCGGCATCCTGGTGGGCTGGCGGTCGCCGACCGTGTCCGGTCGCGGGGACATCCCGGCCCAGTTCGCGATCCTGCGGGACGGTGCCGTGGCCGGCCAGCGCTGGTGGCTCGCCCTGCTCATCGTGCTGCTGCTCGGCGCCACCGCGGTCGTCGCACTCGCGCTGCCCGATGCTGGGACAGCGGATCACTAGCCTCGTAGACATGCCCGACAGCGAGCCGACCAGCCGCGCCGCGACCGTGGCCGCGGCGCTGAGCATCGCGGCCGCGGTCGTCCTGGCCGTGCTGCTGGTCGGCGACCACCGCTTCGCGCGCCTGTACGACGAGCTGCTGGCGTTCCGGCTGCTGGGGGCGCGGTCCACCAACGTCGACATGCCGCTGCTGGTCGCCGGCCCGGCCGCGTGCCTGGGGGCGGGGCTGGCCGGGTGGCTGGCCCGGGCGGCGGAGCCCTGGCTGGTGCTGCTCGGTGCGCTGGTGCCGGTCGCGGTCGGTTACTGGGTCGCGCAGAACGCCACGTCGGTCCCGGACCTGATCGCCGTCCGTACGCTCACCGGGGCTGGCGCCGGCGCCCTGCTGGCGGCAACCGCGGCGCAGGTCGGGGCGGCCGGCGAGCGGGTCCGGCACTACCTGGCCGGCACCTGGGCGGCGGCGCTGCTGGCGGCGCTGGCGCTCCGTACCTGGCTCGCCGCCAGCGACCCGCCACTGCTGAGCGTCGGCCCGCGTGACGCCCTCGGCAACCCACTGCCCACGCACGACTGGCAGTACCTGATCCGGCCGTACCCGTGGTTGCTGGCGCTGGCCGCTGCCCTGGGCGTGCTGCTCGCCTGCCTGAGCGTGGCCGGGCGGCTGTCCCGGCCGCTGCCCCGACCGGCGGACTGGTCGGCTCTGCTGGCGCTGCTGCCGGCCGGCGCGCTGGCGCTGATCGTCTTCACCAGGCCGGGCGGCGGTACGGCCGTGGCGGTGCTGTTCGCGCTGCTGGCCGGCATGCTCGTGTTGCTGGGCGCGCTGGCCCGGGCGGCCCGCGGGACCGCGGTGGCCAGCGCCCTGGTGGCAGGCGCGGCGGCGGTGGCTGCCGTGGCCGCGCTGGCCGGGACGCTGGTCGCCCTGGTCGAGCAGCGCGACCTCCCCGCCGCCCTGGCCGGTGTGCGGGAGAGCCGGGGCACGCTCGCGGTCGTGCTCGCCACGGCGGCCATCGCGGCGGCCGCCGGAGCCGCCGCCGGCGCAGCGGCCGGCACACCCGCGGCGGGCGGTGTGGGTGGCAGGTGGGGTGGGCCGGTGGGCGTACTCGCCGGGTTGGCTGCCGCCGTCCTCGGGGCGCTGGCGCTGCTGCCGGTCAGCGGCGCCTCGACCGCGGCGCTGCCGGGACTCGTCCTGGTCGCCGCCGGCTGCGGCCTCGCCCTGACCGCTGCCCTGCGTACGGCCGGTGCCCTGGGGGCCGCCCTGGCCGGCTCGCTCGGCACGGTCTCCCTGGTCGCGGCCGGCATGCTCGTCCTGGGCCTGATGAGCTGGCGGTACCAGCCGACCGGCAGCGAGGACTTCGCCGAACCGTTGCTGCGGGCACAGGTCGAGGGCCAGCGCTGGTGGCTGGCGCTGCTGGTCGTGCTGCTGCTGGCCGCCGGCGCGGTGATCGCGGTGGCGACAACCCGTTCCCGGTCCGTGCAGCACGCTCGGTAGCCTGGGTGGCACGTACCCAACGGCAAAGACTTCGGTGAGGTGTGCCGCCCGTGCTCGTTACCGGGTTCCTGGCCGGCCCGACCAACTGCTACGTCGTAGCACCCGGGCCGGGGGAGCAGTGTGTCGTGATCGACCCCGGAGCCCAGGCCGTTCCGCAGCTGGAGGAGGTGCTGGCCGAGCACCGGCTGCACCCGGTCGCGGTCATCCTCACCCACGGCCATTTCGACCACACCTTCTCGGTGCAGCCGGTGTGCGACGCCCGCGACATCCCGGCATACATCCACCCGGCCGACCGGGCGCAGCTGGCCGACCCGTGGAGCGGCATCGGGGCGCCGAAGGGCTCGCCGCTGTTCGGGCAGATCACCTTCGCCGAGCCGGCCGAGGTGAAGGAGCTGACCGACGGCGAGAAGCTGGAGATCGCCGGCATCGAGCTGACCGTACGGCTGGCGCCCGGCCACACCCCGGGGTCGGTCGTCTTCGACACCACCGACGCGGCGGGCGCGCCGATCACGTTCTCCGGCGACGTGCTGTTCGAGGGCTCGATCGGGCGGGTCGACCTGCCCGGCGGCAGTGAAGAGGAGATGTTCCGGACGCTGGCGCGGGTGATCCTGCCGATGGCCGACGAGACCGTGGTCCATCCCGGCCACGGCAACTCCACCACCATCGGCCGTGAGCGCGGCACCAACCCGTACCTGCGCCTGGCCGCACAGCAGGCCGCGGGGCCAGCACCGAGGACAGGTCTGTGAACTTCACCGCCCCCAAGGGCACCTTCGACACGCTGCCGCCGGAGTCGGCCACGTTCCTGGCCGTACGCGACCAGATCACCCGCTGCCTGCGGCTGGCCGGCTACGGCTACATCGAGACGCCGATCTTCGAGGACACCGCCCTCTACCAGCGCGGTGTCGGCGAGTCGACCGACGTGGTCAGCAAGGAGATGTACACCTTCACCGACAAGGGTGGGCGCTCGCTCACCCTGCGCCCGGAGCTGACCGCCGGCCTCATCCGCGCCGCCATCGAGCACAACCTGTACGCCGGGCAGCTGCCGGTGAAGCTGTACAGCGTCGGCCCCAACTTCCGGTACGAGCAGCCGCAGGCCGGCCGCTTCCGGCACTTCACCCAGGTGGACGCCGAGGCGCTGGGCGTGGACGACCCGTCGCTGGACGCGGAGCTGGTGGCGCTGGGCGCGCAGGCGTTCGGCGCGGTGGGGCTGGCCGACTACAGCATCCACCTGAACAGCCTGGGCGACCGCAACTGCCGCCCGGCGTACCGGGCCCTGCTCCAGGACTTCCTGCAGAAGCTGGACCTGGACGCCGACACCCGCCGGCGGGCGCAGATCAACCCGCTGCGGGTGCTGGACGACAAGCGGCCGGCGGTCGCCGCCCAGCTCACCGGCGCGCCGCTGATGGCCGACCACCTGTGCACGGACTGCCAGGCGCACTACGACGCGGTCCGTGCCCAGCTGTCCGCGCTCGGCGTGGAGTGGGTGGAGAATCCGCGGCTGGTCCGCGGCCTGGACTACTACACCCGGACCACCTTCGAGTACGTCCACCACCGGCTGGGCGCGCAGGCGAGCATCGGCGGCGGCGGGCGGTACGACGGGCTGTCGGCCGAGCTCGGCGGCCCGGACGTGTCCGGTGTCGGCTGGGCGATGGGCGTGGACCGTACGCTGCTCGCGCTGGTCGCCGAGGAGGCCGAGCCGAAGCAGGTCCGGCGCGTCCAGGTGTTCGTGGTGCCGCTCGGCGAGGCGGCGCGCGAGCGTGCCCTGCCGATGGCCATGGAGCTGCGCCAGGCGGGCGTGGCCACCGACCTTGCCTTCGGCGGCAAGGGCCTGAAGGGCGCGATGAAGTCCGCGGACCGCTCCGGCGCGCGGTACGCGGTGATCGTCGGGGAGCGAGATATCGCCGACGGCGTCGCTCAGCTCAAGGACCTGGAGTCCGGCCAGCAGCACGCCGTCGCGTTCGCCGACCTTGCCCGTACGATCCAGGAGAAGCTCACATGATCCGCACCCATACCGCTGGCGAGCTGCGTACCGACCATGCCGGCCAGCAGGTCGAGCTGGCCGGCTGGGTGGCCCGCCGCCGCGACCACGGCGGGGTCATCTTCATCGACCTGCGCGACTCGTCCGGGTACGTGCAGGTGGTGTTCCGCGAGGAGCAGGCCCACCAGCTGCGCGCCGAGTACTGCGTCCGCGTGGTCGGCACCGTGCGCGCGCGGCCGGCCGGCAACGAGAACCCGGACCTGGCCACCGGCGACATCGAGGTGGCCGCGTCCGAGCTGGTCGTGCTGTCGGAGGCGGCGCCGCTGCCGTTCCCGATCGACAGCGGCGCCGGCGGCGAGGCGGGGGAGGACGTCCGCTTCAAGTACCGGTACCTGGACCTGCGCCGGCAGGGCCCGGGCAACGCGCTGCGGCTGCGCTCGGAGGCCTCCCGGATCGCCCGCCGGGTCCTGGACGAGGCCGAGTTCGTGGAGATCGAGACGCCGAACCTGACCCGGTCCACGCCGGAGGGCGCGCGCGACTTCCTGGTGCCGGTCCGGTTGCAGCCGGGCAGCTGGTACGCCCTGCCGCAGTCGCCGCAGCTGTTCAAGCAGCTGCTGATGGTGGCCGGGATGGAGCGGTACTACCAGATCGCCCGCTGCTTCCGGGACGAGGACTTCCGGGCCGACCGGCAGCCGGAGTTCACCCAGCTCGACATTGAGATGTCCTTCATCGAGCAGGAGGACATCCTGGAGCTGGGCGAGTCGATCGCGGCGGCGCTGTGGCTGGAGCTGGCCGGGTACGACCTGCCGCGGCCGCTGCCCCGGCTCACCTACGCCGAGTCGATGGACCGCTTCGGCAACGACAAGCCGGACATGCGCTTCGGGTACGAGCTGGTCGAGCTGACCTCGTACTTCGCCTCGACCTCGTTCCGGATCTTCCAGGCGCCGTACGTCGGTGCGGTGGTGATGCCGGGCGGGGCGGACCAGCCGCGGAAGACCTTCGACGCCTGGCAGGACTGGGCGCGGTCGCGCGGTGCCAAGGGGCTGGCGTACGTGACCTTCGGCGCCGACGGGACCCTCGGCGGGCCGGTCGCGAAGAACCTGTCGGAGTCCGAGCGGGACGGTCTCGCCGCCGCGGTGGGGGCCTCGGCGGGGGACTGCGCGTTCTTCGCCGCCGGGCCGCGGTCGTCGTCGCAGGCGCTGCTGGGCGCGGTACGGCTGGAGGTCGGCGAGCGCTGCGGGCTGATCGACCCCGAGGAGTGGCGGTTCTGCTGGGTGCTGGACGCGCCGATGTTCGAGGCGCTGCCGGAGGGCGGCTGGACCGCGGTGCACCACCCGTTCACCGCGCCCGCGCCGGAGTGGGCGGAGCGGTTCGAGGGCGACCCGGAGCACGCGCTGGCGCAGGCGTACGACATGGTGTGCAACGGGATGGAGATCGGCGGCGGGTCGATCCGTATCCACAATGGACAGATGCAGCAGCGGGTCTTCGACGTGATCGGGCTGTCGAAGGCGGAGGCGGAGAGCAAGTTCGGGTTCCTGCTGGAAGCCTTCAACTACGGGCCGCCGCCGCACGGGGGGATCGCGTTCGGCTGGGACCGGATCACCGCGCTGCTGCACGGGACCGAGTCGATCCGCGAGGTCATCGCGTTCCCGAAGACCGGGGCCGGGTACGACCCGCTCACCGGGGCGCCGACGCCGATCACCCCCGAACAGCGCAAGGAGGCCGGTGTAGACGTCCCCGCCCGCCCGGTACGCGGCGAAGACCCGGGCACACCCCCGGGCGCCGCGGCCCGGTCGTAGCGGGCGCGGCACCGGCCGGAC
>Ga0081455_10002265_pt1 | contig 22936 bp, 20 predicted proteins | sample TabmetS3T2R1_FD_70207 | JGI IMG/M metagenome (GOLD analysis project Ga0081455, IMG submission 70207) | Tabebuia heterophylla rhizosphere microbial communities from the University of Puerto Rico - S3T2R1 | ecosystem: Host-associated > Plants > Roots > Rhizosphere ...
CCGCTGTTCCAAAACCGGGCTTGAAAGTTTCCCTTCACCCGGCTCCTCAGTGTTGCGCCCCTTGTCATGGGTACCCGTCTGGTGACGACCACCACCATCTGGGCTTGTGACCTGCAGTTTCACGCCTCTCCTTTCCAGGACATCACTCCCTCATGCGTGGCATGGGTTCTAGTGCTTATAAAGCATTACTCCCTCCGGTCACCTGCACCTCACCGGCCCGACGTCAGCCTATCCTGGGCGTTACCCCAGGCCTTTGCTTCTTCGGGCATCCTCCTCCCCAGCGGCATCCGGTTGGCACCTCCTCTGTAAACAGAGAGCCTCTGGGGGGTTCCTCCGTTCCCCATCCCCATTGCTCGAACCCTTAGGGTGACGCTATCCACCGGGTTTCATGACCGTGCCCACTGGTCAGTGCTAGGACTGCCAGCGTCGTATCCTATGCCTTTTGGCTCCAGCGTCTCAGCCTCTTACGCTGGTTTACAATCACGATGGCTCAACCACGTCTTCGCATACGCTACCCATAGATTCCTGCTAGACGGAGTTTCAGGATTGAGGCTTCCCGACACCGCCGTTTACCCCCGCTTCAGCCCGTTGAGGACCAGTCGCGAGGCTGGGGGGTATGCTTGCACCTCGGCACCTGAGGGGTGGGGCTTGCACCCACATGAAGATGGAGTTACAAGGCCTTGTGGCCTTGTGGCTTGCCCGGAAGTACTCACCTCCTTTCAGCCAACGGGTCACAGCTCGCGGTTTGTAGCACCGTAAAACACTCAATCGTAAGCTGAGAATCTCGGTCGTGTACCCCCACGCTGCGGCTAATTCCACCGATCCAAAAATCCGATACAATGGCCCCCCATGACACTATCATGAGGGGGCGTTGCGATGATTCCGCACCATATCTACTACCAGCTGGTGATTGTGGGACTCCTGTGGCTCTGCGTCATGCTGCACTACGTTTGGCCAAGCCCAGACGCGGTGTCACCGCAGCCACCGGCGCAACCAGTACCCCCGCAGGTGAGGCGCAAGCGGTCCAAAGCCCCCAAACCCTTTGCGGGTCTCATCCAACGACCGCATTGCGCTCTGTGCGCACACGATGCTACCCATCCCGAGCCGCAGCCTCCAAGACGACCCGACCCGATGACGCAGAGCAACCGACGCCCATGTACCATCGACACCTCGATGCACTTCTGCCCCCATGCTGGCTGTGACTATCAAGGCTGGTTAGGGCTGGGCAACCTGCGCGCGAACGGCCACCCCAGCAGTGGCCTGTGGCGCCAGTTGTACTGTCGCGCTTGTCACGGATACTTTCTGGAAACGCACGGCACGCTCTTGCATGGCAAACGCCTGTCGGTAGAGCTACTCGTCCGCGTGTTGGCCTGTTTAGCGGAAGGCCTGGGCATTCGCGCCACAGCCCGGGTGTTCGAGGTCGACCCCAATACCGTCTTGCAATGGTTGGTGGAGGCGGCCGAGCATCTCCAGGCCTTTACCCGCTATTTTCTCTGTGACGTGCACGTCGAGCAGCTGCAACTCGACGAGTTGTATGCGGTGATCCGTGCCCTCAGAACCGGCCAGATCAGTGCAAGCGACGCCATCGAGCGCCTTGAGCCTAGTCGCCTCTGGGTGTGGACAGCGATGGACCCCGTGAGTAAATTGCTGCTGGTGATTGAGGTGGGGCCACGGACCCTAGAGATGGCCCAGCGAATGGTGCACCAGGTCGTTGGCGTGTTAGCGCCAGGTTATGCGCCTGCCTGGTTTAGTGATGGTTTCAAGGCTTACCTCCCAGCCATCCTGAGCCACTTTGGCTGGTGGGTGCACCCAGAGCGTCGCCAAGACAAAGGCCCTGGGCCCAAGCCGCGCTGGATGCCGCGACCTGGGCTGCTCTATGCGCAGGTCGTCAAGCAGTACCGGCGCAAGCGCGTGGTCGGGGTGCAACACCGGGTGGTGTTCGGCACGCGTGAGATGGCTCAGCAAGTCCTGGCGGCGTGTGGCTGGACGATCAATACATCCTTTATAGAGAGACTCAACCTCGACATTCGCCAGCGCGTGGCCGCGATCGGCCGCCGGGTCAACACATTGTGCCAGGGCGCAGACGGCTTGCAGCAGCAGCTGGCGCTATTCCACGTCTACCACAATTTCGTGCTGCCCCACGCCAGCTTACGCCAGCCGTTGCGGGTGCCCGAGTCCACCCACGGCAGTGGTTCGGCGAAGGTGTGGCGGCCGCGCACGCCAGCGATGGTGGCGGGCGTGACCGATCACGTGTGGTCGCTCCAAGAGGTGCTGATATTCAGAGGGCCGCCGTGGCCTCAAGCCCAAGTCCAGTAACGGGTTGGCCAGGAAGATGATCGTCAAACGGCGAGGGACAGGCCTGTCGACACGTAGGCAAGGAGGCGTGCAGGAGGAGCTGAAAACTGGATGCGAGACCTGATGACCCGCTGATAGAGTCTTTTTAGGGTAGCGGGCAAATCCGTGCGAAAATATACGCTAAGGCGCTACGCATTCTTCTTCAAAGAGATAGAAGCAAAATCTGCGAGTTTTCCACGCCGAGCTGACATGATATCCGCCTCCAGCCCAGAGCGTTGCTCTTAGGGCGTACCGGGTCTTCCTGTAGGGAGACACCCCATCCACGAATCCTCTATAGTATGGCACATCGGGCCATCCCTACCTGGCCTCCTCTGGCTACCGCTCTGCTCTCGTGCCGGTGTGCAGCATGGCGGCCCTGGTGGCGACATCCTCCGGAGGACTGTGCGATGGTGGACACGCTATTCTACCCCCGCGAGCTCATTGCCGAACGCGTCGTGTTTACCCCTGCTGACCATGCCCAGATCGCCCTCTGTCGGGGGGCCCACAACCGCCTGGGTTTTGCCTATCAGATAGCCTTTCTGCGGCTCACCGGCCGCTTTCCGAACCAGCAACCCCTGGAACTGCTCCCCGATGTGCTGGCGTTTGTCGCCAGCGACCTCGCTTTGGCCCCCACCGTGATTGAGGCGTATGCGCAGCGCCAAGCCACCGTCTCGGCACACCAGGAGCAGATTCGCCTCCATCTCGGGTTCCAGGCCTTTGGCCTAGCCGAACGCGAGACGCTCAGTCAGTTCTTGCGCGAAGAGGCCCTGCATCTCGACCACCTCGCGGCCTTGGTCGCGCAAGCTGAGGCCTTTCTCCGGGATCATCAGGTGCTCCTCCCCGCGCTTTCCACCCTCCGCCGGCTGGCGGGGGAACAGCGAGACCGGGCGCGCCAGCTGGTCGCGACCCGGATGATGGCGCTCTTACCGCCCGACCTGCCGGTCCGCCTTGATGCTCTCTTACACGTGGAGGCTGACCACCGCCTCTCACCCCTGCAGGTCCTCAAGACCCCGCCCGGGATGCCGACCCCCCAGGCGGTCAGCCGCCTAACCGCCAAGCTGGATGGCATCCAGGCCACGGGCGTGCTCGCTCTCGACCTGACGTGGCTCAACCATAATCTGCAGAAAGCTCTCGCCCGGCACGCGGCGCAGGCCAGTGTCCAGCGCCTCCGCCTCCTCGACGCGCCCCAGCGCTACACCGTGCTGGTCTGCTTCCTCATGCAGACCTACCATGAGACCCTCGATCAGCTCGTCGAGATGTATGACAAGCTGGTCACCGCCACGTATCGGCGGGCCCAGCGGCGCTTGGATGAGGCAGTCAAACGCCAACGACGTATGCTCCGAGCCACGTTACAGAGCTTCCACACGATTGGGCACACGCTCTTCAACGAGCAGGTACCGCCAGAAGCAGTACGCGCGACGGTCTTTCAGCAGATTCCCCCGGAGCGCTTGCAGGTGCAGCTCCAGGAGGCGCAGCAGTGGCTGCGCGGCGACACCAGTGCCGTGTTTCCCTTGGTGATGAAACGCTATAGCTACTTGCGGCAGTTCGCACCGACTCTGCTGGAGCATCTGCCCGTCGACCTCGAACCCACGGGCTCACCGGCCCTCTTGGACGCCCTGGCAATCCTCCGGGACCTCAACACGACCGGACAGCGGACCCTTCCTGAGGAGATCCCCATGACTTGCCTCCCCAAGCGCCTGCGCGCTTTTGTGGGGACAAACGGCACCACCAATCGTCGGGCCTACGAATGTGCTGTCCTGACCACCTTACGGGACGAAATTAAGCATGGCAACGTCTGGATTCGGGGCAGCACGCGCTTTGGCAAGCTTGACGATTTCTTCCTGTCTGACGCAGCGTGGGCGCCCCGGCGCCAGGACTTCTTCCGCAAAGCGGGTTTGCCCGCTGATCCTGTCGATGCCACCACCTGGCTCACGACCCACCTCAACGCGGCCTATGATCGCTTTCTCGCTGCCCTCCCAGCGAATACGTCGATCACCATCAATAAGGAGGGCTGGCACCTGGCGACGGACCCCGCCGAGGCACTCAGCCCGACAGACGAAGCCGGGCTAGCCGCCCTGCGGGCCTGGCTCCGGGACAAAATCCCGGCCATCCGGCTGCCGGAACTCCTCATTGCCGTGGATAATGACCTCGACTGGACCCGCCACTTCCTGCCCCGCGGGCGGCGGGACACCCGCACCGCTGACGAGGTGTGCCAGGTGATTGCGACCATCATGGCTTATGGCTGTAATCTCGGCCCCAAGACCATGGCGCAACTCACCGAGCGTGTCAGCTACGAGGACATCCAGCGGATTACCGACTGGTATCTCCATGACGAAGCCTTGCGAGCGGCCCTCGCCGATATCGTCAATGCCATGCTGGCCCGCGAGACCACCCAGGTATGGGGCGATGGGTCCACCTCCAGCAGCGATGGGCAACGCTTTCTGTTCCCACCGCGGGTCCTACGGCGGACCTACAGCCACCGCATGGGCGATTTTGCCCTGGAGTTCTACACATTCATTGCCGACAACTACGCGCCCTTCTATGCCGTGCCGATTGAGTGCACAGAGCGGGATGCCCCGTATGTCCTCGATGGCTTGCTCTATCACGAGTCCGATCTTGACCCGCAGGAACATTATACGGATACCCATGGTTATATCGAATTGAACTTTGCTGCCTTTCCCATGTTTGGCAAGCGCTTTTGCCCACGGATTCGAGGCCTGCATCACCAGTGGATCTACCGTATCGATCCCCGGAGGGATTACGGACCCCTCACCCCCCTCGTCAGTCAGCCCAAGCGCACCCTGCATCTCGACTGGATCACGGCCCATTGGGACCGCATGGGGCAGTTCTTCGCCTCCTTTGCGGCAGGGCAGACGACCGCGTCGGTGGCCCTCAAACGGCTGCTCGCCTGCGGCCCGCGGAACCACTTTTACCGGGCGGTGCGCGAACTCGGGCGTCTGTTTAAGACGATCTTTATCCTCGACTACCTGACGGACCCGGCCCTCCGCCGCCGCGTCCGGCGCGGGCTGCTCAAGGGTGAACAACTCCATGCCTTAGCGCGCCATGTCCACTATGGCAAACGGGGGCAGACCGAGGGCCGCAATTGGCAGCAGCAGATGAGTCGGGCGAGCTGTTTGGTGCTCATCCTGGCGGCGATCATCTACTGGCAGATCCGCGAGATTGATACGGTGCTGCGCCACTGGGACCCGGTGGCCGAGGGCGTTGATCCTGCCTTGCTGCCGCACATCAGCCCGATTGGCTGGGACAACGTGATCCTCTATGGGGAGTACGCTTTGGACCCTGGTTGGGTCCGTCATCCCCACGGTCTCCCGCAGCACCGTGTGGAAAACTTCGCGTAATTTCCTTGTATCCGATTGAACTGGAAAGCGTTCGAGCTTAGCGTATATTTTCGCACGGATTTGCCCGCTACCCTAACAGGCCTTAATATAGCGAAGCTGCCATACGGTGCCACTTGACGCATTCTCACCCCATGTTCCCGCCAGCTCTCGAACTGAGGAGACGCCAAAAGTCTATACTGCGTGACCGTTGTTTCTAGCCCCATAGCATCCATACATGGAGGTGAAATCTATGCAACGGCACTGGACTGACCGCGATCTCGAGACTTACTGGTCGTGCTCCTCAGACGAGCTCAAACTCCTCCCACCCCACGAGGCCAGCAGTCGCCTTGGGGTCGCAGCCTCACTCAAGTTTTTCCAGCTCGAAGGCTACTTTCCGGCTTCTGGCAGAGACATTCCTTCAGCGGCCATCGACTATATGGCCAAACAGCTCCATGTCGCGCCTAACGCCATCGCGGATTACGATTGGCAGGGCCGGACTGGGAAACGACACCGAGGACAGCTGAGAACCGCCCTGGGTATACGCCTCGCGACTGCCGAGGATTTCAAAGTCGTGGAGTCGTGGCTTCGTGAGGATGTCGTCCCTTGGGACCATAATCTCCGTCATCTTCAGGACGCCGTGCATGAGTGGTATCGGAGTCGACTGATCGAGCGGCCATCGGAGGGCCGGATTGAGCGTCTGGTCCGTTCCGCAGTGCGCATGCACGAGAGCGAGATCTTTGACAGCACCGCTGCCAAACTCTTACCACGCACACGCAAAGCGCTGGATGCCCTGATCGAGACTTCCAGCCGCAGCGACGATGCAGCGGGAGACGAGATCTCAGACTGGCACGGGACCTCTTTCAGTGTCCTGAAGACGGACCCGGGTCGGGTCTCTCTCCGGAGCGTGCTGCGGGAGCTAGAGAAGTTGCATGAGATTGAGACCCTGGGGTTACCTGACAACCTCTGCGCAGAAATACAGCCCAAAGTCCTGCGCCAATATCGGCTCCGGGCGGCGGCCGAGCCGCCTCGGGAGGTGCGGCGCCACCCCGAGCCAATTCGGTACACTTTGTTGGCGGCCTTCTGTTGGCAGCGGCGCCAGGAGATCATTGATGGGCTGGTGGACCTCCTCATCCAGATCGTGCATCGCATCGCGGTGCGGGCCGAGAAAAAAGTCGTCGAGGAGTTGGTGGGCGATCTCCAGAAGGTGCATGGCAAAACCACCCTCTTATTCAAAATGGCCGAAGCCGCCTTGGCACAACCCGAGGGGGTCGTCCGGGAGGTCCTCTATCCGGTGGTAAGCGAGCAGACGCTGGCGGACCTCGTCAAAGAGTATCGCTCCCATGGTCCCACGTACCAGCGTCATGTCTATGCCATCCTCCGAGCATCGTACAGCGGGCACTATCGGCGCATGCTCCCGCCCCTGCTTGATGCTTTAGATTTCAGGACCACCCTGGTGACTCATCGCCCCATCATCAACGCCTTGGCCTTCATCAAGGCCAACCGTGAGAGTCGCAAACAGCACTTTGCGGTGGATGGCACGGTCCCCATTGAAGGGGTTATTCCTCCGCAGTGGCGTGAACTCGTCCTCGAGCCAGATGCGCGTGGCCAGGTCCAGGTCAACCGGATTAACTACGAGATCAGTGCCCTCCACTCCCTGCGTGAGGGCCTGCGCTGTAAAGCTATATGGGTAGCGGGAGCAGACCGGTTTCGCAATCCCGATGAGGATCTGCCGGCTGATTTTGACGTGCAGCGGACGACGTATTATGCGGCGCTCCATCAGCCAGAAAGCGCGGATGATTTCATCGCTGGCGTGCGCCAAGCCATGGAGGATGCTCTGACCCGTTTCAATGATGGCCTGCCGAATAATCCGAAAGTCACGCTCCGCGCACAGGGCAAAAACCGGATCAAACTCTCCCCCCTGGAGCCGCAGCCTGAACCGGCCAATATTCTCCACCTCAAAGCCGAGCTCATGAACCGCTGGCCAATGACCAGGTTGTTGGATGTCCTCAAAGAAACCGATCTCCGGGTGGGCTTCAGCGACGCCTTCCACAGCGTGGCCTCACGGGAAGTGCTCGATCGTCACCTATTGCAACCGCGGGTGCTGCGGTGTCTGTATGGCTTGGGGACCAATGCCGGGCTCAAACGCGTGGTCGCTGGTGACCCGTCTTTGCACTACTATGATCTCCTCTATATTCGACGGCGATATCTTCACAAAGACGTTTTACGTGACGCCATCGGCCGTGTGGCCAATGCCACGTTCGCGATCCGGCGCCCGGAGATTTGGGGCGAGGGCACCACATCGTGTGCCTCGGATGCCAAAAAGTTTGGCGCCTGGGATCAAAATCTCATGACCGAATGGCATATCCGCTACGGGGGTAGAGGGGTGATGATCTACTGGCATGTGGAGAAGAAATCGGTCTGTATCTACTCCCAACTCAAGCGCTGCTCGTCCTCTGAGGTGGCGGCCATGATGGAAGGGGTGCTGCGGCACTGCACCGAGATGGAGGTCGAACAGCACTACGTCGATAGTCATGGGCAAAGCGAGGTGGCCTTCGCATTTAGCCATCTGTTGGGCTTTGATCTCATGCCACGTCTGAAGGCCATTGCGTCGCAAAAGCTTTCCAGGCCCCATCCCGGCAACGTTGATGCCTACCCCAACCTGCAACCGATTCTGACCCAGCCCATCAACTGGGCGCTAATCCGTCAGCACTATGACGAGATGATCCAGTACGCGACTGCGCTGCGCTTTGGCACGGCTGAGCCGGAGTCGATCCTGCGTCGCTTCACCCGCAACAATGTGCAACATCCCACCTACCGGGCACTCGTCGAGCTGGGCAAAGCCCTCAAGACCACGTTTTTAGCGCGTTATCTCCACGAGGAGGCGCTCAGACGTGAGATCAACGCTGGGCTCAACGTGGTGGAAAACTGGAATAGCGCCAATGGCTTCATCTTCTATGGCAAGAGCGGTGAGATTGCGACGAATCGGCTCGATGACCAAGAGTTATCGGTGCTCTCTCTGCATCTACTGCAATCGTGTTTGGTCTACATCAACACGCTGATGCTTCAGGATATTCTGGTGGCACCCGCGTGGATGGCACGCATGACGGCCGACGATTTCCGAGCCCTGTCACCCTTGGTATATACACACGTCAATCCGTACGGCACCTTTGAACTCGATATGGCCGCACGGCTGCCGCTTGCGGCTTGAGCGGAGGGGTCGTTTCGCGTAGGCTCGCTGAACCGAAAACACCCTTTTTCCGCAAAGTCCTCCGGCCTGGCCCTTACAACCAGGCCGGGCACAGGAGGGAGTCCAGCCATGACTCAGCCATTGTTTTCGGCAAAGTACCCCCCGCAGAAACCCTACAATACCGCGCGTCGCTCCCGCGAATATTTGACGCCCGAGGAAGTCGAGCAACTCCTACGCGCCGCCCGGCGCCAGGGGCGCTGCCGGCAGCGGAATGCCACGTTGATGCTCCTGATGTATCGGCACGGGTTACGGGTCGCTGAATTGGTGCGCCTACGCTGGGACATGTTTGACCTGAAGGCGGCCGTATTCCATGTCCAACGGGTAAAAAACGGCCTCCCTTCCGTGCATCCCTTACGGGGGGTAGAACTCCGGGCGCTACGCCAACTCCACGTGGCAGGGGCTGGGGCGGCCTATCTGTTTGTCTCGGAACGGGGGGGACCGCTGACCACCCGGACGGTGCACCATATCGTAGCAGTAGCTGGTGAGGCGGCAGGCTTACCGTTCCCCGTGCATCCCCACATGCTCCGCCATGCCTGTGGTTTTTATCTCGCGAATAAAGGGGTCGACACGCGGGCACTCCAGCAGTATCTCGGCCATCGGAATATCCAGCATACCGTGCGTTATACCGAATTGACTCCACAGCGTTTTCAAAGTTTCTGGGACGATTGACCGGCATGGACCGGCGAGAGCCCCACCAGCCTACGCCAGGGGGATGACAGGGGAGATTGTGCTAGGGCAGAAGTGGCACCGTATGGCAGCTTCGCTATATTAAGGCCGACCTGACAGAGTTGCGCCGCCTTGACTTTAATCGTTGGCCGCGTGTTGAGCATCGGCGACACCACGCGATTGGTCGCCTGATTGCCGAGGCTCGTCATCCCAGACGTCACTTGGCCCGCGCCCGCGGCGTCACTCATGGCCACCTGCATGGCACTCATGCCACCCTTCAGCGCCCCGCCAATAAAGACCGCCCCAAAGAGGCGCCAGTAATGCTGATCGACCTCCCCCGTGAGGCCCGCAACACCCTCCTGATCCGTCACCGGCGCGTGCCCCAGATCGACCTCGCGCCCATCCGGCAAGGTCAACGTCAAACTCACCGTATCCATACGCTCATCGCCGTAGAGCAGTTTGCGACTCTGATCATGCCCCAGAATCGTCGAGCTCTGGGGAATCAGCACATGGCGGCCCGTCGTGGTATCGTAGACGTGCGTCGTCACCTTCGCCGTGAAGTAGCCCTCCACGTTGCTGTGCATGGCGGTTTCCACGATGCAGGGAATCTTGGTCACCCCGGCCCCCAGGGTATACGTTGCCCCCGACGGTGCTGGCGGCGGCTCCGCCACGTCATGACTGACAAAGAGCATCGGGCCAGGGGCGGCCTTGCGTTCGGACGCCTTCGCGTTCGCCTTCACCGGGGCTTTCTGGCGTCGCAGCGCGTCCAGGATCTCGCGTTGCTCCTGGAGTTCGCGTTGCAGGTCGGCCATCTGCCGCAGCAGCGTGGCGTCCTGCTCCGGCACCGCCGCTGTGCCTTTGGCGGGCGACTCGGGCTCATAGGCATAGCTCTGTTTCGGGACCGGCGTCTGCGCCGCGGTGGCCGCCGTCTTCGGTTTCAGACTGCGCCCATAGGTTTTGAGCAGCCAGATGCCGCCCCCCACGACCACGGCCACGAGCAGCAGAAAGGCCAGCGCCGCGCGCCAGCCCCGCAGCCGCGCAATCAGCGGCGTGTGCGGCGTGTAGGTATACGTGCCGGACGTCATGCCCCCCCCCCTGCCAGCGCCGCCGCGGCTGCCGGCCATATCGGGCAGCCGCTGTCCCCCGGACACGTAATGGTGCGCAGCGGGCCGCGCGTGATCGTCACCACCTGGGCGCGCTCGCCCGTGCCCAGCCGCAGCTCCGCCCGCGCAATCAGTTGATCGATGATGACGACGTTGAGATACTGCCGACTGTTGACGACCTGGGGCCCCTGCGGACCGATCAGCCGCAGCAGCGGCACACTTTCGTGGAGCGTCACCTCGGGATACACCAGGTACGTTTTCTTGCCGTCGTCCACCACAAAGCGCGGTACCCAGGACGGCGCCGGCTGCGGCACGCTCAGCTCATAGCCGACGTGATAGCGCATGGGCTGCTCCGGCAGCGGCAACAGCGGCGGCTCGGGCTCTGGCTCGGGTGGCAACACCTCGCGCTCGGCGCCACTGTAGTGCCAGCGTAGGACCCGATGCGGCGCCTTCTGGACACTTTTACACGTAATGTAATAGGTGCGCCGCGTCGTCGTGATCGTCACCCCATTTGTCAAGCCTGGCTCAGCCGCCGTCACAAAGACATGGGCGCGCAGCAGCGGTCCACTCTGGTCTTTGCCCTCTTTCACTTGCCAGCGCGAGTGTTGCTGCCCTTCGGGGAGCGGACTGCGATCGCCACCCACAATATCACGCACCACTTCCCCCGGTTGCAGCACAATGTCGAGGGGGATGCCCATGGGGACCAGCGCCTCCACCGCTACGCCCGGCGCAAACGTGTACACTTTTTCCGCGGTCCCCGCCGGCAGATTGGCCAGCTGGAGCGGCTGAGCCAGCCGCTGACGCTTGGGCTGCACCAGGGTCGGCACGCTCCAGGCCGAGAGGTCCTCCGCCGGTGGCGCCACAGGGGGCTCCGGCGGGGCTGACGGCTGACACCCCCCACTCCCCAGCAGGAGCAGCACCAGCAGGGCTAGCAGACCGCGTCGTCGCATCCTGTCCCTCCCTGGGGGGCCTGGTCGCGCACCAGCCGTGCGGCCTGCGCGCGTGTAAACCCCTGCCCCCGCAGTGCGCCAAAGAGATAACACATGCCCGGGCCTTCAGAGGGAAACCGCGTCATGAATTCCGCGCAGATACGCTGATCCGCCACGTCCGGCCAGAACCCTCGGTGCTCCATCATGCCTCCTCAGGATTGCTCCCCCCAGTCCCACCCTGACACACAGATCCCCAGCCGATTGTCCAAAATATCGTCCATGCGCGTGAGTACAATACGCCCCACCCAGACCGTCGCCGCCCGCTCCACCGTCCGTACGGTCGGCGCATTCTTTTCCGTGATGTTTTCGTCCCAGATGATGCTGTAACTGTCCGGGGTCGAGGTTTTGGTGACGCTTTTGACTTCGACGCCGACTTTCTTCTTGCCCAGTACCTGCGGTTTTTCCACTTTCTCATACTGCTTCAGGGCTTTGCTGGCGCTCACACAGGTGTGCCGGTGAATCCAAGCCCACTGCGCCTCCAGCATCTGTTTGTCTTCGCCGCGCCAGCGCACCCAGCGCATCCACTGCGACACCATGTTCATGTACGGCCCCTCCGGGGGCATGTAGTCGTAGAGGTCGGCCGGTTGCCCGAGCTGCACGAGCTTGCCCTCCTCGGTCACCTGCACCGTTTGCACAAACACTTTGACGCGGCTCTTGTCCATCGCCAGCCAGACAATGACGCACACCAGCCCCAGGATGACGTACCAGCCCTGGCGCACCAGCCGGTCTTTGCGCGCGGCGCGGGCTTCCGCCTGGCTGTCCCGCCGCTGAATTTCCTGGTACGCCAGCTCCATGCGCGCCAGCACGTCATTGGGCACCCCCTGCCAGTCCACCGGCATGCCGTGGCCATTGGGGGACGTCGTGGACGTCAGGGCTGTCTCTTCCATCCCGCTAGCCCTCCTTCACCGGCGCCGGTGCGCAGCGCAGCGTGCTGCGCCCTTCCAAGTGCTGTTCCCCTTTATGGGTCACGGGCCGCTGCTTGCGCAACTCATTCAAGCGTTGCTGCGTGCGCAGTTGCAGCCGCAGACAGTCGGCCTCCGTGGGCACGGTGGCAATGACGCGTTCGGTGGGCTTGAGCTGCGCATGCGGCTTGCAGCCTCCCTGCGTACACACCGAGAGTTGGACGTGCATGAGCAGCGTCCAAGCTAGGAACCATTCGAGCACCATCGTTACCCCCTTTGCAGCATTTGGGAGACCCCGCGCACCACCGAGGTCACCATCAATACCCCGCGTCCCGGACCCGCGGCTGTGGCGAGGACCGCGCCGGCGTGCAGCGCCAGCGAGACCCCACGCCCGGCAATATGGGCCGCACGCCCCGGAATCATCCAACTGAGAATGGCAAAGAGCACGGCGGCCAGTCCAATTGCCACGCCCCCGTACCACGTGGGATCGTTCCCGGCAGTGGTTTTGACGGTGACCTCGCGAAAAATCGGCGTGGCAATCCCCAGCATCGCCGTCGTCACGAGCATGCGCACCAGCCCCCCGGTGATCCAACCAATACTAAACTCGGTGAAAAAGGCCATCGTGCTGACCACGCCCCAGGGCAGCAGCACCGCCGCACACATGACCGCCATGTAATACTCAATGAGCACGAGCATGAGGTGCAGGGCCACCGCAAAAAAACTGACCACCACGGCCCAGTAGGAGAGCGAATAGCCCCACAGCATGAGCGCCGTGGTCGGGACCAATTTGGCGAGAAAGCCCAGCTTAAAATCGATCAGCGGCTTGGCGACCTGAAAGCCCAGATCGACAATGGCGCTCGGCTGCTTGTAGGTCTCCAGGGTAATCCCTCCGGCGGGCGCTAACCCCCATTGCAGAAACGTATTGAGGGCCGCCGTGGACATGGCGGCGAGATTGACCAGGATCCAATAAAAGATGCCAAACTTGACGAGCACCAGCAGCGTTTCCGCTAAGCCGTCCGCGATGAGCCCGCTGCCACTCGCCACCAGCGGCCACATATGCGTGTAAAAGGCGATGGTGGAAAACACCGCCAGGAGCGGAATGGAATAGACCGCCAGCGTCTGCAGCCCGCCCTGGAGCGCGTTCACAAACGCATTGGTAATGAGGTCCATCGTGGTGGCATCGACTTCCATCCGCTTACCTCGCCGGATGATCCGCCATGACCGCGTCCTGAATCTTCTGGAGACTCGCCAGCGTCATGACATCGGTAATCTGGTCCACGGATTGCGAGCGCGCAAAAATCGCCGTCTGCACCTGCATCTTGGCGACGAGCTCGGTGAGCGTCCCCGTCACCTGCACACTCACCTGGTTGCCCTGCATGTTTCCGACCAGGGCGCCCACCGCATCGATCAACCGGAGCAAGTGCTGCACCGCCCCGAGCGTCGTCTGCACGAGCGTCTGCGCCCGCATGGCATAGACATGGCAGTCATGGGAAATCTGTCGAATCTCGGTGAGGCGCTGCTTCAAGTCCCGCATATTGTCCGGCGCCGTCTCCAGGTCAAACAGCACGCGTACCTGCGCCTGCAAGCTTTCAATGTCGTAGGCCAGCCCCATCGACTCGGCCAGGATAACGGCGATGCTGTCCAGCGCGCTCGCAAATTCCCCGCTCAGCACGATCTCATCGACCGGCGTCAGATCGAGCACCTGATTGGCCACGACAAACGTGGTCTCCACCCAGTTGAGCGTATTGACAAACTCGTTGGCCGGATCATAAACCAGGGCCGCGACCTGGGCCGGGACCGATCGCGGCAGCAGCAGGCCCATGAGCAGCAGCACCCCGACGCGCTTCACCGCAGTGCTCCTTGGGGCTGGGGCTGGCAGACGCCGCCCACATACTGCGCCGGGGCACAGATGTTGCCCTGGGCATCCGTTTTGTAGCCATGCAGGCGGGCCGCTGTCCTGGCCCCCGCCGCACACCCACTCAGGCCACTGCCCACCAGGAGCCCCAACACCACCAGAACCACGCTCCCGTTACGCTGCACGCGCCGTTTCCACATAGCGGGCTTCCTCCTCAAAGCCATGCCGCCTGAACCAGGCCGGCGCAAACCTCTCCGGCCCCTCCTGTGCCAGTATATCGTCCATGTCCCGATGATCCTCGGCCGTGTTGCTGGCAAAACAGTTCACCGCCAGCGGGCCGTGCGGCAGACTGAGCGGCCGCTGGCCCATTTCTTTGCAGTAGTAGTAGACATCACGCTGCGCCGGCAGCCGCGCCACCTCGCGGATCGCCCCCGTCGTGAGCCCCAGCCGCTGGTATATGGCGGTGATATCCGGCTCCGTGGCTTCGGCCATAGGCAGAAAGAAGCGTGACGTACAGCCTTCCTGGATGAGCGGCCCGAGCGCACTCTTAAAGACCTGCACGATGGAGTGCGTCGAGAGTCCCAGACTGACGTTTTTCTTGGCACTCGTCATGAGCCACTCGTGCAGCTTGCGCTCCAGCTTGCGCCGCACGTCCGTCCAATCTTGCGCTGCCTGCTCCGGGGTCAGCCAGGTGACCGCCGCATCGTCGAGAAACAGGAACATCGGATGATCCGTGCTCATCTGCCGGTCAATTTCCGGAAAGAGATAACTCAGCACCGGCTCCAAAATCTGCGGCCGCCCAAACAGGTTGCGGAGCTCAAAGGTCTGCACCGGATGGGCGCCCACGACGTCCGCATTGCCGTCAAAAATCCCGCCAAACTCGCCCTGGGTCGTAAAGCGGTCGAGGACCTGACGGATCTCCATTTTGAGGTTGGCAATGGCGATCAGGCGCGGATTTTCCCGCGCCACCCCTGTGACATCGACTTTAAAGGTCTTGCTACTGATTTCCTGTGCCGTCGACTGCGCCGTCAAAATGCGCAGGTATTCACTCAGCGTGCGAGCGTCGGGCGATCGCTTCGCCAACTCCGTGAGGCCACGCCCCAGATAGGCCTGGCTCGCCGCCGTGGTCGGGACCTTGTAGAGCGTCAGGAGATCGAGGAGCCACTGCAGGGCAATGCCCCGCCGCTGCGGATCATCGACGTAGCGCAGCGGCTGGAAGCGCAGCAGATGACTCCCCAGGTCATGCCAGTGGCCCCCCAGCAGGTAGGTGAGCAGGCGCGCATGCCCGTCCAGGTCAAAGACTTTGGCCTGGGCCCCCTGGTACTGCATCCAGCAGGCGCGCAGAAAATTGGCCAGGGTGCTCTTGCCGCTGCGCGTCTTGCCGAGCAAGAGAAAATGCCCCAGGTCGCGCACGTGATTGACCACGCGAAAGAGCGTATTGAACTCGGTGTGCGCGTAGAACCAGGGCAGCGCCTGCAGGTGCTCGTCCCACTCCGGCCCCGGCCAGGCCGCCGTGGCCCCCGGTGAGACATGCGCCAGAAAGAGCGAGTGGTGATACGAGCGATGCACATTGTTGCGCCGATCCCCCGGCCAACTCGAAAACCAGGCGGCGGTCGCATGGACGCGCTCTTTCGTCGCCGTAAAGCCCTCATTGGCCAGCGTCTTGAGCACATAGGTGAGCTGGTCTTCGGCGACGCGGGGATCCGGATGGCCGACCGTGATGGTACTCGTATACTCCCCATAGGCGACAATGTCCGCCCCGACTTCCTGTCGTGCCGCATCCACCTCTTCGGCCTTATTCGTGGCATCCGTATTGAGGATGCGCTGTGGCTGGTTGGACATGCTTTCGGCCATGCGGCCCATGATGGTTTTTTCTTGCCCCATCCAGGCGCCCTGTGTCTTGCGCAGCATCGTCGCCTGGGCATGCTTTTCCATCCCGACCCAGCGCGTCGACCAGCGATAATCGAGATCCGCCGCATCCAGGCGCCGCAGCATGCCGGCCACGGACTTGCTCGGGAACCCGAGAATGGAACAGGTGCGCAGATGCCAGGCATCCGGTGTGTCCGGGGTGCCCAAAATGGGATACCAGCCGCCCCAGTACGGCGTGTCGCAGAGCTGCACATCGAGGTCCTGATAAAAGGCCAGCGGTCCGACCGGGTCCCAATTGGTGGAGACGCAACTGTGCAAGTACGACGCTGTCTCCTCGACGGTCAGGGGCCGGCAGGCGGCCAGCATACCCCGCAGCAAGTCCATGAAGTCGTCCGCTTCCCGTACAAACTGAATGAGCGAGACGCGCTGGTCGTGACTCAGCGTCTGATCCCCGGCCTCGGCTTCCCGCGCCACATCCGGCTGGCTCCCGGTCATGAGCCAGCGCAGCCCCTGCCGGGTCCCCGTATCGGGCGGCCACCAGGTGAGCGTGCGGTAGTATTTTGTTTCGCGACTGCCCGGGGTCTCGAGCAGCCGGTGCCGATGCTCCGCGTCGAGCAGCTCCAGCACGGGCGACGGCCAGGAGGCCTTGGGCAGTCGCGTCACCCGGCTGCGCTGCGCCTCACTGTGCAGCATCCAACGTCCGCCCAGGCGCTTGACACAGTCACTCATCTGCATCATGAGCGCCCCTTGCGTTTCCGGTGTGAGTCCCATCACGTCCGGCCCGCGCACGGCATAGCTCCGCTGCAGCCCATGGCGCAGCTTCTGCAAGACCACCCCGGGGGCAATCATGCTGCGCCACGGCACCACGTCCGAGAGCTGTTTGGGCTTTGTGCGCGACGGCACAAAGTACTCTTCATAGACCGGCATGCGCTATCTCCGCACCCACGGCAGAAACTGGAGCAGGTAGAACATCCCCGTTATAAGCGTCGCGATGACCACGGACATGATGACCGCCGACAGGCGCCAGCTGCCCGCCGCCGTGCCAAAGGCCACCGTGAAGGCCCAGGCACAGGCCGCACTCTCCCAGGACCACTGCCGGAGCAGACCCTTGAGCACAACGCTTCCTCCCATCACACCTTCCTAGCCTGCATCATAAAAGTCCTGATAGCGATTGCTGAGCTGCGCCGCCGCGATCTCATCCCATTTCGGATCCCACAGCGTCAGCCCAATTAAGGCCCCTTGCCCGAGGATCCAGACAATGCCCGGAATGAGGAGCCACTTAAAGCCCAACCCGACCATGATGAGTAATCCTACATAGAGACACCCCACCACCCAGAGCGCCGCCCAGGCCCGCGGCGCGCCAAAACTCGTGACACGCTCCCAGAGCGCCCGCTTGACGGGCGCTTCGTAGCCTTCAATCCACTTCTGCTGACGCTCGACGGGCTCGCTCACCACGTGGCTCCACCCACCAGGCCGACCAGCCCGAGCAGGGTCCCACCCCCACCGAGCAGCCGCCGGCTAAGGGAATCGGAGTTACCCCCGTTCCCTCGCCTCAGAACTGTACGTGAGCGTTTCCCCTCATACAGCTCAAGCATGGAATAATGCCTCAAGGTATTCTCCTTACCTTTGTTCAAGGTATTCTCCTTACCTTTGTTCGAGACACGGTTTCGATACGGTCCCCTTGTTGGCATGAACTTGTCTATGGCAATTAGGGTGTACAAGAACGCGGTTCTCTGCCTTGTTGCTGCCACCGTTTGCTTTGTGGGCCATGTGGTGGTCGTGCCAACCGGTATCCTTCGTGATTGGCTGATTGCAGAGCGGGCAGATGCCTTCCTGTTCCTTCCAGAGCTTCAATAGGTGGGGCTTCCTCCGCAGGGACGCTCCTATCTTTGCTTCCCGTCGCTTCGATAGATACGGCTTCCATGCGGGATCATAGGGATTACATTCCCCTATGATCTTCATATGCCTGTCTATTGCTGTTGCGGCTGCTTGACACAGGACTTTCTGGACGGTTTGCCCGTCCTTTCCTTGTGCCGTTCCGAAGAAGCACCAGTTGCGGTCCCCGATTTGGCAGTAATACCGCTTCTGGATCCAGTGGGTGCTCTTCTTCGGGTGTCGCCGCCTTGCCCATTGCCATAGTGCTTTGTTGATGACCCAGTCTACACGGACAAAGGTCTTCTTGGACGCGGCGTGGCGGTGATAGTTTGCCCAACCCTGTATTTTGGGGTTGAGTTCGGCTATCAGGTTGTACGCCTTTGCTTGCTTGCGACCTTTGATCGTTTCTCGGATATCCCTCAGGAACGCTTTCACGTTCTTTTTCGACGGGCGGTTAAGCAGGAGCCCGTTGTACTTCCGGATATTTTGTCCGAGAAAGTCGAAACCGTCCGCGATATGCGTTATCTTGGTTTTCTCTTGTGAGAGTTCCAATCCTCGTTCTTGGAGGAATCCAGTTACGAGGGGTTTGACTTCGTTTTCGAGGAGCTCTTGCGATCTGCCCGTGATGATGAAGTCTAGGGTAAGAGAATGGCTCAGCGACCGTAGACCGGGCCTAGCTGTTGCTGCGGGTTTCCCCATGGCAGTGCCTCACTAACCCTCTCCTAGTCGGTTCACCATCCCCTTCCCATCCCACCGTACGTTCAGTTTTCCCGAGTACGGCGGTCCGACAGTCTTCATCGCACACCATGCGCAGGTTTCGCCCGGTACGTGAGCATGCCGCTGCCGATGTAGACGAGCCCCATCGCATACAGCTTGCTATTCGGAAAGCGTTTCCATCCGAAACCCCGGCCTTTACTTCTCTGGGTCAAGTACCTGCGAAAACGGATATTGACGAAACGCTGGAGCCCTCGGAAGGCTTGGCTGGCATTGGTGTGCCGGAAGTAGTTGACCCACCCCGTCACCATCGGATTTACCATCGCCACGAACTCCTTCGGACTGATCGGCGCTCGTCTTGACGTCACATACTTCAGGCGGTTCCGGATTTTCTGTTGGGCAGACTTGGCTGGGAACACGTAGATGACCTGCTTACCGCTCGTGGGACTGCGGCGTTTCACAAAGTTGAAGCCGAGGAAATCAAACCCCTCGGTCACCCGTGTTATGCGCGTCTTGTCACGGTTGATGGTCAAATCCATCCGCTTGGCGATCCCCTCAAAGGCGGCGAGTACCGGCTGAGGGCTTCTGCGGCAGACCAGGATGGCGTCATCGGCGTAGCGGTGTAGGGTGGCACCGAGCTTTGCCGGGTAGCCGCGACTCTGCCACAGGTGATCCAACAGGTTCAGGTAAATGTTGCTATACAACGGGGAGACCGGGGAGCCTTGCGGCACCCCAACCTTCGTTGGCACCACCTGTCCCTTGACGTACACCCCGACCGTGAGCGTCTGCTTGATCAGCTTCAGCAGACTCCCATCGGCAATCCGCTTCGTGATCAATATCATCAGCTTCCGGTGCGGGATGCTCGTGAAGTACGCCTGGAAATCAATTTCCACCACGCTCCAGGCGCGGTTGTACAGGTCGTTGCGAATCGCCATGGAAGCTTGCTTGGCGTCCCGCTTTGGCCTGTAGCCGTAGGAGCAGTCGTGAAAATCTGCCTCGAAGATCGGCTCCAGGACGAGCTTCATGGCCGTCTGCACCACGCGATCCTTAATCGTTGCAATCCCAAGGGGTCGTGTGCCGCCTTTCGGCTTCGGAATCTCGACCATCCGCACGGGGGCAAACTGATAGCGGTGCGCGCGCAAGGCCTCGTGCAGTGTCTGTATCATCTCCTCTTCATACCCTGTGTTGATAATCCACTCGATCGCCATGCCATCCACACCCGGCGCCCCCTTGTTCTCTTTCACTTGACGCCAGGCTTCCCAGAGGATATCCACTCTCCAGACCTTGTCATACAGACTGTAAAACCGCTTTTTCTTGTCCTGCTTGGATGTGCGGTATAGGGCTCTCTGCAGTTTCCGGACTTTGTCTGCTCCGTTGATAGCCATGTGGCAATCGGACATCCCAAACTCCTTCGAGCACCACTGACTGAAGCAGGGCTCCTTCCCTCTCGCCGAGTTTCCAGGGCGATCCCAACGGTACTATGAGCCCCGCGGACTTCTTGCCAGGCCGGCAGCGACTTCGGCTCGGCCTTATACGCTGTCGTTCCCAGGGGCCGCCTGGGACCCGGCAAGATCTCCCGGCCTGCGACGTGAAACATGCACAGCGTGCCACCCCTAACACCCCGGCACCTGTAGCGTAGTTCCCCTGTCCATTAATCCCCACGCCCTGTCAGCCTTCCCGCGCAGACGATACGGTCGGCAGGTGCAGGTTCGTATTACGAGGCTAATTCGGGTTCACTGGTGTTGCAGCCCGCTGCTTTGCATCTCTCGTTCAAGGGCACTTGAGCCTGTGGATCACTCCATAAACCCGCCCTCCTGCTAGACCCCCGAATGGACAATTGGGGTCAAGGGACTTTCACCCTATCTGTTTCACGCCTGTACCGGCGTGCCGTCGGCGTACCGCACGATGATGACATCTCCCCGTGCATACTGCCGCCGCCAACGGTCGGCCCAGAGGTCCAGGACGTAATGCAGGTAGATGTTGGCCGCCAAGGGGCTTATACTGCCCCCTTGGGGTGTCCCTTCCTCCTGCGCGTGCCATTGCCTTTCTTCCAGCACGCCCGCGTGCAGCCACTTCTGCATGTGGCGCACCACGCGCTGGTCCCCAATCCGATGCTCGATGAATTTTACCAGCCAGGCGTGGTCAATCGCGTCAAAGAACCCACGGATGTCCGCATCAAGCACCCAGTTGACATTGCGTTTCTCAATGCCCACCGTCACCGCATCGAGCGCATCATGGGGGCTGCGACCCGGTCGAAATCCATAAGAGAATCCGCGAAACTCCCCCTCATAGATAGCGTTCAGCACCTCCACCGTGGCCCGCTGGACGATTTTATCTTCCAGTGCTGGGATGCCGATGGGCCGCTGGCGACCATCCGGCTTCGGGATGTACACCCGCTTGACAGGGCGGGCATGGTACGCCCCTCGCTTGAGGCGGTCTGACAGGTCCCGCAGGTTTGCCTCCAGGTTCTCTCCATAGGCCGCCCAGGTCTGTCCATCAACGCCCGGAGCCGCATCGCGGTTTAACCCGTCATACGCCTCGCGGAGGCGGTTGATATCGTAGACATGGTGCCAGAGCGCCGTCAGCGGCTTCGCGTGATCCCGCCGCGCTGCTTGTCGTAGCCGGTCGAGCGCACGTTGCAGGGCACTCCGGCGCTGGGTCCGGACCCTGGTTTGCTCGTCCGTCTTGCCCTTGGCCAGCTCCCTTCCCTCCACGTCCTCCGCCATCGCCGTCCTCCCTGGATGTTGTTCTGACGCTTCCTTGGTACTATGGAGCTGTCCGACTCCCTGCCCCCGTCCATCACAGCCGTGCCCCTGTGAGGTTCGCTGTGCGGGCCTGGGTGCGATAGCCCAGGCCAGGTGCAGGGCCTCCCGGGTCCCGCACACAATGTTTCCGTGCATGCCAGGGGTCTTCGACCCCGCCAGGTCAGCCCATCCCTTGCCCTACCGGGATGGTCCGTGTTGCCTTCCGCGTGTTCGGAGCGCGTCGGCACCCGGAAAAAGCGCCGATTTCGGGGCTCAATACCCTGCCTGCACGTTCCCCTGTCAACGCTTCGCGGACGCCGTTACCAAGGCCCGCGCATGACTCGGGGCCAGCGTGGGTGGCTAGCCCTTCGCTGTCTGGGACTTTCACCCTTCAACACTGTGCCGGTTTGTCCCGGCACACCCGAACGCCCGCGGTGAGCCGCCGCCAACGGCGGGAGCGTAGCGGACGCTGTTGGCGGTCGGCTCCACTGCAATGTTCGGCCCGGCCAAGCCACAGGGAACTTGCGCAATTCTTCCGTCTGGCTGTCCACAAACATGGTCTGTCGCTAGCAGTTCTTCGCGCGTCTATAATCCCAACACCACGCGGAGAAGCCTGTCTACTTCTGCCTGCAACTGCGGACCAAGCCGCCCAAGACGACGGACAATAACCGATCGTTCCACCGCCGCCAATTTGTGCATGCGTAAGACTGACGTGACGCGCAGACCGGTGAGGGCAAATTCTGGATGGGTGCTCTCGACCGTAGAGTCCGTGGGAGCCAAAGCGCCACGCACGACGCTGGAAATCGCGATGAGCACGAGATCCTGGCCAATCTGGCCATGGGACGCGACCACCGCAGGACGTAGGGAGGCACCGGTCAAATCGGTGAACGGAAAGCGCGTCAGGACAACGTCACCACGAGAGAGGGTTAGAGGTGTCACACTGGTTCACCGTCCGCTGCGGAGTAAATGTCTTCGCCCTCCTCTGTCCAGAAGTCGAACGCGCCTCCCTGTTCTATGAGACGCATGATGCCCCAGGTGGGCACATCATCTTCCTGCCGCAGTACCGTAATCGCTTCCGACCGCTGGGCTAGTGCAACAAGCCGTTCGAGGTCGCTCTGGGAAAGCAAGGCTTTGTCCCCGATACATTGGACGTGAATCGTGGCCATGGGTGTTTCTCTCAGTACTTATGACGTGTTTGTGAGGTACGGTAGAGTTCTCTAGTCTACGATACTGCCACCAATGCAAGGGTGTCAATGTACAAAAAGGGAGTGAGGCCGAACGCTGGCGGTGAGCCGCCCCC
>Ga0081455_10002266_pt1 | contig 22935 bp, 21 predicted proteins | sample TabmetS3T2R1_FD_70207 | JGI IMG/M metagenome (GOLD analysis project Ga0081455, IMG submission 70207) | Tabebuia heterophylla rhizosphere microbial communities from the University of Puerto Rico - S3T2R1 | ecosystem: Host-associated > Plants > Roots > Rhizosphere ...
GGTGGAGCGCCGGGAGGCGTGCGTCCCGCGTATGGGACGCAAGGCGCCTCGTAGGCGCCTGGCGTGCCGCGTAGGCACGCACAACGGGTGCTCCGCTGAGCACCCCAACGTCTCTCGGCGCTCCGCCCATCCCTCAACGGGGTGAGTGAAGCAAAGAGGCAAAGCCCGGACGCAGACATGCGGGCGCGGGAACGAGTTGGGCTGTTTGAAATCGTGAACATTTGCGATTGGACGCGCGGCTATCTCCGTCGGGTCGTCCCTGCGCAAGCGGGGACCCATGATCACCGGCCGGTGTTCATGGGTCTCGGCTCTCGCTACGCTCGGCCGGGACGACGGGTGCTTAGGGGTCGGCGAGAAGCTACCTCGCCGAGTCCTTGTTCAAAAATGCCTCGAGCGCCGAAACCTGTTTCTTGTCGCTCTCAAAGTCGCGCGCGATCTGCTCATAGAAATGCGCCGCGCCGAGGTAAAGCTCGTGCGCGGCCGGGTCTTCACCGACGAAATCGGCGATCTCATGCATCTCCGCGATCCAGCGGTAGGCCTTCGGCGGCATCTGCGCCAAACCGCGCTTGAGCCAAGCCAGCATCTGCGGCTGGCTCCCTTGCAGCTCGGCGAAGAGCGCATCCGCCGTTCCACCGCGCGTCGCGGCCAGCATCATTGCCGCGCCCAGCGCCTGCGTGCCCTTGGTGATCCCGGCATAGGACATCTTCAGCGCCGAGGCCGCGCTCATGGGACCGCCAAGCACGCGGACGTCGAGCCCATACTCCTTGAGCGCAGCAAACCGCGGCGCCGCGGGGCCGGAAGCATAAAAGCGAGGGCCGGTGTCGTTTGCTTTCGGCGGCGCACCGATGATGCCGGCATCGACAAACGGCGCGCCGCTCGGCGCGATCACGGCGGCGATGCGCTCGGCGGTGCGCGGGCTCACCGCGTTGCAGTCGACATAAACCGGCTTGCTGTTGCTGACGGTCAGCGCCGGCGCAAACCGCTGCGCCAGCGCGACCGCGTCGCCCGGCGGCAGGATCGACAAGATGAAATCGGCCGCGACGATCTCCTCGTCGCTCGCCGCGAGCATTCCCGCGGCCTGGGCGCGCGCGCTCGTCTCGGCGCTGCGCCCCGTGAGCGAGGTCAGCACTTTGAGACCGTGATCGACCAACCACCTGCCGACGGCGGCGCCCATCATGCCGGGCGCGATGACGGCGACCAAAGGATGCATGCGTCGTCCTCCAATTTCGACCCCGGCTGCACGCGCAATCTGCGGAGATCAGGGAATTTTGGCAAGGCGCTCTTTTCCTCGCACGCCGCCCCGCTTGGCAACGGCGCCCGTTTCCGCTTTGCTCCGGCGGCATCAAAGTCATTCAGAACGGGAACGCCGTGCCCAACGACCTCTCCGACGCCCGCTATCAAGTCGCTCTTGCCAATCGCATTCTGGCGAACGAAGGCGTGCTCGATGCGTTCGGCCATGTCAGCCTGCGCCATCCAAACGATCCAGGCCGCTATCTGCTCTCGCGCTCCCGCTCGCCTGGAGTCGTCGAGCCGGCCGATGTTCTGGAATTCACGCTCGACTCCAAGCCGGTCGCGCCGCCCATGGTCCAGCTTTACGCGGAGCGCGTCATCCATGGCTGCATCTATCAGGCGCGGCCCGACGTGACGGCGGTCTGCCACCATCACGCGCCCGCGGTGATGCCGTTTTGTATCGCCGGCGTTCCCATCGTTCCGGTGTTCCACCTGGGGGCGGCGGCGGGCGAAACAGTGCCGTTCTGGAACCAGCGCGACGAGTTCGGCGATACCAATCTGCTGGTGGTCAAACCGGAGGAGGGCCGCTCGCTTGCGCGCGCGCTCGGTTCGCACGCTGCGGTGCTGATGAACAATCACGGCGCGACCGTGGTCGGTGGCGATCTGCGCGAGCTGGTGTCGCGCGCGATCTTCATGTGCCACAACGCGGAGTATCAACTGCGCGCGCAGCTCCTCGGCAAGGTCGCGACATTGACCGCGGGCGAAACCCGGCTCGCCGGCTCGCTCAACGCGATGCCTAACGTAACCAACCGGACGTGGGAATATTGGACGCTGCGCCTGGCGCGGGCCGCAGGCCTCCCGCCGCGCGCGATGTCGAAGGCGCGGCCGCAGGCCGCATCGGTGACCCGCTCGAGGTCGCCTAAAACGCGGGCGCGGGGCCCAAAGGAAAAGATGAGGAGCAGGCGATGAGATTCGATGTTGTGAGGAACGCGCTGAGGGCTTGCCTCGGTTCTATCCTGGTCGCGCTCGCCGCGACCGGCTTCACCGCGGCACCGGCGCGCGGGGAAGACCAGCTCAAGGTCGCGATCGGCCAGATCAACAATTGGGAAAATCAGGCGCCGACCCTGGGCCAGGACGCCGGTATCTTCAAGCGGCACAACCTCGTGCTCGAGAACGTCGGTACCCAGGGGGCGGGGGAGACCCTGCAGCCGGTCATTGCCGGCAGCGCCGATCTCGGCGCCGGCGTCGGCGTTGCCGGCGTCATGCGCGCGTTCGCCAGGGGCGCGCCGGTGCGCATTCTGCTGCCCGCTTTCACCGGGACCGGAGACCTTTATTGGTACGTGAAAGCGGACTCACCGCTCAAAACCATCAAGGACATCACCGCCAATAATACGATCGCCTACTCCACGAGCGGCTCGAGTTCGAACAACCTCGTGCTGGCGTTCATCGACGAGCTCGGCGTCAAAGCCAAGCCGACGCCCACCGGCGGCCCGCCCGGCACGCTGACCCAGGTCATGTCCGGCCAGATCGACATCGGATGGGCCGCCCCGCCGTTCGGCATGAAGGAGCTCAAGGAGGGCCGGATCCGCATCCTTATCCGCGGCAGCGATGCGCCTTCGCTGCGCGGGCAGACGGTGCGAACGATCATCGTCAATGCCGACGCCTTGAAGAACAAGAAGGACGCGATCATGCGCTTCGTCCAAGGCTACCGGGAAGCGGTCGACTGGATGTATGCGGATCCCAAGGCGATCGACATGTATGCGGAGAAGATGAAGCTCGATCGGGTTTTGATTGAAAGCTCGATCAAGGAATTTCAACCGAAGGCGGCGATGCAGACCGACGAGATGAAGGACATCGAGGGCATACAGCGGGATGCGGTTAAACTCAAATTCATCGATGCGCCACTCACCAAGCAGCAACTCGCCGAACTGATTCAGATTCCGCCGCGCAACAAATAATATCGGTCGCGGCGGTTTCCCCCGGTGTCATGGCCCATTGCATCCGCAAGGGAACTGTAAGAGAAACCGGGCACGCCACGCGTATCGTTCTGGGAGGAACACATGAACCGGGCATGGCCACTCAAATCCGCCCGCGTCACCCGCCGCAGCTTTGCCGGCGGCATCGGCGGATGGCTCGCCGCCACCAGCACGGGATTGAACTTCGCGCGTGCACAGGGCGCCCCGCTCAAGGTCGGCGTTCTGCTGCCGCGCTCGGGTGCCCAGGCGGCAATCGGGCAGGATTGTCAGCGCGGGGTCGAGTTGGCACCGGCGATCTTCAAGGAGCTCGGTCTTCCTGAGCTCGCAATCATGAACGCCGACACCGAGACCAACGTCGAGGTGGCGCGGGCGCGAGCGGAAAAACTGATCAACGACGGCGCGCAGCTGTTGGTCGGGGCCTTCGATTCCGGACAGACCACGGCGATCGCGCAAGTCGCCGAGCAGAAGGGCGTTCCCTTCGTCATCAATATCGCGGCGGCTCCGCAGATCACCGAGCAGGGCTACAAATTCGTATTCCGGAATTTTCCCACCGCCCCGATGATTCTCAGCGACGCCTTTGCCAATCAGAAGGAGCTGTTCGAGGCGACCGGCGCGGCGCCGAAATCGGTCGTGTTCATGCACGTGAACGACACCTTCGGCACCTCGATGCAGCAGGGCATCAATGCGGTGCTGCCTCGCTTCAACATGCCCTACAAGATCGTCGAGCAGATCGCCTATGATCCGACGGCGCGCGACCTCTCGGTCGAAGTGGCCAAGGCCAAAGCGACGGGCGCTGAGGCGTTGCTCATGGTCAGCCGCCTCAATGATGCGATCCTGATCACGCGCGAACTGGTCAAGCAGCGCTGGTCGCCGATGGTGGTGCTGAGCATGGGGCCGGGTTGGTACGAGGACCAGTACCTCAAGACATTGGGCAAGCTGTCCGACGGCCCGATGAGCTTCGTGCCCTGGTACGACCCCAACAAGAAATTGAGCAACCAGCTCGAAGCGGCCCTCGCCAAGGCCTATCCCGGCATCAACATGAACACCAATCACGTCTTCACGTTCGAGGCGCTGCTGGTGGCGGCAGATGCCTATAAGCGGGCGCGCTCGAGCGATCCGAAGGCGCTTGCCGATGCGATCCGCGCCACCAACATCACCGACAACGTCAGCATCGGCGCGGGCATCCAGTTCGACGCCAAAGGCCAGAACGACAAGCTCAAGAACGCCGCGATCCAGAACCGCGGCGGCAAGCTTCTCACGATCGCCCCGAAGGCGGCCTCGAACGCCACGCCCGAATTGCCGATGAGCCCGTACGACCGGCGCGGCTGAGGGCGTGCTGATCGTGCTCCGGCCGTTGTCCCGGCGGAGCCTTGCTATGGACGGGCCGAGACGCGCTTAGGGCAGGACCGACCGGTGCCCGCAGAGATCTATCTGAACGTCGCGGTCAGCGGTCTTTTGACCGGCCTCGTCTATGGCCTGATGGCGGTCGGCCTCTCGGTCATCTTCGGGGTCGTGCGCGTCGTCAATTTCGCCCATGGCGAGATGATGACCGTGGCGATGTACTTGGCGATCGTGCTGTTCAACGGTTTCGGGCTCGACCCGTTGGCCATGGTGGTGCCGCTCGCCGCCGTGCTGTTCGCGCTGGGCTATGCGCTGCAGGCCGGCATCATCAATCCGTTCATCACCCGACCCGAGCACAGCCAGTTCATCCTGCTGGTTGCGGTCGCGCTCATCCTCGTCAACGTACTGCTGATCGCGTTCGGGCCGGATGCGCGCAACGTGCAGACGTCGTACTCGTTCGCCAGCTTCCTCGTGGGACCGCTGATCATCGACGCCACCAAGGTCTATGCCGGCTCAGCCACCGTCGTGATCACGGCCGCGCTGTTCGCCTTTTTCCGGTTTGCGCCGCTCGGCAAGGCGATCCGTGCGTGCGCCGACAACTATACCGGTGCGCTGGTCGTCGGACTCAACGTCAAGCGGCTCTACGCGCTCACGTTCGGCCTCGGCGCTGCCTGCGTCGGAGCGGCGGGCTCCATGCTCGTGCTGCTGGTCGACGTGACCCCGGCGCTCGGGCCCGCCTTGACGCTGCTCGCCTTCATCATCGTCATCACCGGCGGGCTCGGCTCGATGCCAGGCGCGGTGCTTGGCGGCGTGCTGATCGGGCTTACCGAGGCGATGGCCGGCTTGTTCTTCACACCGTCGGCCAAGAGCATGTTCTCGTTCGGCCTGCTCGTGCTGGTGCTGCTGTTCCGGCCACAAGGCCTTCTGGGCAAGCGACTGTCATGATCGGGCGGCTGTTCGACGAAGTCCCGCGCCGCGGCCTTGTGCTGCTGGCGGGATTACTCGTCGTGCTGCTGGCGGCGCCCTGGATCGCCAATGACTATCTGCTCACCGTCCTCATCATCGTTCTCTACTTCGCCTATACCGGCCAGGCCTGGAACGTGATGATGGGATTCGCCGGGCAACTCTCGCTCGGCCATGCCATCTATGTCGGACTCGGCGGTTATGCGGCCGCGGCGCTCTATGTGCATTTCGGCATCGGACCTTGGCTCGGTTTGGCGGCGGCGATTGCGATTGCGATGGCCTGCGGCGCCATCATCGGATTTCTCGCATTTCGCTTCGGCGTGGGCGGCGTTTACTTCGCGATTCTAACCATCGCCTTCGCCGAGTTCGCGCGCATCGGCTTCGATCATTTCCGCTGGGTCGGCGCCTCGAGCGGTTTCTTTCTGCCGGTCGCCAATTACACGCGTAATGACTTGTGGAACCTACGCGGCAATCCAACGATGTTCTATTATGTGATGCTCGCGCTGACGATCGCCGCCTTCGCCCTTTGCCACGTTCTGCTCAAGAGTCGCGTAGGGTATTACTGGCAGGCGATCCGCGAGGACGAAGTCGCCGCCCGATCCCTCGGCATCGATACGTTTCGCTACAAGATGTACGCGGTCGTCCTCTCGGCAGGCATGACCGCGGTCGCCGGCGTGTTCTTCGCGTTCTATTACAACAATCTGTTCCCGGAGCAGGTGTTTCACATTTCGCGCTCGATCGAGCTGATCCTGGGGCCGATCATCGGCGGGATCGGCACGCTGTTCGGCCCCCTTATCGGTGCATTTCTCCTGACCGGCCTGTCCGAGGCCATGCAGGAATTATTGACCGCGCTCGGTTTCGACGCGCCCGGGGCCAAACAGGTGTTTTACGGGCTCTGCTTGCTCGCCGTGGTGATGGCGCTTCCGGGCGGCGTCTGGCCGTGGCTTGCCGCCAAGCTGGGCGTGAACGGGCGGCGATCATGACGGCGCTTCTCGCAGTCGATGGAGTTGGCAAGCGCTTTCGTGGGCTGCTCGCGGTCGATAACGTGAGCTTTCGCGTCGCGCAGGGCGCGATCTTCGCGGTGATCGGCCCGAACGGAGCGGGCAAGACCACGCTGTTCAACATCATCGCCGGGACCTTCGCGCCCGACCGGGGATCGATCGCGTTTGCCGGTGAACGTATCGACGGACTCGCGCCCGACGAGATCTGCCGCCGCGGCATCGGCCGCACCTTCCAGCTGGTGCGGCCGTTCCCGGGGCTTTCGGTGGAGGACAATGTCCTCATCGGCGCGATGTTGCGTCGGCACGATCCAACGGCGGCGCGCCGCCGCGCGCACGAAGTACTGCTGCGGCTCGATCTGTTCGGGAAGCGCCATCAACCGGCGTCGGCGCTGACGTTGCCGGATCGCAAGCGCCTCGAAGTCGCGCGCGCGCTCGCCACCGATCCGAAGCTTCTGCTGCTCGACGAGGTCATGGCTGGGCTGCGGCCGGCCGAGACCGACCGCATGGTTTCGGTACTGACCGAACTCAACCGCGGGTCGGGGCTGACGATTCTCCTGATCGAGCACGTCATGCGTGCTGTAATGGCGCTCGCCGGGCGCGTGCTGGTGTTGCACCACGGCGCGGCGATCGCCGAAGGTCCGCCCGAGGCCGTCGTGCGCGAGCCCGCGGTTGTGCAGTCCTATCTCGGCGCCGAGGCGGTCGAGTGATGCTGTGCGTCGAAAACCTCGATGTCTTTCACGGCGACGCGCCGGCACTCGATGACGTGTCGCTGCAAATCGACCAAGGGACGATCGTTGCCATTGTGGGCGCGAACGGAGCCGGCAAGACATCGCTCATCCGCACGATCGCCGGCATGCATCGTCCAGCCCGCGGGCGCATTGCCTTCCGCGATACCGACATCGGCGGATGGGACAGCTACCGGGTCTGCAACCTCGGCATCGGTCAGGTGGCGGAAGGCCGGCAAGTGTTTCCGACGCTATCGGTCGCGGAGAACCTCGACGTAGGCGCGATGCTTCCGCGCGCACGCGTCGGCCGCGCGAAAAATCTCGAACGGGTATTGGCGCTGTTTCCGGTGCTCGCCGAGCGCTTGGGCCAGGCGGCGGGCACGCTCTCGGGCGGCGAGCAGCAGATGCTGGCGATCGGCCGCTGCCTCATGGGCGCGCCGGAGCTGGTCATGTTCGACGAGCCGTCGCTGGGCTTGGCGCCCGCCGTCGTGCAGCACCTGCTGCGCACGATCCGCGATCTCAACCAGGAAGGCCTCACCTGCGTGCTGGTCGAACAGAACGTCGCGGTTTCGCTCAAGCTCGCCGCCCATGCCTACGTGCTCGAGAATGGGAGGATCACGCTCTCCGGCACGGGCGAGGCTCTGTTGGCCGACGACCGCGTGCGGCGCGCCTATCTGGGACTCTAAATTCCGAGCGCGAGTTGTGCTGCGCGCTCTACGCCGCCGGCGGAACGATTGTTACCGTCAATTGGCCCACGCCCTCGATTTCGCACTCGAGTTTGTCGCCGGGCACGGTCGCGGCGACGCCCGATGGCGTTCCGGTCATGATGATGTCACCGGGGGCGAGCTCGACCATTTCCGAGAGCTTGACGATGATCTCGGGCACGTTCCAGATCATCTGCGCGAGATCGCCGTCCTGCCGTACCTTGCCGTTGGCCTTGAGCGCGATGCGACCTTTGCTGGGGTGGCCGATCTTGCCGGCGGGCTGTAGCGCTCCGCACGGCGCTGACGCATCGAACGCTTTGCCGATTTCCCACGGCCGCTTCATGTCGCGCGAGGCGATCTGCAGATCGCGCCGCGTGAGGTCGATGCCGACGCCGTAGCCGTAGATGCAGTCGAGCGCCTTGCTGAGCGGAATGTTCTTTCCGCCTGATATGAGCGCCACCACGAGCTCGACTTCGTGGTGCATGTCCTTGGTGAGGGGAGGATAGGGCACGGTTGCTCCATCCGGCACGATCGCGTCGGCCGGCTTGGCGAAGAAGAACGGCGGGTCGCGCACGTCATGCCCCATCTCGCGGATGTGTTCTTCGTAATTGCGGCCGACACACCAGATCCGGCGCACCGGAAATGTCTTGTCGGTGCCGGCAACCGCGATCGCGGGCTGGGGCGGCGGGGGGATGACGTAGCTGTGGGCGCTCATGGTCTCTCTTGTGGCGAAAGCAGCATTCAAGCAGAGGATGCGATAGCGACCGGGGGCGAGCTCGGCTCCTGCTCCCGCAGCTGCAAACGATAAAACGACGTGTAACGCCCGCCTCTGCGCAGCAACTCGTCATGACGCCCCGATTCGACGACCGCTCCATCCTCGATGACGAAGATGCGATCGGCATCCACCACCGTATGCAAGCGATGCGCGATCACGATCGTGGTTCGCCCCTGGCACAGGTGCTCGATCGCGCCCTGAACCTGCCGCTCGGATTCGGAATCGAGGGAGGCGGTTGCCTCGTCGAGCAGAATCAGCCGCGCGTCCTTGAGAAGCCCGCGGGCGATGGCAATGCGCTGGCGCTCGCCGCCGGCAAGCTGCAGTCCATGTTCGCCGACCGGGGTGTCATACCCGCGCGGGAAGGCCATGATGAAGTCATGGGCGTAAGCGGCTTTGGCGGCGGCGACGATCTCGGCCTCGGTCGCGCCCAAGCGCCCCAGCGCGATGTTCTCGCGCACCGAGCCGCGAAATAGAAAAACATTCTGCCCGACATAGGCCACCTGGCTGCGCAGCGACCGGCGCGACACCGCCGCGATGTTCTGGCCGTCGATAATGACGGCGCCGCCATCGACCTCATAGAAGCGCAGCATCAAATTGAAGATCGTCGACTTGCCGCCGCCGGAGGGTCCCACTAACGCAGTGACCTTTCCGGGCTCGGCGACGAAGGACAGGTTCTTGATCACCTTCTCGCGGGGGCGGTACGCGAACTGCACGTTTGCGAATTCCACCCGTGCCTGCGAAAGCTCAAGCGGCGGCTTGCCTTCCTCGGCGGGCTCCGTGGGCGGATGGTCGATGACGTCGAACAGGATGCGCACTCCCACGAGTCCGCTGTTGAGGTCGAGATTGAGGCGGGCAAGGCGCTTGGCCGGTTCGTAAGCGAGCATGAAGGCCGCGAGAAATGAGAAGAACTGACCGGGCGTTGCCCCGGTCTCGATGACCCGGAAGCCGCCGTAAACCAGCGCTCCGGCGATCGCGAAGCCGCCGAGGGCCTCCATCAGCGGACCCGAGCGGTAGGCGACCCGCGCCCATTTGTTCGACTCGTGCTCGAGTTCCGCAACGCGGGAGTCGAAGCGCTCGCGCATGGCATCCTCGAGCGTGAACGCCTTGAGGATACGGATGCCTTGCAAGGTCTCCTGCAGCGTTTCGAGAATGCGCGCGCTGCCGGTGAACTGATGATGCGCGATCGTCTTGATGCGGCGAATCATCTTGCGCAGGATCAGCATAGCCGGCGGCACCACGATGATGCTCAGCGCGGAGAGCACCGGGTCTTGCACGGCCATGACGGCAACGAGGCCGATGAGCGAAAGGAAATCGCGACCGAACGATGTGATCAGCAGGTTCAGTACCTGGCTGGCGGCGGCAGCACCGGTAGTGAGCCGCGCCATGAACTCGGAGCTGTGGCGCTCGGCAAAAAAACCGATGTTGTGCCGGAGCAGCTTGGCGAACATCTGCCGCTGATTGTCGGCGATGATCCGGTTGCCGATGCGGGCGAGCATCACCGCCTGCCCATAGGTGGCCATTCCCTTGACCATGAAGATCACGGCGGTGGCGAGGGCGAGGATGACGATGCCGGTAAGATTCTTGTGGACGTAGGCCTGATTGATCACATCGCCGACCAAATAGGCGCCGAGCGCGGTGCTGGCCGCGGCTATTCCCATCAGGCCGAATGCGAGTGCATAGCGTCGCCATTGACCCGCGGCCTGCTCTACGAGCAATCGGCGGACCAAAGCGGCCGTGCCGTTGGGGTCGGCAAACCATCGTTGAAAATACGACTTGAGCATCCCCATCCATTACGCGGCGCGGGTAGGCTCGGCTGCGCTGCGGCGAGCCGTTCTTGCCCAGCGCAGCGTGGTTTTCAAGCGGAAATCAACGACTCTGCAGACGTCAGCCGGTATGCGTCAGAAGCTTGCGTTCCCAGGCCAGCGCGTGGCACACGATGGTGTCCAGATCGTCGAAATGCGGCTGCCATTTGAGCACGGCGCGGGCGTGGTCGGAAGCCGCTACGAGCCATGCGGGGTCTCCCAACCGCCGGGGAGCGGATTCGACCCTGAAGTCGACGCCGGACACGCGCTTGACCGTGTCGATCACTTCGAGCACCGAGAAGCCCCGGCCGTAACCGCAATTGAGCGTGATGGAGGTGCCGCCCGGGCGCAGATACGCCAGCGCGTCGGAATGGGCGCGAACGAGATCGGACACGTGGATATAATCACGGACGCAGGTGCCGTCAGGCGTCGGATAGTCGGTGCCGAAGACCTCGACTTTCGGCCGCAAGCCGAGCGCCGCTTCCACCGCGACCTTGATGAGGTGGGTCGCCCCTTTCGTCGATTGGCCGGTGCGGCCGAGGGGATCGGCGCCAGCGACATTGAAGTAGCGCAAGATGACGTGGCGCAGACCATGGGCGCTCGCGGCATCCCGCAGCATGGTCTCGGTCATCAGCTTGGAGGACCCATAGGGCGAGGTTGGAACCGTGGCATCGTCTTCGCGTGCCGGTATCCGCTCGGGATTGCCATAGACCGCGGCGGTCGAGGAGAAGATGAAATGGCGCACGCCCCCTTTGACAGCGGCCTCGATCAAGGCGCGCGAGTTCACCGTGTTGTTGCGGTAGTAGGCGAGCGGATCACGAACCGAGTCTGGTACGACCACGGAGGCGGCGAAATGGATAATAGAATCGATTCGATGCTTGGCGATCAATTCGGTCACGAGCGGTTGATCGCCGGCGTCGCCGATGACGAGCAAGGCGCCCTGGGCTACCGCCCAATCGAAGCCGGTTGCGAGGTTGTCGAGCACCACCACCCGCTCTCCGGCCTCGAGGAGGGCGTGAACCATGTGGCTTCCGATATAGCCGGCGCCGCCGGTGACCAGGACCGTCATGCGGGAGGCCCGCTCATGTGCCTTGGCGTCGCTGCTTGCGCGCTCGTGAGGATTCGCTCGGTGGCGTGAATGCACGCGTTCGCGCCCGGTGACAAGCCGCCAGGGCCCGCACAGCGCTTTTGCAAATGTCCGACATCCTGTTCATCAAGACTTCATCGCTCGGCGACGTGATCCACCACATGCCGGCGCTGACGGAGGCGCGGCGGCAACGACCACGGGCACGGTTCTGCTGGGTCGTGGAGGAGGCATTCGCTCCGCTTGTCCGGATTCATCCGGCCGTCTCCGACGTCATCCCGATTGCGTCGCGCCGCTGGCGGGGGACACTGCTTGCACCATCGACCTGGCGCGAGATCGCTGGCTTTGCTCGCGTCCTGCGGGCGCGCGCCTACGATCATATCATCGACACCCAAGGCTTGGTGCGTTCCGCGCTCGTTGCGCGACTCGCCCGCGGTCGGCGGCACGGCTATGAAGCGGACAGCATCCGCGAGCCGGCCGCGTCCTGGTTTTACGACGTGAAGCATCGCGTCGCGCGCGATCTCCACGCCATCGCACGCAATCGCATGCTGACCGGGCTCGCGCTCGGCTACACGCCCGATGGCGGCATCGACTTCGGGCTGTCGCGCAAGGAGATTAGAGAAACGACCGGAGCGCCATACGGGATCCTGCTTCATGCTACGGCGCGCGTAGAAAAGGAGTGGCCCGAGGCCTCGTGGATCGCACTCGGTCGCGCGCTCTCCGCGCGCGGCAGTTCGCTCTTGTTGCCATGGGGGACCGAGGCGGAGCACGCGCGCAGCAGGCGCATCGCTGCGGCGCTCGCCAATGCCCGCGTGGCAGAGCGGCAACCGCTCGACCGAATGGCGGCGCTCATTGCGGGAGCATCCTTCGTCATCGGCGTGGATACCGGGCTCATCCATCTCGCGGCGGCGCTCGGCGTGCCGCTCGTCGCAATCTTTGCGGCGAGCGAGCCCGGCCTTACCGGCCCGATGGGGGCTGGACCGATCGTAGTGGTTGGAGACAAGCACAAGCAGCCGTCCGTCTCGGATGTCCTCGCTGCGTTCGAACAGCTGGCCTAAGCCTCGGCGTCGATCGTTGCGGGCAAATGGGCAATGCGAAGCTCAGATCGACGCGCGTGCGGGTGCATCGGCAATGACTTGCCGGACCGACATGGCGACCCGATCAACGGAAATCTCGCGCATGCAGCGGTGATGGCCGAGGCGGCAGACCGGCTTGTGGCACGGACGGCACGGCAGCTCGTGCGTGGTTTCGATCGTTGCGGCGATCGGGTTGAGCGGAGCCCAGTGCCACGCGCTGGTCGGGCCGAAGATTCCGATAGCCGGTGTGCCGAGGGCGGCCGCCACGTGCAGCAGACCGGAATCGTTCGACACCGCGAGATCAGCCGCGGCGAGCGCGAGAATGGCATTGCGCAGGTCAGGCCCGGTGAGATCGCGGATGTCGGCATGGGTGGCGATCTCGGCGGCAAGCTCCTTTTCGTTCGGTCCGCCGATCACCCAGATCCAATGACCTTCCGCGGCAAGCCGGCGCGCGAGCTCGGTGTAGGATGCGGCCGGCCAGCGCTTGGACGGGCCGACCGCGCCGGGTGCGAGCACAACGACGGTACGGTGGTCGGGCGCGAGCCCCAGCCGCCGGCGCCAGTTGGCGCACTCGGGCGCCGACACCTTGAGTTCGGGCAATGGCCATGCGGCCGGTGCGGCCTCGCCTTGGGGCAAGGCCAGCATGGCGCAGCGGTCGACCATGCGCGGGAGCCGGCGCTCGCCGTGGCGTAAATCATTGATCAGCCCAAAACGGGCTTCCCCGACGAAGCCAGTGCGACGCGGAATTCCGGCCAGCGAGGGCGCCAATGCGGCTTTCCAAGTCCGCGGCATGACCAAGGCCTGAGCATAATTTTCTGCCCGTAACCTCTGCGCGAGCGCGCGATGCTCCTTCCAGGCGAGCCGTCGGCGCGGCAAATCGGCGACGATGCCCTTGCGCACGCCCGGCATATAGTCGAGGAGCGGGGCGACCATCGATGTGGTCAACATGTCGATTGCCGCGGCCGGCGACCGTTGTTTCAGCAGTCTTACGACCGTGTGACAGCGAACGAAATCGCCGATCCACATGTAAGGAATGATCAGGATTGGCGAATTCGACATGTGTCCGTGGTACCGCGAGCAGAAGCGAAAAACTCAATAGATCGTCAGCCCTAACCCCGGCGGCCTTTGGCTGAGCCGAAACGGCGGTTAACGCGCCTCTTGGGGCCTGTCCAGCGTGCCCAAACCTACCAGAATCGCGGTCCGGCCGCCCGCCTTTACGCTGTCCGGCTCGAGAAGTTGCACGGTTGGACGCCCTGAGGCAAAGGGAAGCCGAGGAGCCATGGCGGTTAGGGATGCTATTGGTCACCGGCGGAGCCGGTTTCATCGGGTCCAATCTGATCGCTGGCCTCAACGAGGCCGGGCGAACCGACATTGTGGTCAATGACGCGCTCGGCGACGCCGGAAAATGGCGCAATCTCGGCAAGCGCCAGCTCGCCGATGTGGTGCCGCCGGACGACCTGATCGGCTGGCTGGATCGCCGCAAGCTCGACGCCGTCATCCATCTCGGCGCCATCTCGGACACCACCGCGACCGACGCCGACCTCGTCCTCGCTACCAATTTTCGTCTTTCCCTCAAGCTTCTGGATTGGTGCACGGCAACGCGCACGCCCTTCATTTATGCCTCTTCGGCCGCGACCTATGGCGACGGCGGCGCGGGCTTCGATGACGATTGGTCGGTGGCTGCGCTGCAGCGGCTCAAGCCTATGAATCTCTACGGATTCAGCAAGCATCTGTTCGATCTCGCCTTAGCCGATCGCTTCGCAAATGGGGCCAAGCTTCCGCCGCAATGGGTGGGGCTCAAATTCTTCAACCTGTTCGGCCCGAACGAATATCACAAGGGCGAAATGATGAGTTTGGTGGCCAAGCGCTTCGATGAGGCGAAAGGCGGCAAGCCGGTGCGTTTGTTCAAATCGCACCGCGACGGCGTCGGCGATGGCGAGCAGACACGCGACTTCGTCTATGTCGATGATGCGGTGGCGGTCATGCGCTGGCTCCTCGACACGCCGGCGGTTTCGGGCATCTTCAATGTCGGCACGGGTAAAGCGCGCAGCTTTCGCGATCTGATCACCGCCATGTTCCGCGCGCTCGGGCGCGAGCCGCAGATCGAATACATCGATATGCCTTCGGCGATCCGCGGGCAGTATCAATATTTCACCGAAGCCAAAGTCGAAAATCTGCGCCGGGCAGGCTACAACGGCGGCTTCACCCCGCTCGAGGATGGGGTATATCGCTATGTTAGCTTGTTCCTGAATCAGTCTGACCGCTACCGATGAAGGTTGCCGCCCCGGTGGTTACCCAGCGACAGCGCCATGTTTAATTTCGAGGACACGCTCAAACTCATTCCCGAGCAGACCATTGTCTGCGTCGGAGATTTAATGCTCGACGACTTCGTCTATGGCGAAGTATCCCGCATCTCTCCCGAAGCGCCTGCGCCGATTCTCGCAGTGAAACGCAACGAGCTCACGGTTGGCGGGGCAGGCAACGTTGCACGCAATATTGCGGCGCTTGGTGCGCGCTGCATTTTCCTTGGAGTCGTGGGGGAGGATGAAGCCAGCCGCACGCTGATGCGGGCGCTGGCCGCCGAGCCCTTGATCGAGCCCCATCTTGTCGTCGATGCAGCGCGTCCAACCACACGAAAAGTTCGTTTCGTCTCCGAGCATCATTCCACCCATCTGTTGCGAGCGGACTGGGAGTTGGCGGAAGCGCTCAACGCCAAGACCGAGAAAGCTCTCATCGATCGCACCCTGGCAGCTTTGCCGCGTGCGGCGAGCGTCGTCTTGTCCGACTATGCCAAGGGCACGTTGACGTCGCGCGTCATTCGGGAGGTCATCGACACAGCGAGAAAGGCGGGAATACCGATAATCGTCGACCCCAAGGCGGTCGACTATTCCGTTTATCGCGGCGCGACGGTGATCAAGCCAAACCGCAAGGAACTGTCGGAGGCCACGCGCCAGCGCGTCGATTCCGATGCAGACGTGATTGCGGCGGCAGCGCAACTCAATCGCCTATTGGGGACTGACGCTGTCGTCGTTTCGCTGAGCGATGCCGGCTTGATCCTGGTGCCGGCGGACGGGGCCGCGGTCCATGTGCCCGCCTATCCTGTCAAGCTGAGGGACACGTCCGGTGCCGGCGATACTGTGGTTGCGGCGCTCGCGGTGCTGATGGCGACCAAGGCAGGCTATGAGCCCGCGGTGCGTGCGGCCAATGCGGCTGCCGCAGTCGTCGTCGGCAAGCGCGGCACCGCGACGGTCTCGGCCGCGGAGCTGCGCTCGCGCATTCTTCCCGCCGCTTCGCTCGCGCCGGAGGAGAAGGTCATCTTCGACTGGTCGGTACTCGACGAGCGACTCGCCGAATGGCGCGACCTGCGCATCGGCTTCACCAATGGCTGCTTCGATCTGCTGCACCCCGGGCACGTTAAGCTCTTGTCCGAGGCCCGCGCCGCGTGCGACCGACTCATCGTCGGTCTCAACGGCGACGCCTCGGTGAGACGCTTGAAAGGCGAGGGCAGGCCACTTCAGGAAGTGCACGCGCGAGCCGAAGTGCTGGCGGCGCTCGAGGCGGTCGATCTCGTTGTCGTTTTCGATCAGGATACGCCTCTCGAGCTGATCCGGCGCGTGCGTCCCAAGGTCTTGGCCAAAGGCGGCGACTACCGCCGCGAGGAGGTGGTCGGACACGAGTTCGTCGAAAGCCAAGGCGGCGAAGTGATCCTCATCGATCTCATGCCTGGTTTCAGCACATCCAAGATCGTCCGCCGATCGCGCGTGCCTGCCAGCTAGGGACTCTCGAGATCGTACGGAGCTGCGCGCATGACGTTGCCCGAGCGGCGCGAGCAGAGGCTTGTGCGGGAGTTTTTCACCGGCGCGCAGTCGGGTTTCTTTGTCGAGGTCGGTGCCAATCGGCCGCACCAGGAATCGCAGACCTGGCATCTGGAGCAGCTCGGTTGGACCGGCGTCCTCATCGAGCCGCAGCCCGACCTTGCCCGCGACCTCTGCCGTGCGCGCTCGGCCAAGGTGTTTGCCGTGGCTTGCTCGTCGCCCGAGAACGCGGGTCGGCGCATGCAGTTGCATGTTGCCGGCGCATTATCGGCGCTCGATCGCGACCGAATGGCACCGGGTGCGCAGCCGGAGCGAACCATCGAAGTACCGGTGAGAACGCTCGACGATGTTCTGACGGAGGCCCACGCGCCGATCGGGTTCGATCTCCTGTCCGTCGATGTCGAGGGTCACGAACTCGAAGTGCTCACCGGATTTGATTTCGCCCGCTGGCGCCCGCGCCTCGTACTGCTCGAAGATCACGTCGCCAATCTCAAGAAGCACCGGTTTCTGCGAGCTGCCGGCTACCGCCTGGTCCGCCGTTTCGAGAACAACGGCTGGTATGTTCCGCGTGAGGCAACGCGGGCCGTGACGCCGCGCGAACGCTGGGAGATCGTTCGCAAGTATTATCTCGCTCTGCCGTTCCGTGTCGCGCGTAACGCGTCGCGTGCGGTTCGCCGGCGGCTGAGGGAGCGCTTCGCCCATGACTTCCGACCTGTCAGGGCATCGGCGTGGGTCAATTGTGCAGGCCCTCGCGCTCAGTTGGAGCCGAGCTGGCGTCCGCTGTTGCCGGCCGCCGCAACGGGGCGGTCGGTGGCGCCGACCACGATTTCATTTCCTCGTAACGCTTGGCATAACGATAAAAGGTGCCTTCGAAATTTCCCAAGGCAATGACAAAACCCGCCCACCCGTCGCGGTAGCCGTGCTTGAACAGGTAGTGCTTTAAGAAAGCCCACAGACCATGCCCGAGCGCGCTCACCATCGAGACCCGCTTTCCTGAAAGTTTGCGCGCGCCGAGAGAGGAGTAGCGGTTCATCTTGTTGATCACCTCCTCGAGATTGCGAAACGGAAGCTGCCAGATGGCGCCGTGCAGGCGTCCTAGCGGCCGTTCCGTCAAGAGTTCGTAGCCTTCGTGCACGAGGTCGTTGGCATACCGCATCGTGCCCTTGCGGAAGAGCTGCGGCTGTCGAAAATTCGGGTACCACCCGGAACCCGTGATCCAGCGTCCCATCATGTAGTTGCGGCGCGGCACGAGGTAGGCGTCGTGAGCGGGCTTCGGCGACGAGAGCACAGCAAGGATTTCGTCGCGAACTTCGGCCGTGCAGCGCTCGTCCGAATCGAGGCTGAAGATCCACTCGTACCGGCATTCCGCGACGGCGCGATTTCGCAAGTCGCCAAAACCGTGAAAGGGGAGCTGGACCACGCGGGCGCCGAGACTTAGCGCGACCTCGGCGGTGCCGTCGGTACTGCCGGAATCGGCTACTACGATTTCGTCGGCCCACAATACGCTCGAGACGGCATCCGCGATTTTTTCGGCCTCATTAAGGGCAAGGATATAGGCCGATATCTTTTGCATGTTGCCTCATTATTGAGCCGGACGGCGGCGCACGCTATCACAGCGGGACAGCACATGCAGGACGAAAGCTGGAGCCGACGTGCTTGATCTCATCTCGGTGATCGTCACGACCTATAATCGCGAGGACGCGCTGGACGCGGTATTGTCGGCATTGTCGCGCCAGAGCGACCGCAGATTCGAAGTTGTGATCGCGGATGACGGTTCGCGTCCGATGACGGCGGCCGTGGTGGAGCGCTGGCGAGCGCGTCTCGGTGTCCCACTTAGTCACGTCTGGCAGTTGCATTGCGGCTTTCGCGCCGCCGAAATCCGCAACCGTGCCATACTCGCCTGTCGCGGCGATTATTGCATCTTCCTCGACGGCGACTGCATCGTTTCGCCCGACTTCGTCGCGACGCATCGCAAGCTGGCCGAACCGGGATGGTTCGTCACTGGAAACCGAGTGCTGCTCTCCGCCGCGCTGACGGCGGCGGTAGTGCGCGATCACCTGCAGCCGGAGGCGTGGGGCGCGTGGGCTTGGATCGGGCAGCGCCTGCGCGGCGGCGTCAATCGATTGGCAGCGCTGCTGCGGTTGCCGCTGGGCCCGCTGCGTAAGCTCCAAGCGCGACGGTGGCGCGGCGCACGCTCCTGCAATCTCGGCATCTGGCGCAGCGATCTCGAACGGGTCGATGGCTTCGACGCCAGCTTTACGGGCTGGGGCCGCGAGGATTCCGATCTGCTGATCCGGCTGCTGCGTTGCGGCCTGCGTCGCAAGGACGGCCGCTTCGCGACGGGGGTCATTCATCTCTGGCATGCACAGCTCGACCGCGCGCAATTGACCGCCAATGATGCGCGGCTTGACGGCGTGTTACAAAGCGACCGCAAGCGTGCGCAACGCGGACTGTCGGCGTTGCGCGAAACCGCCAGTGGCGGAAATCACCCTCAAAATGACCGCCATGTCCGAGCGCAGTCTTGAATCAGCCGCCGTGAAACATGCGGTTCGCGCTCCCCGCCTTGGGCAGGTCGCCGATGGACTGGTCATTGCCGTCGCCGTGTCACTGCCGTGGTCGACTTCCGCCACCGCCATCCTGATCGTGCTTTGGCTCGTTGCGCTCGTTCCGACCCTCGATGCTGCTTCAGTACGGCGCGAACTGCGCTCAGCGGCGACGGGTTGCCGGTGCTTGTCTGGGGACTCGGCGCCATCGGCATACTGTCGGCCGATGTGAGATGGAGCGAGCGCATCGCAGGATTGAGCGGATTCCACAAACTGCTGTTCATTCCGCTGCTACTCGCGCAATTCCGTCGCTCCAGCCATGCGCGATGGGCGATCATCGGCTTTCTGCGTCCTCTGTCGTGTTGCTGATCGTCTCCTGGGCGCTTGTGCTCACGCCTGGTCTGACGTGGCGCGGCAAGGAGCTGGGCGTGCTGGTCAAGAATTACATCATGCAAAGCGCGGTGTTCGCGATTTGCGCTTTCGCGCTCATCGGGCAGGCAGCCGAACTCTGGCGTACGCGCACGCGACTCGTAGCGGTCCTGCTTCTTCTCGCAGCGGCGTTCCTCGCCAACATCGTCTACGTGTCGACGGCACGCACGACTCTCGTGGTCTTGGCCGCCATGCTCGTGCTGTTCGGAGTGCGGCAATTCGGGTGGAGGGGCGCGGCTGCCTCCGCAGTGATCGGCAGCGTCCTGACCGGCGCGGTGTGGATGTCGTCGCCGTATTTGCGCCACCGGATCTCAGCTGCTGTCGAGGAGACGCAGGCCTACGGCGCAAGAAACGTCAATACTTCGGTCGGCTTAAGGCTCGAATACTGGAAGAAATCGGTCGCATTCATCGCCGAAGCGCCTGTCATCGGCCATGGAACGGGAACAATTCCCACGCTGTTCCGGCGCGACGCGACAGCCGACACGGCGCCCACCTTGATAACCACCAATCCGCACAGCCAAGTCCTGGCGGTGGGGTCGAACTCGGCCTCGTCGGCGTCGTCGCGGTGGTGGCGATGTGGTTGGCCCATTTGGCTCTGTTTCGCGCCGGCACGCTGGCCGCGTGGTTCGGCCTGAGCCATGAATGCTTCGCAACACGCCCCGCCACAAGACATCCTGGTGCCGATCTCGGTCGGCGCACTGATGGACAAAATCACTATCCTCGAAATAAAGTCTGAGCGCATCACGAACCCAAGCCAGCTGGAGAACGTCGTCACGAACTCAAAGCCTTGCAAGCCGTCCATCTCGGCGAGATGGATCGCGCGATGCTGGACAAATTCGGCTCAACGACGAGCGTTCCGGGCTTAAAGGGGCGATTAATCTCGCCTCCGGATCGCGACTCTTCGAGGAGAAGTCCTATAGGTCATTTCAGCGTGAAGACTGCGATCCTTGAGCGGAGCGATCCGCGCCGTTCGGACCCTGCGATGACGCGCCTCGATTTGCCCGAGCGCCCGCGCATCCTGGTGATCACGTTGCGCCGGCTGGGCGACGTGCTGCTCACCACGCCGCTCGTTCGTAGCTTGAAGGCGGGGTTCACCGACTGCTCGGTTAGCGTCCTGGTCTTTCGCGGCACCGAAGGGATGCTCGCCGGCAATCCGGACGTGGACGAGGTGATTAGAACGTCGCATCGCCCCGCCGCCGCGGAAATGGCGCGGCTCGTGCGGCGCCTCTGGCGCAGCTACGATCTCGCTGTTTCGACGCAAGCCGGTGACCGGCCCACCTTTTTCGCTCTGATGGCGGCGCGTCGCCGGGTCGGACTGGTGCCTCATGCCGGCGAGACCGGGGCTTGGTGGAAGCGTTACGCGCATCAAATTGCGGTGGTACCCGATCCCGATAGCCATCGGGTCACGCAGCTTTTACTGCTCGCCAACGCGCTTGGTCTTGAGCAGGCGCCGGATATCGTCTGCCCGCAAGGGCGAGGCGCCGAGGAGTTCGCCCCTCGAATGCCGTATGCCGTTGTGCACCCCAGTCCGTTCTATCGCTACAAGCGTTGGACCGACGCCGGCTGGCGCGGCCTCGTGCGCGGTCTCGCGGAGCGCGGTCTTGCTCTGGTCGCAACCGAAGGGCGCGACGCCACCGAGCAAGCCTATATCGACACTCTATGGGGTCCCGCCGATCCTCCAGTAACTCGGGTGCGCGGGCGTCTCGACTGGGCGGGCCTGACAGCCCTGCTCAAGGGTGCGACCATCTATGTCGGGCCCGATACCTCCATGACCCATCTCGCGGCCGCCAGCGGCTGCCCGACCATCGCACTCTACGGTCCGACCAGCCCGCGGCTCATTGGGCCGTGGCCGCCGGGCGGACTAACCAAACCTTGGGATCATGCCGGCACGACGCAACGCCGTGGCAACGTGTGGGTGGTGCAGAACCCACTGCCGTGCCTGCCGTGCGAGAAGCTCGGCTGCGAAGGCCATCTCGAAAGCTATAGCCAATGCCTCGACGATCTGCCGGTCCGCGCGGCTTTGCATGCGGTCGATGAGGCGCTGGCAAGCGCGCCTGGATGCGATGCTCAGGCTTGATCGAAGCTGGGTTGGCGCGGTTTCCCTCCTGGCCGGTGCCCAGCGATGAGAGCGCGCGGATCACCGGGGAAAATAAACCGATAGCAGGACCCCAGCGATGCCGAGGCCGGCCCATGCAAGTGCCATCAGGGCGAAATAGCTGTCCATTCGAATCCGGTCCGCTCTCGTCCAGCTCTGGGGTGCGTGATAACTCCACGCAGGGGCCAAGTGGCGATTTCCCTAGTGGACCGAATGCTGTGTCTTATTTGGGCCAAATTGAGTACATGCAGCTTGGAAAATTCGCGCAGAGCGGACAGCCATGGGAAGCAATCTTCCGAATCTTGATCAGGCCACCGTCGAGGATTTCGGCCGGGAATGGCGGCGCTTCGATCAGAGCACCGTTTTTGGTGCAGAACTGCGGCGGATGTTCGACGAGTATTTTGCGATCTTCCCCTGGGACACTCTACCGAGCAACCCGGTGGGCTTCGATGCCGGTTGCGGAAGCGGGCGCTGGGCTGCGCTCGTCGCCCCGCGCGTTACCCGGCTCTACTGCATCGATGCAAGCGCCGACGCATTGGCCATCGCGCAAAAACGGCTTGCCCACCTGACGAACGTAGAGTTTCACGCGAGCCCACTCGAGGCAATGCCTTTGGCCAACAACAGCATGGACTTCGGTTATAGCCTTGGCGTCCTGCATCATTTGCCCGACCCTAGGGCTGGCCTTGCCGCGTGCGTGAGGAAACTCAAGCGCGGAGCACCGATGCTCGTTTATATCTATTACGCGTTGGACAACCGACCGGCGTGGTTTCGTTGGGCGTGGCGTGCCAGTGATGTCTTGCGCCATGCGCTTTCGAAGGCGCCCTTTCGCTTGAAGTCGGCGATTGCCGAAGTCCTCGCCGCCTGCGTCTATTGGCCTTTGGCGCGCGGGGCGCAGCTGGCTCAGCGGCTGGGAGGCAATGTCGCCAACTGGCCGCTCGGGGCCTACCGCTGGCGCAGCTACTATGCCATGCGCACCGACGCGCTCGACCGCTTCGGTACGCGGCTCGAACATCGTATGACCCAAGCTCAGATCAAGGCATTGATGGAAAACGCTGGGCTGCGCGAAATACGCTTCCGCGATGCCGTGCCGTTTTGGTGCGCGGTCGGGCACAAGATCTAGCTCGACCCAGGCTAGCAAATGGAGGATCAGCGTTTTTTCGCGGTGGTAGGTGGAGACAAATCGAATGGCTGAAATGTCTGACTGCGGCACTGATCGATTGCGACGCCGAGCCGCGAGTCGATGATCTTGTCGCCCTGAATGAAGATCGCATAGTACTGCGGACTTCCGCTGGCGGTCGGGCTAGGCGCTGATTGGGCCACCACCGGATTTTCGGTTGTAGTCGAGTTAGGCGCAGATTGGCCTACTACCGGATCTA
>Ga0081455_10002267_pt1 | contig 22933 bp, 15 predicted proteins | sample TabmetS3T2R1_FD_70207 | JGI IMG/M metagenome (GOLD analysis project Ga0081455, IMG submission 70207) | Tabebuia heterophylla rhizosphere microbial communities from the University of Puerto Rico - S3T2R1 | ecosystem: Host-associated > Plants > Roots > Rhizosphere ...
CAGCTTGATGCCGGCACTGTGGGCGCGCTCCGCCATTTGTTGCAGCCCGGCGATCATCTGCTCGGCGGTGACGTCCTCCTCGGGCTTGGCCCAGCGGTTGCGCAGATCGTTGGTGCCGAGCATGACGATGGCGTGTGTCACGCCGGGCTGGGCCAGCACGTCGCGGTCGAAGCGCCGCAGACCGCTGTCGCCGCGAATGTCGTGCAGGATCCGGTTGCCGCCCAGCCCGTTGTTGACGACGCCGATCGGCCGTCCGCCGCGGGCGACGAGCCGGCGGGCCAGCTGGTCGGGCCATCGGCAGTAGGCGTCGATCGTCGAGATGTTGCCGTCAGTCAGCGAGTCACCGAGGGCCACCACGCCGTGAGCTTCTTTCGAGGCGAGCACATCGACGCCGCACAGGAAGAACCACTGGTCCGACAGATTGCCGACCGGCATCACCCTGTCGGCAACGAAATTGCCGGGTGGCGAGATGTAGTTGGTCTGCCTGGCATACCGGCCCGTGATCGCGAAGCTCGCCGGCACCTCGCCTGGCAGATGAAAGCTGACCGCGAGATCGGCGAGCGGCGGAACGGAAAGCTCGACCGGGTCGCTGAACAGCACCGCACCGGCCGCGATGACGGTCGAATCGCTGCCGCCGAAGCGCAGCGTGCGCGCAGTGTCCGCGACGATCGCCGGCCCCGTGTCGCGCAACGCGATCCGGGCCGCGCCGATGGCGAGCGGGCGATTGCCGTAGGCATTCGAGATCCGCACCCGCAGCCGGTCGCCGCCGAGGCTGATGCGCGGGTTGATGCGCAGCGTATGGTTGTTGAACCCGACCGCGCCTTCCGCCGGCGCCGGCGCCGCCGCCCAGGTTCCGACCCAATGTCTGTCGTGTGGCAAAGACCGCCCTCCATTGTTCTCGGCTGCAACGGATCTTGGACATTGTCACGTTGCCGAGCGAGCCTCACAAGTAGCCTGCATACGGTGAACCTCAAGGGGACATGCCATGGCCTACGAGTTCTTCTACTGGCCGGAAATCCAGGGCCGCGGCGAGTTTGTTCGCCTCGCGCTGGAGGATGCGGGAGCCGCCTATGTCGACGTGGCGCGCGGCTTGGAGAGCGAGGGCCGCGGCGTTGCGGCCATGCTGGCCCTGATGCGCGGCGAAGGCACGTCGCACATCCCGTTCGCCCCTCCGTTCCTGCGCGATGGCAAGGTGATCGTCAGCCACACCGCAACAGTCCTGCTGTATCTGGGCGGGCGGATCGGGCTGGCGCCGGCCGATGAGGATGGCCGGCTGTGGACGCACCAGCTCCAGCTCACGATCACCGACATCGTCAAGGAGGTGTACAACTCCCACCATCCGATCGACGAGGACAAGTGGTTCCACGAGCAGCAGGATGAGGCGATCGCGCGCGCCGCGGTCTTCCGCGAGGATCGGATGCCGAAGTTTCTCGGCTGGTTCGAGCGGGTCCTGGCGGCGAATCCGGCGGGACCGGATCACCTGGTCGGGAGCTCCGTCACCTATGCCGATCTTTCCTTGTTCCAGCTCGTCGAAGGACTGCGGTTCGCGTTCCCTCTCGCTGCCGAGCGGGAGCTGGCGAAGCTGCCGCGCGTGACGACCCTGCACGGCGCGGTGGCGGCACGCCCGCGCCTCAGGGCCTATCTGGCGAGCCAACGGCGTGTCCCGTTCAAGGAGACCGGCATCTTCCGCCGTTATCCCGAGCTGGATGGTTAGATCAGGCCTTATCTTCTTCGCTGCCGATCGTTTGCTCGTACGCTTCCTGAAACCAGCCGACACGCACTTCCTGCGATCCGAGAATAGGCGGTTGCGCGGCTTGATGCGCCACCTCCTGCAACCGCTCGCATGCCGCGTGATCCTCGGCAGCGATCTTCTCGAGATAGTGTCGGACGATGCGTGCTCGAATTGGTTCTGAAAACCGACGGAACCGCCGCTCGAGGGCGCTCTCGTTGGCGGCCGGAAAGGTCGTGGGGAAAAACCAGCCTCGCCATTTCGATCGCTCTGCGGACACCGGAACGAACTGCTGGATATTGGCGTACCAATAGGGACGCGCCTGGAAGAGCGAGATCGCAAGATTGGGGAATATGTTCAGGATCTGGTAACTTATCGAGAGGCACCGATTGGCTTCGCAGTCGTCTGCGATCGACTGCAATGTATCCTTGCTCCCCGTGACGAGTGCGCTGTGTAGCCCGAACCGCCAGTACTGGAGGTCCGCATTCATGTGATAGCTCGGCCGGTTGTGCACGGCGACGATATGGTAGTCGTCCATTGTGATGCTCATCATGAGTCGCCAGTTCGCCTCGACCCTGCGTCCGAAGCGATGCACCGTTGGCGGCAAGGTGGAGATCGCGGCGAGAATCGCCCAACCGTCGCCCAAGAATTGCTGAAGGGTTTCTGTGGGCTTTCCGGCGCTGAAGCGGCCGAAAACGAGCGACCCGCAAAGCGCAATTTCTATCGGCCTGAGCCTGGCCTGCATATCGCAGGGCTTCGTGCGGAAGACCTCCATGCCAATTGGTACGCCGACGACGTGGCCTCGTCGGTCGTAGTGCCAATGATGGAAGCCGCAGATTATCGGCCCGTTGCCATTTTCAGCGGTGCGCAAAGGGTAAGAACGGTGTGGGCAAACATTTTCGAAGCCCAAGATCTCGCTTCCGAACCGCTGCACGAACACCGAGCGGCCGCCCAAGGTGGCGCGAAACCAGTCGTTGTCACTCTTCAGGTCGGCACTGAGACCGAGAAGCGTCCACACACCGCCGAGCTTTTCCTGTTCCAGCCTGAACGCATGAGTGTCAGCGAGGCTATGTGTCCAAGTCGTCCTGTCCATCCTACCTCAGCAGTGCAAGTCCCGTACCGCGCTCGACGTTCGGTCCTGGTCCGACAAATTAGACGACGAACGGCGGTGGCATAAGTCTAGATGATCGCAGCCGACCCGGAGCGTGAACTCTGCGTGATGGGATAGTGCCGAGGCTAATTGGTGCGACCGCGAGCACAGGTGCTCAAAGGAACGCGGATGGCGATGAGCTTGTCTTTGTGCGCAAGACAGCCTCGACGCCAAATCCCAGCGTATGACACGCCGTCGATGACTACGGTGCCCTGTCCGTTGGGCAGATCGGCATCGTAGTATCCCTCGAACCGCTGGCCGGCCGGCCAGTAATAGCGGCCGAACCCCTTCCGCCTGCCGCGCTCAAATACGCCCTCGAAGCGGTCGATTGCCCGATCATGCTCGAACCACTGGGCAATTCCGCCACCCTCCTTGAGCCCTTTCGGGCAGGCTCCTGACCAGGTCATTGTATCCTCAGGATCGGGACGCCAGTCCCAGAGCCGGCAGCCTCTCTTCGGATCGAGTAGCCAGCTTCCGTCCTGACACGGAGCCGTCCAGCTGATCTCCAGTGTATCCGGCTCGACGACATTGCAACGTTGCGCCAAGGCCGCAGTCGCAGCCAGTGTCAGCGCGAGTATTAGGGTCAACAAGGCCAAGGCCGTGCCGGATGCTATAATACATGACGAACATTAAACTGACGCCCAGCGTGGCGACAGACAATGACGCAGCAACGGGTCGACTACCCTGAGCCGCACACAACTAAGCCGTCGGATCCTGGGGCTCGGCTGGGGCTGCCACCTACCGCATGAGCAATCGTAATCGGCACCGCGCGGTCTATCCCGACCATCTCCTTCACTTGCGCTTCGGGGGCACCGTTCGAGGCTCTGATCTCTTCGACAGCCTTGTCCCAGGCGGCAACACGCTCGGGTCCTGCAGGATGCGTATCCAGCATTCCGGTTTCCTTGCGCCCGGAGCCTCGCGCCATCATGACGAGGAACCCGCGCGCCTTGTCGAGATCGAGGCCGGATCGATAGAGGATTAGAGCGGACAGGTAGTCGGCTTCGCGTTCCTGCTCCTTGGAGAACGAGATTCGGCCGATCGCTCCGCCGATGCTGCCCCCGGCCTGCATGGCGCTGAGGGTGACGTCCGTCGCGTACGGGCTCCGGTACGAAGCGGCGGCACCCGCTGCGCCCAGAAGGACAGCGCCGATGGCTGCCCCGATCGCCTGGTTGCGTTGACTGGCGACGACGTGGTCCGCGATCTGGTGCCCGATCTCATGGGCGATGACCATGGCGACCTGGTCTTCGTTCTCGGCGAACTCCACGATGCCGCGGTTGACTGCGATCACGCCGTTCGCGCCGGCACCAGCATTCATGGAACGGTCCTTCAGGACCACGAAATGCCAGTCGCAGGTCCCGACGGCCATTTCCTGGCAGAGCTGGGTTGCCGCAGGCCTGATGCGGGCAAGCGCAGAGCGTACGACAGCAGCGACTTCAACGTCGTCGACGGCGTGCCGCGCCGGCGGCGCTCCCGCCGCCACCTCGGTTTGTGCCAATGCCAGGTTCGCCTGGTCCAGCGTCGGCAGCTGATGGATCGCGCCGGAACACGCGCCTAAGGCGGCTGCGCTCGACAAAGCGAGCATCTTGCAATGAAGCATTTCCCCCTCCCTCGCCCCGTAGGGACCGTATCCGCAGTTGCGCGCAAGATCAATCGGATTTGCTCCTGCCGGTTGTCCACCTCGTGGCCTGGAGCGCACAGGACAGTGCCGCTAAGCTTTTCGTATCCGGAACCGCCATGACGTGAGGAGCATGAACATGGGCACCGCCCGACATCCGCGCCCCAAGGAGCTCGAGGAGGCGTCACTGGAGCAGATCGCCACCCGCTATGTCGGCCGGTTTCGCGACAAGGTGCCGGACTGGGCAGCCTTCGAGGACGCCAGGATCGAGGGTTACAAGAGGGCCCAACATCGCTTCATCGGTGCCGGCGGATCGGGCAAGCACGATGATCCCTCGGTGATACCGGCGCGGAATTTCACCCTCTCGATCATGTACGTGGAACCGGGTCAGGGGAATGCGGCTCACACGCACGAGGTGGAGGAGGTATTCTTCGTTCTTCGCGGATTTCTCGACGTCTTCTTCGAGGACGAAGCCGGCAACCGTGTGACGCGGCGCCTCGGCCCCTGGGAATGCGCGTCTTGTCCGCCGGGCGTCATCCACGGCTACGAGAACGCAAGTCTCGAGCCGGCGTATTTCCAGGTGATGCTGGGGCGGGCCAAACCCGAGACGATGGGCTACGCCGACGAGTCGCTTTTTCAGCGCCGCGCCGCGCACCTCGCGGACTGATCTCGACCGAGCGCAGCCGGCACAGCTATGCGTGCCCGGGCAGGCTGAGAGGCAGCGCGCCGTCGGCGGCGGCGTGCAGGGGAACCGGTGCCGCCACGAGGGTGTCGGCCCCGCTCGCATCGAAGGCGGCAGCGGCCTGCGTGAAGCTGTGCAGGGTCGCGCCCATCGCATCGTTCGCCAATGGCGGCGGGTCTCCCACGATCAGGTCGAACGCGTAGCCGGTTCCGGGGGCCTTGAAGACCATCGTCAGCGTGATGTCGAGGTTGAGCGTCGTGCCCGACAACTGCCCGAGATCGAGCGCATGATCGGTGAAGAACGTGTTGGCGGTGGCGACCGTCGTCGGCTTCACCCCGAGCACCCGCGAACCGTTCGCGAAGACCTCGAGGTCGAACGACTTGAAGCCGGCGCCGGTGGCCACCGGGTCGTAGAGCCCGAGCAGAAGGTGATCGAGGCTTCCCACCTTGGTCAGGTCGACATCCAAGGAGACCTCGCTCGTCACCGTCTGCAGGCCGAAGCCCGCGCTCGAGTAGCCGCCGCCCAGCTCGGCGATCGCGAAGAAGCTCGGCGACGCCGTGCTCGAGAAGGCGGCGTCGATGTTGGGGTTTGCGTCCAGCACCGCGCTGACGCTCGCCGTGTCCGGCATGCCGGTGACGATCGCCACGGCCTGGTCGCTGGCCACGAAGGCGGGAGGCGCACCGCCGATCAAGGCATCGGCCTCCGCCCTGCTGTTGCCGTTGACCACCGCGGTCGCGACCGCCGCTTCGCTGATGATCAGGCTGCCGGGTCTCAGCTGCGTCTCGGCGGTTGCCGAAACGGTGCCGCCGCTGCCGTGACCGATGGCAATGGCTTGGCCGCCATCGCTGCCGGCGTCGCCGAGCCCGCCGACGGCCGTCGTGCTGGACGTCACGGTCGCGCCGGTCGCCTCCGCGATGGCAACGGCGCGGCCACCGCGCGCCCCCGTCCCGCCGCCGTCGAAGGCGCCGCTGTTGCCGCCTGAGGCGTTGGCCGTCGCAATGACGGTGCTGACGCCGGTGAGGTGGATCGTGGCGGTGGCGGCCCCGCCTTTGCCCGCCGTGCCGCCGCCCGGGCCGAACAGGCCCGCCCCGCCGTTGCCGCCCGTGGCGTCGGCCGTCTCGGTCAGGACGGCGCTGTGGGTGGCATTGGCCGTATCATCGAAGGTGAGGCGCGAGATCGCAGCACCGCCGTTGCCGGCGATGCCGCCGGTGCTCGAGCCGCCGTTGCCGCCGGTGGCGGCCTGCGTCAGGACGACGGTGCCGCCCGCCGTCACCCCGCTCGCGGCGTCCGTCAGGGTGACGGCGCCGCCGGCACCCCCGCTTGCGGTGCCCGTTCCGTTGCCGCCGTCGCCGCCGGTGGCCACCGCGTTGACCGTCAGCTTCGAGGCGCCCGAGGTCACGGCGCGGGCGGAGGCGGCGGCGCTGCCACCCTTGCCGCTCTTCCGGCCGGACCCGTTGGCGCCGCCGGCAGCGCCGCCGATGGCGCGCACATCGAGCGTGATCGGATCGCTCGGCTGTGTGCTGGTGCTGGTCGCCGTCCCGCTCGACGATGCCGCGCCGCCATTTCCGCCGTTGCCGTTGGTGGACGCGCCGCCTGTGCCGCCGTGCGCCTGGGTGACGGCGCTCAGCCGGTGCAGCCCGGTGAGCACGGTCGATGCGCTGCCATCGCCGCCTTTTGCCCCGGCCGATCCGGAGGCGCCGGCGCCGCCTGCTCCGCCATTGGCAAAGTTGGCGACCGCGATCGACGCGCTGTGATTGGTGCTGGTCGTGTCGTCGAAGGTCAGGCTCGAGCCGGCCATCCCGCCAATGCCGGCGGCGCCTCCGCTGGCGGAGGAGCCACCCGCTCCCCCAGTGGCAAGCTGCGACAGGCTGAGGCTTCCCGCGTTCGTCGACCCCGTGACTGCATTCGTAACGGTGGCAGCCGCACCGTTGCCGCCGCCGGCGCCACCGCTGCCCGCGCCGCCCGAGCCGCCGACGACAGTGGCCGAGACGTCGACGATCGATCCGCCGGCGCTGGTGCCGGTCGCGGTCGCGGTCGCGACACCGCCCGCGCCGCCCACCGCGCTGGCGCCCGCGGCCTTGCCGCCGGCGCCGCCCGTCGCCTCCGCCGCGACGCTTATCGAATCGCTGGCGAGCGTTGTCGTGCTCGTGCCGCTCGCCGTGCTGGTGGCCGCGCCGCCCGCGCCGCCCGCGCTGGCGCTGCCGGCGCCGCCTTGCCCGCCGGTGGCCGACGCATCGACGGCGAGGACATGTGCGCCGGTGATCGTGGCGGTCGTGGCCGCGGCACCGCCGGCCGCGCCGACGGAGGTGCCCAGGCCCGCTCCGCCAATTCCGCCCACGGAGGAGACGGTCGTCGTGACGCTGCTGCTGGTCGTCACATTCGTCGTGTCGTCGAAGGTGAGCTTCGAGGTGGCCTTGCCGCCGGCCGCGGCCGTCGCGTTGATGCTGCCTCCTCCGTCGCCCGCCGTCGCAGCCTGCGTCAGCGTCAGCGTGCCCCCGGCGCTTCGCCCGCCGACCGCGTCGATCATGGTGCTGACACCGGCCGCGCCGCCATTGGCGCCGCCGCCGGCCGCACCGCCGCTGCCTGCCGTCTGGGTGGCGCTCGCGACCACGTCGGAGGCGCCTGAGCTGATGGCCTCTGCCGTGACGGCCGAGCTGCCGCCCTTGCCGCCGGCCAGCCCTGCGCCGTTGCCGGCGCCCCCCGCTCCGCCGGTTCCGCGCGCGGTCGCGGACACCTTGTCGCCGCCGAGAGTCGTCGTGCTGATCGCGGTGGCATGGGCGTTGCCGGCGCCCCCGGCGCCCCCCGCCGTCGCGATGCCGAAGCCGTTGCCGCCCGCCCCGCCGGTTGTGGCCACGAACGCCGACACGGCACGGGTTCCGGTGACGGCCGTCGTGCTCGCCCCGGTTCCCCCGGTGGCCGTCGCGCCGCCCGCGGCGCCGCCGCCTGCGCCGCCGAAGGCGCCGGTCGTCACACTGACGCTGACGCTCGTCGTGGCATTTACCGTGTCGTCGAAGGCCAAGTTGGACGTCGCGTTTCCAGCCGTTCCGCCGCTGGCGCCGAAGCCGGCGTCGCCGCCGCGCCCGAGCTGCGACAGGGTCAACGTGCCGCCGTTGGTGGCGCCGCTCACCTTGTTCACCACCAGGGCGGTGCCGCCGTTGCCGCCCGCTGCGCCCCCGCTGCCGCTGCCCCCGCGGCCGCCAACGTTCGACAGGTTGACGGCGACCGCGAAGGCGCCGCTGCTGACGGCGCTCGCCGACACGGTCGCGACGCCGCCTTTGCCGCCCGCGTGGCCGGCGCCGACACCGTCACCGCCGGTCCCGCCGACGGCGCTGGCGGTCGCCTTGATCGCGCCCAGCGCGATGATCGCCGTCGAGGCGGTTGCGTTGCCGCCGGCCGCGCCGGAAGCGGCGCCGGCGCTGCCGCCGGCGCCACCGATCGCCTGGGTCGAGGCGTCGATCGCGAGGCTCTGCATGGCGCTCGCGGTGTCGTCGACCGTGAGCGTCGAAGACGCGGTGCCGGCCGCGCCGGCGGCACCGCCCGACACGTCGGCGCTGCCACCCGCGCCGCCCTCCACGAACTGCCGCAGGGTGAGACTGCCGACATCGGTCGAGCCGGACACGGCATTGCTGAGGGTGCTGCTGGCCCCGGCGCCGCCATTCGCCCCCGCACTGCCGGCTCCGCCGTCGCCCCCATTCTGGATCACCGATGCGGTGGCGAGATCGGCGCCTTGCGCCTTGGCGGTCGTGCCGCTTGCCACGCCGCCGGCACCGGCCGAAACGCCCGAACCCACGGCAGATCCCCCTTTGCCGCCGTCCGATCGGGCAAGCGCGGTGGCCGAGCTGGCGGCGCCGGTGTCGGTGGCGCTCGCCGTCGCCGTGCCGCCCGCGCCGCCGTTGGCGGGCGTTCCCGCGGCGCCGCTGCCGAAGCCCGCGCCCGGCGTTCCGCTGCCGCCGCCGTTGCCGCCGGTCGCGGTGCTGATGGCCGTCGTGGTCGTGTGACCCGTCGTCGTCGTAGTCGCCTGCGCGGCGCCGCCATTGCCGCCTTTGCCGGCATTGCCGCCGGTCGGATGCGCCGCATCACCACTGGCGCCGTTGCCGCCTTTGCCGCCGTCGCCGCCTCTGGCGGTCGCCGTGTTGGAAACGTCAGCCGGCGTGCTGGTGACGGCAACTCCAGCCGTGCCGGACGCTCCGGCAGTGCCCGACTGGCCAGGGCTGCTGCCGTTGGTCCCATTGGCGCCGCCGGCACCGGTGATGGTGACAGTGCTCATTGCGTCTCTCCCCGCGCCGTGGCCGACGGCTGACGTTGCGATGACGATGGTGAGGCAACACTGCGCTGCGCGACTCAACGTTCTGGAGCAACCGTCCTATTCCTATGCATGCTTGGCGCAAAAGGAGTGTGCAAAAAGTCACGGATGGGGCGCCGTAGACGCGCGAAGCGGCAGCTCTGCCTTGCCGCTTCGCTTGGGCCGTGCTCAGACGGCCATTCTCACGCGGCCATTCTCAGGCGGCACGCTTCCAGGCAGGCTGGAGCTCGACGTGGGACGGGCAAGGAGCGATCTCACCCATCGGCAGGCCCGCCAGCTCGTTGGCATAGCTGTGGTTGACGTCGCGATGGTGGGCTTCGTCAGCGCGGACCACCAGCACCACGTCCCGCAAGGTCGCGTTGTCCGGCAGGCCCCAGTAGCGCTTGGCGATGTCGGGCGCCGGCACGTTCGGCGAGCGGCCCTCGTCGATCTCGGCCAGGTAGTGCGTGTAGCTGATCACCGCCTCCTCCTCGAAGTAGCCCACGACCCGGTGCGCGGTCCTGGAGCTCGCCAGGTAGAGGCCGAAGAAGAACAGGTAGAACACCCACTGCACGCCGATGATGACGGCCCGTTCGAACAGGGTCGGCTTGCTGATCTCGACGAAGGTCATCAGGTGCATGCGCTCGTTCTCGGCTTCGTCCATGAGCGTCTTGATCCAGCCCCGGTCGTCGCAGATGCGGCGCAGGCAAGCGAGATGGTTGATCGTGGCCCCCACCATGCCGGGCACGGCGGCGACCGTCTCGAGAACCACGGCGCGATGGCCGTAGCGCCTTGCAAAGAAGGTGTCGGCCGTCCAGCGCAGCACCTTGGTGAAAGCGAGCGCAATCCGGTCGGAAAATCCTTTCGGTTGGTGGTGAACGGCGAGATCGATAAACGGTACGGTCATTGCGAATACTCCTGTCAGCCAGCGCCAGGACCATGCCCATCGCCGTCGCTGCCCAATTAAGGCGTGGCGACCAATGCTGAAATTCAGGTGTTCGCCTACGTAGAATTACGAGGTGGCGACGATGCTCAGGAGATCCGCCACCTGCGGCGCTTGCGCCGGCCCGTAGGTGATCGCCGTGCCGCCGTGGCCGTCGCCGGCGGCGTGGAAGAACGCCGCATTGTAGTTGCCCAAAAGCGCGAGGCTGACCGGATTGGCGCCGCTGCCGATCGTGAGCGTGCCGCCCGTGCCGCCGGCATTCTCGCTGTACACCGGCTGCGCGCCGCCCGCCGTGTAGTGCCCAAGGTCGATCGTGTCGCCGGCCTCGAAGCCGACAATGGTGCCGTCGAAGCCGTGCGGGTCGTTGAGCAGCAGCGTGGCGCCGCCCGTGCCGTCGAACCGCACCCTCTGGCCGGCGCTCACCGAGGCGTCCAGCTCCAGCGTCGTCGTCGGGTCGAGCTCCAGCGTGCCGCCCGTGCCGGACACCGCCCCCTGCAGCTCGAGCGTGCCGGTCTGCGCCTCGATCGTGCCGAGGTTGGTGATCGCCACCGCGATCGTGCTGCGCCCGGTCCCCGCCGTCTTGGCCAGGTCGCCGCGGTTGACCAGGGTCGATCCCGCCGCGTTGCCCGCCGCGATCCCGACATTGCCGGCGAGGTTGAACGTCGCGTCGGCGCCGTTCAGCAGCATCGTCGCGCCGCCGCCGGCCTCGCCCAGCGTCACCTTGCCGGTCTCGGTCACGGTGCCGTTGTTGACCCAGGAGACGGTGTCGCCGAACGTCACCTGCGAGACCGTGGTCGCGCCCGCTGTCGCCAGCCGGCCGCCGCCGTCGATCGTGGCTCCGCTCAGCGTGGCGCCGCCGCGCAGGGTGAAGATGTCGCCGCTCTCGACGCTCAGCTCGGTGGCCGCGGTCTGGCTGAAGGTGCCGGTGTAGGCGAGCGTCGTCGTCACCGTGAGGTGGGCGCCGCTGCCGCCGATCTGCAGCCCGCCCGTCGTGATCTTGCTGCCGTCCTTCAGCGTCGCCGCGCCCGGCCCGAACCACACCGTGCCCGCCCCCGAGATCGAGCCCGCGATGCGCGTCTCCTGGCCCGCGAACTCGAGCTTGCCGCTCGCCACCACGATCTGCCCGGTGCTGGCCGCGCTGGTGCGGATGATGCTGGTGCCTGCGCCGCTCGACTTCTGCAGCAGCCCGGAATTGAGCAAGCCGAACTTGGTCGCGCCCGCCGCCGACACCACGCCGGCATTGCCCAGCAGGTAGAGCGTGCCGTCCGACTGGTTGGCGATCTGGCCGGTCGTGCCGAGGCCGATCACGCTCGAGCTGGTGAGCGTGCCGTGGTTGGTCAGAAGCCCGGTCGCGCCGATCGTGCCCTTGTTGTCGAACAGGCTGCCTGACGCCATCGTATTGTTGCCGACGAGGTTCCAGCTCGCGCCGGCATCGACCTTGACGGTCGAGAAGCCGGTGATCTGGCTGCCGATGCCGCCGATCGTGCCCTGCCCGGCATCGCCCGCCAGCACCAGCGTGCCGCCGCCGCCGGACACCTTGCCGCCCAGGTGCCCGGTGCCTTGCTCGATCAGCACGTTGTCCGCATTGTTGTCGAAGAAGACGGAGACGTCGTTTGAGTCCGATCCGATGCTACCGAAATTGATCACTGTTCCGGCGGCCCCTCGAATCCATACGCCCACCGACAGCGACGCGGATGAATTCGTCGCGCTGCCATTGGTAACCGTCCCGCCATTTTCCAGCGCGACCGAGGGACCGAACGAAAAGCTGCCGGCCTTATAACCCGAGTAGGACGAGTAACCGCCGCCGATATGGCCTTCGTTGAAAACGGTCCCAGCGCCGCCGGAGATCGAGACGCCTCTCGCGATGTCGCCCGACATCCGGTTGGTAACGTTCCCGCCGGCACTCATGACGACAGAAGGGGAAATGCCTTGGTGAATACCGTAATCGATGTAATAGAACCTCGGGCCGCTGATGACGCCGATGTTCACCACCGTTCCGAAAGCGCCCGCGATCGAAACGCCGTTCGACAAGGCGGCCGAACTATTGTTCCCGGTGCCGTTCGTCACGCTGCCGCCCGCGCTCAAGGTCACGGACGGGCCCTCTGTGCGCTCCCAAAAATACAGTGAGTCTAAAGGCCCATCGATCACGCCGTTGTTGACGACTTGGCCCGTCCCTCCACTGATCGCAATACCGCATTCGATGCTCGCCGATGTTGCGTCATCGGCGCCATTGTCGACCGAGCCGCCCTGAAGCAGAACGACAGAGGTTCCTTCGCTGATGTTCTCGCCGTGCGCTTCCTCAACAGGCCGGCCGATCGTGCCCCTGTTCTTCACTGTTCCGGCCGCTCCGGAAATCTTGATCCCGTTGCCGATCACGGAGCCGGTGCCCAGGTTCGCGACAGTGCCCCCAGCCTCCAGCACGATGCTCGGCCCGCTATGGTAGGTGGTGGCTGAATCGTAGACCGTCGTGCTGGCGATCTTGCTCCAATTGCGGATATACGCAGCGCCGTTCTGGACCAGGATCGGGACAACGCCGGAGATCTCTGCCGTGGGGTAGCTGCCATTGCCGTTGTTGACGACACCACCATCCGACAGCGTGATGCCATTCTGGTCACCCTGCACGCTGCCGCGATTGTTGACCGTCGTCGGCTGCGCTGCCGTGGTGGTCACCCCGGCGCCGCCGACCGTCGCCGTGCCGGCGATGATCAGCGTCTGGTAGGCCGGATCGAGATCGTAGCCGGCCGGATACGCGCCGGTGATCGTCTTCGTTGCCATGGTGCTTCCCCTAAAGAACGAAATCCGAGCCGTGCAGCGCATAGGCGCCCTTGAGGAGGATCTGGAAGTCGGCCGCGCCGTCGCCCTGGAGGTCGCCTTCGACGATCGTGTTGCCGGCGCCGTCGCTCCCGGCGCGCAGCTGGGCCGCGGCATGGGTGAAGGCGGCGCTGCCGATGAAGGTGAAGGCCTGGTCGCCGGAAGCCACGAGGCTGGCGTCGATCGCCGCGAGATCGATGTGATCGACGCCCTGCTGGAAGTCGTCGATCGTGTCGCGTGTCGCCACAAGCGTGTCTGTGAACGACGTGAAGGCGAAGGTGTCGGCGCCGGCGCCGCCCAGCAGCTCGTCGGCGCCGGCCCCGCCGGTCAGCCGGTCGTTGCCCGCGCCGCCCGCGATGTTGTCGTTGCCGTCATCGCCGTAGAGGCTGTCGTCACCGCCGAGGCCGCTCACGATGTCGTTGCCACCGCCGCCCTTGATGACATTGGCGCCCGTCGAGCCGACCAGCCGGTCGTCGCCGGTGCCGCCGGTCAGGTTCTCGATGCTGGTCAGCGTGTCGGTGCCGTAGCCGGTGATCTGGCCGCCCGTGAGCGCGAGGCTCACCCGCACCGCCCGCCCATCGCCCGTCGAGTAGTCGGCAGTATCGACCCCGTCGCCGCCGAGCAGCAGGTCGTCACCGGAGTCGGCCATCAGCACGTCGTTGCCGACGCTGCCCTCCAGCCGGTCGTTGCCGATCCCGCCCAGCAGGCGATCGTCGCCGCTGTCGCCGCGCAGGATGTCGTTGCTCGTGCCGCCGTCGAGCGTGTCGTTGCCGGCACGTCCCTGCAGCAGGTCGTTGCCGTTCAGACCCAGCAGGGCGTTGACAAGGCCATCGCCGCTCAGCTGGTCGCCCAGATTGCCGCCGGTCAGGTTCTCGATGCCCGACAGCGTGTCGAGACCCGTGCTGCCGCCGGTGTTCTGCGGCCCCGTCAGGGCGAGGTCGACCGTCACTGCCGTGGTCGCGCTGCTGTAATCGACGGTGTCGATGCCACTGCCGCCATCGATCGAATCGTTGCCGGACCCGCCGACGAGAGTGTCGGCGCCTGCGCCGCCCAGGATGACGTCGTTGCCGGAGCCGCCGCTGAGGACCTCCGCCGCATTCCCGCCGAGGATGGAATCGTTGCCGGCGCCGCCTTCGATGACCTTGACGCCGGGATTGTTGGTGCGGAGGTCGAACGCATCATTGAAGGACGAACCCACGACGCGTTCGATGCTAGACAGCGTATCGCCGTCGAAGAGCAACGAGCTGCCTGGCTTCGCGATGGCATGGTCCGAGCCCGAAAAGTCCGCCGTATCGAACCCGGAATTTCCCCTAAGGAGATCGGCGCCCTCACCGCCAATCAGCGTGTCGTCGCCGCCATAGCCGTCTAGGTAGTCATTGCCGTCCCGACCGTCCAGAACGTTCGCGACGGGACTGCCGTATATAGTATTCGCTTCCGCGTTACCGATACCGTCGACGGCTGTGAGGCGGAGGCGCAATCTTTCGACATTGGGCGGAAGCTCGTAACTGATATCGGCGGAGACGCCATCAACGCCCTCGCCCGCATTCTCGACGATCGCGGCGTTCGTGTTTGATCCGATCTCATACCCGTCGTTGCCGGTGCCGCCGGCCAGGATGTCGTTGCCGTCGGTTCCGTAGAGACCATCGTTGCCCGCGCCGCCGATCAAGGTGTCGTTGCCGCGACCGCCGTGGAGCTGGTCGTTGCCGTCACCGCCGTCGAGCGTATCGTTGCCGCCGTCGGTCGCGGCCTGATGGCTCGGGTCGTAACCGTAGATGAAGTCGTCACCGGAGGTGCCAGTAAGGTTGTCGTCGCCGATCGTGCCGATGATGGTCGCCATGGTTACTCCTACAGGTTGAAGCTCGAGCTGTTCAGCGCATAGGCGCCCTTGAGCAGGATCTGGAAGTCGGCCACGCCGTCGCCCTGGACGTCGCCTTCGATCACCGTGTTGCCGGCGCCGTCGCCGGTCTGGCGCAATTGCGCCCCGGCATGGGTGAAGGCGCTGGCGCCGATGAAGGTGAAGGCCTGATCGCCGGAGGCCAGCACGTTGGCGTCGATCGCCGACAGATCGATGTGATCTGTGCCCTGCTGGAAGTCGTCGATCGTGTCGCGGGCGATGCCGATCGGCGTCTCGGCAATCGCGGTGAAGACGAAGCTGTCGGCATCCGCACCGCCCAGAAGCTCGTCGGCGCCGGCGCCGCCGACCAGCCTGTCGTTGCCTCCCCCTCCGGCGATCTGGTCGTCGCCGGCCTCGCCGAACAGGCTGTCGGCCCCACCGATCCCGCTCACGATGTCGTCACCCGCGCCGCCATGAAGCTCGTCGGCAGCGGTCGAGCCCACCAGACGGTCGTCGCCCGCGCCGGCGATCACCCTCTCGATGCCGCTCAGCGTATCGGCGCCGTAGCCGGTGTTCTGCGCCCCCGTGATCGACAGGTTGACGGTCACGGCGCGTCCGTCGCCGGCATAGTCGGCGGTGTCGATGCCGTCGCCGCCGATCAACAGATCGTCGTTGCCATCGCCGATCAGCACGTCGTCGCCCGTGCTGCCTTCGAGCCGGTCGTTGCCTTGGCCGCCAACCAGGCGATCGTCGCCGTCGTTGCCGCGCAGAATGTCGGCGCTGTTGCCGCCGTCCAGCGTGTCGTTGCCGCCGCGCCCATAGAGCACGTCGGCGCCGTTCAGGCCCATGATGACATTCACAACGCCATTGCCGCTCAGCTGGTCGCCCACCGTGCCGCCGGTCAGGTTCTCGATGTTGGAAAGCCTATCGATGCCCGTGCCGTTGCCGGTGCTCTGCGCCACGACCAGGGCGAGATCGACCTTCACGCCCGTGGTGGCTTCGCTGTAGTCGGCGGTGTCGTTGCCTTTGCCGCCATCCATCACGTCGTTGCCGGCGCCGCCGATGAGAGTATCCGCACCGATGCCGGCATCGATGCTGTCGTCACCGGCACCGCCATTCATCACATTGAAGTTGTTGGTCCAGCCGCCACCTTCCGGGACGCTGTTGTTGCTGGTCAGCGTATCGTTGCCGGCGCCACCGTCGAGCCGCGCCTGCAAGCCATACCCGACGAGGACGTCGTCGAAGGCTGTACCGATGACGTGCTCGACCATCGAGAGCTGGTCACGACCGGCGGCCCCTGTGACGAAGCCGGCTTCGACGTTGAGAAAGATCGGCCCGGCGGCGGAAGAGTAGTCCGCCGTATCGTTGGTTCCCGCACCGCCGGCAAGGCGGTCGTCGCCCTGGCCGCCGACGAGAACATCGTCGCCTTGGCCGCCGGCGAGACAGTCGTCGCCGCCAAGCCCGTAGAGACGCTGGTTGCCCACATCCGCGCGCAGGGTATTTGCCAGCTCGTTGCCCGAAAGTCCGATCGAGGCATCGTTGCCGACGGTCCCCTGCTCGACGAAGGCCGGCAGGACGTAGTCGTCGTTGACATAAATATAGACCCTGTCCTCGCCGCCACCTGCATCCTCGACGACAGTGGTGGTCGAGCTGGTGATCTCGTAGAAATCATCGCCCGCACCGCCGATCAGCGTATCGAGCCCGCCCGATCCGCCGGAGAGAGTGTTGTTGCCGCTGTTCCCGATGATGATGTTGTCGAGCTCGTTGCCCGTGCCGCCACCAACACCCTCCGCAAGCGTCAGGTTCTCCACGTTGGCGGGCAGCACGTACCCCGTCGCTGCGACGATCGTGTCGATGCCACCGTTCAGCGCTTCCTCGACCACGTCGCGCTGATCGGGGTAGTAGTTCCAGCTGGCGTAGTAGACGTCGTCGCCGGCGCCGCCCGCCATCACGTCGCCGCCCGGCCCGCCATCGAGGATATCGTTGCCGGCACCTCCGGAGAGATGGTCTCGGCCATTGCCGCCGAACAGGCTGTCATTGCCGTCGGCGCCGCTCAGCGTGTCGTTGCCGCCGTCGGTGTTGGCCTGGTCGGCCGGATCGTAGCCGTAGATCGCATCGTCACCGGTGGTGCCGGTGAGATCGTCGTCGCCAATCGTGCCGATGATGGTCGCCATGGTCCCTCTGTCGAAGCTCGAACAGGTTGCAGAGCCAGTGTATAGTTCAGCTGGTCGCGGCTCGGTTAAGAATTTCGTACCAGGCCATGAAATTGCATGGGACCGTTGCGCTGCCGCATTGTCGCCGCGCGATTGTCATGCACAGGGTCATGGGCCCGAGCCCGACCGGGCGCCACGCGGCCCAGCCACGCCACCGGCTCCGCGCCCTACAGACATCAGTGATGTAACTCCTGCCTTGGTAAGATCATGACTCTTATAAGGTGCTTCCCTTCGTGCAGTATCCGAAGGGAAGTCATTGACCGCCGTTGCGGCTTCCGAAGGGAAGTCGCTATGAGCTTTGTGACTTCCCTTCGGATACCCCACATGCTTCCGAAGGGAAGTCGTTTGTAGAGGCTTCCCTTCGGAAGTCGCTACGACCCCGCCCTGCAGCCACAACCGCTCGGGCACCGTCGCGTCGAACAGAGGCAGCCACGCCAACCCGTAGACGCTCGGACGGCGACCGCTTCCCCGCTTGACCAACACCAGGCCGTGCGTCGTCGCTTCCTCGATCGCACCGCTGACGTGACGCGCACCGATGCCCGCCTGCTCGAGCTGCCGCCGTGGCGCCAGCAGCAGGCCGTTCTTGCGGCCGCCATGGCTCATGTGCTCCAGCATCAGGAAGTCGACGAAGCGGCGCGCATTGATGCCGAGCGGTTGCCGTCGACGCGAATGTTGGTTCCGTCGCCGATGATGGTCAGGTTCTCGACATTGGCCGGCAGCGTGTATTCTGCTTCCGAGAGCCCGGGAGCGAGGATCAGGTCGATCCCTTCATCCAGGCCTTCGGTCACCTCGGCGAAGTTCCCGGTGATGACGTAGACGTCGTCACCTACTCCGTCCACCATCGAAATGCCGTCCCGACCGTCATCGAGCCAGTCATTGCCCGCCCCGCCGATCAGGGTGTCATTGCCGTTGCCGCCGAACAGCGTGTCGTTGCCATCGCCGCCATCCAGCGTGTCGTTGCCGCCGTCGGTGTCGGCCTGGTCGCTCGGATCATAGCCATACATCAAGTCGTCGCCGGAAGTGCCGGTGAGGTTGTCGTCGCCGATCGTGCCGATGATGGTGGCCATGGTCCTTTATCGGAGCGAATAGGAGTTGCGGAGCGTGTGTATAGTTCACCCGGCGAGCGGGTGAGAATTTTGTCCCCACCCGTGAAATTCCATGCGACCGTTGCGCTGCCGCATTGTCGTCGCATCGCGCCGCGTTGCCGTCGGCGCGGCGTACCGGCGTCGCAACCGTCAGGCCTGCGGTCCGGCGAGATGGTCGGCCAAGCTCGCCGCGGCTGCCGCGGGCGCGTAGGTGATCAGCGTGCCGCCATGGCCGTCCGACGCCGTGTGGAAGCCTGCTGCCGCGTATTGGCCGAGCAGCGCAATCTTCGCCACCTCCGCGCCGTCCGTAACGGTGAGCGTGCCACCCGACGCGTTGCCGGCGTAGCTGATCGTCGTCGCGGCGCCGAAATGCTTGAGATCGAGCTCGTCGTTGGTGTCGAAACCAAGCAGCGTCGCCTTGAAGCTCGCTGCAGCGTCGAGCACCAGCTCGGCATTCGACCCGCTGAACGCCACCACCTGATGCGCGGCCACCGAGCCGACCTCGAGCGTCGAGTCCTTGTGGATCGTGAACGTGCCGCCAGTGCCGGTCACGGCGTTCTCGAGGTCGAGCGTGCCGCTCGTCACCACGATCGTGCCGCTGTTGACGACCTCCGTCGCGACGATGCTCCGCCCCGTGCCGCCGGTCTTCTCGAGCACTCCGTCGTTGATGAACCTGGAGGTCGCCGCGCTGCCGATGGCGATGCCGTTGTCGCCGACGATGTCGAAGACGCCGCCGGCCTGGTTGAAGATGGTCGCCGCGTTGCCGAACGCATCGCCCACCGTCAGCTTGCCGACGGCGTCGATCGTGCCGGCATTCAGCCACTCCGCCGTGCCGCCGAGCGTGACCTTGGAGAGCGTGGTCGCGCCCTTGGTGCTGAGGCGCCCGGCGCCATCCACCGTGTTGCCGGAGAAGCTCGCCGTCCCGCTCAGGGTCAGGATGTCGCCATCGTTCACCGTAAGCTCGCTGGCGGCGGTCTGGCTGAACGTGCCGGCGTAGGACAGGCTCGCCGTCACCGTGACATGGGCACCGCTGCCGCCGATCTGCAGGCCGCCCGTCGTGATCTTGGTACCGGCCTCCAGCGTCGCCGCGCCGGGCCCGAACCAGACGGTGCCGGCGCCCGAGATCGAGCCCGCGATGCTCGTCGTCTTGCCCGCAAGCTCGAGCTTGCCGCTTGCCACTACGATCTTGCCGGTGTCGTCGACGCTGGTCCGGATGATGCTGGTGCCCGTGCCGCTCGACTTCCGCAACAGCCCGGCATTGACCAGCCCGATCCCTGCCGCGCCTGCTGCCGACACCACGCCAACGTCGCCCATCAGGTCGAGCTTGCCATCCGACTGGTTGTCGATCTGGCCGGTCGTGCCGAGACCGATCACGCCGGAATTGCTGAGCGTGCCATGATTGGTCAGCAGCCCCGTCGCGCCGATCGTGCCCTTGTTGGCAAACAGGCTGCCCGCGACGATCGTGTTGTCGCCGTCGAGGTTCCAGGTCGCGTCGGCATCGACCCTGACGGTCGAGAAGCCGGTGATCGTGCTGCCGATGCCGCCGATCGTGCCCTGGACGGCATCGGCCGCCAGCACCAGCGTGCCGCCGCCGCCGGCCACGCTGCCGTCCAGGACGCCCGTGGCATGCTCGATCAGCACGTCGTCCGCATTGTCGAAGCCGACGGCCACGCCGTCGGTATTGTTCGATCCGATAACACCGAAATTGATCACCGTTCCGGCGGCGCCCTGAAGCGATACACCGTTGGCCAGCAACGCGGCTGAATTCGTCGCGCTGCCATTCGTGACCGTCCCACCGCCCTTCAGTACCACCGAGAAGCCGACGAAATGGCCCGACCCGCCAAAGGCGTCATGATAGGACGACGAGGGTCCGCCGATCGTGCCGTGGTTGCGAACCGTGCCGGCGCCGCCAGAGATCGAGATTCCGTTGCTGATCGAGGCCGTATGGCTCTCGGACGTCCCGTTGGTGACGATCCCTCCGGCACTCATGGCGACGGAATAAGAAGTGCCTTCCGATGAAATGTAGAACGAGTAGCTCGCGCTGTGGGCGGCGCCAATGGACCCGAAATTGACGACGCTGCCCGTCCCTCCGGCGATCGTGACGCCCTGGCTCAAGGTCGCACCAGTATGCTGCACGCTGCCGTTGGTGATGCTTCCGCCGGCCGTCAACTGAACGGACGGCCCCTCGTCGGAGTCAGCGGAACTGCCAGGACCGTAAGGATCGAAAGAAGAGTCGTCATGGCTTGTGCCACCGATGAAGCCGATGTTCACCACAGTTCCGGAACCGCCCGAGATCGAGATCCCGTTCGACAGAACGGCGGAGGTATTGCTCCCGGTCCCGTTCGTCACGGTTCCACCGTCGTACATGGAGATGGACGGGCCGGTGGAGCTCTGGCTGCTGTAGTTATCGCCGGACGAGCTGAAAGGCCCTGCGATCGAACCGTTGTTGACGACCTCTCCCGAGCCTCCACCGATCACGATGCCGGATTGAATGACGGCTGATGTCGCACCATTGGCGCCATTATTGACCGAACCGCCCTGAAACAGGCCGACAGAGCCAATCTTGCCCCTGTTCACAACCGTTCCGACCGCGCCGGAAATCAGGATTCCGTTGGTGATCTCGGAGTCGGCGGTCAAATTCGATACCTTGCCCCCGCTTTCCAGGATGATGCTCGGGGCGACAGAGTTGCTGCTGATCTTGCCCCAGTTGCGGATGTCCCCAGCGCCGTTCTGAACCAACACCCCTGCGGCATAGCCGTAGATCTGTGCCGTAGGATCGCTGGACGTTCCGTTGTTGATCGTGCCGCCGTCAGACAGGGTAATGCCATGCTGCTCGGCGTTCACGCTGTCGCGATTGTTGACCGTCGTCGGCTGCGTCGTCGCCGTCGTCACCCCGGCACCGCCGACCGTCGCCGTGCCGGCGATGATCAACGTCTCGAAGGCCGGGTCGAGATAGTAGCCGGCCGGATAGGCGCCCGTGATCGTCTTCGTCGCCATGATGCCCCCCTTGCAACCTACTTTATTCTCGCGCCGGCGTTGTCGTTATATGCATTATTACATAGTAGAGTTGTACGAAATATGACAGCTGATTTTCGAGCAATGCGACCGAGCCGCCTACCCATGCGGCTAATGCAGGCATCCATATGTATAGCTGTCTGCCGCCGGGTTTCTGCCGCACAAGGAGACGCTCGGTGCAAATGGAGCCTCCCATGAAACGCGGCAGAGTGATGATGTGTGCAGTGCTCGGGATCGGCCTCTTGCTGTCCGCTTGCGCACGAAGCTTCGAGCACGGCACGCCCGTTCTCGACTATGGCGTACCCTACGGCTCGGTCGATCTGGTCGGCTGGCGATAGGATCGAGTGCAGTCAATGCCAATAGGCGCGAGGGCGGATGGCTTCGTCGTCACTCCGCCGCCTTCGGCTGAACCCGTGCACCAGAGCGCGCCTTCCACCATTCGCTCAGCTCGCCGACCAGGCCTTTGCGGAAGGCCATGACGATGACGACGAAGATCGCGCCCTGGATGACCAGCACGAACTCGCCGAAGGAGGCGAGATAGTTCTGCATCGTGACGATGATGAAGGCGCCGATCACCGGCCCGACGATGGTGCCCAGCCCGCCGACCAGCGCCATCAGCACCACCTCGCCGGACATGGCCGCGCTCACGTCGGTCAGCGTGGCGAACTGCAGAACCATCGCCTTGGTGGCGCCGGCCAGCCCGGCCAGCGCCGCCGACAGCACGAACGCCAGGAGCTTGTAGCGATCGGCCTCGTAGCCCAGCGACAGGGCGCGCTGCTCGTTGTCGCGGATCGCCTTCAGCACCTGGCCGAACGGCGAATGGATGAAGCGGTAGATGGCGCCGTAGCCGAACAGGAAGATCGCCAGCACGACGTAGTACAGGACCCGATCGTCCTTGGTCGGGATCAGGCCGCCCAGCAGCGGCTTGCGCACGATGCCCTGCAGGCCGTCCTCGCCGTGGGTGAACGGCGCCTGGATGCAGAAGAAATAGACCATCTGCGCGAAGGCGAGCGTGATCATGGCGAAGTAGATGCCCTGGCGGCGGATCGCCAGCGCGCCGGTGACCAGGCCCAGCAGCGCCGCACCGCCGACGCCCGCCAGCAGGCCGAGCTCGGGCGGCATGTCCCAGGCCTTCACGACGTGGCCGTAGAAGTAGCCCGCCATGCCGAAGAACATGGCATGGCCGAAGCTCATCAGGCCGGCATAGCCCAGCAGCAGGTTGAAGGCGCAGGCGAACAGCGCAAAGCACAGCGCCGTCATCAGGAACACCGGATAGGCGAACCACGGCGCCGCCAGCGCCAGCACGGCGACAGCGATGGCGACGATCAGGCGCTGGCTGGAGCTCATTTGGTCTGCCCGAACAGCCCGGCCGGCTTGATCAGCAGCACCAGCGCCATGACCACAAAGATCACGGTGTTGGAGGCCGGCGGATAGAACACCTTGGTCAGGCCCTCGATCAGGCCGAGGCCGAAGCCCGTGACGATCGAGCCCATGATCGAGCCCATGCCACCGATCACCACGACGGCGAACACCACCAGCACCAGGTTGGTGCCCATCAGCGCCGAGACCTGCTG
>Ga0081455_10002268_pt1 | contig 22927 bp, 19 predicted proteins | sample TabmetS3T2R1_FD_70207 | JGI IMG/M metagenome (GOLD analysis project Ga0081455, IMG submission 70207) | Tabebuia heterophylla rhizosphere microbial communities from the University of Puerto Rico - S3T2R1 | ecosystem: Host-associated > Plants > Roots > Rhizosphere ...
GTCCCGCCGCGTTCTGCCCTCGGCGCCGACCGACGCCCGTTCAGCTCAGGGGTGGAGGAGTTTCAACCCGCCGCAGGTGGAGGAAGTTGGGCGGCCGCCAGGGCTTGCCATTCGTTCATTTGTACGAGCTGGCGCCGGTGAAACGCAGGCGCCGGTCGACTCGACAGGAACTGGCGACTACTGCGGTTGTTCGGCGGACGCGATCATGTGCCGCTGCAACAGTGGACCTGGTGGATAACCGGCGACCGCCTCGAAGGTGTGCTGAAGATGCACAGCGTGAAGCGGCTGCCAGCGCGGTAAAATACGAGCCGCGCGCCCCCGCAATCCCACTCGCCATCCGCGGCCGCTTGCACATGCTCCTACCCAACATCGATCGCGATGCCATCACCCGGACCTACGACGTCATCCGGCCCTTCATTCGGCGCACGCCCGTCATCGAAGTCGACGGTGCCGATTTCGGGCTGGGCGACTTTCGCGCGGTTCTCAAGCTCGAATCGTTGCAGCACGCGGGCTCGTTCAAGACGCGCGGCGCCTTCGCCAACTTGCTCTTGCGGGAGGTTCCGGCCGTCGGCGTCGTCGCGGCGTCCGGTGGCAATCACGGCGCCGCGGTCGCTTTCGCGGCGCAACGCTTGGGCAAGCCAGCACGCATCTACGTGCCCACCATCTCCTCGCCCGCGAAGATCGCGCGGATTCGCGAGTGCGGCGTCGAGCTGTGCATCACGGGCGCTCGATATGCCGACGCGCTTGCAGCGAGTCAGTCGTGGGCACATGAATCCGGCGCGCTTCAGGTGCATGCGTTCGATCAGGCGGAGACGTTACTCGGCCAAGGCTCGGTGGGCCTGGAGCTCGAGGAGCAATGCGCTCCGCTCGACACGCTGCTCGTCGCAGTGGGCGGAGGCGGCCTCGCCGGCGGTATCGCGGCTTGGTATGCCGGCAAGGTGCGTGTCATCGGCGTAGAGCCCGAGCTGTCACCCACGCTTGCGCGAGCGCTCGAAGCGGGGCGTCCTGTCGAAGCCCTTGCGAGTGGTATCGCCGCGGACTCACTCGCTCCCAAGCAAGTGGGCGAGCTCGTCTTCCCCATCGCACAACGTCACGTGGAGCGTGTGGTGCTCGTGACGGACGCCGAGATCCAAGCCGGTCAGCGCAAACTGTGGGACGCGTTGCGTTTCGTCGCCGAGCCCGGTGGCGCCGCCGCTTTCGCTGCGCTCCTTGCCGGACGCTATCGGCCGCGCGCCGGCGAACGCGTCGGCGTGATCGTATCCGGCGGGAACACGATGGCGGTCGACTTCGGCGCATGAGCCGACGAGGCGGCATGTGATCCGTCGCACCGTAGCCGAATCGGCAGGTCGCGCACTGCACTTCCGAGAGATTGGCGTCGCGGAGCGCTCTGGATACCGTGCAGGGCTTGCTGTTCCCGAGGACGCTCGACCCGATGGCTGATCTCTCCGCCTTCCCCATCACGCGCAAGTGGCCCGCTCGATGCCCGGACAAGCTGCAGCTCTATTCGCTGCCGACGCCGAACGGCGTGAAAGTGTCGATCATGCTCGAAGAAACGGGCGTGCCGTACGAGCCCCATCTCGTGAGTTTCGACACGAACGAGCAGATGTCGGCCGAGTTTCTATCGCTCAACCCGAACAGCAAGATTCCCGCGATCCTCGATCCGAATGGGCCGGGCGGCAAGCCGCTGCCGTTGTTCGAGTCGGGCGCCATTCTCGTGTATCTCGCGGACAAGACTGGGCAACTCATGTCCACGGATGCAGCCGCGCGCTATCAAACGCTGCAGTGGTTGATGTTTCAGATGAGCGGCATCGGACCGATGTTCGGCCAGGTGGGCTTCTTCCACAAATTCGCGGGCAAGGACTTCGAGGACAAGCGGCCGCGCGATCGTTACGTCAACGAATCGCGCCGCCTGCTCGCGGTGCTCGAGCGGCAACTCGTCGATCGCGCGTGGATCATGGGTGACTACAGCATCGCGGATATTGCGACGTTCCCGTGGGTGCGCAACCTGATCGGCTTCTACGGCGCGGGCGACCTCGTGAAAATCGCGGAATTCCCGAACGTCACGCGCGTGCTCGATGCGTTCGCCGCGCGGCCGGCCGTCAAACGTGGATTGGAGATTCCGAAGCGAGGCTGATCGACATGGACGTTCCAGATCCCGCGCAACAGGCTCGACGGCCGCTGACGACTCAACGCAGTCGCTGCTTGCGCCAGTCGCTCGGCGGGGCGCCGACCAGCTTCTTGAACGCGCGACTGAACGCCGCTTCGGAGTCATAGCCCACGCGGTTCGCAATCACCGCGACACTCTCGGTACCGCTGAGCAGATGATTGGCGGCGAGCTGCATGCGCCAGTTCGTGAGGTACTGCATCGGCGGCGTGCCGACGAACCGCGTGAAGCGCTCGGCCAGCGCCGATCGGGACAGCGCCGCTTCGCGGGCCAGCGACTCGATCGTCCAATCATGCGCGGGCCTCGTGTGAAGCGCGGTCAGCGCCCGGCCGACGAACGGATCGCGCAGACCCGCAAGCCAGTCGGCACGATCCTCGGGCAGCGTTTCCAGATAGCGGCGAATCACTTCTACGAACATGAGCTCGCTCAATCGATTGAGGACGCTGCCGCCGCCGAGGCGCCTCTCTTTCGATTCTGCGAGCGCCAGCTGGACGTAGGCCGCCAGCGAGCCACTCTTGTCGCTCATGCGAATGACGCGCGGCAGCGCGCTGAGCAGGGGGTTGTACGGTCGCGCGTCGCAGCCGAGGAAGCCGCAGACGAAGCGGGCCGCCTCGCTCTGCGATGCGCCGACGGAAATACTGATCGGGAGTTGCCCGTCGCTGGGCCACCGATAAAGAGACATGTCCGGCGAGCGTCGCAGCCCGGGCGTGCTCGAGAGCACGTGCGTGTGGCCGTGAGGCAGGACGATGATGTCGCCCGCCGCGAGCTGCATGGGCTCTTCGCCCGGCACGGACGCCCAGCACTGCCCGTGCGTGATGACGTGGTAGGACACCATGTGCTCGGAGCCCGGGAACATCGCGCCGACGATCGCCTCGCCCGGCGGCGTCTCCGCTACCCACGGCTCCGAGGCGCGAATATCGAAAAAGATGGCGCCGGTGAGGCGCACCGCGTCGAGAACTCCGGTCAATGCATCCATCTACGCTCTCCGCGGACGGTCGAGCACGATCGCCGGACGGGCGGTCATTCGCGCAGGAGCGGCCCGTCCTTACACTCCTCGCATCGTTCGCTACGACGAACCATGCTACTCGGAGATGTCATCGTGAGCACTCATGCGGGCGCCTGCTTTTGCGGCGAAGTGAAGTTCGAAGTGACGGGCGAGCCCGTCGGGATGGGGTACTGCCATTGCTCGTCCTGCCGGCATTGGTCCGCGGGGCCGGTGAACGCATTTACATTGTGGCAGCCGCAGGCCGTGCGCCTGACGCGCGGCGAGGCGAACGTCGGTACCTATAACAAGACGGAGCGCAGCTTCCGCAAGTTTTGCAAGCGGTGCGGGGGACATCTGTTCACGGAGCATCCGACTTGGGGCGTTACCGATGTGTACGCCGCGATCATTCCGTCTTTGCGTTTCGAGCCCGGCGTACACGTGAACTATCAGGAGACGGTGCTGCATATCCACGACGGTTTGCCGAAGATGAAGGACATGCCGCAGGAGATGGGCGGCTCCGGCGTGACGTTGCCCGAGTAGGCGCGCCGGCGCGAGCCACGGCCGCCGCGGCTCGGTCGCGGCGGCGGCCGTCCGACTCAACTCGCCTTGGTCTGACTCTTCACGACGCTCGTCGCGAGCGCGATCATCGAAGAAATATCGGTCAGGGTCGCCGGCACGATGAGCGTGCTTTGCGCTTCATCGGCCAAGTGGCCGAACTGCTTCACGTATTCCTCGGCGACCCGCAACTGCATCGCTTCCATGCCCCCCCGACCGCTGAGGGCCTCGCCGACGCGCCGCAGCCCTTCGGCCGTCGCCGTGGCGACGGCGAGGATCGCTTCGGCCTGGCCATGCGCCTCGTTGATCTGCTGCCGCTGTTTCGCCTCGGACTCCTTGATGACCCGCTGCTTCTCGCCTTCCGCCTGATTGATCTTGGCGTCACGGTCGCCTTCGGACGTCAGCACCACGGCGCGCTTCTCGCGCTCCGCGCGCATCTGCTTTTCCATGGCCTGCAGCACGTCCTTCGGCGGATTGATGTTCTTGATTTCGTAACGCAGGACTTTCACACCCCACGGCGCAGAGGCCTTGTCGAGCTCGCTCACGACATTCGCGTTGATCGCCGCGCGCTCCTCGAACGTGCGATCGAGCTCGATTTTGCCGATCTCGCTGCGCAAGGTCGTTTGCGCGAGCTGCGTTATGGCGAAGCGGTAATTCGTGATGCCGTAGGACGCCTTGCTGGCATCGAGCACCTGCAGGTAGAGCACGCCATCGACGCCTACCTGCACGTTGTCCCGCGTAATGCAGACCTGCTCCGGGATGTCGATGGCCTCTTCCTTCAAGTTGTGCTTGTAGGCGATGCGCTCGACGAACGGCACGAGAATGTGAAATCCGGCCTGAATGGTGCGGCTGTAGCGCCCGAGATTTTCGATGACGTAGGCGCTCTGTTGCGGAACGACGGTCGCGGTTTTGGCGAGAACGATCACCACGAGTATCGCGATGACCAGCACGACGTACAGTGTTGCCATGGGCTTCCTTCGTGGCTATTGCGAGGCTGCGGCGGTCTTCAAGTGCAAAGTGAGATCGTCGACGGTGCTGATCACCGCTTCGCTACCTGCAGCGATCGGCAGCACATCGGCATTGCGCGCCGTCCAAGTAGTGCCGCGGTAGTCGACGCGGCAGGTCTGTCCAGGCTCGAGACGTACCGGAACGACGACTTTGTCGCCGGAGGTGATGCGCTCCTGAACATGTCCGCCCTGGCCGCGAACGAGCTCATACACGCGGCGCCTGAAGACCACCATTGCGATGATCGCCAGCGCGGCGAAGAGCAGCCACTGCACCCAGTCCGGCATCGCGACACCGGCGAGCCCGAGCAGGCCGACGACGGCGGCGGAAACGCCTAGGAACACGAGATAGAACTGCAGATCGATGCCGAACATCTCGATGCCGAGCAGTCCGACACCGAGGATGAGCCAGCCCCACCACGGCATGTGCGCGCCCCTCTCACTGACAGGGCGGACAGTTTAGCAAGGGAGAGTCCGCCTCCGGATGGTGTCCGGAGGCGGTCCGTCGTCAGCTCAATTCACTTTCGCCTGCGCGCTCCGGCGGCTGAAACGCCAGCCACCCATCAGAAGACCGCCGGCCAGCAGAGCGAGCGTGGTCGGTTCCGGAACGGGCGTGCTGCCGCCGTTGCCACCGTTGCCGCCGTTGCCGCTGCCGAAGGTCAGGTTATCGAGCTTGAACAGCTCGCTGTTGCCCGTGAGCGATCCGGTGAAGAACGTGACCGACGTGATCGCTTTGTCGGCGAGGAAGCCGAAGAAGCCCGAGAACGTGCCACCGCCGACCGGATTCGTCAGCCCGAAGATGTCCTGCGTCGTGGCATCGGCAAAGGTGAACGAGAAGCCCAGGCCCGCACCCGGCCCACCGGGGCTCAGATCCCAGTCGCCGCCGAGAGCGAGTGTGCCGGGGTTGAAGCCCAGGCCGTCGCGCTGTGCGGGCGGAAAGAGGGTCGGCAAGCCCTGACCGTTCAAGGCGCCGCCGGAAACAGATGCCGTTCCGGTGGTCGTCAGGCCGGTGGCCAGCGCGCCGCCCGAGAACGTTTCCGTCGTCGCGGGATTGCCCGCAGCGGTCGACCAGGTGGTGCGGTCCGTGTAGGTGCCGATGATGCCGGCATGGGACGGGGCCGCCCATGTCGCGAGCAGTGTGATGGAAGCAAGTGCAAGAGAGAGTCGAGGCAGTTTGTGAGCGTGAGTCACGGTAGGTCTCCGAGAGTTGTTGTTGGTTAGGACACTGCGACAGGACCGTGCGGCCCTGCGTTTCTGGCGTCTCGGCGAGGTGAGGGCGAGGCGCCGGAACTTGTGTGCGGAGAAAGACAAGCGGCGCGAGAGACGGTTGGGACCGTTCGCGCGGGAGACCGGTGGAATTGCCGTCCTGGTCACTGCTGCCCTTCCGGGGTACGCGCGGGCTTCCGACGTGTCGTCGGTCAGCCGCGCGAATTCACCCGCTTAAGGGCTAACGCGTAGGCAGAAGGGATTTCGGCTCAGGGATTTCGACGGAAGCCGAGAAGGCGAATGCGTCAGTCCGCGAGCGCTTCCGCTGGCGCACGGACTTTTCTGTATTTCGCGCGATCCAGTGAATTATGCGAGTTGCACGTTGCGAATCGTGCTGATCGGCGCGCGCGTACTATCGTACGAATGGATTCTTCTAGCGGCGCCGGACTACTATTGATTCAGTGTCGATGACAGGACGTTGCGCTCGAGCCTTCGCCATCCTCGAGCCCACACACCGAGGCAGAGTCACATGAGATTCACAATGGAAGCGAAGACAGCAACCCTATTCGGACGCCTGAAAGACTTCATCGAGTCCGAGCGTACCTCCGCGGTCGCGGCGTCGGTCAGCGGCTTCTTATGTCTTGCACCGTCGATTCTTGCGATCACCGGCATCAATTCACTGCTCTCGGACAAGTTCAAGGGCTTTGCGCTGCCTCTCCTTCTCATGTCCGTCGCCGTGGCTCTGGGTTTCTACTTTGGAAAGAGCAAGGCGGACTGATTCTGTGATCGTCCCGACCTTGAAGCAGGTAACGGCGGCGTTCGCCATTGGCGGCGCTTGCTATTGCTTATTCAAGCACCGCTCCAATCCAAGCGGGCGATCGCTGGAAGCCGTCGTCGGAAAACTGCTTGCGGCGAGCTCCATTCCTACGGGCGCCGTGCTCCTTCTGTGCGCCTTCGACACCTCATTGCGGGTAATAGTGAGCGACGCAGGATTGTATGTGGCAGCCGCCGGATTCGTGCTGCTCCTCGTGTCGATAAAAGAGCTGCTCAAGTAAGGATCCGACGGCGTGCAAATATGGCGCCGCTCCGCGCTCAGCCCACATCGAGATACTTGAGGATCCCCTTCGCGGCCTCGCGCCCCTCGAAGACCGCCGTCACGACGAGATCCGACCCGCGCACCATGTCGCCGCCGGCGAAGATTTTTGGGTTCGTGGTTTGGAACGGAGTTTCGGCGGAAGCGGACACGCGCACGCGCCCGTTCGTATGCAAGCGAACGTCGTGCTTGTCGAACCATTCCGGCGGACTCGGCAGGAAGCCGAACGCGATGATCACTGCATCGGCGGGGATCACGCGCTCTGACCCGGGGATGGGTTCGGGCACGCGGCGGCCCCGCGCATCGGGCTTACCGAGGCGGGTCTCGACAATCTTCACACCTTCCACGTAGTCGGAACCGACGAGCTCGATCGGCTGTGCGTTGAAGAGGAACTCGACGCCCTCTTCCTTCGAGTTCTTGTAGTCGCGGCGCGAGCCGGGCATGTTCGCCTCGTCGCGACGATACGTGCACGTCACGGACTCGGCGCCTTGGCGGATGGCCGTGCGGTTGCAGTCCATGCCGGTGTCGCCGCCGCCGAGAACGACGACGCGCTTGCCCTTCATGCTGATCAGCTGTTCGGCGCTGCCGGGCAAACCCAATTCGTGATTGATGTTCGCGATGAGATACGGCAGCGCTTCGTACACGCCGGCCAAATCCTCACCCGGAAAACCGCCCTTCACATACTTGTACGTGCCCATGCCCATGAACACGGCATCGTATTCGGCCAGCAACTGATCGACGCTGATGTCGCGACCGACTTCGACGCCGAGGCGGAACTCGACACCCATCCCTTCCATCACTTCGCGCCGCTTCTCGACAATCTCCTTCTCCAGCTTGAAGGGTGGAATGCCGAACGTCAGCAGCCCACCGATACGCGTGTAGCGGTCGTACACGACAGGCTTCACGCCGTTGCGCGTGAGAATGTCCGCGCAACCAAGGCCCGCAGGCCCTGCGCCGATGACGGCAACGCGCTTCCCCGTCGCCTTCACATTCGACATGTCCGGGGTCCACCCGAGCTTGAACGCCTCATCGGTGATGTATTTCTCGATCGCGCCGATCGTCACCGCGCCGAGCCCGTCGTTGAGCGTGCACGCGCCTTCGCACAGACGATCCTGCGGACAAATGCGCCCGCACATCTCCGGCAGGGAATTCGTCTTGTGAGACAGCTCGGCGGCTTCGAGCAGATTGCCCTCCTGAATCAGCTTCAGCCAATTCGGGATGTAGTTGTGAACCGGGCATTTCCACTCGCAGAAGGGATTGCCGCACGCGAGACAGCGGCCTGCCTGCTGAGAGGCGCCGTCAGGAGTGAACTGCGCGTAGATCTCGCGGAACTCCGCGACCCGAGTTTCAACGGGGAGCTTCGCCGGATCCGTGCGCGGGATATCGAGGAATTGAAGGTTCTTGTCAGCCATGGGTTATTACTTTGTGGTGCGCAGCTGCGCCGCGCCCCGGTATGCGTTATGCCGCGCGACGCAGGTTCGTCATGAGCGAGTCGATCGAAGCCGCTTTCGGTTTTACGACCCAGAACTTGCCGATGTACGTCCGGAAGTCCGCGAGTATCTCCTCGCCCCAGCTGCTGCCGGTCTCGGCGACGTGCTGCTCGATCAACCCTTCGAGATGCTGGAGATGCGACTGCATCGACTCCGGCTGGATGCGACTGATGTCGATCAGCTCGTGGTTGTAGCGATCGACGAAGTCGCGATTCAGATCGAGCACGTACGCGAACCCGCCCGTGAACCCGGCGCCGAAATTGACACCGGTGCGGCCGAGCACGCAAACGACACCGCCGGTCATGTACTCGCAGCAGTGATCGCCCGCACCTTCGATGACAGCAGCGGCGCCGGAGTTACGAACAGCGAATCGCTCACCCGCGACACCCGCAGCGAACAGCTCGCCGCCCGTCGCGCCGTACAGGCACGTGTTGCCCATGATCACCGTATCGCGCCCGACGAAGCGCACATCGCGCGGATGGCGCAGCACGAGCTTGCCCGCCGCCATGCCTTTGCCGACGTAGTCGTTGGCATCGCCTTCGAGATACATGTGCAGCCCGCCGGCGTTCCACACGCCGAAGCTCTGTCCGACGTTGCCTTTCAGGCGAACGATCAGCGGCGACTCTTCCATCCCGTAGTTGCCCCACGCCCGCGCGATTTCGCCGGAAATGCGGGCACCGATGGAGCGGTTGTAGTTCTTCACTTCGTACGCCCATTCGCCGCCGCTCTTGCCGGCGATGGCGCTCTTCATGTCCGCGACCATGCGTTCGGCGAGCTCGCCCTTGTCGAACGGCGCATTCGACGGCGACACGCAGAATTGCGGCCGATCCTTCGCGAGCCCGGCCGTCGAGAGCAGCGGCGAGAGGTCGAGCTTCTTCTGCTTCGAGGTCTTGCCTTCGATGATCTCGAGCAGCTCGGTCTGCCCGATGATGTCCGCGATCGTGCGCTTGCCGAGCGCGGCGAGCAGCTCACGCACCTCGCGCGCGACGAACCGGAAGTAGTTGATCACCATCTCCGGCAGCCCGATGAAGTACTTGGAGCGCAGCACGTTGTGCTGAGTGGCCACTCCCGTCGCGCAGTTGTTGAGATGGCAAATGCGCAGATACTTGCAGCCGAGCGCCACCATCGGCGCGGTCCCGAAGCCGAAGCTCTCCGCGCCGATGATCGCGGCCTTGATGACGTCGAGGCCGGTCTTCAAGCCACCGTCGGTCTGCAACCGCACGCGGTGACGCAAATCGTTCATGCGCAACGTCTGATGCGTCTCGGCGAGCCCGAGCTCCCACGGCGTGCCGGCGTATTTAATAGAGGACAGCGGGCTCGCGCCGGTGCCGCCATCGTGGCCCGACACCGTGATCAAATCCGCGTACGCCTTCGCAACACCCGCCGCCACCGTGCCGACTCCCGGCTCGGCAACGAGCTTCACCGACACGAGCGCCGTCGGATTCACCTGCTTCAAATCGAAGATGAGCTGCGCCAAGTCCTCGATCGAATAGATGTCGTGATGCGGCGGCGGCGAGATGAGGCCGACCCCCGCCCGCGCAAAGCGCAGCCGCGCGATCATCTCGTTCACTTTGTGGCCGGGCAGTTGCCCGCCTTCGCCGGGCTTCGCGCCCTGCGCGATCTTGATCTGCAGCACCTCGGCGTTGATCAGGTACTCCGGCGTCACGCCGAAGCGGCCCGAGGCCACCTGCTTGATCTTCGAATTCTTCTCCGTGCGATAGCGCGAGGGATCCTCGCCGCCTTCGCCCGAGTTCGAGCGCGCGCCGAGCCGGTTCATCGCGATCGCCAGCGCCTCGTGCGCCTCCGGCGACAAGGCGCCGAGCGACATCCCCGCGCTGTCGAAGCGCGCCAGAATGGCCTCTTCGGACTCGACCTCGTCCAATGGAATGGGCGCTGCCGCCGTCTTCAAGCGCAGCAAATCGCGGAACGCGGACACCGGCCGCTCATTCACCGCTGCGGCGAACCGCAAGTAATGGTCGTACTCACCGCTGACAACCGCGGTCTGCAGCAGCGCGACCACGTCCGGGTTGTACATGTGGTACTCGCCGCCATGCACGTACTTGAGCAACCCGCCTTGTTCGATCGGCTCGCGCGGATTCCACGCACGCGCCGCGAGCGCCTTCTGATCGGCGTCGAGATCCGTGAAGTCCGCGCCCTGGATGCGGCTCTCGGTGCCGGTGAAGCACATGTTCACCACATCGTCGTGCAGCCCGACGATCTCGAACAGCTGCGAGCTGCGATAGCTCGCGATCGTGGCGATGCCCATCTTCGACATGATCTTGAACAGACCTTTGCGGATGCCGGCGCGATAGCTGCGACCCAGCTCCATGCGCGTCGCGAAGTCCAGCTTCACGCGGCCGCGGCGCATCATCTCGAACAGCACCTGATACGCCATGTAGGGATACACGGCCGTCGCGCCATACCCGATCAAGCACGCGAAGTGATGCGGATCGCGCGCGGTGCCCGTCTCGATGAGCAGATTGCACTTGCAACGCAGACCGGTATTCACGAGGTGCTGATGCACAGCGCCGGTCACGAGCAGCGCGTGCGCGGGAATCTTCCCCTGCACGAGATAGCGGTCCGACAGGAGCAGCACGAGCTTGCCATCGCGCACCGCCTGCTCCGCCTGCCGGCACATGCGCACGATCGCGTTCTTCAGCCCTTCGCTCGCGTCGTACTGCAGATCGATGAACTCGTGCGAGAGATCCGGCAGCGCCAGGATCTGCCGCAATTTACGCTGCGACAGAATCGGCGAGCCCAAGGCCACGTGCCGCCCATGCTCGGGCCCCGGCACGAAGATGTTCGCCTCGGCGCCGATCTGCGTCTGCAGCGACATCACGATCGACTCGCGCAGCGGATCGATCGGCGGGTTCGTCACCTGCGCGAACTGTTGGCGGAAGTAGTCGTACAGCGGCCGCGTCTTGTGTGAAAGCACCGGCATGGGCGTGTCATCGCCCATCGAGCCGACCGCTTCGCTCTCATCCTCCGCGAGCACGCGAATGATCTCGTCGCGCTCTTCCGCGCTGACGTTGAACATCTTCTGATACAGCGTGAGCGTCTCGCGATCCATCGGCTCCGCGGCCAGCCGCGGGTCGACGAGGTCCGTTTCGAGATAGCGCACGCCTTTCTTCAGCCACGTCTTGTACGGATGCCGCGACTTCAGCAGGTTGTCGATGTCCTTCGTTTCGAGCAGCGTGCCGGTCTGCATATCCAAGGCGATCATGTCGCCCGGACCGAGCTTGCCCTTGCGCACGACCTCTTCGGGCTTGTAGTCCCACACGCCCGTTTCCGACGCGATGGTCAGGAATCGATTCTTGGTAATGACGAAGCGCGCCGGCCGCAGACCGTTGCGGTCCAACGTGCAGGCGGCGTAGCGGCCGTCGGTCAAAACGATGCCCGCCGGACCGTCCCACGGCTCCATGTGCGTCGTGTAGTACTCGTAGAACGAGCGCAGGTCCGGATCGATCGCGTCGATGCCGTGCCACGCGGGCGGCACGAGCAAGCGCATCGCGTGCATCGGATCGAGCCCGCCCATCAGCAGCACTTCGAGCATGTTGTCGAGGCTCTGCGAGTCCGACCCCGCGGTCGCGACGAGCGGCTGGATGTCCGACAGGTCCGGCAGCAGCGGCGAGCGGAACACCGGCCCGCGCGCGACCGCCCAGTTGCGGTTGCCTTGAATCGTGTTGATCTCGCCATTGTGCGCGAGATAGCGGAACGGGTGCGCGAGCCGCCACTGCGGCAGCGTGTTCGTCGAGAAGCGCTGGTGGAACACGCACACCGAGGATTCGAGGCGCTTGTCCTTCAGATCCTGGAAGAACTCACACAAGTACTGGGGCATGACCATGCCCTTGAACACGATCGTCGTCGCCGAGAGGCTCGGCATGTAGAAGACCGGGTCCTTGCCCTCGAGCGCCTTCTCCGCGCGCCGGCGCACGAGGAACAGCTTGCGGTTGAACGACGCCTCATCGAGATCGGAGACGCGGCAGTTCACGAAGAGTTGCTCGATGTGGGGCAGCGTCTTCAGCGCCTCCTCACCGCAGGCGTTCGCGTCCGTCGGGACCTTGCGCCAGCCGGCCACTTCGAGCTCTTCGCCCGCGATCTGCGCGGCCAGCTCCGCACGCGCCGCGGCCTGTTTCGCCGGATCGCGGCTCATGAAGACGAGCCCGGTCGCGAACCGCGCGGCCAGCTCGATGCCCGCCTCTTTCGCGACGGCGCGCAGGAATTTCTCAGGACGTTTCAGCAGCAGGCCGCAGCCGTCGCCGGTCTTGCCGTCCGTGGCAATGGCGCCACGGTGCGTCAGCCGGTTCAGCGACGTAATGGCCGTATCTACCAGCCAACGGCTCGGCTGGTCGTCGAGGTTGGCGATCAGGCCGAACCCGCAACTGTCTCTCTCGTATGACTCCTTGAAGAGTCCCGTTTCTGTGCTGCTCATCCTCGTGCCCCGTCGGTCCGGCGTTGGACTTGCCGGCACATTTAACAAGTTGCGGAGGCGTACTCCGCTCGTGCCACCGGCGCGTGGCCGGCGGCTCCAAGCTTGCGTTGAAATAAGTCGGGAGAGATCCGGGCACCGAGCAACGGCGTGTCTGTCGCGTTACTGCGGGCGTACCGGGAGGGCGCTGACACACGCTCGCGACACGAGGCCGGGTCGCGGGCGGCATGCGCCGATCTACACCACCTGTATGCGCCCGATCATACCGACGCGGCGGAAGCGGTCAATGCACGATTCGGACGAGAGCCGGCCGGGAACGGCCACCGTGCCCCGAAATGGGTCTATTTCCGGCGACGACGGGCAGCGGATCGCTAGCCCGGCGGCGGTTCGCGCACCTTGAAGAGGATGAGCAGCCCAACCAGCAGGAATATCAACCCAACCGCGACGCCGGCCCGCTGACTCTGAAACAGGATCGTGAGCGCCCCGATCGAGGCCGGCCCCACGAACGAGGTCGCCGTCCCGGACATCGCGAACAGACCGAAGAACTCGTTGAGCATCGTCGGAGGCGCCAGCTTCGCCATCATGGCGCGGCCGGTGACCATGCCGCCGCTCACGAAGAACGCGATCGAGCATTGGGTGATGAGGAACACCTTGTCCGGCAGCGTCGGATACAGACCTGCCGTCGCGGTCGCGACGGGATCGATCGTCACGAAGAACACCATGCTCGGGGTGACCGAGCACAGGATCAGGTTGCCGAGCAGGCAACCTGCGACGAACAGGATCGTGCTGTTCCTCGACCCGATGCGCGCATCGAGCCAGCCGGCGAACACGCCTGTCAGTGCCGCGACGACACTATTGATGAGCCCTTCGACGATCAGCATCGTCGCCGACCAATGCAGGATGCCGCCCGCGAACACACCGGTGAATAGCATCAGCACGACGAAGCCTTCGAAGAAGAAGATGCGCGCGAGCAGGAAGGTCGCCGCGTTCCGGTAGTCGCGAATCTTGCGCAGCGTCGCGACGAGATTGGCGATACCGTGCCGCGCCGCCTCGGGAATGCTTCGGCGCGTGCTCGGCGAATCGGGCGTAAAGAAGAAGAGCGGCAGCCCCAGGATCGCGATCGATAATGCCGCGATAATGCCCACCGCGCGCTCGGGCTCGTGCGCTGCCGGATCCAGCCCGAAGAGCGGCTCCGCGTTCCAGCTCCACGCGAACAGGAAGAACAGAAACACGATGATTCCAAAGACGTTCGCGAGCGTGAGCCCTGCGCCGCTCAGAAAGCCGATGCGCTCGGGGCGCGCGATGTTCGGCAGCATCGCGTTCAGGAAGATCGCGGAGTACTCGAAGAAGAGCGTGCCGCCGATGAGCGCCAGCACGATCAGCCACAACCCGCTCGTCATGCCCGGAGTGGCGTACCACAGCGTCAGCATGCTCGGAATGCCGATGATGATGGTCGCGGCGAGCCACGGCTTGCGGCGCCCGCCCGCGTCCGCGATGGCGCCGAGCACCGGCGCCGTCAGCGCCACGATCATCGCGGCCGTCGATGTCACGAAGCTCCATATCGCCTGCCCGCGCACCGGGTCGGGGATGACGACCGTGCTGAAGTAGGCGGAGAAGACGAAGATGTTGACGAAGACGTTGTAGGGGCTGCGCGCGCCATCGAAGATGGCCCATGCAAGTTGGGCGAGCGGACTCGCCGAAACGCGCGCCCCGTTCGGCCCGGCCTGCGCGCTCGCCGTAACCAACGCAGCGTCGCTCACGAGAACCCCCCTGCAGGAGCGGCCACGAAAGCCGTCCGACGCACCGATCCTGGCCCCGAACAGCCCAACCTACGCAACTCATCACACCCTTGTCCGCCGTGCAGTGAAAATCCGCCCCTACCCAGTCCATACTCCGCCCCTCGCAACCCTGCACATGCCCAAGGGGGCCCTGTTGAGACCGCTGATGATCGCCTTGGGCGTCGCGTTCCCGCTGACCGTGCATGCGGCCGTGGTCAGCCGAAACGTCCCGCTGACCATTGCGAGCCTCGCGCTGCTGACGCTGATTGTGATGCTGCCGCGACTGATGCGGTGGAGCGCCGCGGCCTGGTGTGCCGTGCCGCTGATCGTCGCCGCGCTCGTGCTGCTGTGGCGCGCGCACGCCGAGTGGCTGCCGCTGTATGCGACACCAGTGCTGGTGAGCTTCGCGTTCGCGTGGGCGTTCGGTCACACGCTCGCGCCCGGCGAGGTGCCGATCATCGAGCGCCTCGTGAGACTGCTCCACGAGACTGACGACCTGCGCCCCGACATCCGCGCGTACGCGCGCGGCTGCACGCTCGCCTGGACCCTGCTGATGAGCGCGCTGGGCGTGCTCAACCTCACGCTTGCGCTCATCGCGGCGCCGGACGGCGTGCTGTTGCTGATGGGCATCCGGCCGCCCGTAACGGTCGCCGTGGAAACGTGGTCGCTGTTTGCGAACTTCCTCAATTACATCTTCGTCGGCGTTTTCTTCCTGCTCGAGTATCTTTATCGGGACCATCGGTTCCCCGACCAGAAGTACCGCAACCTCTTCGAGTTCATGCGCCGGGCCGCCGCTGTGGGGCCGCGCCTCCTGCGCGCACGAAATGACTGAGCGTCACGCCGCGACGTTCACCGTGCCGGCAAGCCATCCGTCGCTGCCGGGGCACTTTCCGGGAACGCCCGTGGTGCCGGGCGTGGTCGTGCTCGATCTCGTGCTGCGGGCCGCCTCGCAATGGCAGCAACGCGTCGTGAGCGTGAGCGGCTTGAAGCAGGCGAAATTTCTGGCGCCGCTCCTGCCGGAGGAGCGGGCGGGCGTCGCCCTCGAAATCGCGGGAGACTCGCTGAGCTTTCGCGTCGCGCGGGCCGAGCAAGTGATCGCGCAGGGCACTTTCGTGCTCGCGAGCTCCGCGGCCGCGCCGCCGACGCCGAGCACGCCCGCCTCGCCTCGGCACACATGAGCACGCCCTGGCTCGAGCGACAGGAGATCGGCAATCCGTTCGTCCTGAATCTGATTCGTGACATCGGCCTCATGTGCGGGCGGCGCGTGACGCGGCTGCTGCTCTATCCGATCACGCTCTATTTCTTCTTTCGGCGCGGACCCGAGCGGCGCGCCTCGCGCCTCTATCTCGAACGAGTGCTCGGGCGGCGCGTGTCGGCGTGGCAGGTGCTGCGTCACATCCACTGCTTCGCGTGCACGATCCTCGATCGGTTGTTCCTGCTCGGTGAGCGTTTCAAACGCTTCGACATCCGCACCTCGGGTCTGCGGGACCTCGACCGCGTGCTCGAAGGCGGCAAGGGCGTGCTGCTCATCGGCTCGCATCTCGGCAGCTTCGACGCGCTGCGCGTGCTCGCGCTGGAGCGACCGGAGGTGCCGGTCCGCATTCTCCTGGATGTGGCGCATGGCGCGCGTATCACGCAGGTGTTGAATGCGCTCAATCCGGCTCTCGCGGCGAGCATCATCAATGCGCGGGATGCCGGGCCGGGTGTCGCCATTGCGATCAAGGAGGCGCTCGATCGGAGCTCCATCGTGGCGCTGCTCGCGGATCGCGGCCAGCCGAGCAATCCCACACAAACGGTGACCTTTCTCGGCCACCCGGCGCCGCTGCCGACCTCGCCGTGGCTGCTGGCCGCGACGCTCAAAGTGCCCGTGATGTTGGCGTTCGGGCTGTATCGCGGCGGCAATCGTTACGATCTGCACTTCGAGGTGTTCGCGGAGAGCATCGCCGTCGAGCGCAGCCGCCGCGCCGAGGCGCTCGCGCAAATCCTGCAGAAATTCGCGGACCGGCTGGCACACTATGCGCGCCTGGCTCCCTACAACTGGTTCAACTTCTATGACTTCTGGCATCACGAAGCGCCGCGCCCTGACGCTCGCGACGCTGTGGCTGGCACCGGCGATCTGCTGCGGCGCCCTTGACGTCGACGGGTTGCTCGCGAAGCTCGCGCGGCCGGCGCCCGCGACGACGCCGTTCGTCGAAGTGCGCTATTCGAAGCTGCTGGATCAGCCCATCGTCGTGAAGGGCCAGCTCGAATATCACGAGGATGGCGCGCTGGTCCGCGCGGTGAACGAGCCGTTTCGCGAGCGCACGGAAATCAAAGGCGAGACGGTGAGCATCGAGCGCGTCGGCAAGTCGCCGCGGCGGTTTTCGCTGAAGCGGGCGCCGCAGCTGCGGAGCATGCTGGCAGGATTCGGGGCCGTGTTGGGGGGCACCCGCGCGAGGTTGGAGCAGGATTTCAATCTCGCGCTGAAGGGTGATCCGGCGCATTGGCAGCTCGCGATGACGCCGAAGCTGCCGAGCGTCGGCAAGTACGTGCGGGACATCTCGATTCAGGGACGCGAGAACGAGCCGCAGTGCGTGATCGTCACACAGCCGGATGACGAGGCGAGCGTGATGTTGGTCGGCAAGGCGGCGTCGGCGTCTTTGCCCCAGCCGCTCACGCGTCAAGGGCTCGATCGCGTCTGTGCGGCCGAAAGCTGATCGCTTGCGGGCGCGGACGGTTGAGGCCATCCCATGACGCGAGCGGCTCGCGGTGGCCTGCTCATCGCTTGGATCGCGGCGATCACGCTGCTCGGTTACTACGTGCAGCAGGCGCTGACGATCAGCGGCGACTTGCGACTGTTCTTGCCGTCGCCGCAAACGCCGACCGAAAAACTGTTGCTCGAAGAGGTTGGCGAGAGTCCGGCGTCACGATTGCTCCTGATCTCGCTCGATGGCGCCACGCCCGAAGTGCTCGCGGAAGGCTCGCAGCAGCTCGCGGCGGCACTGCGCGGGGATCCCCTATTCGGACTCGTATCGAACGGCGCCGCTTCGGTGGATGACATTCCCGATGCGTTGTTGCCGTATCGGTATTTGTTGGCCCCGACGCTCGATCATCAGACATTCGATGCGGCGTATCTGCGCGGCGAGCTCTCCGAGCGGCTCCAGGATTTGTCATCGCCCGCCGGTGCTGCGCTCGAATCGCTGGTTCCGCGCGATCCGACACTCGAGGTGTTGAAGCTCGCCGAAGCCTGGCAGCCGGCGAAACAGCCGCAGCGTCAGTACGACGTGTGGTTCGACTCGAAGGGCCAGAGCGCCATTCTCGTCGCGGCGACGAAGGCGGCCGCGTTCGATCCGGACGGGCAGGAGAAGGCGTCGGATGCCCTGCAGAAGCACTTCCGGGAAACACGCGGCGATCCGCACGTGCGCATGACGGTGAGCGGCGCGGGTGCCTTCTCGGTGCTGATGAAAGGGCGCACGCAAGCGGAAGCGACGTTGATCGGCACGATCGACAGCATCGGGCTGATCGTGCTGCTGTTCATTGCCTATCGAAGCGTGTTGACGGTGGTGCTGGGTGCGCTACCGCTCGCGAGCGCGGGAATCGCGGGACTTGCCGCGGTGAGTGCGGTGTTCGGTTCGGTGCACGGGATCACGCTCGCGTTTGGATTTACGCTGATCGGGGTCGCCCAGGACTATCCGATCCATCTATTCAGTCATCAGCATCCCGGTAAGACGGCGTTGCAGACAGCTCGAGTGGTGTGGCCGACGCTCGCGATCGGTGTGGTGAGCACGTGCATCGCTTATCTCGCGTTTCTGCGGTCGGGCGTGACCGGACTCGCGCAGCTTGCGTGTTTCACGATCGTTGGGTTGGCGGTCGCCGGCGTCACCACGCGCTACGTTTTGCCGCGTGTGATGCCGGAGAAGACGCGTGATCCGGGGGAGAGCGCGTGGCTCGGTCGCCTGTGGTCGTCGATCGCGCGGCTGCCGCGGCCGCGATGGCTCGGCGCGGCGGTTGTGTTGGTCTGCGTCGGGATTCTCACGCTCGGCTCGACGCCGATGTGGCAGAACGATCTCGGGCAGCTCACGCCGATTCCGCAGCCCCTGCTCGATACGGACGCGAGGCTACGGCAAGAGCTTGGAGCGGCCGACGTGCGGCGGTTGCTCGTCGTCGAGGGCATGACGGCGGATGACGTGCTCGCGTCCTTGGAGTCGTTGCAACCGCAGCTCGATGCATTGGTTCAGCGCAGGGCGATCGAGAGTTACGACTACGCCGCGCGCTATTTGCCGTCGACTGCTCGCCAAGCGCAGCGCCAGCAAGCGCTACCCGACGCCGCTATGCTTCGCGCGACGATCTCCCAAGCGACCGCGGGATTGCCATTCAAGGCGAACTTGTTCGAGCCGTTCATCAGCGACGTCGCAAAGGCAAAAACGCTCCCGCCGCTGACGCCGCAAGCGCTCGCCGGTACGCCGTTGGAGTTGCAAGTTGGCGCGCTGCTTCTCCACCACGGCGATCGCTGGACCGGCCTCGTCACGATGGGCGGCGTACACGATGTCGCCGCGCTCGACCGCTTGGCGAATGAACACACGAAGGCAATGTCTTCAAGGCCAACCACTGCTTCAAATGGCCCGTCGCCGACAGATGCTGCCGCGACTCTCACCGTGCTCGACTTGAAGCAGGCTTCAGAAGCCCTCGTCGCTCGTCAGCGCACGCACATTCTGTGGAGTCTCGCGATCGCCGCCGTGCTTCTAGTCACGACGATCTGGGTGGCACTACGCTCGCCCAAGCGCATGCTCCGCGTCATCGCCCCGATGGCTCTCACTACCTTGATCATCCTCGCGACCCTGCACGGTGCCGGTGTCTCGCTGAACCTGTTTCATCTGATCGCGTTGGTATTGGCCGCCGGGCTTGGCGTCGACTACGCCCTCTTCTTCGAAGCGGTGGAAGACGATCCCGCCGAACAGCGTCGCACGCTGCATGCCGTGCTGGTGTGCTCACTCTCGACACTGCTCGTCTTCGCCGCGTTGGCCGTCTCGACGCTGCCCGTTCTGCGCGCCATCGGCGTCACCGTCACACTCGGAATCGTCAGCAACTTCGTACTCGCCCTGCTGCTGACGCGCCGGGCTCCGGAAGCATCGCATGCTCGGCCGTGACGCCATCGAAGCATTGATCCCGCATCGAGGCACCATGTGCCTGCTCGATCGCGTGGTCGAGTGGGACAAGGACCGCATCGTCCTCGCCACGTCCACGCATCGCTCGCCATCGAACCCTTTGCGGCTCGACGGCCGCCTGCGCGCAATTCACTTGTGCGAGTACGGCGCCCAGGCCATGGCCGTGCACGGCGGCCTGTGCGCGCAGGCCGAAGGCCGAACTGCCAAACCGGGCTTTCTCGTATCGCTGCGCGACGTGCGCCTGCACGTCGGCTTCGTCGAGCACCTCGACGGCGATCTGCGCGTCACGGCCCAACGTCTCATGGAGACGAGCGACAGCTGGCAATACGCGTTCACGATCGAGCACGCCGGCGCGACGCTGGCCACCGGCCGCGCCGCGGTGGTCGCTCAGGCCGCGGCGAATCGGGTGCGGTTGTAGCCGGGGAACAGCAAGGACTGCGAGGTAGGTAGCGCCGTGTCGCCGAGGAGCTTGCTTACGGCCGTCGCGTCGAGGCGCGGATGATCGGCGAGCGCCGTTGCGACAATCTCCGCCGCGAGCGACTTCAGCAGTGCGGTCATCTCGCGAATGCGCGCCTTGAAGGCCGCGTCGTCCAAGTCGTCGCGCAAGCCGCGATTCAACTCTGCGAACCACGCGAGCTTCGCCTGATCGAGCATGCGTGCCTCATTGCGCTTCGCGCTCACCTTCGACCACTCGCGCAGGAAGGGCTGCATCGCGTCGTTCAGCGCCATCGTGAAGGTCAGCTCGTCACGCAGGCGCGCCATCGACGTGAGATCGGTGAGCCGGCGCTGGAAGAACAGCTGGCAGAGCACGCCCCAGTAATAGGTGTAGTCCCAAATTACCTTCACAGGCATCACTTCGGGATCGCCGAACATGCCGTACTGGTCCGTGTAGAGCGTGAGCATGCTGCGATAGAAGGAGAGGTAGAACTGCTCGTACAGGCGAACGTACGGCGCGATGGGCTCGCCCACGAGGTCCTTTGCGACGAGATCCGTGATGTAGGTGTTGGAGATCGCGATGAAGTCGCTGCCCGGCGAATAGAACGGATCGAGGAACACGCCGGCTTCGCCGGTGAGCGCCCAGCGCGCGCTCGAGAACACACGTTTGCAGCCGTAGGAGAAGCGACGGAGCGCGACGAAGTCTTGCAGCAGGTCGCGCTTGTCTTCGAGCGCTCGGGCGAGCCGCGGCTGGTATTCGCGAAACCAGTCGAGCGCGCGCTCGAAGCTGTTCATCGTGCGTAGCGGGTGGATGTTCGCGTCGGCGACGATGCCGATCGAGTGCGAGCCCGAGGCGAGCGGGATGAGCCAGGCCCAATAGCCGTGGCCGCACAGGTGATTGGTCGACAACCAGCGCGCCGCAGGATCGCAGCGGCCGATCCACGCGGCATCGTCCGACCATGAATCGATGTCGATGCGGGCGCCGATGCGGAACCAGATGGCGTTCGCGTCGTGCGCGTTCGGCTCGGCGAGATCGAGCTTGCGCTTGATGAGACCAGCGCGGCCGGAGGCGTCGATGAGCCAGGGGGTGGTGAGGTGGTGCTCGGTGCCGTTGTGGGTGTAGGTGACTTGGTGACGGGCCACCTTTCTAGCTGCGGCTCCATCGGCGAGGGTGAACGCAGTGATCGTCGCGCCGTCGATGAAGCGGATGCCGAGCGACTGAACGTGCTGCCCGAGGAAATTCTCGAAGATGCCGCGATCGAGCTGGTAGCTCGGAGTTGCGAGATAGCGGCTCGCGCCGAGCTCGACGACGTCGTCGACGGTGTCGCGCCCTTCGGAAAAGAAGAATCGAAAACCGAACTTCTTGAGCTGCTGTGTCTTCAGATGATCGCCGAGACCGAGAACGCGTTCGAAGTAATCCGCGCCGATTTCCACGGACGACTCGCCGACTTTGTGCGCGGCCTCCGTCACGGGATGGCGCAAGCGCTCGAGTACGACGATGTCGAGCGACGGTAAACGCTGACGCAACTGCAAGGCGAGTGTGAGGCCGGCGAGACCGCCGCCCATCACAACAACATCGGCGTGTGCCGCCGTCATGGCGGTGACACTCGGATGCGCAACTCCATGCGCGGCGCGAGGAGCTGCGAGATCTCGCGGACGATGCCGGGCCGGTCGAGGCCGACGAGGTCCAGGTCCATGGCCCGCTGATCGGGTGGCGCGCCGGCGGCGCCCGCCACGCCATCACCCTGGCGCGCCGACCCCACGGCAACGGGCGCCACCAATGATCGGGCCGGGTTCGACCGTACGCGGTTCCCGTACCAGATCACGTAGGCGATCGCGAGCGGTACGAGCACGAGCCACATGGCGAGACGGGTGCCCAGCCCGTCGCTGATGCTGATGCCCGCGGCGTCCGACGCGACGCCGGTCGCGAACGGGTTGACAGTCGATGCCAGTGTTCCCGTGCCCGCTCCCAGAGCGATGATGCCGACCGCGACCAGCCGGTCGTACCCGAGCGCCAGGACCAGCGGCACCATCAGGGCGTAGAAGCCCAGAGTCTCCTCCCACATGCCGTAGGTCGTGCCGCCCACGGCGAACACGGTCATGAGGACGATCACGAGAAGCATCGGCCTGTCACCGAAACGGATCGCGAGCCGCCTGATCGCCACGTCGATCGCGCCCGTCTTCATCGTCATCGCGATGAACGCGCCCACGGCCAGCACGAACAAGAAGATCTGCGCGGACCCGTAGAGCACGCCCTCCTCGTCCGCACCGACTGTTCGGGTGGCCTGGTTCTCGATGCCGTAGAGGCCGTTGGGGGGAGCGCGCCAGAGCCGACCGAACTGCGCGGCCAGTGACTTGTCGGAGCACAGCTCACCCTCCGCCGCCGCGCCGCAGCTCGGCAGCTCGCGGTACGAGCCCGGAACGGGTGCCCCGGTCTCGTCCAGCTCGTAGACGCCCGAGGGAATGACGAACGATGCGACCCAGGTCGCGACGAGGACGATCGCCAGCACGGTCAGTGCGGAGGGGAACTTCAGGCGCCGGGTGTCGGGTTCCGTGGATGCAGGCTCGGCTTCCTCGGCCGTGATCCGAGTCGGGCCGTCGACACCACGCGTTCGGTCTGACATAGCGAACCCTCGGGCTCTCC
>Ga0081455_10002269_pt1 | contig 22923 bp, 11 predicted proteins | sample TabmetS3T2R1_FD_70207 | JGI IMG/M metagenome (GOLD analysis project Ga0081455, IMG submission 70207) | Tabebuia heterophylla rhizosphere microbial communities from the University of Puerto Rico - S3T2R1 | ecosystem: Host-associated > Plants > Roots > Rhizosphere ...
CTTCTCTGGGCTGATCCGCGAGCACAGTACCTTGATCGTCTCGGGCACAAACCTCGGGTTGCCGGAACAGATGGTCTGGCCACTGGTGCTGCTGCTCTCCTTCGGAGTTGCCTCGCTGACGGCGGCGGCACAGCACGGCCCCTGGTGGCTCAAGGTGCTTGGCCTGCTGTTCTCGCTCATGGTGATGGGAACGTGGTCGTTACGCAGTCCGGGGCTTGCCGGCTGGGCTGGCTGGCTTGTGATCGCTGCCTGTCTCATGACGGCGCTGCTGGTGTTGGTGATCATTCGATGGCGTCGGGGATTCGTCTGGTGGGAGTTCGCAGCGTTTTGGGCGTTGATCGGCTTGGGGATGACAATCGGTGTCGCCGAGACCCGTGAAGCCAAGATTTACGGCTCAGACTTCAACCCCCTGAACCTTCAGCAAACGGCAGGCGTTCTCAGCTATCTCGCGCTTCCAGCCGCAATGCTGGCCGGTGCCTCAGTAGCGGAGGTCACCGTACGAGCGACAGCCGCGGCCACCCAGAACGCGCAGCGCTTCGCCAAGCAGGGGTGGCCGTACTTGATCTTGCTAGTAGTTCTCTGCATCCGCCTGGTCCAGTGCGTCTGGCTGATTGCACGACGAGACCCCGTGGTGGATGGCCTTGCCTCGCTGCTGTGGGCGTGCGCGCTGGTGACCGCGTTTGCTCTGGTGGGCCTGCTATTACTGCGGCTGTCCCGGCGCCGTGCCTCGACGCCTATGGTGTCGGAACTGGGCGATGAACTCGGTCGCGTCGGCTTCGCCATCGCAGCCGTGCTGATTGCCGTCACGCTCCCGGTTCAGGTCTTCTTGTCCGTCCTTCAGGTGCTTGCCTCGCTGGAACCTGGGGGTGCTGCGGCGCGGATGTCATTCGACGTCACACCACTCGTCACGAGTGTCGTCGACCCGAGCCGAGTGCTCGTCGGCATCGTGTTGCTCATCCTCGCGGTACGTGCGGCACGGCGGGCGCAGGCGAGCCTGGCTCTGGTTCTCGGCAGTATCGGGGTGATGCTGGTTGCGCTTGCGCGGCAGTTGCTGTTCGGCGATCGAACGCCAGCGCCGATCAATCCCGACGCACTGAATCTGGTGGCTTCTGCGGTGGTGGTCGTCACCTTGGTGATCTTGCTGCTGCGTCGTAAGCTGACGCCGCAGCGAGCGCTGGCTCTTGCCGGGATGTTGATCTTGTCCGCGCTCTTCTCCTACCGCGACTTCATTTCAGACCCGCTCGGAGCACTGCTCGGTTTCTCCGGAGTGGCGCTGGTGCTCTTCGGTCTGACGTGGGATCTCTTCACTGGCTCTGGTTGGGCGAACCAGGAGAGCCGTCGTTTTCCACGTCCCACCCGAGTGCTGCTGGTGCTGACCAACTACGTGCTGAGCATGACGGTTCTCGCTTACGCCGCCCTGATCCGGGACGGCAGTACAACGATCTACTTCGATCCATTCGCTCAGTTTGGCGATCTGATCCTCGGCACCGGACTGATCGCGGCCGCAGCCGTTGCGATCTTCGACTCGGCATGGCGTAATCGGCCCATTTCTTGATCAGCACTTCTCCCGCACATCGTGCTGGGGGGAGATAGCGCGCGATCCGAGATTTCGTCAGTCATCTCTGATGCAATACCTGCGTACGAGCTGATCTCATCTAGACCAGGACTCACGCGATGTACCGCTTGACTCGGGGGGCGGAGAAGCTCCCCACACGTCCAGTGCTGGACGCCTCGCAACGCGCCGTTGTCGATCATCCGGCGGGACCGCTGCTGGTGTTGGCTGGGCCCGGCACCGGCAAGACGACAACTCTGGTCGAGTGCGTGGTCGATCGCATTGAGCGCCGGGGCGAGGTGCCCGACAGCATCCTGGTGCTGACTTTCTCTCGAAAAGCTGCAGCCGACCTGCGCGCTCGGATCGCGGAGCGTCTGGGGCGTACCACGGTGACGCCTATGGCTATGACCTTCCACGCCTTTTGCTACGCCCTGGTGCGCAGGTTCGGCGACGATACCGACGCTGGATCGAATGGCTTCGGCGCATCGCTGCGACTGCTGACCGGACCCGAGCAGGAATTCCGGCTGCGGGAGACACTTCACGGCAGCCTGGAAACTCAGCGCGCCGAGTGGCCGGAGTCGCTCGCCCGTGCATTTCCTACTCGGGCGTTTGCGAGTGAGGTTCGAGCGGTGCTGGCCAAGGCACGACAGCTGGGCATGGATCCTGATGACGTTGTCGCAGCAGGACACGCCACCAGCCGAGAGGAGTGGGTGAGCGTCGGATCATTCTTCGACGAGTACCTCGACGTGCTGGATGCGGAAGGCGTGCTGGACTACGCGGAGCTGGTGCACCGCTGCCGCATCTTGTTGACCCGGCCCGAGATCGTGGCAACCTTGCGGCGCGAGATCGGCTGTGTCTTTGTGGACGAGTATCAAGACACCGATCCCGCCCAGGTTCGATTGCTGCAGGTGATCGCTGGTGACGGTCGGGACGTCGTCGTCGTAGGGGATCCCGACCAATCGATCTACGCATTTCGCGGCGCCGAGGCGCGCGGCATCTTGGATTTCCCCGAGCTGTTCCGTACGCGGGATGGAGCGCCCGCATCGGTCCTCGCCCTGAGCCGGACCCGGCGCTTCGGCACCGTGCTGCTTGCCGCAAGCCGCAGCGTGGTCAGCCGGTTGGGCATACCACGCATGCTGCCCGCGGAGGTGTTCCAGGCATTCCGTCATCCGACCGCGGATTCCGAACAACGCAAGGGAAAAGTCGAGATCTTCACCTGCAGCAGCAGCGGTGCGGAGGCGGAGCACATCGCGGACATCCTGCGCAGCGCGCATCTGCGAGAGAATCTTGCGTGGACCGACATGGCGGTCCTGGTCCGCGCTGGACGGACCATGATCCCTGGACTTACTCGGGCGCTGGTTGCCGCCGACGTACCAGTCGAAGTGGCCGGCGACGAGATCCCCTTGGCTGCTGATCCCGCAGTGCGTCCGCTGCTGTTGGCCCTTCAGGTAGCAGCACGAGGTTGCGCGCCCACTGGCGAGGAGGCACAGCTCCTGCTCACCTCACCACTCGGTGGCATGGACAGCATGTCTACGCGCCGTCTGGGACGCGCCCTCCGGGAGGCCGAGCGCGCCGAGCTGGCCGGGACGGGGCTACCGCGGCCCTCAGTCGAGCTGACGAGCATCGCCTTGCGTGATCACGAGCTCCTCGACGACTGCCCGCCCAGTCCCGAGCTCGAGGCGGCTCGCGCGCTAGCCCAGTTGCTGCGGCGCTGCGAGCGCGCAATCCGTACCGGCAGCACAGCCGAGGAGGCGCTGTGGCTGCTGTGGTCACAGACGGCTTGGCCGGAGAGGCTTCGGCAACAGGCCGGGCTGGGTGGCGAAACCGGTCGTCGCGCCAATCGAGATCTGGACGCCATTTGTGCCCTCTTCGAGATCGCGGCACGCTCCGAAGAGGTCTCAGGCCTCCGTGGCGTGACTGGTTTCTTGGCTGAAGTCGAGGGTCAGCAGATCCCTGCGGACCCGTTGCGCGAGTCCGGGCTGCGCGGGTCGGCGGTCCGGGTACTGACAGCCCATCGCGCGAAGGGTCTGGAGTGGGATCTGGTCATCGTTGCCGGCGTCCAGGAGGGCAAGTGGCCGGATGTACGCCGTCGCGGATCACTGTTGGAACCCGACCGGCTGGGTAGTCGTGAGGTGATGGCGCCCGTTCCCACCGCGACTCGGATCGCAGAGGAGCGGCGGCTCTTCTACGTCGCGTGCACCCGGGCAAGGTCGCGACTCGTGATCACAGCCGTGGCGGGCACCGAAGGGGAGGCCGACCAGCCATCCCGGTTCCTTGGCGAGCTCGGCGTTCCCGTGCGGGAGCTTCCGGGACGGCCGCACCGGCCGCTGTCGCTATCGGCTCTGGTCGGCGAGCTCCGCAGCATGAGTGTCGACCCGGAAGCCTCGCCCCGCCTTCGGGAGGAGGCCGCCATTCGACTCGCTCGGCTTGCCGATGCGACTGATCATGACCGCCGGCCTTTGGTTCAGGCCGCCCGCCCAGAGCACTGGTGGGGCATGCGTCCACTTACCCGAGCGGACCTACCTCTAGTAGCACCGGAGGAACCGGTTCACCTTTCAGGCAGTCAGCTGGCAAGCGTGCTGGCCTGCCCCCGGCAGTGGTTCTTGGCGCGCAAAGCCCGGGGTGAGTCGGTGCGTACGGCTGCCGCGAGTTTCGGCTCGGTCGTTCACGTGCTGGCCGAGTACGGGGCGTACCACCAAGTTGATCATGACGAGCTATCCAGCTATCTGGAGTCGGTCTGGAACCAGCTGGATTTCGATGCGCACTGGCTGTCCGCCGTGGAGCGGGTGGAGGCCGAGTCCGCACTAGAGCGCTTTGTGGCCTGGCAGGACGCGAGGCGGCATCTCACTCTGCTTGGGACCGAGGTGGAATTCGCATGCGATGTTGATCTTGGGGGCGACCGGGTACATCTCACCGGCAGTGCTGACCGGGTCGAGCGCGATCCCGACGGCCGGATCCGAATCGTGGACTTCAAGACGTCGAAGACATCACCGAGCGCTGCCGATGTGATGTTGCACGACCAGCTCGGGGTCTATCAGCTCGCAGTGCAACAGGACGCATTTGCTCGCGTTGCTGGTGCTGGCGCGCGACCGGGCGGCGCCGAACTCGTCTACCTCCGGCTGCCAGACGGGGACAGCGGCCAGCCGAAGACTTTTCAGCAGGCCTCGCTGGATGATGTGCCGTTCCCAGTGACGCCTGGGGGCACCAACCCAGAGGCACGTGGAGAGCAGCCGAGCTGGGTGCATCGGCGGTTGGCGGATGCCGCGCACATCATTCGCCGAGAACATCACGATGCTCGCATCGGCCCAGCCTGCCGATACTGTCCATTCCGCAACAGCTGTCCTGCACAGCCGGCTGGCCAACAGGTGGTGCGGTGACCGTCTACACCCTCAGGCCACAACCGACAAGGACTCGGCTTGGCAGCGCCGCCGACCTCATCGATGTGTTGGGCATAGCCTTCTCCAAGGAGCAGTTGCATGCCATCACCGCACCGCTCGAGCCTGGCGTCATCATTGCGGGCGCCGGATCTGGCAAGACCACGGTGATGGCCGCTCGGGTGGTCTGGCTGGTTGGCACCGGTGCCGTTCGACCCGAGGAGGTACTCGGCCTGACGTTCACTCGCAAGGCGGCGGCGGAGCTCTCGAACCGAGTACGCACCGCGCTGCTGCGAGCAGGTTTGATCGCTGATCGCGGCGTCGATGAGTCTGGTGAACAGTTGATCATGACCTACGACGCCTTCGCAGCGCGGCTGGTTGCCGAGCATGGGCTGCGACTCGGTTTCGAGGCCGATCCAACCATGATCAGCGGCGCCACTCGCTATCGGCTCGCCTCCCGAGTGGTCAATGCTGCGGCCGGACCATTTGAGTTCATCTCACGGCTGCGGCCGGCAACTGTGACCGATCGGGTGCTGCGGCTTGACGCCGACCTTCAGCAACACCTCGTTGAGGTCGATGATCTGGACGGGCACGCCCGCGACCTGCTCCTCGGCCTGGCATCGGCACCACTGAATAACCGCGGCAATGTATACGTCGACGTCAAGAAGGCGACCATCGCCTGCCAGGAGCGCCTGGAACTCGCCAGCCTGGTTCGTGACTATCAGGGCTTGAAGCGCCGGCTTGGGCTGGTCGAGTTTGCTGATCAGATGGCCATTGCGGCCCGGCTCGCGACCGAGGTACCGCAGGTGTCCAGTGCGATGCGGGCTGCCTTCCGGGTCGTGTTGCTCGATGAGTACCAAGACACGTCGGCGGCGCAGGCGATCATGCTTCGTGGTCTCTTTTCCGGCCCGACCGCCAACGACGGTCGCGGGCATCCGGTGACGGCGGTTGGCGACCCATTCCAGGCAATTTACGGTTGGCGAGGAGCGGCGGCGAGCAACATCCTGACGTTCGCTGTCGACTTTCCCCGTTTAGATGGGCGGCCGGCTCATCGGTTTGGACTCAGGGTCAACCGGCGCAGCGGGCGGGCGATCCTCGACGTCGCAAACGTGCTCAGCCAGCCGCTGCGAACCGAAACCGGCAGTGTGACAGCTGACAGCGCTGCATCGGCCGACCCTGGCGTCGCATGCCTCGGACTGCTGCGTGCCCTCGAGGGGACACCTTTGGGACAAGTCCGCGCGGCAACCTTCGAGACCTGGCCGCAGGAAATCAGCTGGATCGCAGACCAGATCACCGGGCTGCGGGAACGCGGTGAAGTGTCGCATTGGGCTGACGTGGCTGTATTGACCCGACGCAACGCCGATATTGCGCCCTTGTATGCCGAGTTGACTGCTCGGAATGTGCCAGTGGAGATCGTTGGCCTCGGCGGCCTGCTGCATCTGCCCGAGATCATGGACATCACCGCGACGCTGCGGTTGATCGACGATGTCACCGCGAACCCTGACCTGATCAGGCTCCTGACCGGACCTCGGTGGCAGGTGGGGCCACGCGACCTTGCCCTGCTGGGACGGCGCGCCAGCGAGCTGGCTCGGGCGGCTCGCGCGTCAACGGCTCAAGACGAACTCGGCGGCGCAGCCGTACTCTCCTTATTGGAGCAAGCCATCGCCGAGGTGGACCCGACCGAGGTCGTCAGCCTGCTGGACGCCCTGGACAGTCCGGGCGAGGCGGCCTACTCCTCGGCGGCTCGAGAGCGGTTCGCCTGGCTTTCGGCTGAACTGGCATGGCTGCGGCGCTACTCCGATGAGCCGGTGCTCGACCTGACCCGTCGGGTGATCAGCACGATCGGCATGGATGTCGAATTGATGGCCACCCCAGAGTTCGCTCGAAACTCCCGCCGCGACCAGCTCGGAGCCTTTCTGGACGCCGTCGCGGCGTACCTCGATGTCGACGGAGACGCCTCTCTGGCCGGCCTCCTTGGCTATCTGCAGGCGGAGAGCGACCAGGGTGCAGGGCTGGAGCAGGCCGTGCCCTCGGATCGCGAAGCGGTGAAACTGCTCACGGTGCACAAGGCCAAGGGCCTGGAGTGGGAGGCTGTCTTCCTGCCGGCGCTGATGAAGGGCGTGTTCCCCAGCGATCGGGTCACCGACAACTGGGTAGTGAATCCGGCGGTACTGCCGGCTGACTTGCGTGGGGATGCCGGCTCCATCCCGCAACTCACCGAGACGACATATGCCGGCATGGTCGACTACAAGCAGCAACTCAGCCGCCAGCAACTGCTGGCCGAGGACAGGCTCGCGTACGTCGCCGTCACCCGGGCAAAGCGTCTGCTGGTCGGCACAGGCCACTCCTGGCGCTCCGATCTGAGCAATGCACGAGCGGCCTCTAGCTATCTGCGAGCGATCGTCGATGAGGCGGTTCGTCACAATCAGCTGCTCTCTGAGGCCGCTCCGCCAGGACTGGAGAATCCTTTGGTTGCCGAGGTGCCGCCACATCCCTGGCCGGTGCCCTTGGACCCTGAGGCGCAGGCGAGACGGCGGGATGCCGCGCTGGACGTGCAACGGGCGCGGAAGCGATTCGTTGACCTGGGCAGCTACAGCGACCCCGAAAGCGAGCCGATGTTGCTCGATGATCATGATGTGGTCGCAGGTTGGGATGCCGACATCGACCGCTTGCTTGCCGAGGCGATCGAATCCCGGTCAGGCGACCAGCTCGTCGCGCTGCCCGCACAGCTGTCGACTACCGCGGTACTCCGGCTGAACGCCGATCCGGACGGCTTCGCTGCGGAATTGGCGCGGCCGATGCCTCGGCGGCCTTCGCGTAGTGCGCGCTTCGGCACCCGCTTCCACCATTGGGTCGAAAACTATTTCAACAGCCGACTGCCCAGTGGCGGCCTGGGTCAGCAGCATCTCATTGATCTTGATGACCTTCCCGACCGGGCGGACGCCAGCACCGACGACGAGCAGGAGCTGCGCGAACTCTGCGAAGCCTTCGCTTCCGGACGATTCGGTGGCACGGTGCCGTACGCCATCGAGGCGCCGTTCAGCATCTGGATGGCCGGTCGGCTGATACGGGGCCGGATCGACGCGGTCTATCAGCAGCCGGCCCCACCACCCGCCGGAGGTGTGGCGCGCTTCCAGGTCGTGGACTGGAAGACCGGCCGGAGCGACACCGCTGATCCGCTGCAGCTGGCCATTTATCGTTTGGCCTGGGCAGAGGCGTACCGGCTTCCAGTCGAGGAAATCGATGCGATCTTCTATTACGTCCGCACCGACGAGGTCGTCCGGCCAGCGCCGCTGCTAGACCGTCCCGCGATCGAATCCATCCTGGGCTCCTAGGTTGAGCCGTTACGCTGACCTCATGATCAATTGGGCGATCGCGAGTGACCTCGACCGCGTCGATCATCACCGCGCGTCCGCGGAATGGGTGGCCGAGCTGTGGCGCGCCGAAGACGCAAAGCTGCTCAAACTCGACGCCGAGTCCCGATTCACCACCAACTCCGGCGGTAGCAAGCTGCGCATGACGAAGCCCTTCGTGGCGTACGACAGCCAGCGGCACCGACTGCTCGGACTGCTCAATGGATCGCCGATCTTCGCGGTAGAGACGCTAACCGAAGGCGAGGTACACGATTTCCGCGAGGTCGGGTTTCAGCTCACCGACAACGAGCGCGACATTGCAGCCACGGCCGCAGCCCTGACGCACTGGCACCGGATGGAGCCGCACTGCCCAAGGTGCGGGGGCGCGACTGCGGTCACCAACGGCGGGTTCACGCGGCACTGTGCAGCATGCGGCGTAGACAACTTTCCTCGTACTGATCCTGCAGTGATAGTGGCAGTCGTCGACGCCGATGATCGCCTGCTGCTCGGTGGCCAACCGACCTGGGGCAATCGCGTCTCTGTGTTGGCCGGCTTTGTGGAAAGCGGCGAGTCACTCGAGCAGGCGATCCACCGCGAGATCGGTGAAGAGGTCGACATCACTCTGTCTGACTTGCATTACTTCGGCAGCCAGCCATGGCCGTTCCCGCGCTCGCTGATGGTCGCGTTCTTTGGGCGGGCGGCAGGTACGAATATCAACATTGACACTCGCGAGATTGCCCATGCCGAGTGGTACACCCGCGACCAGCTCAACGCGAAGCTGGAGGCCGGCGTGCTTGCATTGCCTGGGCGCAGCTCCATCGCGTTGCGCATGATCGAGGCTTGGCGTGACGGCCGAGCGCCCCTTTGAAGTCTCTGCTAGCGCGGCGCACAGTGTTTGATTACTCGCTCCGCTCGTGCGATGTTCGCTAGGTTGCCGCCGTCTTCGTCGGATCTGGCGGAACGGGAGAGCGTTGTTCCGCCACCTCCTCCTGCAGATCGGCGGCGCGAACATCGAGAAGCTGGTGCCGTCGTCACTCTTCGCGAAACGAGGAGCGTGTTTCGCTCATCGCTCCTCCGACCACCAGCGGGCGCCAACCGACGCTCGCAGAGAGAGAGAAATCTCTGCTAGCGCGGCGCAATCGATGCTCACGGAGAGTGTGAGTCTCGCAGCTTGCAGCGCGATGAGCCTCATTCATCCCAATCGGTGCCGCAGCCCGCTTGCGCGATTGGCCGGGCGCTGTATCGCACGTCTGATGGCTTCCTCCGAACCGATCAGGTTGACCTGCTGCCGTGCCCGAGTGACCGCGGTATAGAGCAGCTCCCGCGTCAGGAGTGGGGAGTCCGGTGGCGGCACAACGAATGACACGGTGCCGAACTGGCTGCCCTGAGCACGGTGCACGGTCATTGCGTGCACAGTTTGTATCGCGTCCAGCCGTACCGGCGGGTGGAGTACGGGAGCAGCGCCCCGGCCGAAGGCGGCGCGTACGCCGGCGGGTGTCTTCACGATGACGCCGGTGTCGCCGTTGTAGAGCGACATCTCGTAGTCATTCGCGGTGACCAGCAAGGGCCGCCCCAGATACCACTCGCCATCCTCGGCGTACCCCGGAATCGCCTCGGCCAGCCAGCGCTCGACCTCCATGCCCCAGCGGACCACCCCGTACGGCCCGCGCCGGTGGGCGCAGAGCAGCCGGTGTCGATCGAGAGCGGCCAGCGCCCTTTCCACGTCTCCGTTCCCGGCCGCCTCGAGCATGGCGACGCCAGCCTCGCGAACCGCGGCTGCCATGCCGGCCAGTGGCCAGGCCGAAACCTCCCTCGGCGCAGATTCCGGGTCGATCTCGTTGAACTGCACATCGCTTGCTCCTGAGCGGAGCACATCAACCGCAGCGTCGACGTCGGCGGCCCGGATGGCCCGAGCGAGGGCGTCGATGCCGCCGCCGAACCGCCAGGTACGCATCAGTTGCACGACACCATGCACCGGGCCCAGGTCCTGGGCAGCGATCAGCCCGAGCTCGACGAGGCGCCGTCCCAGGGCAGTGTCGGGGGCGCCGGGCGCTCGCGCAATATCGGCAAGGACGGCGCCTGCCTCCACTGACGACAGCTGATCAGGGTCACCGACCAGCACCAGGCGCGCGCTGGGGCGTACGGCCTCCAGCAGGCGCGCCATCATCGTGAGTGAGACCATCGACATCTCATCCACGATGACGACATCGTGTGGTAGCTGATTCGTTGCGTTATGCCGGAACCGGCTGCGGTTCGAAGGCATCGAGCCCAGCAGGCGATGCAGTGTCGACGCCGTAAGGTCGCCCAAGCGGTGCTGATCCTCTGGATCGAGATGGGCGGCGGCAGCGCGTACCGCCTCCTCGAGACGGGCAGCCGCCTTGCCGGTGGGCGCCGCCAATGCGATACGCAGAGCGGGTCCCGGCTGATCCCGGAGGAGTGCCAACAGCCGGGCAACGGTCGTCGTCTTCCCAGTGCCCGGTCCGCCTGCAAGCACGCTGACCCTGCCAAGTACGCCAACGGCAGCCGCCAATTGCTGCAGGTCTGCTTCGCCCGGCTCCAGGCCTTCGTGATCGAACAGTCTCGACATCGCAGCCGACAGCCGGAACTGGTCGATCTCAGGTGGCGGAGCGGCGAAACGGCGTTGCATCTGTAGGCGAACCAACTCTTCCTGCTGCCAGTACCGCTCCAGATAAAGCAGGCCGCCGGCCAGCCGTAGCGGCCGACCGTCGGGCTGGTCAGCCCCGTCGGCAACGAGCGCGCTCGCTTTGCAAGCGGCGATCCACTGGTCCGGCTCGGGCCACGGCAGATCGACGACGTCGATGCCGGCCTCCACCTCGTCAAACGCCGTGGCGTGTATGACGCGAAGATCGATGCAGACAGATCCAGTACGGAGCGCGCGCACGGCGAGGGCCAATGCGAGCCGGACCTGGTCGTCGTCTTCCTGGCCTATCCGGCACACCACGTCAGCGGTGTGCACATCAGCCGGATTGAGGACGCCGGCCTGGTTGAAGGTGGCCAGCAGACCGGACGCCCTTTGTACGACCAAGGCGCGGTCGGCGACACCTGCACGGAGCCTGGATGAGGTGCGCGCTGAGCGCGACGCGAGCTTGCCGTAGGGCGCCGGGCGAAAGTCGATGGGTTCGGAGTGCAGAACGACAGACTCGGGCCCCAAGTCGACGGACTCAGCTCCGGCCGCAGACTCAGGCAGGCCAGCGGTCTCGGGACGCACGCGAGTGCTCATGGCAACACTCCATCCAGAAGGTCGGAGAGCTCGACAACAAGCGCGGGCGACGGACGCCAGCCAAACACTCCGCAAGGCGTTCCGTTCACCCGCGGAGTGTGCGGACCGGCCATCCCGCGTACGAAGAGGTAGAGAACTCCACCCAGATGGGCTGCCGGATCGTAGTCAGGCTGCCGCCACCGCAGCAGCCGGTGCAGGGCAACCGTGTAAAGCAGCGCCTGGAGCGGGTAGTGCGCGCTCATCATGGCCTCAGCCATTCGCACCGGCACGTAGTCACCGACCGTTAGGACTGCGCCGTCGAAGCCGCCGAGCCAGTTCGTCTTGTAATCGACAACCAGATAGCGAGGCGGCCGGTCGTCGCGACGGATGCGGAGCACGGCATCGATACTGCCGGTCAGATAGCCGCGCAGCCCCTGTGGGTTCAGAGCGGGATCGTCCAGCACATCGGGATAGCCCACCAGCGGGTCGGACGGAGGGAGGTGGCGGCGGAGTAGCGGCCCCACCATGCTCAAGGTGATGCCGGCGGTGGTCGTGTCGCCGCCGGCCAACGGGTACTCGAAACTGAGCTCGGCCATCCGGTCACCGCGTGGAATGTCGCTGAGCCGCAATTCGTCGGCGAGTGGTCCGAGTGGCGTACGGAATGCCGGCAGCATGGCGCTGACCAGCTCGTCGACTGTCACCTCTGCGGCTGGACCTTGCGCAAGCGTGACCGCGCACACCTGACGCAGAGCAGCTGGTAGATCGGCTGCCATTGGGTCGATTCGTTCGAACACCGCATGCACAGTTGTTCCGAAATCGACGCCGGACGGCAGATTGTGCATTGGGGACGGCTCACCCAGACCGTCCTCAATCGGAGAGGCCTCAGCTGCGAGCGTCGGAGCTCGCGCGCCGCGGTACGGAGGAGAGGCGAGCGGAGGCGTTCTTTCCTCCGCGAGCGACGACGACGGCGGATTCAAAGCGCGATGCGCGACCAGCTCGGAACGGGGTACCGACTCGTCATCCTCCCGTTTCAGGTCCGGCTCACTGCCGACGGCCGGTATTGGTGCCTCGGTCCCATGGGCAGCCGCGGTAAGCGCAGAGTAGGAGGTCCGCCGCCAGGCCAGGTCGAGCTCGCGGTTGAAGCTTCGCACTCCCAACACCGGCGGAGGCTCTGCGCTCTGCTGCCATCGTGTCGGTTGCCGCGGGGTCATCTCCTCGATGCTGAATCCAGGACCAAGATCACGGCGGGGGAATGGATCGCGATTCAGCGAGTAGGTAGCTCTGGGTATTGCGACATCGCCTGGATCGCGCGAAGCAAGGCGCTGCAGCGCCGAACTCGGGGTGTTGAACGAGGGCGCCCACCAAGTCACCACCTGACACTTGGCTCGGGTTAGCGCAACATAAAGCAGACGCAGGTCCTCTCCGGACTCCTCGTCCCGACAGCATGAGAAACGCTCGGATCTGCCTGGACCATGCCGGCCACCAACATCCAGTGCGCAATGGCCGCTGCTCGCTGTGGGGCCCGGGGGGGTCGTCCCCACCGCTGGACTCGCGGACGGCTCGTGCAGTCTGAGGATCCGGCCGTCATCAGAACCACTGACGTGCCGATCCCAGGCTTCCGGCAGATAGACGATGGGGAACTCCAGACCCTTGCTGCGGTGGACGGTCAAGATCGTGATGGCCTCCGCGTCGGTCTCCAGCCGCCGCGTGGCTTCGGAGATGCCGGTCTCATGGGCATCGGCGATACGCGCGCGCAGCCACTCGACGAGGGCACCGACGCCAAGCTGAGCGGAGGTCATCGCCGCGTGCAGGCTCTGGCCGAGATGGCGCAGATCGGTCAGCATCCGTTCCCCGCCGCGCAGGCTCAGCAGCCGCTCCGGAATTCCTCTATCGGTCGTCGCGGTCTCCAACAGCGCCGCAACCCCGCGGGTCTGGAGCACCTTCCCCCACCAGCGGACGCGCTGAATGAGCTCGATCATTGACTCCTCGTCGGCGGCAGCAAGATCGGCGAAAGTCCAGCCGAAGAAGCAGGTCAGGGCCGCCTGCCGAACTGACTGTTGTCGGGTCTGTTCGAGAGCGAGCAACAGAGTCAGCCAGTCTTGTGCCATCGGCGAGGCGAACACCGAGCTTGCACCGTGCATGACCGCCGGCACTCCGGCCGCAATCAGCCGATCGCGGATCGCCTCGCCACGTTCGTTCTTGCGAACCAGAACGGCGATATCCGACGGCTGCACCTGACGAGAGCCGCCACCTTCGAGCAGCCGGGCGCCCGAGCCAAGCAATGCCGTGATATCGGCGACCAGGTCATTTGCGATGAGGGGGCGAATGGTGCCGACACTCGGAACCTTCTCTGCGTCAGGCTCATGCGGCATGACTCGCACTCGGATCGGTGTCACGACCTGGTGGTTGCCGGCTGACGCGCTTAGCCGCCGCTGTTGATGATCAGCGGTGACCGTGCGCACTACGATTCGCTCGTCGCCGAGAGCGGCGCCATCGAGCATCACCTCGAGCGCAGCGACCAGTGCTTGATCACTGCGTCGATTGACGGTGAGACTCATCACCCGATCGGCCTGCTGAACGGCATCGAGATAACTGAAGACGTCAGCGCCCCGAAAGGCGTAGATCGCCTGCTTGGGGTCGCCGATCAAGATCAACGTTGCATGTTGGTGGAAGGCGCGCTGCAGGATCTCCCATTGAATGGGGTCGGTGTCTTGGAACTCATCCACCATGACGATCCGATAGCGCTGCCGAAGACGTTCGGCCGCGGCGGGTCCATGCTCGGGGTCGGCCAGTGCGTCACGTAGCCGCGTCAGCATGTCGTCGTAAGTGAACAGCTTGCTCGCGCGCTTGCGGCGCTCCACCTCCTGGCGAACAGCGGTCGCAAATGCCACGCGCTCACCGCTACCCGACGGGTCGTCTGCGGCCACACCGGCTGGCACCAGTCGGGCGTGAACAGCCTCGACGGCCTGATTGGCGATTTCTAAAGCGTCTTCGTAGCTCATGGGCGGTGAGCCGTTGGTCGCGTAACGGCGCAGGTAGAGGTCGGTCGCCACTTCGCGGGTGAGATCGCTGATGTGCTCCACGACTGTGGCGTGAGGCTCACGGTCGCCGAGCACTCCAAGACCGTCGAGCATCTGAAGGCAAAACTCGTGCGTTGTTGCGATCGTCGCGGCGTCGAACTCCGCAAGTGCGCGGGACACGCGCTGACGGCGACATGCCAGCTCGTCCGGGGAACCAGTCGAGAGCAGCACCTCCAGCCGGCTTGGTGGCCTGGTGGGAACACGGCTTGCCAATGCATCCGCCAGACAGTTCTCGACGGAAACCAGACGCTCCCGAACTCGCAGTCGCAGTTCGTTGGTCGCCATCCGCCCGAAGGTGACCAGCAGCAGCTGACCTAGCTCAACAGCACCCTCTGCGATGGCGCGAGCGGTGAGGGCGGCGATCGTGTAGGTCTTGCCGGTGCCCGCGCTGGCCTCCAACACCGTGGTGCCCGAGGGCAGCTCATCGCACAGATCGAATGGCGGGCGATCGCTGATCATCGCAGGTCCTCGATCGAGAGCAGGGGCTGGAAGACCCGCCGGGCGAGCGTGCCGAAGCGGCTGGGCTCGGCCAGGTTGCCACGCTCTTCACACCGGATGGACGGCTGAGCCAGCACAGCATCGAAGCTGGTGCCGAAGAACCGTTCGTACGCCTCGTCACGATCCTGCGCCCAGAGCTTGTCGAGCTGCCGCCGGTAGACGGCGGGCTGTCGGTCGCGGTAGCGCAAGGCTGCGTACTCGGCCGAGGTTTTCGGACTGAACGGGATCGGCCCCCGCAGTCCAGTGGCACGCAAATCGATCAGATCGGCCAGCACCTTGCTGGCCCATGTGGCATCCACAGTTGCCAGCAATGACCGAGCGCCGCGGCCGATGGTGACCGCCTGCCAAGATCGTCTCGGGTCGTGAACGGTAAGTGCCAGTAGCTCGATCCAGGCCTGGAGTCGGTGCTTCGCCGCCAGCTTGGAATAGCTGACACGGACCACCGACTCGCCGATGACGCCGCTCACTGTCCCGGTCAACCGGACGTTTCCAAGGTCGGCCAGGATTTCGTACGGACCTGGCTCGCCGGTTACGAATGGTTGTGCGGTTTGCACGAGTTCCTCGACCTGCTCGCCGATGTCCTTTATTGATCTCTGACCCAGCGCACGCGGTGGGAGGTAGCCGCGCCGCCACTCTGCAGCGATCAGTGGTTCTGGATCATGACCCGACAGCCGCAGCCGGAGCAGCCGCTCTCCGATGCTCCAGGCATCCAGACCGTTGAGGCTGACCGGGATCTGTTCGTCCGGCGCCTCATCGGGTTTGGTGATCGACAGTCCGGCGCGGTCATAGATCAGTGCTCGGATTGGATGGTTGTAAAAGCGCACCAGGTCGCTCAGGGTGACGAGATCATCACGATCCCGGTCGGGTAGCGGCTCGGAGCCGAAAACCGGCAGCGCAGCCGCGCGATCCCGTGAAGCGGCGCGTACGGCTCGAAGGCCGGCGCGATCAAAGCTGAAGGCCGCCTGCGAGCCGAGCTCTCCTGGGATGAAGTTGGAAGCGTCGAATGGCTGCAGCGGGTGCCGCGTGATGATCTTGCTCCGGATCGTGCGCCCGTCCTCGGTGCGGGCCGTCGAGTCGAGTGCATCAAGCAGTTCACCGATCGGAACGGCAGGCGGAATCTCCGCTCCCGAACGGGGATCGCAACCAGAAAAGATCACCACCAGCCGTTCCTGAGCGGCCATGATGGCGTCCAGCAGCAGCTGGCGATCTTCGCTGCGTACGTCATGATCGCCGATCCATTCCTCGGCGTTGATGATGTTGTCGCCGTCTGTGGGCGCTTTTCGAGGGAAGACGCCATCGTCGACTCCGAGCAGGCAGACGACCCGATGTGGCACCGACCGCATGGGGAGCATGGTGCAGACCGTCAATGTGCCGGTGCGGAAGTTTGCTCTGCTGGCCCGCCCGCGGAAGGCATCGCTGATCAGCGCAGACACCTCAACGAGGTTCAGCCCGACATCGGCCGCCTGGTCGGTCGCCAGAGCCAACTCACCCAACTCGTGATAGGCGTGGCTCAATTGCCAGCTTTCGGTGGGGGGAACAGCGGCAAGCAGCTCGATCGCTTGCTTGAAGAGCTCGACCCAGGCACTGAGCGGCTGAGCGGCGTTGCAGCGTTCAGTCAGTAAGCTCACTCGCGCCACCAGCTCGGCGAGTCGCCCTACAAGATCAACATCACTGGCGTCGATGTCGTCGAGGGGTAGGGCGGTGCCGATGAAGTGCTGATCAGTCTCATCCATCGTCACCCCGAGCAGCAGCCGCTCCAGGCCGGCGGCCCAGGTGTTCTGGCGAAACTCTCCCATCTGAAACCGACGGCGATGATCAGCGTCGAAGCCCCACCGAACACCCGCTCGCGGCACAAGATCATGCAACCTCTCCAGGTCGTCCTGACTGAAGCGGAACTTCCGGGCCACGGGAGGCGCCGCGCACAGGTCCAGCAACGCGCTGGCCTCGACGCGTGACTCGGCGAGCGCGACCAGCCGGCTGACGAGTGCCAGCAGCGGGTTGAGCTGGCGCAGCGACCGGTCCGCAAGCCTTACCCGGAGCCGGTGGCCAGGATGCTCGGCTCGAGTCTCGGGAGTATCGAGTCCGAACGACGCGGCGATCAGCGGAGCGAAGTTCTCGATGTCGGGGCACATGACGACGATGTCGCGCGGCTCGAGGGTGGCGTCGTCAGCAAGCAGACCGACGAGCACCTCCCGTAGCACCTCGACCTGACGATCAGGCCCGTGGCAGGCGTGGAACTGGACGCTCTGGTCATCCTCGCTGAGGAGTGGTCGCTGGTTCTCGGGCCGAGATGCTCGGTTGGCTACAACGTCGGCTTGCAGCCAGCCGAGCAAGGATGCTGGCTCGGCAGATCTGTCTGCCGGGTGATACACATCGGCCGCGGTCAAGCTGATCTTGGAGAGCGAAAGCTGAAGTTCGCGGATGTCGCGGCCCAGATAGGCGAGGAGTCGATGACGCGCTGACTTCTCCGTAGCGTCATCGCAGCGTCGCGCGACGGCAACGTGTCCGTTGCTCGAGCCGGTTGCTTTGAGGTGATCCCATAGCGTTGGTGACGGGTGGGCAAGCCATAGATGGACCTCGCGATGCGCCGCGAGCGCGGCGAGTACGAGCAGGTGGTCGGGATCCAGCCGAGTCGGGCCGAACACCGATAGCCGTTCTGGGAGATCGCTGCTCTCCGGCTCGAGCCGCAGTCTGGCAATCCCAGCCTGCACCCGTTCGGCCGGGCTCGGCACACCGAGCTCATGGCGAAGCCGCCGCCAGAGTTCGGCCTGCCAAGCACGATCGGCCGGCAATGGCGACTCCGAGGCGTCCACGTCCAGGCCCTTGGACCAGTTGTCGATCATGGTCGGCCGAGTCGCCGCGTACCTGGCGAAGAGACCGGCGAGATGTCGCGCCGTCGACCACCGTCGTCCGGCGCGGAGCGCGTCCAATTCGGCTGAGCGTCCGTCGGCGCCGAGATAGTGCCAGAGCAATGCCGACCACGGTTCATGGCGGCAACCGTCGATCACCCGGAGCAGCGGCCAGACAGCGCGGCGTGGCTGCCAGGGATCGGTGTCCTCATCATCTGCGGTGCCCGCAAGGGCGCGCGCCACCAACCGCCGAGGTGGGAGAAAGTCCACGCCGGCGCACACGCCGTCGTTGCGACCGGGCCCGACCCCGAGCCGTCGCGACAGACCCTGGGAGAGCCAGCGTTCCACGCCAGGAGTGGGCACGCTGATGATCTCCGTGGCAAACGGATCAGGCAGCGGATTACTGAGAAGATCCCCGAGAGCAGTGACCAACCGGTCGGTCCGCTCTGCGCGATGCAGGTAGAGCGTCATGGTCGCGGTCAACACTAAGGCGAGTGACTGACAGCGGATGGACTTTCCTCAGACGGCCGTCAAAATCTGACAAGTCGGCGCACGGGGTCAGCGTGCGGTGAGTTTGTGACTGACCTGGGCGATTGACGGATTGGAGAGCGTGCTTCCGTCAGCGAAGACAAGGGTCGGCACCGTGAGATCCCCATCGTTGGCTTTGGCGACGAGAGCGGCAGCCTCTGGATCGGACTCGATGTCCACCTCGACGTAGTCGATACCCTCCCGCTCGAGCTGCGACTTGAGCCGGACGCAATAGCCGCACCAGGTCGTGGTGAACATTGTCACCTTGTGAGTCAATGCCACGTCCCAACCCGATCCATAGGGGACTACTGCCACCGAGTGTATGGACTCACGACGAGCCCGATGAGAAAAAAACGTCGCTGAACGAAGGTGGAGACGTTCCCGCGGGAACGTCTCCACGGCCGACGTTAGCTCGATACTCGTACGCATCAAGCCCGGGACCAAGATCAATTATTCCCAGAAAGTGGTCACGACCGACGCGCGCGCCGGCCAGATCAGTGTCGTTGATGACCCTTTCGATGAGAAACGCCTGTCGGGCGGTCACCATGGAGACATGCCCTTCATGATCAGGCGCGCCGATCCGTCCGAGTGGGAGGCATATCGCTCCATCCGCCTGCGCTCGCTCTTCGACGAGCCAGACGCGTACGAATCGGACTATGAGACCGAAGCAGGTCTCGGGCCCGACCGGTGGAAGCGGCGACTCGCCGATGCCGCTACCTTTCTGGCCTTTGATGATGATCATGCTGTGATTGGCACCGCAACTGGTATCTGGACCGGCGATGATGACACTGTTTTAGTTGTTGGGATGTACGTCGCACCACTGGCACGCGGCCGCGGCTGCGCGCGTCAGATGCTCGACGCGATCGCCCATCTTGCGAGCAGTCTGCAGCGCAAGCGATTGGTGCTCGGGGTGGCCGACTCCAATACTCGTGCCGCTCGTTTGTATCGCTGGTATGGATTTGTGGACACCGGTCGTAGACGGCAGTTACATCGCGATTCCGACATCACCGAGATCGAGTTGGCGTTTCCGCTTCCAACTGAGCAAGCGACCGAGGATCGTCGGTGAGGGCCTTTATGGTGTCCCTGTGCCTGGAGCTCTGACGCGACTGCCGTTGTCACCCGACGCGCTGCTCAATGATCTGGACCAGGAGCAGAGACAGGTCGCGACTGCGCTCAGCGGACCGGTTGCCGTCATCGCCGGAGCCGGTACCGGCAAGACCCGGGCGATTACCTACCGGATCGCCTACGGCGTGGCCGCCGGTGTCTACAACCCCACGTCCGTGCTCGCCGTGACATTCACTACTCGCGCGGCGGGCGAACTACGCGGCCGACTGCAACGCTTGGGCGCACACGGGGTTCAGGCCCGAACCTTTCACTCGGCCGCGCTCCGGCAGGCCCAGTACTTCTGGCCACAGGTCTACGGTGGTGAGCTGCCCCAAGTACTGGACAACAGAATGCCGCTGGTCGCCGAGGCCGCTAGCAGGCTGCGGGTCAAGATCGATACGCCCGGCTTGCGTGACCTGGTCGCGGAAATCTCTTGGGCCAAGGTGAGCAATGTCAGTGCCGAGGACTACCCAAGGTTGGCTACCGAGCACAACCGGCGCATTGCCTCCTATGACCCGGAAACTGTGTCTCGCGTCTTCGCAGCGTACGAAAAGGCCAAGCGCGAGCGCACCCGAATCGATTTCGAGGACATCCTGCTGTGTGCTGCCGCACTGATGTCAGAGCATCCAGAGATCGCCGAGACCATCCGCCGGACCTACCGGCACCTGGTCGTCGACGAATACCAGGACGTCAGCCCCCTGCAGGAGGCCCTGCTGAACCTCTGGCGCGGCGAGCGAGCTGAGCTGTGCGTGGTCGGTGATCCGGCGCAGACCATTCATTCCTTCGCTGGAGCTCGGGCGAGCTACCTCACCGAGTTCGGTCAGCGTTTTGTAGATGCCACGGTGATCCGACTGGTACGCGACTATCGCTCGACGCCCCAGGTTGTGCGGTGCGCCAATTCGATCATGGCGGCCGGGAAAAGTGAGCCGACTCGGCGTGGCTTCAAGCCGGTCACCCTCCAGGCGCAGCAACCCTCCGGACCGGAGGTGGAATTCGTCGAGTCGCAAGACGAGTCGGCCGAGGCCGCCGGGATCGGCGACTGGCTGGTCCGGCAAGCGGAGTCTGGCCTGGACTACCGCGATATGGCTGTGCTCTTCCGTATCAACGCGCAGTCGCCGTCCATTGAGCAGGCGCTGGCCGATCGCAATATTCCCTATTTGGTACGCGGCGGCGAGCGTTTCTACGAGCGCCCAGAGGTGCGCCAGGCTTTGGTAACACTGCGGACCGCGGCGCGGACCATGGCCGGCGTCGAACAGGGGAGTGCGGTGGAGCAGATGAAGGCGATACTCCTCACGTTGGGCTGGACTTCGCAGCCGCCCGAAGGTGGTGGCGCACTGCGCGAACGCTGGGAGTCGCTGGCCGCATTGCTGAGCGTGGCGGAGGACCTAGAGGCCGAGGCGAAGGCCGGTGCTGAGCGAACTCCACGGCCCGAGGACGGTGATCAACCACTCACACTTCAGGCTGTGTCGGCCGAGCTCGATCGTCGCGCTGAGGCGCAGCACGTTCCGGCTGCGCAAGGCGTCACAGTTTCTACGCTGCACTCGGCCAAGGGCCTGGAATGGGATGCGGTGGCGTTGCTCGGCATTCATGAGGGATCACTTCCCTTCGTCCTGGCCAGTTCACCAGAGCAGATCAGTGAAGAACGACGGCTGCTCTACGTCGGCGTGACACGTGCCCGGCGACTGCTGCGGATCTCCTGGGCTAGAACCCGAAATGGCAATGGGCAGCGGCGTACGCCCTCCCACTTCCTCGAGCCCGTGCTGCCCGATGCTCTGCGGGCACCAGCCAGCCCGCCGCGGCCTCCGCGGGCCAGCCGGAAGTCTGTGCTCTCGCTGCACTGCAGGTCCTGCGGCCGGGCGCTTGCGGAGGCTGCCGAGCGTAAGATCGGCCGACATCTCGACTGCCCTGCGACGTTCGACGAGAAGACGATGGCGCTCCTGCGCGAGTGGCGACGCCAGGAGGCGGCCGACCAGAAGCTGCCCGCGTACTGCGTCTTCACCGACGCCACGTTGATCGCCATCGCCGAGGCGCGGCCGAGCAGCATCGGCGAGCTGGTCAAGGTGCAGGGCCTCGGTCCGACCAAGGCAGACCGGTACGGCGAGCACCTGTTGGCGATCATCGCTACGGAAGCCGACAGAACAAGATCATCTTCGTGAGATTTCCCGGCTGCGAGCGTCGGGAATCGCGCGCCGCCGTGGTGAGGAGGAGGGAGCGGAGGCGTTGTTCCTCCGCGAGCGACGACGAACTAGGCGGATTCAAAAGCGCGATGCGCGAGCAGCCGCTGGAAAAATGTGTTTGCATCCATTTGCGATACTCCCCTAGGGTTGACGATGACCTTTTGCTCGGCCGGAGCACGAGGTCGCCCATCGCCAGCCGGAACGCGAGAGGAGGGGTGATGGATACCTTGCTGACCAGCGGCGTAGTAGCCGTGCCATCGAGCACGCCTGAACTCCATCTGTCCTCGCGCATGCTCGCGCCGGCGACGCCAGCCGCTGTGCGGATCTCGATCAAGGGCGCGCGACTCGCCCATCCTCACCAGCTGATCAAAGACCGGAGCTGGCGGCGAATGGGAGAAGTCTGCCCTCAGCGCGTCGCTGCGACAGCCGAAGTACAAGGCGCACGTGTCGCCGGATATGGCGACTACGACGTCACCGACATCAAGTTCTTCACCCGTTTCTTCAACCGTTTGGGACCACCTTCCTGTAGTCCGCCGGTGTAAATCACACCGCCGCCTCCAGGCCGTGACTCCCAGACATCCGGGATTCACGGCCTTCGTGTTTCCCGGCCAGATTCGAGGAGCTCGCAGCAAGGGCCCTCATGATCAGAAAAGTAGGCCGACATGTATGACACAGGAGGCGGCCCGATGGTCGTACCTCGGGGGGTCGCCGAGCTGCCTTGTCGATTGGTAGATCCGGACCTGTTCTTCGCTGAGGCACCTGCCGATGTCGAGGAGGCAAAGGCGCTGTGCTTGGACTGTCCGGTGCGGATGGCGTGCTTGGCTGGCGCCCTGAAGCGCCGTGAGCCGTGGGGCGTCTGGGGCGGAGAGTTGTTCGTCGCCGGCGTGATCGTCGCCCGCAAGCGGCCGCGGGGCCGTCCTCGGAAGTATCCGGTCGCCGACCCATTTGCTCCGGCGGCTAAGGACGAGGCCGCCGCATGACTGGCGACGCCATGCGCCGACTCAACAAAAATTACGGCGATTCTCCCGTACGGCGCGGCAGTGTGCCGATAACATCATCGCTGTTTGAGAGCTGCTCGCGCATACCGGCGCTCGCAGCTAAGAAGCGGCTTGCATCATCAACACGCGGCACAGCCTCGAGGCTCCCCTTCGGGTCGAAAGTGGAGTCCTGGCCTCCCCAGCCAAGCGC
>Ga0081455_10002270_pt1 | contig 22922 bp, 19 predicted proteins | sample TabmetS3T2R1_FD_70207 | JGI IMG/M metagenome (GOLD analysis project Ga0081455, IMG submission 70207) | Tabebuia heterophylla rhizosphere microbial communities from the University of Puerto Rico - S3T2R1 | ecosystem: Host-associated > Plants > Roots > Rhizosphere ...
GGGGGCGGCGATCGCCCCGTTCGCCGACTCGCCGATCGGCAGCGATGCAGCGGCGACGCTGGCCGCCGGTGGCAAGCGGCTGCGGCCGATGCTGGTGCTGCTCTGCGCCGGCGAGGCGGGCGGCGAGGCGGCGGTGCGGGCAGCGACGGCGATCGAGCTCGTCCACATGGCGACCCTGGTCCACGACGACGTGCTCGACCAGGCGCCGCTGCGGCGCGGGGTGCCGACCGTCGCCGCGACCTCGGGGCGGCTGCGCGCCCAGGCGACCGGCGACCTGTTGCTCTCGCGGGCCTTCGCGCTGCTCGCCGCGGCTGGCGACGCCCGGGCGGTGGAGCTGCTCGCCGACGCCTCGGTGGCGCTGGCGCGGGGCGAGCTGGCCCAGCGCCAGGATGCCTTCGACCTGGCGATCGACGAGGAGCGCTACCTCCATCGTTGTCGCTTGAAGACGGCGACCCTGTTCGAATGCGCCTGCCTGCTCGGCTTCGACGACGAGCGCCTGCGCCGTTTCGGGGCCGATGTCGGGCTCGCCTTCCAGCTGCTCGACGACGTCCTCGACGTCAGCGGCCCGCCGGAGCGGACCGGCAAGGCGCGTGGCACCGACCTGCTCGACGGCACGATCACCCTGCCGCTGATCGTCGCCGCCGAGCGCGACCCGGCGATCCGCGCGGTCGACCTGCAGGCGCTCGACGCCGCCGCGGCCGAGGCGCTGTGCGACCGGATCGCGGCGACCGGGGCGCTGGAGGAGGTGCGCTCGCGGGCGCTGGCGATGGTCATCAGCGGCAAGCAGGCGCTCGCCGGCCCGGGGCTCGAGGCCGAACAGCGGCAGCTGCTCGAGCTGGTCGCCGACGGCGTCGTCCAGCGCTACAGCTGAGCCGCCGGGCGCGGCCTCAGGCGCCCTGGTCGGTTGGGCGGATCAGGACCTCGTTGATCGCGATGTGGCGCGCGCGGGTGACGACGTAGGAGATCGCGTCGGCGATGTCGTCGGCCGTGAGGCGCTCGATCGCCCCGATCCGGCCTTCGATCTGCTCCTGCACCTCGGGCCGGTTGTGGCCGACCAGCTCGGTGCTGACCGCCCCGGGCTCGATCAGCGAGACGCGGACGTGGCGGCTGGTCACCTCCTGGCGCAGCGACTCGCTGAAGGCGCCGACCCCGTGCTTGGTCGCGTTGTAGACGCCGCTGCCGAGGCGGGCGACCCGGCCGGCGACCGAGGAGATGTTGACCAGGTCGGCGACCCGGCGCGGCTCCGACTCGGCGGCGCCGAGCAGGTGGGGGAGGGCGGCTTTGGAGACGTAGAGGAGGCCGAGCAGATTGACCTCGATCATCTGCTCCCATTCCTCGACCGGGGCATCGAGGATCGGCCCCAGCAGCATCACGCCGGCGTTGTTGACGACGGTGTCGAGGCGGCCGAGCTCGGCGACGGCCGCGGCGACGGCCTGCTCGGCCTGGGAGCGCTCGCCGACGTCGGCCTCTATCGGCAGGGCGCGAACGCCGCTCTCGCGCAGCTCTGCCGCCAGCGCCTCGATCCGCTCGGCGCGGCGGGCGAGGAGAGCGACGTCGGCGCCGTCGGCGGCGAGGGCGCGGGCCGTAGCCTCACCGATGCCACTGGAGGCACCGGTGACCAGGGCCACCGTTCCTGCAAGTTTTCCGTCAGTCGCCACGAGCGATGGACCCTACCCAAGTGCCGCCGCCGGCTCGCCGGGCGGCGCCGGATTTACCCGACGCGGGGGCTGAAGTCGTCGGCGCCGATCAGGTCGGCCTCGAGGGCGGCGACGAAGGTCGCCACCAGCTCGGCCATGTTGGCTCGCTGCAGCTCCTGCAGCTCGGCGGCGAGTTCGTGGGCGCCGCGGTCGAGCTGCTCGTCGTAGGCGTCGATCGCCGCCTCGCTGTGGACGCCGTCGGTGCGCCAGTCGCATTCGGGGCAGCGTCGCCAGACCCGCCAGCTGGTGCGGTTGCCCGCCGGCTCCCAGGCGAGCGGCTGGACCATCCCCGAGCCGCAGCGCGGGCAGAGGTGCAGGACCTCGGTTGGCTGACTCCTGTCGGGGCTGGTCTCTGGCATGTCCATATATCGAACCCTGGCGGGCCCGACTTGATCCGTTCTTTCAGGAACTTTTAAGTCCTCAGGCGGGGGGAGGTTGATCCGCGGGACGCCCGCCCCCGTTACCATCTGCTGAAGATGCCCGGAAACATCGGACCCCTCGAGATAGCGATCGTCCTGATCATCGCCCTGCTGGTCTTCGGACCGAAACGCCTACCGGAGCTCGGCAAGAGCCTCGGCAAAGGCATTCGTGAGTTCAAAGGGTCGATCAGCGGCGAGAACGACGGCAAGGACGAGCAGCCCGACGAACAGGCGCAGATCGCCGCCGCCGACCCGACCCCGCCGCCCGCCCCGCAGGCCGAGGCCAAGCGCGAGGCGGAAGTCGTCCGCGATAAGTCCGCCTAGGGGGCGGCGGCCGTGGCGCGCCGCGTAAGGCCGGTCTCGCACGAGGACCAGCTGACGCTGGTCGAGCACCTCGACGAGTTGCGGGCGCGGCTGATCGTCTGCATCGTCGTCTTCGGCGTCGCCCTGGCGCTCTGCTTCTGGCAGAACCACCTGCTGCTCGAAATCGCCGGCGGCCCCCTGCCCGACGACCACAAGCGGCTGATCACCTTCGGCGTCACCGAGCCGTTCACCACGACCCTGACGGTCTCGGCCTACGCGGCGATCATCCTCTCGCTGCCGATCTGGCTCTGGCAGCTCTACGCCTACGTGCTGCCGGCCTTCAGCCCGCGGGAGAAGCGGGTCGTCTTGCCGATCCTCCTGCTCTTCCCGCTGCTCTTTTGCGCCGGCATCGCCTTCTCCTACTTCGTCGTGATGCCGGCCGCGGTCAACTTCCTGCTCAACTTCAACGACACCCAGTTCAACATCCAGGTGCGGGCGCGCGACTACTACAGCTTCTTCTCGATGACCGAGCTGGCTGGGGCGATCGTCTTCCAGCTGCCGCTGGCGATCCTCGCGGTGACCCGGCTCGGGATCATGACCCCCGAGCAGTTCTCGAAGAACCGCCGTTACGCCTACCTGATCATCGCGATCGTCGCCGCGGCGCTGCCCGGCGTCGACCCGGTCTCGATGATCATCGAGATGGTCCCGCTGCTGATTCTCTTTGAGTTGAGTATCTTGATCGCGCGGGTCTTTGGCAGGCCGAGGGAACCCGGCGGGGCAGTCGAGCCCTCGCCGCAATAGGACGGAACTTCGCATGGCATCAGGCAACGAGCACAGGATGGTCTTCGACATCCGCGGGAAACGGCGGCATGTCATCAAAGTCGTCTACGCGATCCTGGCGATCCTGATGGCAGCCAGCCTCTTCCTCGTCATCGGTCCTTTCAACATCGGCGAACTCGTCGGCAACAACAGCGGCAGCGGCAACCTGGCGGAGGAATACGAAAAGAAAGCGGAACGGATCGAAACCGAACTGCAGAAACAGCCCGGTGACGAAACCCTGTTGCTCGCCCTGACCCGCAATCAGCTGAACGCCGCCCAGCAGCACCTGGCCACCGGCGACGAATCCGAAGTCGCGGACGCGCTCCAGCAGTACAAACTGGCCAGCAACTCGTGGTCGGAATATCTCGAAGCGACGAGCGAACCGAACGTAAACATGGCTCAGCAAGTGGCGCCGGCGTTGTTCAGCCTGGCCTTTGCCGAGAACGCGTCGAGCTTCGAACCGAACGTCAAGAGCGCGGTGGAAGCACAGAAAATCGCCGCGAACAAGCGCCCGACCCTCAATTCAAAGAGCGCGCTCGCTTTCTACACGCTGTACGAATTCGACTACGGCAAGGCGGAACAGGTCCTCGCCGAAGCAAGCAAACTGACGAACACCAAGTTCGAACGGGAACAGCTCGAGAACCAGTTCGACACCGAAAAGAAAGCGGCGGAAAGCGCGCAGAAACAGCTTGCCGAAATCGAAAAAGCCGCGAAAGAATCGGCGCAGAGCAGCGGCGGTGCCGAAAGCCTCGAAAACTCACTCGGCGGCGCGCTCGGCGGCAACGGCCTGAGCGAATAGCTCGCCGTCCTCGCCGGTCCAGAGTGGGCCGTGTTGGGCTCGAACCAACGACCTTGAGATTAAGAGTCTCCTGCTCTACCAACTGAGCTAACGGCCCGGAAGCGCCGATTATAGGAAGGGCGGGGAAGGGGCGGAGCGCAGCCGGGCGGCCCGAGGCGCGCTACTTGGCGTGGCAGAACTTTTCGACGGCGCCGTCGATGATCGTGCCGTCGGCGAAGGTGAAGCGGCCGCGGGTCTTGAGGATGCTGTCGCGGCAGTGGGCGGAGACGTAGCTGTGGGTCTTGCCGCCGGCCTGGAAGCGGCGGCCGATGTCGACGCGGATCAGGGTCAGCGAGCCGAGGCCGCCGGCGATCGGCGGTACCTGGATGGTGACGCGGTAGCGGAATTCGCCGCGGATGCGTTCGATCGGCGCGGTGATCGCCAGGGTTTGGGCGGCGGGGGCGCCGAGGTTGGCGTGCAGGACGGCCGTCGGGTTGCCCGCTTCGGCCGGGCCGTTGAAGATCGTCAGCGGCGCCTTCAGCGTCACCGGGGCGGCGCCGGGAGAGGGTTCGACCGCCGCTTCGATCAAGCCTTCGCCGACCAGCGCGTCGCCGCAGACGGCCCGGGCGTCGGCGGTCGAGAGCGAGGCCACCTGGTCGGCGGCGCAGGTTGGCAGGCCGGCGACGTCGAGGCGGCCGTCGCGGTCGAACTCGATCACCGCTTCGGTCAAGGCCAGCGGGCGGCCGACTCCGGAGCGGGTCGAGAAGTCGACTTCGCCGCGGAAGCTGATCGGCGCGAACGGGCCGCGCGGCAGCAGCCGCGGCGTGAAGCCGCCGTTGGCGTGGAGGACGAGGTTGCGGTAGGTGACGCTGGCGCCGTCGGCGCTGGCGGTCGGAGCGGTGGCGAGGCAGCAGGCGAGGAGGGCGACCAGAGCGGCGGTCGGGAGGAGGAGCCGGGCTCCGGGACTCAGCGCGGCACGTGGCACGGCGAGGTCAGGGTCGCCGGGAAGAAGTCGCCGTTGGCGAAGGTCATTTTGCCCTGCACCTGCAGGCGGCCGCCGCTGCAGCGGGCGTTCAGGAAGCCGACTTCGCGGCCACCGTGCCGGTAGGTGACGCCGATCGTCCCCTGGGCGAGGATCGGCGAGCCGTGGCCTTCGGCGATTTCGGGCAGTTCGACTTCGGCCTTGAAGCCGTAGCGACCGTCGTTGACCTTCTCGATCACGATCGGGACCAGCAACGTCTTCGCCTTCGGGATCGTCTCGTAGGCGTGGGCGATGATCGTCGGCCGGCCGCCGGTCGGCGGCGCGTTGAAGAACGACAGCGGCGAGCTCATCTTGACCGGCGCAGTGCCGGGCATTTGCACCCGCGCCGTCCCGGTGCCCTCACCGACCAGCGCCTTGCCGCAGCGGCTGCGCGCCTGCTGCGGCGTCGTCCCTTCGAGCTTGGCAACGGTGCAGGTCGGCAGGCCCTTGGTTTCGACGAAACCGTTTTTGTCGAGCTCGAAGGTGAGCGTTTTCAGCGGCGAGGGCAGCGAGCCGTCCTTGGTGTTGATCCTCACCGTGGTCGAGAGGGTGACCGGCGCACCGCCGTGGGCCGGCAGCTCACGCGGCTGCAGTTCGGCGGTGGCGCTGACCACGGTTTTGCCGATTTCGGCCCGGATCGCGTAGGCGCTGGCGGCGGCGATCAGCACGCCCACGGCGGCGAGCAAGATGGCGGTCCGCAGCCGTCGACGCCTCATCTACCCGTGCAGGTTTTGATGATCTCGCCTTCGAGCAGGGTGCCGTCTTTGAATTTGAACTGGCCTTTGCCCTGCAGGCGCCCGTCGGCGCAGCTCGCGTTGGCGTAGCTGTAGCGCTTGCCCTTGTAGGTCCATTCGCGGCCGATCTTCAGCCGGCCGTAGATCGGGATCCCCGAGCCGCCGGCGATCCGCGGGATCTTCGCTTCCGTCTTGAAGCCGTAGCGGCCGTCGTTGACCCGCTGGATTTCGACCGGGACGATGTAGGTGGTCGGCGCCGGCACGCCGAGGTAGGCGTGGGCGAGCACCGTCGGGTTGCCGTGCTTCGGCGGCCCGTTGAAGATCGTGATCGGCGACGAGGCGGTGAACGGTTTCTGTTCGGGGAAGGCGATCAGCGCGGTGCCGTAGCCGGTGCCGACGATCGAGCCGCTGCAGTTCTTCCGCGCCACCGCGGGCGTCGTCGCCTGCAGCTTGCCCACCGTGCAGACCGGCAGGCCACGGGTCTCGACTTCGCCGTGCTTGTCGAACCAAATCGTCAGCGTGTCGAGGATCGGCGGGTCCTGACCGTCACTGGTCGAGATCTTGCCGTAGCCGTGGAGCTTGATCGGCCCGAAGTGGTCCTTCGGCAGCGTCGTCGGGGTGAAACCGCCGTCGGTGACGACGACGACGTTGCCCAGCGAGAGGCGCAACGCCAGCGCCGAACCGCCGCCGACGAGCAGCACGACGAGTGCGACAACCCCCACCTTTCCCAATCGCTTCACCACGAAAACACAATCCTCCCTGTCCCCTGGAACGCCAAAATACCACTGTGGGAAGCAAAGGCAGCCGCGAGGGACGGCGGCGGGGCAGGGGTGGATCTTGGCTGGTGCTGGTGCTCGCGGCACTGGTGCTCGCTGCGCTGGGGGTGATCGGCACCGGTGTCGAGGCGCGTCTCGACCCGACCACGCTCAACGTCCCCGGCACCGAATCCTCGCGCGCCGACCAGTTGCTGCGCGAGCATTTCGGCGACTCGGAGCCGTTCGCGATCCTGCTCGAGGGACCTCCCGCAGCGGTCGAACAACAGGGCAAGAAGCTGGTCGCCGAACTGCGGCGCAAGCACCCTGGCGTCAGCACCCTCTCGCCCTGGGACCGCGGCCAGGTCGAGGGCCTGCAGCCAGGGCCGGGGCGGGCACTGATCCTCGCCAACTTCTCGGTCAACCTGAAAACCGCGGTCAACGAGACCGTGCCGGAAGTCGAACGGCAGCTGGAGGAAGAAATACGGCCGCCGGTGCGGGCGACGCAGACCGGCTTCGCGACGCTCTCGAGGGCGATCCAGAACGAATCGCTCGACGCCGCCGAGCGCGGCGAGCTGCTGGCGATCCCCTTCCTGCTGATCGTCCTGCTGCTCGTCTTCCGCTCGCCGGTCGCAGCAGCGATCCCGCTCGCCTTCGGCGCGGTGACGGTGATCGCCTCGCGCGGGATCCTCTACTTCTTCACCAGCTGGTTCAGCATCGACGCCTTCGCGCTGACCGTCTGCACGATGATGGGGCTGGCGCTGGGCGTCGACTACGCGCTGCTGATGGTCTCGCGCTTTCGCGAGGAGCTGGCGGCCGGCGCCGACCCGCGGGAGGCGGCCCGCCGGACCCGCCGCACCGCCGGCCGGACGACGGTGTTCGCCGGCTCGACGCTGGTCCTCTCGATGCTGGTCTCGCTGTTCATCCTGCCCGGCTCGCTGCTGATCTCACTGGCCGGGACGTTGGCGATGGTCGTCGTCCTCAGCGTCGCGGTGGCGACGATCGTCGGGCCGGCGATCCTCACCCTGCTGGGGCCCAACGTCGACCGTTGGCGGATCGGACCGCCGGCCAACGGCCGCTCGCGGTTGATGACCTTCGTCAACGCGGCATTGCGGCGGCCGGCACCGGTGGCGGCGCTGATCGGGGCGGTCCTGCTTGCCCTGGCGGCGCCGACCCTTGGCCTCAAGACCGGCCCGCCGAGCCCCGACCAGCTCTCCAAGGACGCCGAGGCCCGGGTCGACGCCGAACGGATCGACGACGCGATCGGGCCGGGCTGGGACGCGCCGTTCCAGGTCGTCGCCGCGACCGACGCCGGCCCGATCACGACCGAAGCCGATCTGGCGGCGCTGGAAGGCTTCCAGAAGCGGCTCGCCAGCCAGCCGGGGGTGCGGCAGGTGATCGGCCCGGCCCGGATCACCCAGCGGGTCGAACCGCTGCGCAACCTCGGAAACGCGGCGCTCAGCACCGAAGGCAACATCGGCCGGGTCAAAGAACTGGGCAAACTGGGACGCGAACTGCAGGTCGCCGCCGGCGGGGTCGGCGAACTGCGCAGCGGGATCACCGAAGCGAGCGACGGGGTCGGCGAACTGCGCAATGGGCTTTCGGAAGCAAGTGATGGCGCCGGACTGCTGGCGCTTGGCGCCGACCGCGCCGGCGAAGGGGCGCGGCTGCTGGCCGGCGGGCTGGAGCAGGCGACGCGAGGCAGCGAACGGGCGATCGGGGCGCTGGAACGGTTCGCCAAGGGGGCGCGGCGGCTGGAGAAAGCCGAGCTTCGGGCTGCGGTCGGCGCCGCGGAACTGAAGGGCTTCCTCTTCTCCGCCGGCGGCCTGACGATGCGGGCCAACGGCCTCAACCGCGCCCGCCGGGCCGAAAAGGGCATCAGGAAGGAGGCAAACGAAACGATCCCGAAGCTGCTGGCGCCGGCCACCGCCGCCGACGAAGGGCTGAAAGCGGCGCTGGCGGCGCTGCAGGGGATGGGGGTAGGAAAGACCGATCCGAACTACAGCGCCGCGCTCGACGCCGTACGCCAGGCCGCGGCCGCCGTCTCCGGCACCGACCCGACCACCGGCGCCCCGTACGCGGAGGGCTACGCGGGCCTCCCGGGCGAACTGACGGCGATGCAGGAACGACTGCTCGACGACCTCGAAGAGGCGGAAAAGTCCCGCCAGTTCTACCAGTCGACGATCGTCGGGCTGCGGAAAATCCGCAATGGCGCGGCGCTGCTGCAGAAAGCGCTCTACAAAATCCACAAGGGCGGCAACCAGCTCGCCTTCGGCGCCGAACGGCTGGCCAAGGAAGCTTCTCGGCTCGGCGACGGCGTCAACCGGCTGAGCGGTGGGATGCAGGCCTTGGTGGGCGGCATCACCCGCCTCTCGGGCGGCGCCGAAGCGCTCGAAGCGGGGCTGGCGGAAGGGTCTGAGGAAGCGGCACCGCTGGAATCCGGGCTGGCCGAAGGATCTGACGAAGCGGCGCCGCTGGAAACCGGGCTGCAGGAAGCGAGCGTCCAGGTGCTGGCCGGCAGAGCCCAACTGCGCCACCAGGCGCGGAAAGTTCGGCGTGAAGTCCCCGGCATCTTCAACTCCGGCTACTTCGTCCTCTCGGCGCTCGACGGGGCCAAACCGTCGACCCGCGAACGGGCCGAGACGACCATCGACATCGAAAACGGCGGCCAGGCCGCCTCGCTGCTGGTGATCTCCAACTACAGCTTCAACACGCCGGGCTCGGTCCGGCTCAACAAGCGCCTCGACGCGGTGGCGAAGGACTTCGGCGCCAGCGCCAAGCTGCAGACCGGGGTCGCCGGCGGCGCCGCCCAGCTCAACGAGTACAGCCACATCACCCGCGACCGGATGCCGCTGGTGATCATCGCGATCACGCTGGTCACGCTGCTGGCGCTGATCGTGATCCTGCGGGCGATCCCGCTGGCGGTGATCGCGACCGGCCTCAACCTGCTGACGGTCGGGGTCGCCTTCGGCATCCTCACCCTGCTGACCGAGCTGCCCAGCGACTTCCCGCTCGGCGGCCACTCCTACGTCGAAGCGGTCGGGGCGACGATGATCTTCGGGATCGTCTTCGGGCTCTCGATCGACTACGCGGTGTTCCTCCTGATCCGGATGCGCGAGCACTACGACGAGCACGGCGACAACACCGCCGCGGTCCGCTTCGGGCTGGAGAAGACGGCGCGGGTGATCACCGGCGCAGCGGCGATCATGCTGGCGGTCTTCATCGTCTTCGCCGGCGCCTCGATCGCCACCGTCAGCCAGCTCGGCGTCGGGCTCACCGTGGCCGTCTTACTGGATGCGACGGTAGTTCGAATTGTGCTGCTGCCGGCCCTGATGTTGCTGCTCGGCGATCGTGTCTGGTGGTTGCCGGGGTGGCTGCAGCGGGCATTGCCGAAGTTGAACGTCTAGCTAGACGGAGCGGGGCGGTAGGTGGGGCTCGGGGGACCCTCCTCTCGAGAGAGGAGGGATACCGACACCCCCCGTCTTTCAGCGCTATGTCTTGCTGCTAGGCAAGCCCAGCGCTATTTCCTCGGTTCCGGCGCCTGCGTGCACGACTGCGTGTGCAGCGCTTCTAGTGCTTCGCCGTCGAGGTAGGTGAAGACCGAGCGGGTCTTGAACGATTTGTCCCCGCACTCGGCGGAGATGAAGCTCCGTTTTTCGCCTTTGTAGGTCCAGCTTTTCTTGATCGTCACCTGGAATTCGGTCAGCGCGCCGGTACCGCCGGCGATCAGCGGGATCGAGATGTCGAGCCGCGGGCCGAAGCCCTGCTTGTTGTAGTTCGACACCGTGCCGAACAGGACCAGCGTGGTCTGGACCGGCAGCGTTCCGTAGCTGTGCAGGAGGACCGTCGGCTTGCCGCCTTTGGGAGTGCCGTTGAAAGCCGTCACCGTCTGTTCGGCCGGGATCACTTTTTCGCCGACTCTCAGCAGGGCGTGGGCGATACCGCCGCCGATCCTGGCGTCACCGCATTCTTCTTCCGCTTTTTCGGTCGAGGTGTTCTGCAGCTGGCCTGGATTGCAGGTCGGCAGGCCCTTGGTGAAGATCGCCGCGCCCTGGTCGAAGTCGATCGTCGCCCGGACCGCGGGGCTCGGGACGCCGTTGGCGGCGGTCGTCGAGGTGGTTTTGGTGACGACTTTGAGCGAAGCGGGGGCGAAGGTCTTCTTCGGCAGCTTCTTCGGGGCGATCACCGTTTCGATCGACTGCGTGTTGCCGTCGGGGCCGGTGACGGTGGGACCCGCGAGGGCGACCGAGGCGGTTAGGGCCGCGGTTGCTGCGATGGCCGTTGCGACGACCGGAATAGAGCGTTTGCGCATCGAGTTTTTCCTCCAATAGACGGTTGTTCGGCGCCCCCGTTCCCCCAACCGCTCCCGGGGCGCAGAGTAGCGCCTGAAAAGCGCGTTGACTTGGAGTTAAGTCCCTGCTGCAGCCGGTCTTGGCCGGGGGGCCAGCGGATACGATTTCGCCCGTTCCGCCGGGTAGGAGGGAGCGGCGGAGGGACGAGCGACGGATACGTGGCTGCCAAAGCACTAGGCGAGGAGGGAGGGCCGGCCGCTGGCCGAAGGACCTCTCCCGCGCGAATCGCGGCAATCGTCGCCCTGGCGGTGGCGGTAATCGTGCTGGCGATCGTCCTCTTCACCGGCAACGGCGGCCACAAGTACACGCTGATCTTCCAGAACGCCGGCCAGCTGGTCAACGACAACCAGGTGCTGATCGGCGGCTCGCCGGTCGGCACGGTCGAAAGCATCGGCCTCACCGACGACAACCTCGCCGAAGTCCACGTCGAAGTCGAACAAGAGCTGCACGAAGGGACGACGGCGACGATCCGCGCCACCTCGCTCTCCGGCGTCGCCAACCACTACGTCTCGATCAGCCCCGGGCCGAACAGCAACCCGGCGCTCGGCGAAGGTGCCGAGCTCGGGCTCGCCTCGACCACCACCCCGGTCGACATCGACCAGCTCTTCAACACCTTCCCGCCGCCGGTCCGCAAGGGGCTGCGGCAGTTCATCGAAGGCAACGCCGAAATCTACGCCGGCCAGGGCAAGGCGGCCAACGACGCCTACAAATACTTCGGCACCGCGCTAAACCGAGTTGGCGCCTTCACCGGCGAACTGAACCGCGACGAAGAGCTGCTGGCCCGCTTCATCGCCAGCTCGGCCAAGCTGACGACGGCGGTCGCCGGCCGCGGCGATCAGCTCTCGAGCGCGATCGGCAACGCCAGCAAGGCGTTCGAATCGATCGCCAGCCAGAACGCTGCCTTCGACCAGTCGCTGCAGCGGCTGCCGCCGGTCTTCCGCCAGAGCAACACCACCTTCGTCAACCTCCGCGCCGCGATCGGCGACCTCGAACCGCTGGTCGACACGGCCAAGCCGGCGACCAAGGAACTCGCCCCGTTCCTCGCCGAACTGCGACCGATCTTCCAGAAACTGGTGCCGTTCACGCATTATCTGCGCGAGGCGTCGAGCAAGCCGGGGCCGGCCAACGACACCGTCGACCTGCTGCGGTTGCTGCCGCCGGTCGAGCGCCAGGCCGCGCGCGCCTTCCCGCACGCCGAAGCGGGGGTCGAAGCCTTCCAGCCTGACTTGAATGCTTTCCGCGCCTATGTGCCGGACTTCTTCAACGGCCTCGGCAAGGCGGGGCAGATCGCCGGCTACTACGACGGCAACGGTCACTACGTGCGCTCCGCGTTCGCGGCCCAGAACCTGTTCAAGTACAACGGCGGCAACCTCGAACCGATCAGCAAAGCGCAGCAGAACGAATTCTTCGGCTCCTCGCCGCCCGTCCCCCGCCGCTGCCCGGGCGGCGCCACCCAATCGGCGCCCGACGGCTCGAATCCGTTCGTCGGCGACGGCGGCGTCGATCCCTCGACCTGCAACCCGAACGACGCACCCCCCGGCCCATGATCCGCCGCCTGATACCCGTGGTGATCCTGGCGGCGATCGTCGTCGCGATCGTCCTGCTGGTCTCCGGCGGCAGCTCGAGCTCGGGCTACCAGGTGCGGGCGATCTTCGACAACGGTGCCTTCATGGTCTCCGGCGAGCAGGTGCGGGTGGCGGGCGCCAACGTCGGCACGATCGAATCGGTCAGCGTCTCGCGCCCGGGCGAAGTCGTCGCCTACAAGGACGACAAGCCGGTCTCGGTCCCCGGCAAGGCGATCATCGTCCTCGACATCGAAAATCCCGGCTTCCAGGACTTCCGCGAAGACGCCACCTGCCAGATCCGGCCGCAGTCGCTGATCGGCGAGAAGTACGTCGACTGCCGGCCGACCCTGCCGCGGGCGCCGGGCTCACCAGCGCCGCCGCCGCTGAAGGAGATCGAATCCGGACCCGGCAAGGGCCAGCACCTGCTGCCGCTCGGCAGCAACGGCACCAGCGTCGACCCCGACCTGATCAACGACATCCAGACGCTGCCCTACGCGCAGCGCTTCCGCCTGATCTTCAACGAACTCGGCGCCGGGCTGGCCGGCCGCGGCAAGGACCTCGAGGTGCTGGTCAAGCGGGCCAACCCGGTGCTGCGCGACATCGACACGCTGTTCGGCGTTCTCTCCGCGCAGCGCAGGCAGCTCGCCCAGCTGACCGCCGACTCGGACGAAATCCTCGGGCCGCTGGCGCGTGAGCGCCAGCACGTCGCCGGCTTCCTCGCCAACAGCGGCACCGCCGCCAAGGCGAGCTCCGAACACGGCGCCGAACTCGAAGAGTCGTTGCAGAAATTCCCCCAGTTCCTGACCGAGTTCGAACAGACGATGGTGCGGCTGAAGGGCTTCTCCGACGCGGCGCGGCCGGTGTTCGAAGAACTCGGTAAGGCGGCTCCCTCGCTGACCGACGCGACGAAGACCCTGACCCCGTTCTCCGAAGCGACCACGGTCTCGCTCAAGAGCCTCGCCAAGGCGGGCGAAGAATCGGGGCCGCTATTCGCTGCCGCCGACCCGGTGGTGAAGAAGGCGGCGACCCTGGCCAAGTCCGGCGTCCAGCCGACGAGCGAACTGGCGAAGCTGCTGACCAACCTGCAGGCGACCGGCGGCTGGGGCGACCTCGTCGAACTGATCTACAACACGACCGCGGTCACCAATGGATTCGACAACTACGGACACTTCGCCAGAACGCGGTTGAAGCTGACGCAGTGCGTGGAATACATCGCTGGCGCCGGTGGCTATTCCGGCGGCGGGTGCACCGCCCGCTTCAACGGTCCGAACGCGCCTTTTTCTGAAGAAGAAGAAGCGAGCACCAGCGCGACGGACCTGATCAAGCTGCTGCTCGACCGGATCGAAGGCGAAAAAGCCGAACTGACCGGCGGCACCGCCGCCGAAGAAGGGCCGGCGATCGGCATCGGCCAAGCCGGCTCGACCGAAGGCGCCCGCGAAGCCGCGGAAGGTCGGGCCGAACTCGGCGAAGCATCGGCGACCACCAGGGGCACCGCACCGCTCCTCGACTACCTCCTGGGACCATGAGCAGGAACCGCAGCGGCATCGGAGGATTCGCCAGCAGCCCGATCCTGGTCGGGGCGGTGACCGTGCTGGTGATCATCGTCGCCGTCTTCCTCGCCTACAACGCCAACAACGGGCTGCCGTTCGTCTCGACCTACGACCTCGAGGTGAAGCTGCCCAACGCCGACGCGCTGGTCAAAGGCAACGAGGTGCGGATCGGCGGCCGCCGCGTCGGCGTCGTCAAGTCGGTCGAGCCCGAGCACGGCGCCGACGGCCAGGTCTTCGCCCTCGTCAAGATCGCGCTCGACAAGACCGCCGAACCGCTGCCCGACGACTCGACGATCATGGTTCGGCCGAAATCGCCGCTGGGGCTGAAGTACCTGCAGATCACGCCCGGCGACTCCTCCGCGAGCTTCGAAGCCGGGGAAGCGATCCCGCTCGCCCAGGCGACGCCGGAACCGGTCGACATCGACCAGTTCTTCGACATGTTCGACAAACCGACCCGGATCGCGATCCGCCAGGGCCTGGCCGGGTTCGGCAACGCGCTGGCGGGGCGCGGCCCGCAGCTGAACGAAGCGATCGGCGCGCTGCGGCGCCTGGTGGTCGTCGGCCAGCCAGTGTTGCGGACGATCGTCGCCCCGAGCAACGACTTCGGCGGCTTCTGGGAAGCGCTCGAGGACCTCTCGGCGACGGTGGCGCCGGTCGCGGCGACGCAGGCGAACATGTTCGTCGTCCTCGACCAGACCTTCGCCGCCTTCGCCCACGTCTCGCGGCCCTACATCACCGAAACGATCGAAAAGAGCCCGCCGACGCTCGACGAGGCGAACGCCGACCTGCCGGTCATCCGACCCTTCCTGCGGGACTCGGAACGCTTCTTCACCGCGCTGCAGCCGGGGGCCCGGGCACTGGGCGAAACCTCACCGGTGATCGCCGAAGCCCTCCATGCCGGCATCCCGGCGCTCAACGGCTCGCCCGCCACCTACGCCCAGCTGACCCCGACCGCGCAGGCGCTGGTCGATTTCCAGGAAGCGCCGGGGACGATGACTGGCCTCGACCTGCTGACCGACTTGAACCACGTGATCGGCCCGCCGGTTCGCTACATCGCCCCCTCGCAAACCGTCTGCAACTACTGGACGCTGGCCTTCGAAGAGATCGCGAGTGCCACTGGGATCGGCAATGACAACGGCCACTGGCTGAACGTGGTCTCGTTCGCGCCGCCGGAAGGCCCGAACAGCGAGAGCACCTTCGCCAGCGAACCGGCCAACGGCGGCGGTCCGTTCTCGAGGGAAAACCACCTCCACTTCAATCCCTACCCGCAGACGGCGGCCCCGGGGCAGAACGGGATCTGCGAAGCGGGCAACGAGAAATACGTCCCCGGCAAGACCGTCATCGGTAACGCGCCGGAAGTGTGGGGGACGACCACCCGCGGCCAGGTCGAAACCAAGTCGGAGAAACGGGCGAAGGCGAAGGAAGAAGCAGAAAAGGAACGCGAAGAAGAAGCCGAATCGGGCGGTGAAAGCGAATGACCCGCCTGCCGGAGCGTGATCGTCGAGCCCAGGAAGCCCGCGGCGGCGGGATCTTCCGCTGGCGGCCGAGCAACGTCACCGTCGCAATCATCTTCATCCTGATCCTCACGGTCGGCCCGTACCTGGCGTTCACCAAACACATCCCGTTCACCAGCTACGGCTACGAAGTCAAGGCGACCTTCGCCAACTCGGCCAACATCGCGACCAACTCGCCGGTGCGGATCGCCGGCGTCGACGTCGGCAAAGTGGTGGCGACCGAACGCGACGGCAGCGCGACCACCGTCACCTTCACCGTCGACGGCGCCGGCCAGCCGGTCCACGACGACGCCTTCGCGACGATCAAACCGCGGATCTTCCTCGAGGGGAACTTCTTCATCGAACTCAGCCCCGGCAGCCCGAGCGCACCGGAGCTGTCCAGCGGCGACACGATCCCGGTCAGCCAGACGGCGACTGCGGTGCAGATCGACGAAGTCCTCAGCGCTCTGCAGTCTCCGGTCCGCGCCGACCTCAGCCGGGTGCTCGAGAGCTACGGCAACGCGCTGACCCATCAGCCGACGGCGGAGGAAAACGCGAACCAGCTGCCCGAGGTGCGGGGGGTGACCGGCGCCGGGGCGCTGAACGGCGCCTTCAAATACGGCGGCGAAGCCGGCCGCTACAGCTCGCAGGTGACGAACGCGCTGCTCGGCACCCAGCAGCGCGACCTCTCCAAGCTCGTCGCCAGCGCCGGCCGCACCTTCAGCGCCTTCGCCGCGAACACCGAAGACCTGCAGGGCCTGATCACCAACTTCAACACGTTCACCGGCGCCCTCGCCAACCAGTCGACGAACCTGGCGACCACGATCCACGTCCTGGCCCCGACCCTGCAGGTGTGGCGCACCTCGCTGATCAACCTCAACAAGGCGCTGCCGCCGCTCCGTACCTACGCGATCGAGCTGCGGCCGGCGGTGGCCGAGCTGCCGAATCTGATCAGCGCTTCGAAACCGTGGCTCGCCCAGATGCGACCGCTGCTCAGCGGCAAGGAGGGCCTTGGCCTGGCGAAGCTGCTGGCGAAGTCGACGCCGGGGCTGGCCGGGGCGGCGCGCGAAGGCAAGCGCAACACGATCCCGCAGATCAACCGCCTCAGCCTCTGCACCGCAAACGTCTTCGTCCCTGCCGGCAACCAGGTGATCAACGACCGCTTCAGCACCGGCCAGCCGAGCTACCGCGAGTTCTTCTACCTGCTCGCCAACTTCGCCGGCTCGAGCCAGAACTTCGACGGCAACGGCCCCTACGCTCGCGCCCAGCTCGGTAACGGTCCGCTACTCGTCGGCGAACCCAACCCGTTCGGCAACCCGGCCACGCTGAGCGAAGGCATCAATTACGCCCACGTGCTCGAACAGCCGCTCGGCCCCCAGCCGCGGCTCGGCACGAAGCCGCCGCTGCGGCCGAACGTCCGCTGTGACAGCCAGCCGGTGCCGGACGTCAACGGCCCGCTGGGCCAGGTCGGCCCGGCCTCGCCCTCGGTTGCGGGAGTGCTGCCATGACCAACGGCCGCCCTGAAAACGTCAGTCGCTTCAAACATTTCCGCGCCTGGCTCGGCCGGCAGGCCCGCGGTCGCCGCAAAGACACGCTGGCGATCCTGGCGCTGGCCTTCGCCGGGATCGTGATGATGCTGGCGATCTTCATCCAGCAGAACGCGACGCTGCCCTCCTGGATCCCGTTCGTCGGCGAAGAATACGAACAGATCAGCGCCGAATTCTCGAGCGCCCAGGCGGTCACGCCGGGCCAGGGGCAGGCGGTCGACGTCGCCGGGGTGCAGATCGGGAAAGTCACCTCGGTCGAACTCGAAGACGGCCACGCCGTGGTCGGGATGGACATCGAACCGAAGTACATGGAACTGATTCATCCCAACGCGAGCTTCCTGCTGCGGCCGAAAACCGGCCTCAACGACATGATCGTCGAGATCGAACCGGGAAGCGGCAAGGAGTCGATCGAAGACGGTCACCGCTTCACGCAGGCCCAGACCGAACCGAACGTCAACCTCGACGCTTTCCTCGCCAGCCTCGACGCCGACACCCGCCAGTACATCCAGCTGCTGGTCGCGGGCGGGGCGCAGGGGATCGGCGGTGAAGGCCAGAGCCTGCGGGTATCGAACGCGCTGCGCCGCTTCCAGCCCTTCGTCCACTACGTCGCCAAGCTGAACAGAGCAGTCGCGGCGCGTCATGTGGAGCTGGCGAGGGTGATCCACAACTTCGGCGAGCTGACCGGCGAGCTCTCCCAGCACGACGCACAGATCCGCCAGTTCGTCACCTCCTCGGACGCGGCGCTCGGCAACTTCGCCAACCAGCAGGCGTCGATCCAGGACGCACTCGAACGCTTCCCCTCGGCGCTGCGGGCGGCGAACGAAGGCTTTGCCAGCTCCGATCGCTTCTCCAAAGTCGCCTACCCGTCGCTGACCAAGCTGCTGCCGCAGACGGCGGCACTGACGCCGGCGTTCAAGTCGACCACCCAGCTGTTCAAGCAGACGACGGCGCCGATCCGCGACGGGATCCGACCCTTCACCCGCGAAATCCGGCCGCTCTTGACCCACAGTGCCGAAGCCGCCGGGCCGTTCGAAAAGTCGGTGCGGAACTTCGGCCACAGTCTCGGCGGCCTCAACTCGTTCATGAACCAGCTCGCCTACAAGCCGAAAGGCGGCGAGAGCGGCCTCTTCTACCTCGCCTGGCTGAACCACAACTTCAACGCCGCGTTCAACCTGCAGGACGGCAGCGGCCCGATCCTGCGGGCGATGCTGCTGGTCAGTTGCACGGGTTCGCAGCTCGGCTACGGCTTTGCCGCCAACCAGACCCTGCTCAACAAAAAGCCTTATCTCCAGACGCTGCTGGAAATGATCGGCTTCCCGCGACAGGGCGAAATCCCCGTCAACTTCGCGGCAGACCCAGAACAGCAGGAAGCCCCCGGCACCTGCGCCTTTACGGAAAAGAAATGAGCAAGCGCGCCCCCAGCACCACGCAACTGGTGATCATCACGGCCTTCGCGCTGTCGTGCTTCGGGATCCTGCTCTTCCTCTGGGTCACCTTCGGCGGCCCGACCCCGTTCCGCGCCAAGCCCTACCAGCTGAAGATCCCCTTCAACGAGGCGACCCAGTTGGCCCAGCAGTCGGACGTCCGCATCTCCGGCGTCAACATCGGCAAAGTCCAGTCGATCGAGCTGGCGCCGAACCGCAAGCAGGCGCTGGCCACCGTCGACATCGAAAACCAGTACGCGCCGCTGCCCGAGGACACGCGGGCGATGCTGCGGACCAAGACGCTGCTCGGCGAGACCTACATCGAACTGACGCCGGGCTCGAACCAGGCCAAGGCCATGCCCGACGGCGCGATGCTTCCCTCGGCCAACGTCACCAAGTCGGTCCAGCTCGACGAGATCTTCCGCACCTTCGATGCCAAGACCCGTGCCGCCTTCCAGGCCTGGCAGCAGGAAGCGGCGGTGGCGATCGAGGGCCAGGGGCAGAACCTCTCCTACGCGATCGGCGAATTCGAACCGGCCTTCACCCAGTTCGAACGGCTCTTCCGCACCCTCGACAGCCAACGGCTCGCCGTCGGGCAGCTGTTCCGCAACGGCGCCACCACCTTCCGCGCCCTGCGCGGCCAGAACGGTGAGGTGGCCAACCTGATCCGCAACTCGAACGCGGTCTTCACCACCGCCGCGCGGCGTAACCGCGACATCGAAGCGCTGTTCCGCGCCTTCCCGACCTTCCTCGACGAGTCGCGGCTGACCCTCGCCGACCTCCGCACCTTCTCCGAAAACGCCGACCCGCTGATGCGCCAGCTGGTGCCGGCGGCCGAACAGCTCTCTCCGACGCTGATCGCGTTCGCCAAGCTGGCGCCGGAAGCGCGCGACTTCTTCAACGCGCTGAGCGAAGTCAACTCCCTGGCGCCGACCGGGCTCGAGGCCTTCCGCAAGCTGTTCCGCGACGAGTTCCCGCCGCTGTTGCGGGCGCTCGATCCGTTCCTCCGCAACCTCAACCCGCTGTTCGTCGGCTTCGACCTCTACAAGAGCGAGATCACCTCGTTCTTCGCCAACTTCGCGGCGACGTTCAACGGCACCGCGCTGAAAGAAAGCGCTACGGAAAAAGTGAACCCGCACGTCCTCCGTGCGATCGGCCCGATGAACCCGGAATCGCTTGCCTCCTATCCGCAGCGCCTGGCGATCAATCGCAACAGCGCCTACAGCCCGCCGCGCTGGGCGGAACTGCTGAAGTCGGGGTCGTTGCCCAGCTTCGACACCCGTCAGTGCAGCGCCGGGATCACCGCGACGCTGCCGTCCGAACCGTGGAAGTCGAAAGCGCTCCAGGAACGGACCAAAAAAGGCAGCGAAGACGAAGCGAAGAAACTCTTCGAAAACCTGAAGAAATACGCCTTCGCCGAACAGAACAGCACGGCTTCGATCGCCGCTCCTGCCTGCAACCAGCAGGCCCCCTTCAAGCCGATCTACGGCAGCGGCCCGGCGACCACCTACCAGCGGACGTTCGAACAGCCGCAGCCGTAGATCGGTTCCCTTCAGGCGCGCTCATAGGTGAGGATCTGGACGCCGGCGCCGACGGTCTTGGCGTCGGTCAGCGTCAGCGGCTTCTTGCCGGAGGCCGCGAACAGGCGCTTGCCGCTGCCGAGGACGACCGGGAAGACCATCAGCCGCAGCTCGTCGAGCAGGTCGTTGTCGAGCAGCGCCTGGGCGAGGGTGGCCGAGCCGGCGACGAGGATCACGCCGTCGACCTCGTCCTTGACCCGCTGGATGTCCGTGGCGAAGTCGCCGGAGAGGACGGTGGTGTTCTGCCAGCTCGGGTCTTGCAGCGTCCGCGAATAGACGTACTTCGGCATCGTGTTGATCTGCTTGGCGAATTCACCCATCACCGGGTCGCCTTCGCGCTCGGGCCAGGCGGCGGCGAACCCCTCGTAGGTGGTGCGGCCGAACAGCTGCGCCTCGGCCTCGAACACCTCGTCGAGCTTGAATTTGTCGCCCTCGGTGCCGCGGTCGATCTCGAAGGTCCAGCCGCCGTGCTCGAAGTCCTCCGAGCCGCCCGGATCCTCGATCACTCCGTCGAGCGAGATGAACTCGGTTACGACGATCTTTCCCATGACTTCCTCCTTGCGCTGAATTGCGGTTTTGCCATGGCGACGAACGAGCTCGCCCGAAATCGACAGGGAAGCGGAATTTCTTTCAGACGGCCGATCCGGTTGGTAGGAACCGCGCCGTGGAATCGATCATCTGATGGAGGCCCACCGCGCATACGAGCGCTACGAGCGCAGCAACGAGGTCGCCGAGGGCCACTTCCCGCCGCACGCTACCTCGGCCGCCTTCGCGGTCGCCCTGATGGCCGCCTTCCTCGCCGTCTCGGCCTTCCTCGCCAACAAGGCGGTGAAGGAGGTGATCACCGGCGAGACCCACCGCGCCGACGCCACCTCGCGGCTCGAGAGCAACCTGCTGAAGACCGACGTGATCCAGGGCAACGCCGACATCTTTCGCGTCCTCGGCGCCGGCGGCGGCGAGGAGGCCGAGGCCGCCGCCGCGGCGCGCCGCCACGAGGCGCGGGTGCAAAAGGAACTCGCCCCCGCCGACGCCCGCCTCCGCGAGGAGATCCACGGCGACGAACACCACGTCGACGAATACGAGGACAAACACCTCTCCTTCGAGCTCGCCGAGGTCGGCCTCGAGGTCGGCATCGTCCTCGCCTCGGTCTCGATCATCGTCCGCCGCCGCTGGCTGCTCGGCATCGGCAGCGCGGTCGGCGCCGCCGGCGTGGTCGCGCTGGCGGTCGGGCTGCTGGTCTAGCTGACACTGGTCCGGCGCGATCGCGCTCCCGGCGCTACCGTGTCGGCATGGAACGGGACGCCGCCCTGGAGGCTGTGTTCATGCCGGTGCGGCCGCCGAGCACCTTCGAGGAGACGGTCGAGCGGCTGGGGACGGCGATCCGCCTCGGCCTGCTGGCGCCCGGGAGCCAGCTGCCGCCGGAGCGCGAGCTGGCCCGCCAGCTGCGAATCTCGCGCTCGACGCTGCGGCAGGCGCTGACGACGCTGGTGCAGAGCGGGCATCTGGTCTCGCTGCGGGGGCGGAAGGGTGGGACGTTCGTCGCCGAGCAGCCACCGCTTGCCGAGCATGGGGGAGAGGCGCTCGACCAGCGCGCCTGGGCGGTGCTCGACTACCGGGTGGCGATCGAGTGCGGGGCGGCGATGCTGGCCGCCGAGCGGGGCGAGGACTTCGACCGGCTCGAGGCGCTGGCCGAGAAGATGGGCGCCGAGCTCGAGGACTTCGAGGAGTACCGGCGCACCGACGTGCGTTTCCACATCGGCCTCGCCGAGGCGGCCGGGTCGCCGCGGCTGATCGGGGCGATGACCGACGTGCAGGGGCAGATGACCGACCTGATCGCGCGGATCGCCCATCCCGCCGAGGTGCTGGAGCAGTCGAACGAGCAGCACAAGCGGCTGGTCAAGGCGCTGCGCAAGGGCGACGCGGAACGGGCGGTGAAGATCGCCCGCGAACACCTCGAGGGGACCGAGCACATCATCGCCGGGCTTCTGCCAGCGCCGAGCCGGGTCGCGATTCCGGCTTGACACACTTGCCACTTGCAGCTTAAGGTCGTCGCGTCAGACCATTAAGGCGCAGGTCCGCGAAGGAGGATTCGATTGTGGCGGAGTCCCGCAAAGTAGGCGCAATCACCTACCGCGAAGCTGACGAGGAGTACTTCGGCAAACGAATTCTCCGACGCCACGCGGGAGTCTGGTCTCTCTGGGCGCTCGGCGTCGCCGCGGTCATCTCCGGTGACTTCTTCGGCTGGCAGTTCGGGCTCGCCTACGGGTTCGGCGGTCTTCTGGTCGCAATGGTCGTGATCACGATCATGTACTTCGGTCTCTGCTACTCGATCGCCGAGATGTCGCCGGCGCTTCCCCACACCGGCGGCGCCTACTCGTTTGCCCGCTCGGCGATGGGGCCGTGGGGAGGGTTTGCCACCGGAGTCGCCGAGACGATCGAGTACGTCGTTACTCCAGCAGTGATCGTGGTCGGGATCAGCAACTACATGAACTCGATCACTGACGATCTCTTTTCGTTCACCCTGACCCTTCCCTGGTGGTGGCTGATCTTCTACATCGTCTTCGTCGGCCTCAACTACATCGGGGTCGAGGCGAGCTTCCGCTTCACCGTGATCATCTGCATCGCCTCGCTCGCGATCCTCCTCGTCTTCTTCATCGGCGCGATCCCCAACCTCGACTTCCAGAAATGGGCGATCGACACCAACGGCGGCTGGTTCCTCGACGGCGTTCCTGGCGTGTTCTACGCGCTGCCTTTCGCAATTTGGTTCTACCTTGCGATCGAGGAGCTGCCATTAGCCGCGGAGGAGTCTGCCGACCCGACCAGGGACATTCCGAAGGGAACGATCTGGGGCCTGCGGACGCTCGTCGTTACGGGCTTTCTCGTTGTCT
>Ga0081455_10002271_pt1 | contig 22921 bp, 19 predicted proteins | sample TabmetS3T2R1_FD_70207 | JGI IMG/M metagenome (GOLD analysis project Ga0081455, IMG submission 70207) | Tabebuia heterophylla rhizosphere microbial communities from the University of Puerto Rico - S3T2R1 | ecosystem: Host-associated > Plants > Roots > Rhizosphere ...
CGTCGCCCGGCTTCTCCGGGGCCGGCGGGTCGGGGGCGCCGGGCAGCGCCCAGGCGATCCCGGGGGGGAACACCAGCGCGGCCAGGATGCCGACCACGATGCCGAGCGCCCGTACCCGCAGCGACCGCGAGGCACGCGGTGCGCTGCTGGCGGCGGGAGCGGCAGGCTCGGCGACCGGGGCGGGGTCGGGTTCGTCCACAGCCGGGGGTACGGCTTGCCGCGCGCGGCGGCGCAAGGCCAGTTTCACGCCAGCACCTCGATCTCGTCCACGTCCGCCGCGTCCTCGTCGGACAGCCTGGGCTGGGCCATCCGGCGCGCCTTCGTCGGGTCCGCCGTGGTGTCCAGGGCGGCCTTGAGCTGCGGGTGCGCCTCGATGTCGATGCGGATCTTCTCGACCCCGCCGTCGCCGTCGGCGAACACGAACTCGCGGAACCCGCTGCGCCCCTCGGCCCGCCGCGCCTGCGGCGACAGCCTGGCCAGCGTCTCCTCGTACCCGACCCCGGTCTCGATCTTGGCCATCCGCAGCGCGTCGGCCTGCGCCTCGGCGTCGGTGGTACGCCCGATGAAGGACGCGCCGACCAGGTTGCCGATGCCGGCGGCCAGGTGGTCGCCGCCGTTCTGGGAGGCCCACAGCGCGCGGGTGTTGAACTTGCGGGTGTCGCGCGCGGTGCGGTTGCCGAGCGCGCGGCCGCTGGAGAGCCGGGTCAGCACCCAGGTCTCGTCGAAGGCGACGCCCTTGCGCTCGTGCCGGTCCCGGTCGTAGATCGAGCGCTGGGTGAGCCAGGAGGCCAGGTGCAGCAGCGGGAAGCTGAAGCGCTCCTCGTCGGTCCAGTCGCGCCGCTCGGACCCGTCCAGCGGGAGGGTCAGGCCGGGCATGGTGAGCACGGTCAGGTAGTAGTCGCTGTCGGCCCGCGCCACCTCCTCGGCCGCGCCGAGCTCGCGGACCTCGGGCAGCACCAGCTGGGCCTGCGGCATGTCGCGGGCGGCGTCCAGGAACTCCGCGGCCGCGTGCGCCGCCTCCGACAGCCCGTCGCCGATGTGCCGCAGCGCCTCGATGACCATGCCGGGGTGGTTCTCCGGCTCGCCGCCGACCGCGCGTACGGCCTTCAGCAGCGCGACGCGGGTGGCCCGGTCGTCGGAGATCTCCGGCGGCATCCACTGGCGCAGGATGTCGGTGGTGAGCGAGCGCCGGGTCGCGGCGGCCAGCACCCGCGCCTTGTGCCAGGCCTTCTCCGGGTCCCGCTCGTCCAGGAAGTGCTCGAACCGCGGCTCGGCCACCACCCGGTACGGGTTCAGCGAGCCGGGCGCGGCGTTCAGCAGGTTGATCGCCCGGGAGTAGTTGGCGATCTCCGGCAGCTGGCACAGCCGCGCGAGCGGGCCGGACGGGTCGAGCACCACCCACGACACGCGCTGCCGCACGGTCTTGTAGACGATCTGGCCGACCAGCGTCGACTTGCCGGAGCCCAGGTCGCCGACGATCGGGGTCAGGCCGGACTTCTCCCGTACCTCCATCGCGTACCAGGGGTCCCACATGACCGGCCGGCGGGAGGCCGTGCAGGTCTCCCCGATGTGTACGCCGCGCCGGTCGCCGACCGCCGCGGTGGCCGCCGGTACGCCCGCGGCCGCGGTGACCACCGACATGCGCCGCTTGTGCGCGCCGTTGGCCAGCGGCTCACCGGGGATGAACTCGCGGGCCATCTTGTACTGGTCGTAGGGGTGCACGACGGTGATGGCCGGGGCGTACAGGTCGGTGAGCTGCCGGGCCCGCTCCAGCGCCTCCTGCTTGGTACGCCCGGAGACCGCCGCGCGCCACCAGCCGTGCACGCGGGTGGCCAGCCCGTCGAACCCGGACTGCATCTCGTCCTCGATCTCCAGCGCCCGCACGGCCTGGCGGTCCAGCGACAGCGGCGCCTTGATGCCGTGCTCGTTCTCGTAGTGCCGCTTCTGGCTGGAGATGCGGGCCATCTGCCGCTGCATCTCGCCGGTGATGAGGCGGCCGTCGAGCACGTCGAAGGTGGCCGACCACTCCACCGGGAAGGGCAGCCGGTCGGCCTTCTGCAGGTACGGCTCGGTGCCGCCGGGGATGTCCAGCTCGCCCATCCGCCCGAACGACAGCACCGCGACGTACCGGTTGAGCTGCCGGCCCTCGTGCTCGCCGACGACGGTCAGCGTCTGGTCGTACGGCTCGGTGTACCAGTGCACGCGGTCGGTGAACTCGGCCAGGTCCTCCGAATACCAGCGGGCGGCGCCGACGACCGGGCGGGTCAGCGGGGCGGGCATGCCGAGGGAGCAGGAGCGGTGCAGGAGCCACTCCATCTGCTCGGGCGTACAGGGCACCGCCTCCAGGCCGGGGCCGGCCATGGTGGAGTCCAGCTCGGCCAGCTCGCGGTCCAGCGCGGCCAGCTCGGAGTCGGCGGCATCGCCGAGCATCCGGCCCAGCACCTTGGTGCCTGCGGCGCGGCTCAGCAGCCGGTTCATCGACGAGCGGCGGGACAGCGCGACACCCAGGTAGGTCTCCGGGTCGGCCAGCGAGCGGCCCTGCAGGTGGAGCTGCTCGGCGACCACGAAGTCGGACCACTGGTTGCCGGGCACGCCGGGCATCGGGTAGGGGGTGTTGCGGTCCAGCGCCTCGGCCCAGGCGCGTACCGGGTACGGCCGGGTGGTGCGGCGCAGGTACAGCCGGCGACCGGACAGCCGGGCCAGCCGCATCGCGCCGTCGAGGATGACGCCCTCGCGCTGGCGGTCGGAGCGGAAACTCCACGGCTGCGGGGCAAGCAGGTACCAGGCGATGATGCGGTCGCGGGTGATCGTGAGGTTGTCGACGATCTCCCGCAGGGCGATATCGGGGCTGTAGCGCTCGTTCGGCGCACTGGACTTGGACGGCTTCTCGCCGCGGGGGGCGCTACTGGAGGTAGCTGGGCGCTCCCCGCGCTTCTCGGCGCGCCCGGATCGCGTCCTGGCGGACATCGGCAAGCAGCTCCATTCCGGGGTTTCGCCGACGCACCCGCACCTTGTGCGGCTGGAGGACGGCGTGGTGGGACTCGGTCTGGCGGCGGGGGGCCACAATCTCGTGCGCGAAGACCACACCCAGCGTGCGGACGGGCCGCTCGTGGTTGACCAGGCTCATCAGAGCCCGCGTGATCACAACGGTGATCAGCAGTGCGTAGGTGAAGGACCAGAAGCCCAGCCCGATAGCGGCGCGCCGCTCGATGGCGAGCACGAGCAGCATGACGACACCGAACACGCCGTACGCGCTGTACCGGGCCCGCCAGGCGAAGGTGCGCCCGGGTGGACCGAGCCAGTGGTTGTCGACGGCGTACACATCGTCGTCGGTCTGCACCCGCATCTGCGTGACCACTCAGCCCGCGTCAGCCGGTTACGAGGTTGACCGCCCAGCTGGCCAGATCAGTGGCTTTGCCGCTGATGGCCAAACCAAGGACGAACATGGCCGCCACCACAATGCCGACACGTGTCATCGCCTGCCGGTACTCCCCCTTATTGGCCAAAAGCAGCATCCCGGCGGCCACCACCAGGATGAGGAGGTTTACGACGTTGTTGCGTAGGAAATTCTCAAGGCCAGTAGTGTTCAGGCCTTCAGCGAGGTATGCCTGCATGGTTCCTCCCTGCGCGACTAAACCGGGGCGTGTCGCGTCCATGCGAGTAGACCAGGATGCTCCCGTTTTGGCGAGACTCCTGATCGGTGGTGACTACTCTTAGTGATCTATGGGGTACGTACGGTGCCGGCCAACGAGTACTGTACGCGGCGCAAGCGCAGCGCGCAGGTTTCGGGGTTCGCCGGCCGACGGACCGGATTCTACGTGCTTACCGGGACAGAACCGAGCCAGGCACTGGACACGCATGTGGACACACATGTGCCATTAATCCACCCGGGTGATGGCAACGCTAAAACGGGGGCCAGGGGACGGGGGGCCAGTCGCCGGAGGGTTCGGGGTGGGTGCGGGTGCGCAGCAGGCGGTCGACGCGGCGGCGGGTCATGGCGACCTCGCGGGTGGTCAGCAGTTCGGACAGGCGCTCGCCCAGGCTGCCTTCGCAGCTGGGGTCGAGGTGGGTGCGCAGGAGGGCCAGGGTTTCCAGCTCCGGGTCGGGGATCGGGTCGCCGGCCCAGCCCCACAGGACCGTACGGAGCTTGGGCTGCTGGTGGAAGCAGATGCCGTGGTCGACGCCGTACACGTGCCCGTTCGGCATCGGGATGAGGTGACCGCCCTTGCGGTCGGCGTTGTTGACGACCACGTCGAAGATCGCCATCCGGCGCAGCGCCGGGTCGTCGGTGCGGATGAGCTGGGTCAGGTCGACGGTCGGGTCGCCGTCGATCCACAGCTGGACCATCCCGGCGCCGAACGGGGCCTCCTCGCGCATGAGCGTGGGCGGCACGACGTTCCAGCCGCTGGCCTCGGAGACCAGGTAGGTGGCGACCTCGCGGCCGGCCAGGGTGCCGTCGGGGAAGTCCCACAGCGGCCGCTCGCCGCGGATCGGCTTGTACACGCAGGACGCCTGGACACCGTTCCACTCGACCTCGCAGTAGAGCGTGGCGTTGCTGGCGTCCACCAGCCGGCCCTGCACCTCCAGGGTGCCGAAGCGCAGCAACTCCAGCGCGGCCACGGTGTCCAGCACCTCTCCCACCGCGTCGTCCGGGGGGCCGGCCTGCTCGGGTTCGCTCACGTATCGATTGTGCTGCGCCGGTAGCCGTTCTGGCGGGGGCAGATGTGCCCGTCCGGGTCGAGTGGCTGGCCGCACAGCGGGCACGGCGGCCGGCCGGCGGCGATCACCCGGCGGGCCCGCTGCACGAACGAGCGCGCCTCCTCGGCGGTGATCCGGACCCGCAGCGCGTCCGGGCCGTCCTCGACGTCGGCCAGGATGGTCTCCTCGTCGGCCGGCTCCTCGCCGGCGGCCTGCGCCTCGATGACCACCAGGTGCTCGTCGCCGTCCCAGGCCAGGCCCATCGCGCCGACCCGGAACTCCTCGTCCACCGGGGACTGCAACGGCTCGGTGTCGGTGGAGTCGGCGGCATCGGGCAGGTCCTCGCCGAGCTGCCGCCGGACCTCGTCCAGCAGCTCCTCCAGCCGGTCGGCCAGCAGCGAGACCTGGACCTTCTCCAGGGCCACGCTGACCACCCGGCCCGAGCCACTGGCCTGGAGGTAGAACGTACGGTCGCCAGGCTGGCCGACGGTGCCGGCGACGAACCGGTCCGGACGGTCGAAGAAGTACATCTGGCGGCTCATGGATAGCACAGTAGTGCTGTCCTGCCGCGCACGCTCGGACTGGGCCCCGCGCTCAACCGGCAGCGGTCGACCGGCCCGGCGGTCAACCCGCGCCGCCGCCCACCACGGCGTCGCCGCTGGCCGGTGCCTTGCTCCGGCGGCCCTTCTTCGGCGGCAGCAGGTCGGCCACCGAGCCGCCCACGTCGTTCACCCTGGCCACGAACGGGCGGGTCGGGGTGTAGTGCACCACCGAGACCGACGCCGGGTTGACCATGATCCGCTGGAAGCCGTCCAGGTGCAGGCCGAGCGCGTCGGCGAGGATGGCCTTGATCACATCGCCGTGGCTGCACACCACGTACGTCGCCTTCTCCCCCAGCTTCTCGTTCCACTCGCGTACGGCCGCGACCGCGCGCGCCTGCGTGCCGGCCAGCGACTCACCGCCCGGGAACTGTGCCGCCGACGGGTGCTGCTGCACCACCTTCCACAGCGGCTCCTTGGCCAGGTCCTTCAGCGGCCGCCCGGTCCACTCCCCGTACCCGACCTCGACGAACCGCTCCTCGGTCTGCAGGGTGAGGTCCCGGCCGGGCAGCAGCGCCGCGGCGGTCTCCTGGCAGCGCTCCAGCGGGCTGCTGACCACCGCGGTCAGCGGCACCCCGGCCAACCGTTCAGCGAGCGCCGTGGCCTGCTGCCGGCCCGCCTCGGACAGGTGCAGTCCGGGCGTACGGCCGGACAGGACGGTGCCGGTGACCTCGGTGAGGCCGTGGCGGACGAGCAACACCGTGGGCATTCGATCACTGTACGGGCCTCAGGTGGCGTTGATGACCCCGCCGGCCAGCAGCCCGATGAGCAGCAGCCCGACCAGCACCCGGTAGCCGACGAACACGCCGGTGCTGTGCCGGGACAGGTACTGCAACAGCCAGTGGATCGAGGCCAGGCCGACCACGAAGGCCAGCACCGTGGCGACCACGATGGCGGCGACGCCCGGCGTGCCGGGCTCGCCGAGCTTGCGCAGCTCGAACAGCCCGGACAGCACCACCGCGGGGATGGACAGCAGGAAGGAGAACCGGGCCGCGGCCTCCCGCTTCAGCCCGACGAACAGCCCGCCGGTGATCGTCGCGCCGGACCGGGACACCCCGGGCACCAGCGCGGCGGCCTGCGCCAGGCCCACCACCAGCCCGTCGCGCAGGGTGATCTGCTCCTCGTCCCGGGCGTGCGCGCCGACCCGCTCGGCCAGCAGCAGCACCAGGCCGAGCACGATCAGGGCGGTCGCGATCACCCACAGGTTCCGCGCGCCGGTCTCGATCTGGTCGGCGAAGACCAGGCCGAGCAGGCCGATCGGGACGGTCGCGAAGATGACGTACCAGCCCATCCGGTACTCCAGCGTCTTGCGCACGCCGGGGTCCCAGATGCCGCGCACCCAGCTCACCGAGATGTGCAGGATCTCCCGCCAGAAGTACAGCAGGATGGCGAGCATGGTGCCCAGTTGCACCACCGCGGTGAACGCGGCGCCCGGGTCGGGCCAGTCGGCCAGCGCCGGCACGATGCGCAGGTGCGCGGTGGAGGAGATCGGCAGGAACTCGGTGAGGCCCTGGACGACGCCGAGGACCCCGGCCTGGAACAGGTTCACCCCCGCACCCCGGCCTGCTCGGCGGCCTCGACAACGGTGCGGAGCGTACGCATGCGCTGCTCCAGATCCCCGCCGTAGCAGGACACCGTCAGCGTGGTCACACCCGACTCCTGGTACGCCGGGAGCCGGTCGGCCAGCTGCTCGCGGGTCCCGATCAGCGCGGTCCGCTCGATGAACTCCCGCGGGATCGCCGCCATCGCCGCGTCGTACTCGCGGGCCAGATATCTGTCCTGTATCTCGGCCGCCTGGTCCGGGTAGCCCATGCGGACCATCTGCGCGTTGTAGAAGTTCTGCGTGCGGCTGCCCATGCCGCCCACGTACAGCGCGGCGTACGGCCGGACCTGGTCGGCGGCCTTCGCGAACGCCGCGTCGCTGGCGTCCTCGGCCAAGACGACCGGCACGGTCGGCACCACGTCGAATCCCTCCATGGTCCTGCCGGCCTTCTCCCGGCCGGCGCGCACCGAGGCCAGGCCGGTCGAGGCGTGCTCGGGCGAGTAGAAGATCGCCAGCCAGCCGTCGGCGATCTCGCCGGCCAGCTCCAGGTTCTTCGGGCCGACCGCGGCCAGGTAGACGGGGATCTCGGCGCGGACCGGGTGCACGGTCAGGGTCAGCGCCTTGCCCGGGCCGTCCGGCAGCGGCAGCGTGTAGTGCTCACCGGCGTACGAGACCCGCTCGCGGCGCAGCGCGGCGCGGACGATGTCGACGTACTCGCGGGTGCGGGCCAGCGGCTTGTCGAACCGCACCCCGTGCCAGCCCTCGGACACCTGCGGCCCGGACACGCCCAGGCCCAGCCGGAACCGGCCGCCGGACAGCGTGTCCAGCGTGGCCGCGGTCATCGCCGCCATGGCCGGGCTGCGGGCCGGGATCTGCAGGATGGCGCTGCCGACGTCGATCCGCTCGGTCTGCGCCGCCACCCACGCCAGCACCGTCGGCGCGTCCGACCCGTACGCCTCGGCCGCCCACACCACCGCGAACCCGAGCCGGTCGGCCTCCCTCGCCAGCGCGAGGTTGTCCGCGTCGTTGCCGGCCCCCCAGTACCCCAGGTTCAGTCCCAACCGCATAACGCGACACCCTAGGGCATGCCGATCGGGACCCTGGCGGCGCGGATCGGCGCCCAGACGACGACCGGCGGCGTTGTCGTCGTCGCCGATACAAACGCGGTATCGGCTCCTCCTCCGCCTTGCCGGATCGCCGCCTGGATCGCCGCCCGCATCCACCGTGTCCCGATCGACACGCCCTAGGGCCATGCCACGGCGCGGCGGCGCTCGGGAGGTAGGTTCTGCGGCCATGGAGCAGCGGGCCCTGGGGCGCAGCGGGCTGGTCGTGTCGCGGTTGGCGCTCGGCACGATGACGTGGGGGCGGGACACCGACGAGGACGACGCCGCCGCGCAACTGCTGGCGTTCCGGGAGGCCGGCGGGACGCTGCTCGACACCGCCGATGTGTACTGCGACGGCGCCACCGAGGAGATCATCGGCCGGCTGCTGCGCGAGGTGGTACCGCGCGAGGAGATCGTGCTTGCCAGCAAGGCGCACGGGCGTACGCACGCCGGGCCGATGGGGCGCGGGTCCTCGCGCGGGCACCTGCTGGGTGCGCTGGACGCCTCGCTGGCCCGGTTGCAGACCGACTACCTGGACCTGTGGCAGCTGCACGCCTGGGACGGGACGGTGCCGCTGGAGGAGACGCTGGCGGCCGTCGACCACGCGGTGTCCTCGGGCCGGGTCCGGTACGCCGGGGTGTCGAACTTCGCCGGCTGGCAGGCGGCCAAGGCGGCGGCGTGGCAGCGGGCCTGGCCAGGCCGGGCGCCGCTGGTGGCCAACCAGGTCGAGTACTCGCTGGTACGCCGGGACATCGAGGCCGAGGTCGTACCGGCCTGCGCCGACGCCGGGATGGGCATCCTGCCGTGGTCGCCGCTGGGCCGCGGGGTGCTGACCGGTAAGTACCGGTACGGCACGCCGTCGGACTCGCGGGCCGCTTCGCCGCGGTTCGCCGACTATGTCGGGGAGCACCTGACCGACACCGCGGCCCGGATCGTGGAGGCGGTGGCCACCGCGGCGGACGGGCTCGGCACCTCACCGCTCGCGGTGGCGCTGGCCTGGGTGCGGGACCGGCCCGGCGTGGTGGCCCCGGTGCTCGGCGCCCGCACCGTCGGTCAGCTGGCCGGCTCGCTCGACACCGAGCGGATCAGCCTGCCGGTGGAGATCACCAAGGCCCTGGAGGACGTCTCGGCGCCGCCGGGGCTGGACTGACCGGCCGGGCGGTTCCGGTCAGATTCGCGGCGCGCCGGCCGATGGTCTGCTCGCTGGTCAGCAACGGCAGGGGAACGACGATGGAGCTCACGACAACCCGCTGGAGCCGTACCGAGCAGTGGTCCGGCGCGCTCCCGCCGTGGGACGGGCCCGGGACGCTGGTGCTCGCCTTCGGCGCGTCCGCGCTGGCTGCCGCGCCGGAGCCGCTGCGCGAGCTGGCCGCGGCGTACCCGACCTCGGTGCTGGTGGGCTGCTCCAGTGCCGGGGAGATCCTCGGGGACACGGTGACCGACGGCGGGGTGGTGGTCGCCGTCGCCCGGTTCGCCAGCACCCGGCTGCACCTGGTGCACGAGAAGGTGCCGCAGCCGGGCGACTCGCGCGATGCCGGGCTGTCGCTGGCCCGCCGCCTCGGCGCGGACGAGCCGGAGCTGAGCGGGCTGTTCGTCCTGTCCGACGGCCTGAGCGTGAACGGCAGCGCGCTCACCGCCGGCCTGATCGAGGGCGCCGAAGGCCGTACCAGCATCAGCGGCGGGCTGGCCGGCGACGGCTCCGACTTCGCCCACACCTGGGTCCTCATCGACGGCGAACCCCGGTCCGACCACGTCAGCGCCGTCGGGCTGGCCGGCCCGGCGCTCCGGCTCGGGCACGGCAGCCGCGGCGGCTGGGACGACTTCGGTCCCGAGCGCCTGGTGACCCGCTCCGAGGGCAACGTGCTGTACGAGCTGGACGGGCAGCCGGCGCTGGAGCTGTACAAGCGCTACCTGGGTGACCGGGCCGCCGGGCTGCCGGCGACCGCGCTGCTGTTCCCGCTGGCCGTGCGGGTACCCGGCGCGTACGACCGGGAGCTGGTGCGGACCGTGCTGGCGGTGGACGAGGCGACCATGAGCATGACCTTCGCCGGCGATGTCCCGGAGGGCTCGACCAGCCGGCTGATGCGCGCCAACTTCGACCGGCTCATCGACGCGGCGCACCTGGCCGCCACCGACACCGTCGCGGTTGCCGACCCGGCGGCCGCCGGTCCCGGCAGCGACGGAGGCGGCGGCGGTGCCGGCGGCCCGACGCTCGCGGTGGCGGTGAGCTGCGTGGGCCGGCGGCTGCTGCTCACCCGGCGTACCGAGGACGAACTGGAGGCGGCGCAGGCCGGGCTGCCGGGCGACAGCCAGATGGTCGGCTTCTACTCCTACGGCGAGATCTCGCCGGTCAGCGCCGGCACCTGCGACCTGCACAACCAGACCATGACCCTGACCACGATCTCCGAGCAGTGACCGGCGGGGCCGACGCGGGCGACTACCACCGCAGCCTGCTGCGGCAGCTGCGCCGGCTGCGGCTGGAGCCGGGGCGGCCGCCGGACCAGCAGCAGTGGCTGGAGCTGCTGCAGCTGGTCAGCACCAGCTACCGGGACGCCGATGAGGACCGCTACCTGCTGGAGCGGTCGGTCGAGGTGTCCTCGCACGAGATGCGCGCGCTGCACGACGCGCTCAGCCAGCGGGTACGCAGGGATGCCCTGACCGGGCTGCCCAACCGCATCGCGCTCACCGAGGCGCTGGACGAGCGGCACGCGGGCCAGCGCCGGGTCGCGATCCTGTTCATCGACCTGGACGGCTTCAAGCTGGTCAACGACAGCCTCGGGCACGCCGCCGGGGACGAGCTGCTGATCCGGGTGGCCGAGCGGATCCTGGCGGCGGTGCGCGGCGCGGACCTGGTGGCCCGGCTGGGCGGCGACGAGTTCGTGGTCACCTGCGCCGGTATCGACAACCTCGGCGAGGCCACGGAGGTGGCCGCCCGCATCTGCGGGGCCATCGAGTCGCCGTTCCGGATCGGCAACCAGGACGTGGTCATCAGCGCCAGCGTCGGCATCGCGTTCGCCGAACCCGGCGCCTGCACGGCCGATGAGATCCTGCGCCGAGCGGACCTGGCGATGTACCGGGCGAAGGTCGCCGGCCGGTCCCGGGTGGTGGTCTTCGACGATGAGATGCAGCTGGAGGTGGAACGCCGGCTGGTCACCGAGAACGCGCTGTGGCGGGCGATCGGCGCGGACGAGCTGCGGGTGTACTACCAGCCCATCGTCACCATGGCCGACGAGCGGATCGCCGGGTACGAGGCGCTGGTGCGCTGGCAGCCGCCCGGCCGCGACCTGGTGCCGCCGGACCAGTTCATCCCGATCGCCGAACAGACCCGGCTGATCTCGGCCGTCGACAGCTGGGTGGTGCGGCGTGCCTGCGCGCAGGCCGCGAGCTGGCCGGACCCGAACCTGGTACTGGCCGTCAACCTGTCCGGCCGCGACCTGGAGGACGCCAACCTGGCCGACGCGGTGGTCGACGCGCTGAGCACCAGCGGGCTGGCGCCGCGCCGGCTGGTCGTGGAGCTGACCGAGACCACGCTGATGTCCCGCAGCCCGGCCGGCGTGGCCACCCTGGACCGGCTGCGGTCGCTGGGCGTCCAGGTCGCCATCGACGACTTCGGCACCGGCTACTCCTCGCTGTCCTCGCTGCGCGAGCTGCCCGCCTCGACCCTCAAGATCGACCGGTCGTTCATCGCCACGGTGGACGGGGACGCGACCGCGGCGGCGATCGTGGGGGCGATCATCACGATGGCCCGCGCGCTGCGGCTGACCGTGGTCGCCGAGGGCGTGGAGCGGCCGGCGCAGGCCGAACTGCTCCGGTCGCTGGGCTGCCACCACGCGCAGGGCTACCTGTTCGGCGCGCCCGCGCCGGCCGGTGCGGCGACCGGGCAGCCGGCCCACGCCGCCGCGCGGACCGGCTCGGGTGCCGGGCGCTAGTCCTTGCGGCGGCGCAGGACCACGAAGACCAGGATCAGCAGCAGGGCGACCGGGACCAGCCGCTTGAGCACCGGGCCGCCGGCCGCCTCGAGCAGGTCGATCGCCTCGTCCTGCTGCGGTACGGCCCGGGGCCGGGTGACGGTCGGGGCGGGGGCCGCCGGTGCCTCCCCCGTGGCAGCGGTCTCCCCCGCCGTGCTCGCCGCGGTGCTCGCGGTGCCCGCCTCCGCCGCGCTTGCCTCCGCCGCGCTTGCCTGCGCTGTGCTTGCCTGCGCTGGGGCCGGCTCCTCGGGTGCCGGCTCCTCCTCCCCGGCCAGCTGGCCGGCCAGGCAGTCGGCGAACCGCGCCAGCAGCTTGCCGCCGACATCGACCATCACGCCGCGGCCGAACTGCGCCGGCCGGCCGGTGATCGCCAGGTCGGTGCGTACGGTGACCCGGGTCGAGTCGCCCTGGTCGTACAGCTGCGCGGTGATCGTGGCGTTGGCCGTACCGCTGCCCCGCGCCTCCTTGCCCTTGGCCGAAATGACCGCCCGGCGCTGCTCGTCGTCGACCTCCACGAAGCTGGCCTGGCCGGCGTAGGTGACCGTGATCGGGCCGACCTTCACCTTCACCCGGCCCTCGAACTCCTTGCCGTCCACCTTGGTGATCGTCGCCCCGGGCATGCAGGGCCCGATCCGCTCGACGTCGAGCAGCACCGGCCAGGCCTGCTCGGCCGGCACCGGCACGGTGAACTCGTGGTCAAGCTGCACGGTGTGCTCCTCTCAGTCGCGGGCCGGGTCGGCGTGGTCGCCCGCGATCCGCGCCAGCGCCTGCGCGAGGTCGTCGGGAGTGTCCACATCGAGCGCGTCCCCTGTGTCGTCGCACGGTACGCCGATCACCTGCTCCGGGTGCGACCGCAGCCACACCCGCGCACCGCGATCCCCCGTGGCCGCGGCCGATACCGCGGCGAAGACCGGCCGGGTCAGCAGCACCGGATTGCGCTGCTGGCAACCGTACGTAGCGGCCACGGCGTGTACGCCCGGGGGCAGGCCGCCCGCGTACACCCCGACCAGCCGGCGTACCGCTTCGGCGCCGACCAGCGGCTCGTCGGCGAGCGCGACCACCGCGGCGTCGATTCCCGCTGGTACGGCGGCGAGTCCGGCGCGTACCGAGGATCCGATGCCGCTGTCCCAGTCCGGGTTCAGCACGGTCAGCGGCGGCAGCACGGCACTCGCGCGTACGTCCTCGGCCTGGGCGCCGAGGACGACCAGCAGCGGGTCGCAGCCACCCTCCGTGAGCAACCGGCAGGCGCGCTCGACCAGCAGCTCGCCGTGGAAGTCGACCAGCGCCTTCGGCCCGCCGAACCGGCTGCCGGAGCCGGCGGCCAGCACGATGCCCGCGACAGCCCTCACCCCACAGCGGCCTTCGCCTGAGAATCGGGCTCGCGGTGGTGGCCGTGGATGGCGCCGGGCAGCTCCGACAGCGGCCGGCCCGAACCGCCCCAGCGGCCGGCGACGATCTCGGCCACGATGGCCACCGCGGTCTCCTCCGGGGTGCGGGCGCCGAGGTCCAGGCCGATCGGCGAGTGCAGCCGGGCCAGCTCCTGCCCGGTCATGCCGACCTCGCGCAGCAGCTTCAGCCGTTCGTCGTGGGTACGCCGGCTGCCCATCGCGCCGATGTAGCCGGCGCTGGTACGCAGCGCCACCTGGAGCAGCGGCACGTCGAACTTCGGGTCGTGGGTGAGCACGCAGATGACCGTGCGCTCGTCGACCGCGGTCTGCGCCAGGAACCGGTGCGGCCACTCCACCACCACCTCGTCGGCGTCCGGGAACCGGCGCCGGGTGGCGAAGACCGCGCGCGCGTCGCACACCGTCACGTGATACCCGAGGAAGGTGCCGGCACGCGCCAGCGCGGCGGCGAAGTCGATGGCGCCGAAGACCAGCATCCGCGGCGGCGGGGCGTAGGACTCGACGAAGATCGTCACCCCGTCCATCCGCCGCTCGCCGCGCGGGCCGTAGTGCCGCTCGCCGGTGGCGCCCTGGCGCAGCATGCCGAGCGCGTCGTCGGTGACCGCGGCGTCCAGGCCCTCGTTGCCGAGCGTGCCCTCGGTCCGCGCCTGCGCCGGGTCGTCGCCGGGCCAGATGGCCAGCCGGGCGCCGAGCTGGCCGGAGCCGTCGACCAGGGTGGCCAGCGCGACCGGCTGCTTGGCCGCCATCGAGGCGAACACACCGCCCAGCTGCGGCAGGCTGCCCGCGTCGACCGGCTGGACGAACACGCTGACCGTCCCGCCGCAGGTCAGGCCGACCGCGAACGCGTCGGAGTCGCTGTAGCCGTAGGTCTCCCGGACCGGCTCGGCGCCCTGCACCACGTCGGTGGCCAGCTCGTACACCGCGCCTTCGACGCAGCCGCCGCTCACGCTGCCGACCGCGTCGCCGTCCGGGCCGACCGCCATCGCGGCACCGGGCTGGCGCGGCGCGCTGCGGCTGGTCGCGACCACGGTGGCCAAGCCGAACGTACGCCCGGAGTCGTACCACTCCCGCAGTGACCCGAGGATGTCACGCATCCGCCCGAACCTCCCTGATTGGACCGACGCTTCGAGCATCCGCCCCGACGACCACCCGCGCCAGGTGTTCCAGCGCGGCCAGGCTGTGGCCGGACACGAAGTCGTGTACGTGCGGAAGTGCGGCCACCAACCCGGCGGCCAGCGGCGCGAACCCGGGGCGGCCCTTGCGCGGGTTGGCCCACACCACCCGGTGGGCCAGCCGGGCGAGCCGGGCCATCTGCCGGCCCAGCTCGGCCGGGTCGTCGCGCTCCCAGCCGTCGGAGAGGATCACCACGACCGCGCCGCGGGCGGTGCCGCGCTGGCCGTGCCGGTCCAGGAAGTCGCGCAGCAGCGTGCCGAGGCGGGTCCCGCCGGACCAGTCGGGTACGGCGGCGGCCACCGCCCGCATCGCGGTGTCGGGGTCGCGTACGGACAGTTCGCGGGTGATCCGGGTGAGGCGGGTGCCGAGGGTGAACACCTCGGTGCGGCCACCGCCGCGGCGGCGGGAGGCGGCGTGGGCGAAGCGCAGCAGCGCGTCGGCGTACGGGCTCATCGAGCCGGACACGTCCACGATCAGCACGACCGGGCGGGGGCGGGTGGTGTGGCCGCGCCGGTACAGCCGGTACGGTTCGCCGCCGCCGCGCAGCACCGCGCGTACGGTCCGGTGCGGGTCGATCCGGCCGCCGCTGGTGGCCTGCCAGCGGCGCGAGGGGCGGTGCTGGCCCGGCAGCCCGAACGCGGCCAGGGCCCGGTCCAGGGCCGCCTTCTCCGCCGCGCTCATGGTGGCGAAGTCCTTGTGCCGCAGCGTTTCGGTGCGGCTGGCCGCCGCGTGCAGCGCCCGCACCTCCTCGCCGTCCTCGCCGCCGTCGTCGGTGCCGCTGGCCTCCACCGCCAGCGGCACGGTCTGCACCGTCATCGTGGGCCGCCGGCGCTGCACCGGCCGCGCCCCGGAGAACAGCGTGGCGAACACCGCGTCGTACCGGAGGTGGTCCTCGGGGCTGGCGCAGAAGGTGAGCCGGCCGGCCCAGTACACGTCGGCGCGGCTGGCCACGTCCAGCTCGGCCAGCGCCCGGACCGCCTCGGCGACCCGGTCCGGCCCGACCGGCAGCCCGGCCGCGGCCAGCGCCCGGCCGAGCCCGACCACCACCCCGACAGCGTCCAGCCCGCCCGCTGCGCTCACGTGCCGGCCACCGCCCGCTCGACCAGCGCGGACAGGTCCATGGCCAGGGCGCGCTCGGCGTCCTCGCGGTACTTCACCACCGCGCCGAGGGTGGCCGCGGCCAGCGCCGGGTCGAGCTTCTGCGCGCCGAGCGCGGCCAGCGCCTGGGTCCAGTCGATGGCCTCGGCGATGCCCGGCGGCTTCAGCAGGCCCTCGCCGCGCAGCGCGGCCACCGCGGCGGCCACGTGCCGGACCAGCACCTCGGCCGCCTCCGGCACGCGCAGCCGGACGATCTCCACCTCCCGGTCGAAGCCCGGGTGGCCGATCCAGTGGTAGTAGCAGCGCCGCTTGAGCGCGTCGTGCACGTCCCGGGTCCGGTTGGAGGTGATCACCACCGCCGGCGGTACCGCCGCGGCGATCGTGCCGAGCTCGGGGACGGTGACGGCGAAGTCGGACAGCACCTCCAGCAGGAACGCCTCGAACTCGTCGTCGGCGCGGTCGACCTCGTCGATGAGCAGCACGGCCGGCGTGGTCTCCAGCGCGGCCAGCAGCGGCCGGGCGATCAGGAAGCGGCGGTCGTACAGCTCCGCCTCCAGGTGGTCGCCGGCGCCGGTCACCTCGGCGGCGCGCAGGTGCAGCAGCTGGCGCGGGAAGTCCCAGTCGTACAGGGCCTGGCTGGCGTCGATGCCCTCGTAGCACTGCAACCGGATCAGCGGCGCGTCCAGGACGGCCGCCAGCGCCTTGGCCAGCTCGGTCTTGCCCACCCCGGCATCGCCCTCGCAGAACAGCGGCCGGTGCAGTTTCAGGCCCAGGTACGCCGCGGTGGCCAGCCCGTCGTCGGCGAGGTACCGCACCTGCGCCAGCCGGGTGGCCAGGCCGGCCGGGGAGTCCACCCCGGCCGGCAGCAGACCGCGTTTGTCCAGATCAGGCAAGGGCGGCCTCGACGGCCCTGCGGGTCAGCACCCTGGCCAGGTGCGCCCGGTAGTCGGCCGCCGCGGACAGGTCCGAACTCGGCGAAGTGCCGTCCGCGGCGAGAGCGGCCGCCGAGGCGATGGCGCCGTTGCCGACCGCCGCGCCGACCAGCGCCTGCTCGGTGCCGCCGGCCCGGACCGGGGTGCTGCCCATGTTGGTCAGCCCGATCCGCGCCTCGGCGATCGTGTCGCCCTCGCGCCGGACCAGCGCCGCGACGCCGACCACGGCCCACGCCTGCGCCACCCGGTTGAACTTCTCGTAGTGCGTGCCCCACGACCCGTGCGCGGGCACCCGTACCTCGACCAGCAGCTCGTCCTCGCCGACCGCGGTCTCCAGGTAGTCGCTGAAGAAGTCCGCGGCCTCGACCGTACGCCGGCCGCCGGGGCCGGCGATGACGAAGGACGCGCCGGTGGCCAGCGCCACCGCCGGCAGGTCGCCGGCCGGGTCGCCGTGCGCCAGCGAACCGCCGAACGTACCCCGGTGCCGTACGGCCGGGTCGGCGACGGTCGCGGTCGCCTTGGCCAGCAGCGGGGCGTGGATGCGGACGACCTCGCTGTGCAGCACGTCGTGGTGCGGCGTGGCGGCACCGATGACCACCGCGTCGCCGTCGTGCCGGATGCCGCGCAGCTCCTCGATCCGGCCGATGTCGACCAGCGTGGACGGGGCGGCCAGCCGCAGCCGCAGCAGCGGGATCAGGCTCTGCCCGCCGGCCAGCACCTTGGCGTCCTCGCCGGCCTCGCCGAGCGCGGCAACGGCGTCGTCCACAGTGGAGGGTCGTACGTACTCGAAGGTGGGCGGGATCACCGGTTCTCCCCTGTCGCAGCGTTGATGGCCCGCCACACCCGCTCCGGGGTGCACGGCATCTTGATGTCGGTCACCCCGAGGTGGCGGACCGCGTCGACGATCGCGTTCACCACGGCCGGGGTGGAGGCGATCGTGCCGGCCTCGCCCACGCCCTTCACCCCGAGCGGGTTGGAGGTGGACGGGGTCTCGGTGCGGTCGGTCACGAAGTCGGGCAGGTCGGCCGCGCTCGGCAGCAGGTAGTCGACGAACGTGCCCGTCACCAGGTTGCCGGCGTCGTCGTAGACGGCCTCCTCGTACAGGGCCTGGGCGATGCCCTGCGCCAGGCCGCCGTGCACCTGCCCCTCGACGATGAGCGGGTTGACCGCGACGCCGACGTCGTCCACGCAGACGTACGAGCGGAGCCTGATCTCGCCGGTCTCGGTGTCGACCTCGGTGGCGCACAGGTGCGTGCCGTGCGGGAAGGAGAAGTTCTCCGGGTCGAAGGTGGCGTCGGAGTCCAGGCCCGGCTCGACACCCTCGGGGTAGTCGTGCGCGGCGAAGACCTGGAGCGCGACCTCCTGGATGGTCACCTTCGCGTCCGGGGAGCCCTTCACGCTGAACGTACCGGCCTCGAAGTCGATGTCGCCCTCGGCCGCCTCCAGCATGTGCGCGGCGACCGTACGCGCCTTCTCGATCACCTTGTCGGCCGCCTTGAGCGCGGCGATCGCGCCGACGGCCAGCGAGCGGGACCCGTAGGTGTCCAGGCCCTTGTGCGAGACCTGGGTGTCGCCGTGCAGGACCTCGACGTCCTCGAACGGTACGCCGAGCCGGTCGGCGATGATCTGGCTCCACGCCGTCTCGTGGCCCTGGCCGTGCGCGCTGCTGCCGGTGACGACCTCGACCTTGCCGGAGGCCAGCATCCGGACGCTGCCGTACTCCCAGCCGCCCGCGCCGTAGCTGAGGCTGCCGAGCACCCGGGAGGGGGCCAGGCCGCACATCTCGGTGAAGGTGGAGATGCCGATGCCGAGCTGCACCCGGTCGTTGTTCGCGCGGCGCTCGGCCTGCTCGCGGCGCAGCCCCTCGTAGTCGAACAGTTCGGTGGCCCTGGCGGTGGCCGCCTCGTAGTTGCCGGAGTCGTACACCAGGCCGCAGACCGTGGTGAACGGGAACTCCTCGTGCTTGATCCAGTTCTTCTCGCGCAGCGCCAGCGGGTCCATGTCCAGCTCGGCGGCCAGCTCGTCCATGATCCGCTCGATCGCGAACGTGGCCTCCGGCCGGCCGGCGCCGCGGTAGGCGTCGGTCAGCGTCTTGGTGGTGAACACGTTGGTGCAGGCGAAGTGGTACGCCGGGAACTTGTAGATCGCGTTGAACATGAACGCGCCCAGCAGCGGCACGCCCGGGGTGACCAGGCCGAGGTAGGCGCCCATGTCGGCCAGCAGCTCGACCTTGAGCCCGGTGACGGTGCCGTCCCGCCGGGCGGTGATGGTGATGTCCTGGATCTGGTCGCGGCCGTGGTGCGCGGTGAGGATCGACTCGCTGCGGGTCTCGGTCCACTTCACCGGGCGGCGCAGCCTGCGCGCCACCAGCAGGGTGAGGACCTCCTCCGGGGCGACCGCGATCTTGCCGCCGAAGCCGCCGCCCACGTCCGGGGCGATGACCCGGATCTTGTGCTCGGGCAGGCCCAGGGTGAGCGCGGTCATGGTGCGCAGGATGTGCGGCACCTGGGTGGCCGACCACATGGTCAGCTGCTCGCCGTTGGGGTCGACCACGGTGGAGCGGGGCTCCATGAACGCCGGGATCAGCCGCTGCTGGAGGAAGCGGCGCTTGAGCACGATGTGCTCGCCGGAGCCCTCCGCCTCGGCGATGGCCTCGGCGACGCTGCCGCCGGTGCCGGCCTCGCCGGAGTCGAAGACCCACAGCGCGTTGCGGTTCGTACCCAGGTCGGGGTGGACCAGGGTGGCGCCGTCGGCCAGCGCGGCCTCGATGTCCAGGACCGGCGGCAGCGGGTCGTAGTCGATCTCGACCAGCTCGGCCGCGTCGCGCGCCTCGGCCGCGGTGCGGGCGGCCACGGCGACCACGCCTTCGCCGGCGAAATGGACGGTGTCGAAGGCGAGTACGGGCCGCTGCGGGGCCTTCATGTCGGGGGTGACGGCCCAGGCGCACGGCAGCCCGATGCCCTGCGCGTCCAGGTCGGCCGCGGTGAACACGCCGAGCACGCCGGGTGCCTGCTTGGCGGCGGTGGTGTCGATGCGGGTGATCTTGGCGTGCGCGATGGGGCTGCGCGCGACGGCCAGGTGCAGCATGCCGGGGAGCTGGAGGTTGTCTGTCCAGCGGGTACGCCCGGTGATCAGCCGCGCGTCCTCCTTGCGGCGGCGTGCCCTACCCATCTCCTTGGCGGCGGTGGGCTGGTCCACCTGGCCGGACGCCGCGATCTGGTCGGCTACTTCTTCCGGCGCGATGCTCATTGGTTCGCCACCTCATACGGCGTCGGCTTCGGGGCGGTGGCCTCGGCGGCGGCGCGGACGGCGCGGACGATGTTCTGGTATCCGGTGCAGCGGCAGAGGTTGCCCTCCAGCCCCTCCCGGATGCCGGCGTCGGTGGGGTTCGGGTCGTGGTTCAGCAGGTCGACCGAGGCCATGATCATGCCGGGCGTGCAGAACCCGCACTGGAGCGCGTGGTTCTCGTGGAACGCCTGCTGTACGGGGTGCAGCTCGCCGTCCTGGGCCAGGCCCTCGATCGTGGTGATCTCGGTGCCGTCGGCCTGGACGGCAAGGACCGTGCAGCTCTTGGCGCTGTGGCCGTCCACGTGGACGGTGCACGCGCCGCAGTTGGAGGTGTCGCAGCCGATCGGCGTGCCGACCTTGCCGAGCCGTTCCCGCAGGTACTGGACGAGGAGCATGCGGGGCTCCACCTCGTCGCTGTACCGCACGCCATCCACGGTGACGTCAATGCGTGCCATGCACCCTCCCAGGGTGTTTTCCGCTTGTGGGCCGGGGCAGGCCGCCACCGCGGCGGCCGTGATGGCGATCACGCTATTCCGGTCCGTACGGTCGCCGCTAGCCGAAGCGCCAACCATTCGGCGCGCCCCGTCGGGATGTTGTCGACTATCGGGCACGCACCGGACGTCCTGCCGGGTCGCGGGACCGGCGTTGACTAGGCTGACCGGTCATGGCCGACCCGGTTTTCCTCGAATTCGCCGCCGCCGGGCTGTGGCCGGGACTGGGCAGCACGCTGGCCGGCAAGCTGGCCGAGCACGGCATCCAGGGCCCCGCCGACGTGGTCGTGGACAAGCTGGTCGAGCTGCCGGGAGTGGCGAAGGTACGGGCCGAGCGGCTGCTGTCGAGCTGGATCGGGGCGCACCCGGTGTACGAGGTGGTCGGGCTGCTGGTGCCCGCCGGGCTGCCGGCCCGGATGGCCGGCCGGGTGGTGGACGCCCTCGGCGACAGCGCCGCCGCCCGGCTGCGCGAGGACCCGTGGCAGCTGCTGGACCTGCCCGAGGTGAAGGTGGTCGAGGCCGACCGGCTGGCCCGGGCCGCGATCCCGGGCGTGCGGCGGGAGGACCCGCGGCGCGGGCGGGCGCTGGTGGCGCACAGCCTGGCCCGGGCGGCCCGGGACGGGCACACCTGCGCGCCGGTGGAGCTGGTGCGCGCGGCGGTGGCGGCCGAGGGCGTCCCGGATCCGGCCGCCGCGGTCGAGGCGGCGCTGGACGGCGGCCGGGTGCTGGAGGTGGGTGAGGGCCAGCTGGCGCTGGACCGGTACGCCCAGGCGGAGGACTCCATCGCGCAGGCGCTGGCCCGGCTGGCCGCGACCGCCGAGCCGCTGAAGGAGGGCGAGTCCCCCGACTACGGCGAGCTGGATGAGGTACAGCGGTCGGCGGTGGACCTGGTGGTGACCGCCGGGGTGAGCGTGCTGACCGGCGGCCCCGGCACCGGCAAGAGCCGCACGGTCTCCGCCGTGGTGGCGCTGGTCGAGGCGCGCGGGCTCACCGTGGCGCTGGCCGCGCCGACCGGGCGCGCGGCCAAGCGGCTGGAGGAGCTGACCGGCGCGCCGGCGAGCACGATCCACCGGCTGCTGGGCGCGCAGGGGCACACCGGCGACTTCACCTACGGCGAGCAACTGCCGCTGGAGGCCGAGGTGATCGTCGTGGACGAGACCTCGATGCTGGACGCGGAGCTGGCGGCGGCGCTGCTGGAGGCGTGCGCGGACGGTACGCACCTGCTGCTGGTCGGCGACCCGGCGCAGCTGCCGTCGATCGGCCCCGGGCGGGTGCTGGCCGACCTGGTGGAGTCCGGGGCGGTGCCGGTCACCGAGCTGACCACGCTGTACCGGCAGGCCGAGGGCGGCGCGATCGCCCGGCTGGCCACCGCGGTCCGCGGCGGCGAGCTGCCGCCCGTACAGGATCCCGCGCGCGAGGTCGTGGTCGTGCCGGCGCGCGGGTCCGCCGAGGGCGCGCACCGGGTGGTCCAGCTGGTGGTCGACTCGATCCCCCGCGCGCTGGGCATCCCGGCCGACCAGGCGCAGGTCGTCACGCCCGTGCACCGCGGCCCGGCCGGCACCCTGGAGCTGAACCGTGCCCTGAAGGCCAAGCTCAACCCCGGCCCGGGCACGGTGTCCGGATTCGACCGCGGTGACCGGGTGGTGGCGACCGCCAACCACCTGGACGCCTCGCCGACCGGGTACGCCAACGGCGAGGTGGGCGTGGTCACCGAGGCCTCGAACGGGACGGTGACGGTGGAGTTCGCCTCCGGCCCGGCCGCGGTCTCCGGCAAGGCGCTGGCGGACCTGCGGCACGGCTGGGCGATCACCGTGCACCGCGCCCAGGGTTCCGAATGGCCCGCCGTCGTGGCCGTACTCCCGCCGGAGGCCGGCGGCATGCTGTCCCGCCCGCTGGTCTACACCGCGCTCACCCGCGCCCAGCGGCACCTGTCGATCGTGCACGCCGCGGGCCCGGTGGTCGCGCGCGCGGTCCGCGAGGTGGGCGCCCGGCCGCGGCGTACCCGGCTGGGTGATCTCCTCCGCTGACACAAAACGTCACAGATCCGCTACGTTCGGTTCCCGGTTCGAGCAGGGGGGTGCCGAGGTGGATCTGGCGCGGGCGGTACAGCGGGCGGCCGGTGCCCTGCCGGAGCGCGTCCGGGACCGGGTACGGCTGCTGGTGGCCCCGCACAGCGTCGACCGGCGTGACCACGGCGCCCTGATCGCGGCCGCCGCGGCGCTGCCCTTCGAGGAGTGGGAGCGGCAGGGCTGGCACCTCACCCCGAACAGCTACCTGTCCACGATCCCGGACACCCGGCGGCTGCCGGCGCGGCTGTGGAGCGAGGAGTCCGAGCTGCCCGGCATCGACCTGCGCGACGGGGCCCAGGTCCGGCTGCTGGCGGAGCTGGCGGACCGGTTCGGTCCCGAGCTCGCGGCGCTCCCGCGGACCCCGGAACAGGCCGGCCCCGGCGGCTACCACCTGGCCAACGGTGCGTTCGAGGCGGTGGACGCCGAGATCTACCACGCGATGATCCGGCTGCACCGCCCGGCCACGGTGCTGGAGATCGGCTCCGGCTGGTCCACGCTGCTCGCGCTGGCGGCGCTGCGGGCCAACGCGGCCGGCGGCGCCGGCGGCCGGCTG
>Ga0081455_10002272_pt1 | contig 22917 bp, 12 predicted proteins | sample TabmetS3T2R1_FD_70207 | JGI IMG/M metagenome (GOLD analysis project Ga0081455, IMG submission 70207) | Tabebuia heterophylla rhizosphere microbial communities from the University of Puerto Rico - S3T2R1 | ecosystem: Host-associated > Plants > Roots > Rhizosphere ...
TGATCTTCGCATCCGTCGCTCTGGTTCTACTGATTGCCTGCGTGAACGTTTCCAATTTGCTGTTGGCGCAAGCGGAGGGGCGGCGGAGAGAATTTGCGCTGCGCGCTGCGCTCGGCGCCGGACGTGGCCGTCTGGCGCGGCAGTTGTTGCTCGAAAGCATGCTGCTGTCGTTACTCGGCGGGGGAGCGGGACTGGCGTTGGCGAAATGGAGTATGCCGCTATTGCGCGCCGGTTTGCTGGAGATGGCTGAGGCGAAGGTTCCAGGACTTGAAACGGTTGAACTCGATCCGGTCACGCTCGCTTTTACCTTCGGCGTGAGTTTATTGGCGGGCGTTTTGTTCGGCATGCTGCCCGCGATGCAAAGTTCCAGGATTGATCTCAATCAAGTCTTAAAGGAAGGCGGCAAGAGTTCGGCCGGCGTAAAACGACGCAATCTCAGCCACGCCCTGGTAGTGGCGGAAGTCGCGCTGGCCGCCGTCGTACTCGTCGGCGCGGGATTGCTCGTCAGGAGCCTGAACCGGTTGTTACAAGTCGATCCGGGATTTCGCGCCGATCATCTGCTTAGCCTGAAGATCAGCCTGCCTCCAATGCGCTATTCAGGAAGTCAACAGGCCGATGAACAGGTCAACAATTTTTACCGACAACTGACGCGGCGCATTCAGGCTCTCCCAGGCGTTGAAATGGCGGCGACAATTGATCAGTTGCCGCTTGCGCCCTCAGGCGCAGTCGTGGGCTTCTGGGCGGAAGGCCGACAGCCGGACACAGGCAAGGAACCCATTATGCAGATGCGGTCTGTGGATCATCGCTTTTTTGATCTGATGCGAATCCCGCTGCTCAGCGGTCGATTCTTTAGCGAGGCCGAGATCGCCAGTAACCCTCGAAGCTACGTCATCGTCAACGAAACGTTGGCGCGACGTGTCTTTCCGCATCAAGACCCGGTGGGCAAGCGCATTTTTGTGCGCGGCCCACGAAACGAGCCCATCGCCTTCCCCGTCATCGGGGTAGTGGCCGACATCAAAGACGTAGGACTGGACGCCCCGGTCGAGCCGGAGACCTATTTCCCGGGCACAGGGCGCGAGGCGGTTCTGTTGGCGCGCACAACCGTCGATCCGCTGAGCCTGTCGCCTGCCGTTCGCCAATCCGCGCTGTCAATTGAGCCCGCGCTGTCACTGCCGCAGGCCAGAAGCGTTGAAGAAATACTTGGCGCCTCATACGCGCGCCGCCGTCTCGCCGCCAGTCTTCTCAGCGTTTTTGCCTTGCTGGCGCTACTGCTGGCGGCGATCGGCGTCTATGGCGTGGTCGCATATTCGGTCACACAGCGCGCGCAGGAGATCGGCATTCGCATGGCATTGGGCGCGCAATCGAGCGACCTGCTCAAACTCGTAATTGGGCGTGGAATCGTCCCCGTGTCGCTCGGTCTGGCGTTCGGGCTGGCCGGGGCGTTTGCGCTCTCGCGGTTGCTGACGCGTCTGACGGCGGGTTTGTTATTTGAAGTCCGCGCCACCGACCCGGCGACGTTTACGGCGATCGCCTTGTTGTTGATGGTTGTCGCGCTGCTGGCCTGCTATTTGCCGGCGCGCCGCGGGACGAAGGTCGATCCGCTGGCGGCGCTCAAGCACGAGTGAAAATTGAGAGGAGATTTGAGTATGCGCTGGAAGCAAGAGCTGGGCTTCATCGTTCGCCGTCTGATCCATCGCCGTCGCGCCGAGTGGGAGCTGGACGAAGAGATTCGCGCCCACCTTGAGATGGAGCTCGAACGGAACGTCGCGGAAGGAATGTCTCCCGAAGAGGCGCGACTGGCGGCGCGACGCTCGTTCGGGAGCGTCGCGCTGGCGAAGGAGGACAGCCGTTCGATGTGGGGGCTCAGTTCATTGGAAGTCTTATGGCAGGACATGCGCTACGGCCTGCGAATGTTGTTGAAGAATCCCGGCTTCACGACGATTGCGGTACTCACGCTGGCGCTCGGCATCGGGGCGAATACTGCGATTTTTAGCGTAGTCAATGGCGTGCTGCTTAAGTCGCTTCCTTTTCCTGAATCGGAGCGGCTCCTCGAGCTGTCCGAAACTTCCAAAGACGCGCCGGTTATGTCGGTCGCTTATCCGAACTATCTCGACTGGCGCGCGCGGCAGACCGTCTTTGAAGACCTGGCGGCGCGGTATCGGGCGGGCGGCGTGTTGACTGGCGGCGGGGAGCCGGAGCGTGTGCTTGGACGTTGGGTGACGGCGAGCTTCTTTCCGACTCTCGGCGTCAAGCCGCATCTAGGGCGCTTCTTCAATGAAGATGAAGACAAGCCCGGCGCCGCGGCGGTCATCGTGCTCGGTTATGGTTTATGGCAGCGGCGTTTCGGCGGAGATCCAAGCCTGATCGGTAAAACTATCCTTTACAACAGCGAAAGCTGGACAGTGGTAGGCGTGATGACGGCGGGCTTCGATTTCTACGGGCAGAATAATCTTGAAAACGATTTCTTCATTCCGTTTGGACGCTTCGCCGATCGGGAGTTTATGCAGGATCGCCGTTCTCATACCGTTTGGGTGACGGCGCGGCTGAAGTCGGGGGGCGCCATTGAGCAAGCGCGCGCGCAGATGAGGGCGATCGCCGCTCAATTGGAAGAGCAGTATCCCGCCTCTAATTCCGGCGCCGGCGTGGAGATGGTCTCATTTCTTGATTCCTACGTTGGCGGCGCTCGCTACGCCCTGCTCGTGATTTCTGGGGCCGTGGCGATGGTGTTGTTGATCGCATGCGCGAACGTCGCCAACTTGCTGCTGGCTCGCGCGGCGGCGCGGCGGAAGGAGATGGCCATCCGTTTGGCGCTGGGCGCCGGGCGTTTCAGGGTCGTGCGACAGTTGCTGACTGAAAGCATGATGCTCGCCTTGGCGGGCGGGGCGCTCGGTCTGCTTCTGGCGGTATGGGGCATTGAATTACTCGTCAGGCTCGCGCCTAACAGCCTGCCTCGTATGGAAGAGATCTCGGTTGATCCGCGCGCTCTCGGTTTCACGGCGCTCGTGACGCTGCTCACGGGAATCATTTTTGGCCTCACGCCCGCGCTGCAAACATCGAAAGTAGACCTAAATGTCACGCTCACAGAGACCGGCCGGCAGGCGTCAGGCGGCGTCGGCGCTCGGCGTTTGCGCGGCGCGCTGGTTGTGGCCGAGGTCGCGCTGTCGCTGTCGCTGCTCGTCGGCGCCGGTCTACTCCTCAAAAGTTTCCGGCGCCTGATGGAGGTCGACCCGGGCTTCGATGCGCGCAACGTGTTGACACTGCGCCTGCGTTTGCCCGACGTGAAATACCGCGAAGCCGCGCAGGCGACAGGTTTTCTCAAAGAAGCCTCGCGCCGCATCGCCGCTTTGCCAGGCGTGCGAGAGGTGAGCGTAGCCACTGGGTTCCCGCTAGGTAGAATTCTCGGACAAAACGGTTACTGGTTCGAGGGGCAGCCTGAGCCGCAGAGGCCGGGAGACTGGCCCGTCGCGCTCACGCAATCAGTCAGCGAGAGTTTTCACCGGACATTGGGCGTCACTTTACTCGCCGGGCGTTACTTCACCGAAGGTGACAGGGCTGACGCGCCGCCTGTCGCGCTGGTCGACGATCATTTCGTCCGCCGCCATTTTCCGGACGGCTCGATCAATGACGCGCTCGGCAAACGCCTGCGATTCGGCGGCGACGGCGAGCTGTGGCGCGAGATCGTAGGCGTGGTCCGCCACGTCCGTCACAACAATTTGGACGTAGAAGGATTCCCCCAAATTTATAGTCCCTGGTTGCAGATGAATCCAAGGCTGCTGTCCGACTGGGCCCGCGCGATGGATGTGATCGTCAAGACTTCCGGTTCGCCAGTGAGTCTCGTCTCTCCGATCAAACGCGAAGTGCAAGCGATGGATAAAGACCTGCCGCTGGGCAACGTGCGAACGCTGGAATCGCTGGTGGCGCAGAGCCTAGCGCCGCGCCGTTTCAATCTGTTGTCGCTCGGCCTCTTCGCGCTCATCGCGTTACTGCTCGGCGCGGTCGGACTCTATGGGGTGATGTCATACGCCGTCACGCAGCGCACGCGCGAGCTTGGGATTTGCCTGGCGCTCGGCGCGCAAAAGAGTGACGTGATGCGGTTGGTCATCAAACAGGGCATGGTCCTTTCCTTGATCGGAATCCTGATTGGCCTGGCCGCCTCGTACGCCTTGACGCGGCTGATGACGAGTTTGCTGTACGACGTGAGCGCGACCGATCCGCAGACGTTCAGCCTGATCGCGTTGCTACTCGGCGCCGTCGCGTTGCTGGCGTGCTGGATTCCGGCTCGGCGGGCGACGAAGGTCGATCCGCTGACGGCGCTCAAACACGAGTGATAATCGCTAAATCAGAACAAGCAATAGTGGGGCGGACTTTAGTCTGCACGTAACGTGAATTGAGCCGGGGCAGACTAAAGTCCGCCCCAATATTGATCGTTCCGATTTGTAGGAGAGTCGAGTATGCGTTTACGCCAAGAACTGGGCTTCATCATCCGCCGTCTCGTCCATCGCCGTCGGGCCGAGCGTGAGCTGGACGAAGAGATCCGCGCCCACCTGGAGATGGAGGCCGAGCGGAACATCGCGGACGGGATGTCGCCTGAGGAGGCGCGACTGGCCGCGCGACGCTCGTTCGGGAGCGTCGCGATAGCGAAGGAAGACAGCCGCGCGATGTGGGGGCTCGGGTCGTTGGAAATCTTGTGGCAGGATCTGCGCTACGGCCTGCGAATGCTGCTGAAGAACCCCGGCTTCACGACGATTGCCGTCCTCACACTGGCGCTGGGCATCGGCGCTAACACGGCGATCTTCACTCTGTTGGACAAGGTGTTGATTCGTCCATTGCCCGTCGAGAGGCCGGATCAACTCGTCACTTTTGTCGAAGACGCCGGCGGAGCGCCTGCGATTTTCTCTTACCCGCTGTACGCCGATCTGCGCGACCGCAATGACGTCTTGTCAGGGGTGGTCGCTTTTGAGCAGCGGCCCTTCAGCATGAGCGATGGGAACGCGACCGAACGCGTGATCGGGCAAATCGTCTCCGGCAATTACTTTGCCGTGCTCGGCGTGAGGCCCGCGCTGGGACGCTTTTTTCTACCGGAAGAAGATCGTACGCCCAACTCGCATCCGGTTATCGTCATCAGTCACGGTTTGTGGCGGAGGAGTTTCGGCGCCGATCCGGCTGTGATCGGCAAAACGCTCAGCCTGAACGCCTACCGCTACACGGTGGTTGGCGTCGCTCCATCGGAGTTCACTGGGACAACGCGCGGAACGGCGTCTGACGTTTACGTGCCGATCATGATGCAGGCGCGGGTAAGCGCCAGGAGGGACGGCATGCTGAACAATCGCAATGCCGGATGGCTGCAGTTGATCGGCAGACTCAAACCGAATGTCACTCGCCAGCAGGCGCAAGCCGCGCTGTCGACGCCGGTTGACGCCGCCGCGAGAACTTTTTCAGGTAAGAACACCGATGACATTGGCGATCCGACCAAAGTTTTTCTGATGGACGGAAGTCGTGGGCATACTGATCGGGTCAAAGACCTCTCGACGCCCTTGAAACTCTTGATGGGCGTGGTCGGGTTTGTTCTGGCTGTAGCTTGCGCCAACGTCGCCAATCTGCTGTTGGCGCGGGCTTCGAAGCGGCGCAAGGAGATCGCCGTCCGGCTGGCTATTGGCGCGGGCCGTTGGCGCATCGTGCGGCAGCTGCTGACCGAAAGCGCGATCCTGGCGACGTTGGGCGGAGGGGCCGGCTTACTGGTCGCATACTGGTTCACAGGTTTGTTGTTGAGATTCCAACAACAAACCAATCGTGTCCCGCGCGCCCTCGATGGCAGCCTGGATGAACGGGCGTTGGGTTTCACGTTGGCGCTGTCGCTCGTGACCGGGATTGTTTTCGGACTGGCGCCCGCGCTCGTGGCGTCCAAATCTGATTTCGTCGCAGCTCTCAAAGAAGAGACGCCGGGGATTGGGCGCGTGGCGCGGCGGTTGAGTTTGCGCAACCTGCTGGTCGTCGCGCAGGTGGCCTTATCGCTCGTTGTGCTGATCGGCGCCGGCTTATGCGTGAAGAGTCTGCGAGCATTACAAGCGATTGACCCGGGCTTCGAGCCGGCGAAAGTGATGACCGCGTCGTTCGATCTGGGACAGAATGGGTACGACGAAGCGCGCGGGCGGCAATTCATTTCGCAACTCTCCGAGCGGGTGGCGGCCTTGCCCGGCGTCGAAGCCGTGAGTTTTGCGCGCATCGCGGCGTACAGCGACATCCCGTGGGTCGGCCCTCTGATTATCGAAGGCTCCATACCTCAGCCCATCAATACCAACGCCATCGGCCCAAACTATTTCCAAACTCTCGGCGCCGCGCTCGCGCAAGGGCGTGAATTCACTGCGCAGGATAGGGCGGACGCGCCGCTCGTGGTCACCGTCAATGAAGCGGCGGCGCGTCGTTATTGGCCCGGACAAGAAGTGGTCGGCAAACGGATCGTTCGCGGCAGGCAGTTTGCCGAAGTAGTTGGGGTCACCAGAGACAGCAAGGAGAAAGGCCTGACCGCAGACCCGCGCCCGGCGCTCTATGTGCCGCTGCTACAAAACTACTTCCCGGAACTGACGCTGCACGTGCGGACGGCGACGCCGTCGCAGACGCTGCTCGCCGCCGTGCGTCGCGAGGCGCAATTACTCGATCCTACGTTGCCCGTTTACAACCTCCAGACATTGGCGGCGCAGAAGGATGGCACGCTTTATACCGAACGCCTTGCTGCGACGCTGTTGACGCTCTTCGGCCTGCTCGCATTGTCGCTGGCCGCCGTCGGCATCTATGGGGTGCTGTCGTATGCCGTGACCGAGCGCACGCGCGAGATGGGCATCCGCCTGGCGCTCGGCGCCTGTCCGCGGGACCTGATTAATCTTGTCGTGTGGCAGGGCCTGATGCTGACGCTCATCGGCCTGGTCATCGGCGTGGGCGCCTCATTCGCGTTGACGCGATTGATAGCGAAGTTGCTCTTCGGCGTGAGCCCGACCGACCCACTGACCTTTGTTGTGATCCCGTTGCTGCTCACTGGAGTGGCGTTGCTTGCCTGCTGGATACCGGCGCGGCGGGCGACGCGAGTGGATCCATTGGCGTCGCTCAGGTATGAGTAGGCGGCTGTTATAAATCGACCTTATTAAGCAGGAGTCATTCAAAGCGCAAAGAGGGCGCCGTGAAACAATGGAAACGGGGGGCCCGATCTGCGGTAGGTTGTCCAACCTGCGGTGGCTTCATCATCAAGCCTTTTGTCGCTAACTGGATGGCTCATTAATCGAGCCATCCGCAGGTTGGACAACCTACGGTACATTTTTGGAGGACTGTATGAAGTATCAACTGTTGATCATCTTATTGCTCGGACTATCGCTGGGAACCGCTGGCGTGGGGGCTGGCGCAACTGACGTCTCTGGAACGTGGGACTGCTCCGTTAATGATGACGGGGACCCTCGAATTTCCTAAAGGACCAGGCACGTGGACCGCGACCAAGAAGTGATGAAGCGCGCTTGACTCTCCTGTTACTGGAGACAGTAGACTGTCCGAGTAAGCATTCAAGCTGTTTCCTGAAACAGGAGGGATCGAGATGTTTCGGATCGGAGATTTTTCCAAACTGACCCGGGTGTCGGTCAAGGCGCTGCGCTTTTATGACGAGGTGGGGCTGCTCAAGCCCACGTACGTTGACCGCGACACCGGCTACCGCTACTACTCAGCCACGCTACTGCCGCGACTCAACCGCATTCTGGCTTTCAAAGAACTGGGCCTTTCACTTGAAGAGATCATTCATTTGTTAGAAGGCGATCTGCCTGTGGACCGTGTGCGGGAATTGCTACAGAGTAGGCGGGCTGAACTGACGCGCAGGATCGAGCGCGAGCGGGCGCAGTTGGTCGAAGTCGAAGCCTGGCTGGCGCAGATCGAGCGGGCAGGCCGCGTCCCGGATTACGAGGTCACGATCAAGCACTTGGCGCCTCGGCTGGTCGCCTCGGTGCGTGACACGCTATCCTCATACGCCGACGCTGACGAACTCTTCGATGAACTCCACAGCGATTTCAAACACCGCGGCGCGCCTCTCGAGCGCGGCGCGATCTGGCACACCTGCGCGGGCCGGCGGAGGAGCATAGACTGCGAAGCGATTCTCTTTTTGCGCGAGCCCCAGCCTCCCGCCGGGCGGGCGCAGGTCTATGAACTGCCCGGCTCCGTCGTCGCCTGCGTCATCCACCAGGGCAGCGACGAAACCTGCGAACAGGCTTACGTCGCCGCGCGGTCGTGGATCGAGTCTCATGACTATGCGATCGCCGGACCAAACCGCGAGCTGTATTGGCAAGGCGACGTCGCGCAAGACGGCGATTCCGGCGTGACCGAAATCCAGTACCCGATCATTCAGAATCCTGGTCAATACATCGAAGAGGGAAAAGTAGGTGAACAAGTTTGAAGCAGGTTTGGACGGCGTGACGTTTACATCGAACGGCTGCCGGTTGCTGGGCGGTTTTTATAAAGCGGCGGGCGCCGCGCCACGGCCCACGGCAGTGTTGCTTCACGGTCTGCCGGGCATCGAAAAACACCTGGACATCGCCTATCGCCTGCGCGACCTCGGTTGGAATTGCCTCTACTTTCATTTCCGCGGCTGTTGGGGATCTGAAGGGACGTTTTCGCTGGCGGGTTTGGCCGACGACACAAGCGCCGCGGTGGAATGGGTCCTGAAACAACAGTCGGTTGACAAAGGCCGCATCGCCTTGATCGGCGCGAGCACGGGTTCATACCCGGCGCTGATCTGTGGGGGCGCCGACCCGCGCATTCGCGCGATTGTCGGCGTCAGCCCGCTGATCGAGCCGCGAGCTTTCCAGTTTCCAGGAGAGATGGCCGACGAATTCGCCGGCATGTTGAATGGGATTACCGGCCAGGATTTGCGGGAACAATGGCAGGCTCTGCCGTCTCTGGCGGACTCTTTGCGCGCGTTCGCGCCGCGCCCGATCTTGCTGGTCGCGGCGGACAAAGACGCCATCTTCCAGCCTTCGCATTACGCGGATTCCATCGCCAGGCTCGCCAACGTTCAATTGATACGCAACGAAGAGAGCGATCACGGATTCAGCGCCTGTCGCCCATGGCTGGCGCAAACCGTGACCAAGTGGCTGGCCGCCGTCTTTCCCGAAGAGTCGTTTATGTCGCATTGAGTGACGCTCTTAAGCAATGAGAATTTCCCCTGGGTACGCATCGCTTCCAGCATGCAGGCGCGGATGGTACACCAATAGTAGGTTCACAGCGAGTTTGGCTTGATGCGCGCAGTCGCAAGCGACAAATGAGCAATACAAGCAAGGCGCCTTCGGAAGCGCCTGGTTTCAATCAATCTGTCTCTCGCCGAGACTGCACGCTGGAAGCGATGCGTACCCAGGAATTTTCGAAGGAAGTGAATTGACATGACCCTGAGAAAATACGCTCTTTTGCCATTACTTTGTCTGCTCGGCTTTGCCGCCGGGTGGGCGCAAAATCAAACCGTGAATCAGAAGAAAACTACAAAGGAGAAGGAGACCATGGAAAAACAACAAAACAACGTCCGGTTCATCAATCGCGCGCCGGCGGGCTATTCGCACGTCGTCGAGGTAAAGGGCGGGCGCACGCTTTACATCGCCGGACAAATTGCGCTCGATAGAGACGGAAACCTTGTTGGCCGCGGCGATTTCCGCGCCCAGGTCAAACAGGTCTTTGAGAACCTCAAGGCGCGGCTCGAAGAAGGCGGAGCCTCTTTCAAAGACGTGGTCAAACTCAACTACTACCTGACCGACGCGTCGGATTTGCAGGCGTTGCGTGATACGCGGAACAGTTACATCAACACCGAGAATCCCCCCGCCAGCACGCTGGTCGTAGTGAAACAGCTCGTCCGCGAAGAGTACCTGGTCGAAATCGAGGCCGTCGCGGTGGTCGGCGAATGAAAAAGGAATCAAGCAGGAGAAGCGATAGATGGATATCGGAGTCATTGGCCTGGGGATGATGGGCCGCGCCATGGCGCGAAACCTACTGCGGGCAGGCCATCGCCTCACCATTTACAACCGCACGCGCAGCCGGGCGGAAGAACTGCGATCGGCAGGCGCGCTGATCGCGGAAACTCCGGCTGAGGCTTGCAGGGGCGACGCAGTGATCACCTGTCTGGCGGATGACGGCGCGGTGGAATCGATTGTCTTCGGGGAAGACGGCGTCGCGGGGGCGCTCGCCACGGGCGGCGTTCACATTTCGATGAGCACACTCAGCCTCGCTTGCGTGACACGTCTCGCCCATGCCCACCGCGAAGCCGGGCAGCGGTTCCTGGCCGCCCCTGTCTTCGGTCGACCGGACGCGGCGGCGGCGGCGCGACTATTGATCATCGCTGCGGGAGATCCGGAAGCGATCGCCCAATGCCAGCCGATTTTTGACGCCCTGGGGCAACGGACTATCGTCGTTGGAACAGAGCCGCTGGCCGCATCAATGGTCAAACTGGTGGGCAATTTTTTGTTGATCTCGGCGGTTGAAAGCTTAAGCGAGGCGGCGGCCTTGCTGCGCAAATCTGGAGTTGATCCGCAAGTCTGTTTGGAGACTCTGATCAATACCTTGTTCGCCTCTCCGGTCTATCAGAACTATGGCAGGCTGATATTGCAACAACAATATGACCCCGGTTTCCGACTGGCGCTGGGATTAAAAGATATCGGACTCGCGCTGGCCGCCGCCGAAATCTCCGGCGCGCCCCTGCCGGTGGGGCGCCTCCTGCGCGAACGCCTACTCCATGCGATCGAGCTCGGGTATCAAGATAAAGACCTGGCTGCGCTGGCCCTCCTGAGCGTTGAGGAGGCAGGGCTGCCGCCAGATTAAAGCTGAGCATGTTTTGGATTCTTTACAAAGTTCCGCCAGATGCGTGGCGGCTTCTCTGAATTTTCCCGCCTTTCTGCTCCCTCCACTTCACAAATTGACTTGACGATATAGGCCTATGTAGTAATCTACGGCTGGGCAATAGATCACTACATAGGGGGGTAGGCTTTTGGACTACGGGATCAAGCTCAGTTACACGACGGCGATCATCCTGCAGGCGTTGGCCAACGGCTATCAATACGGCTTCGACATCATTGACGTCACCGGTTTGCCGAGCGGCACCGTTTATCCGGCTCTGCGCAGGTTCGAGGAGGTCGGGCTGTGCGACTCGCGCTGGGAGGCGGACGATGTCGCCGAGCGCGAGCAGCGATCGCCGCGCCGTTATTACGAATTGACGAAAGACGGGCGCGCGGCGCTGGCCGAGGCGCTCAAACGGTATCGCGCGTTGGAGAACTTCTTTGTCGGCGCGAAGAAGCCGAGACCGTCGGACGCCTAGCGGGATATTTTTCGCCGCGTTAGCGGCGGCTTGAATTTAGCCGTGGGTTTCAGCGCACGGGACGGTCGGGGAATATTTCCGCGTCGCGTTAGCGACGGCTGAATTCAATCGTCGCTGACGCGACGGGGGAAACAAATTGCGCCCGCCGCGGGTTGAAACCCACGGCTAAATTCAAGGCGCCGCTATGCGGCGGGGAGAGCAACGCCACAATAGCCATATGCCTAATCGCAACAAACAACGCGTCACTTCTTTTTCACAATACCTGATCACCTTGATCAGCGTGATAGTGCCGCGCCGCTTCCGCGCCCGCTTTCGACGGGAATGGGAAGCGGAACTGGAATATCGCGAATCGCTGCTTGCCCGATGGGACAGGCTCGACTGGCGGAACAAATTTGAATTGCTGTGGCGGAGTCTCGGCGCGTTTTGGGATGCGATGTGGCTGCAGCGTCAACGATTGGAGGAAGACATGTTTCAAGACCTGCGTTTCGGCGTGCGAATGTTGATGAAAAGCCCCGGCTTCGCGCTGGTGGCGGTGTTTTCGCTGTCGCTTGGCATTGGCGCGAACACGAGCGTCTTCAGTCTGCTCGATGCGCTGCTGCTCAAACCGCTGCCGGTCAAACAACCTGAGCAGTTGATGATCGTTGGTACGCAAGCTCCCGACCAGCCCGGTCGCGTATCTTCCTCTTACTCTTATCCTGTCTTTCGCGAGATGCGCGAAAAGAATACGGTCTTTTCAGACATATTTGCCCGCGCCGGTTTGCAGATGAGTCTGAGCAGCGGCGGCCAGACGGAGCGCGTGCTGGGCGAAGTGGTGTCTGGCAATTTCTTTTCCGCGCTGGGCGTGAATCCGCTGCTTGGGCGTCTGTTGACGGAAGAGGATGATCGGACGCCGGGCGAGAGCCCTGTCGCTGTGATCAGTTTCAACTTCTGGCAGTGGCGTTTCGGCGGAGACCCGCAAATTGTCGGGCAAACGATCAGTCTGAACTCTTATCCCTTCACGATCATTGGCGTCGCGCCTCAGGGCTTTCACGGCGTGGAGGTCGGTGTCGCGCCTGATGTCCGCATTCCGCTGATGATGGATGGCCAGGTGCGGCCCCGGCCCGGCGTGTCAATTTTCGAGCAACGCGGGAATTGGTGGCTCTCAGTCATGGCGAGGCTCAATCCCGGCGTCAACATCGAGCAGGCTCAAGCGGCCACGGACATCATCTTTCAAATTGCGCGCGAGCCGGACCTGCGCCGCGTCACAGGCGATACTCCCGACGCCCGGAATTTCAGAGCGAGCCGCATTCATCTCGAATCCGCTAAAACCGGCGCATCGGATCTGAGCCGCGCGTTCTCACGACTGCTCATTGTCCTGATGTGCTTGGTCGGCGTAACGCTGCTGATCGCTTGCCTGAACGTCGCCAATCTGCTGCTGGCGCGCGCCACGGCGCGCCAAAAAGAGATTGCCGTGCGTCTGGCGCTGGGCGCCGGACGCTTCCGGCTGGTGCGGCAATTATTGACCGAAGGCTTTCTGCTTTCCGCGTTGGGCGGTTCGCTCGGTCTGTTGTTCGCGCGCTGGGGAACTGACGTGTTGCTGGGCTTTTTGCCCCAGGGACGAACTCTTGAAATCAAACCGGACCTGCGATTGCTCGGATTCACGCTGGGCGTCTCGTTGCTGTCCGCATTGCTCTTTGGCCTTGCGCCCGCCTTGCAGGCGACGCGCCCGAATCTGGTTCCCGCGCTCAAAAATGACGCAGTTGTAGTGACGGGCGGTGGTCGCCGCTGGGAACCGGGCCGATTGTTAGTGATCCTGCAAGTCGCGCTATCGCTCGCGCTGCTGGTCGGCGCCGGGCTTTTTGCGCGCAGCCTGCGGAATTTGCGGATCGTGGATAACGGCTACCACACGGACCAGGTTGTAACGATGGCGCTCGATCCGGCGCAGAATGGTTACAAGATCGAACGCCTACGGAATTTTTACAGCCAACTGAGCGAGCGGTTGGCGGCCTTGCCTGGCGTCAAGACCACAACCTTCACGCGCAAATTGCCAATGAGTGGCTCGTATTCACGGATCGGCATCGAGGTCCCGGGCTATCAGCCGCGCCCGGGCGAAGAGATGGCCGTGCTCCTCAACCAGATTGCCCCGAGATTCTTCGACGCCTTCGGCGCTCCTTTGTTGCTGGGACGTGATTTCAGCGCGATGGACACGCCGGAATCCCCCAAAGTGGCCATCGTTAATCAGAGCCTGGCGCGGTATTTCTTCCGCTCAGAAAACCCGCTCGGCAAGCGCATCACGCTGGAAAATTACAAAGACCTGGAAATTGTCGGCGTGGTCGCTGACGCCAAATACCGAAGCCTGAGAGAAGTTGCGCCGCAAACGGCCTACATTCCCTATTCGCAATACGATCAACTGGGACAGCGGATTCTGTGCGTGCGCGCGGCGGGCGACGCCGGCGGGCTGGCGCTGGCAATCCGGCGGGAAGTTCGCAACCTCGATCCGAACCTGCCCGTTTTCAACATCAAAACCTTTGCTGAGCAGATCAGCGAATCGATCAGCCTGGATCGACTGATTGCGATGCTATCCAGCTTCTTCGGCATCTTCGCGCTTCTGCTGGCGAGTCTGGGACTTTACGGAGTGATGGCATACGCCGTCACGCGCCGCACGCGCGAAATTGGCGTACGAATGGCGCTGGGCGCGCGATCAACCGCCGTGCTGTGGCTGGCGCTGCGCGAAACCCTGCTTCTGACGCTTATTGGCGTTGCCACGGGGCTGCCCGTGGCGCTCATCAGTTCGCGACTGACAGAAGGATTGTTGTTCGGTTTGACGCCGACCGATCCCTTAACAATCGCGGTGTCCACGCTGGTCATGATTTCTGTAGCAACCCTTGCCGGTTATTTCCCTGCGCGGCGCGCAGCGCGTGTTGACCCTATGGTTGCGCTACGGCACGACTGAACGCAATGGCTAATGCGACTCGAACAACATGCTTCCGCTTCTGGCGCTGGTTGATCCACTTCATCGGCGTGATCGTGCCGCGCCGCTTCCGCGCCCGCTTCCGACAGGAATGGGAAGCGGAACTGGAATACCGCGAAGAATTGCTGGCCCGATGGGACCGGCTCGACTGGCGGAACAAATTTGAATTGCTGTGGCGGAGTCTCGGCGCATTCTGGGATGCGATGTGGCTACAGCGCCAACGATGGGAGGATGAAATGATCCAGGATTTGCGTTATGGCGTGCGGATGCTTCTGAAACATCCGGGCTTCACTTTGATTGCCGTCATCACGCTGGCGCTAGGCATCGGGGCGAACACTGCGATCTTCAGCGTCGTCAACGCCGTGGTATTGCGACCGCTGCCTTATCCGGATCCGGAGCGGCTCATTCGACTCTGGGAAAGCAATCCGGGGCGCGGCTGGCCCGAGTTTTCGGCTTCGGCTCTCAATTTCGAGGATTGGCAAAAACAGCAAACGGTCTTCGAGCAACTGGCGGCGTATGGATTCGACACGTTCAATCTAACCGGCGACGGCGAAGCGGAAAGAGTGGCGGGGCTCGGCGTGACGGCCAATCTGTTTCCGACGTTGGGAGTAGCGCCCGCGCTCGGACGAAACTTTCTTCCCGAAGAAGAGCAGCCCGGGCGCCATCGCGTCGTCATCTTGAGCGATGGCCTGTGGCAAAGGCGTTTCGGCTCTGACCCTCAATTGGTTGGCCGCCAGATTCAGTTGAGCGGCGAGAGCTACACGGTCGTCGGCGTCATGCCGCCGCGCTTCCAGCCTACGCCGGGCACGGAGGTGTGGACGCCGCTGATGTTGGATCCGGCGCTGGCGCCCTGGCATGCGAATCGTTCCCACCACAACATACACGTAATCGGGCGGCTCAAGCCTGGCGTCGGCCTCGCGCAAGCGCAAGTGGCAATGGACGTCATCGCGCGCCAACTTGAACAGCAATATCCGAAATCGAACGCCGGATGGGGCGTGCTGCTGAGGACGTTTTACGATTGGATCGTGCCTGAGCAAATCCGGCGATCCGTGCTCGTGCTCTTCGCGGCGGTCGGCTTCGTGCTGTTGATCGCCTGCGCGAACGTGGCGAACCTAATGCTGGCGCGCGCTTCGACGCGGCGGCGAGAGATGGCGATTCGCGCGGCAATGGGGGCCGGCCGGTTGCGCGTGATGCGGCAATTGCTAACTGAAAGCATGCTGCTGGCTACGCTAGGCGGATTGGCCGGAGCGCTGCTCGCGCGATGGGGAGCGCAACTCATCAAGGTCAGTACATCGCTCAACATTCCGCGTCTCGATGAAACCCGCCTCGACCTTCGCGCCCTCGGCTTCACGATGATCGTTTCGCTGCTGACCGGATTGATTTTCGGTCTTGCGCCGGCGTGGCAAGCCTCGAGGCTCGATCTCAATGAAACGCTTAAAGAAGGCGGGCGCGGCGCCGGCGGCGCGCGGCGTGGCTTGCGCGGCGCGCTGGTCGTAGGCGAAGTCGCTCTGTCGCTCGTGTTGCTTCTGGGCGCCGGGCTGATGATTCGCAGCTTTTCGAACCTGCAAAACGCGCCGCTCGGCTTCGCGCCTGAAAATGTGTTGACGATGCAAATCAACCTTCCAGGTTTCAATATGCCTGGCTCGAAGTACGGCGAGAAAGCGCAGCGAGTCAATTTCTACAACCAACTGCTCGAACGGATGCGATCGGCGCCTGGCGTGGTGGACGCCGCCGCCGTAACTCAGCTTCCTCTTTTCAGCGGCGCAAGTTGGGCGCAGGAAATCACGTTAGAAGGGCGCGAGGCCGCGCCTTCGGACGCCAAAATGTCAGCCAGGGTCTTTGCCGCCACGCCGCGCTACTTCCAGACGATGGGGGTTCCCCAGCTGCAAGGGCGCGATTTCATCGAACAGGACGGCGGCGATGGGCCGTTGAATATAATCGTCAGCGAAACTTTCGCGCGCCGGTTTTGGCCGAATGAAAACCCCATCGGCAAGCGCTTCCGCTCCGGCGCCTTCGACCTCTTCGGCACAGTAGTCGGCGTCGTAGGCAATGTGCGCAACGCCGGCCTCGAGAGTGAAGGCGGGCCGGCATTTTACTTCTCCTACGGCCGCATCGGGATGCCCAGCCTGGCGGTGGTTGTTCGCACAATCGCGCCGCCGGAAACGATGACAGCCACATTGCGCGCGCAGGCGCGCTCGCTCGACCGCGAATTGCCGGTCTACAACGTCCGCACATTGGACCAACTCGTTTACAACGCCGCCGGACAGCCGCGTTTTCAAACCACGTTACTGGGCTCATTCAGCGCCGTGGCTTTGCTGTTGGCGGCGATAGGCGTCTACGGCGTGATGGCTTACGCGGTCGCGCAGCGCACACATGAGATCGGAGTGCGAATGGCGCTAGGCGCGCAAACCCGCAATGTGCTCGGGCTCGTCGTCAGACAAGGCATGACGCTCTCTCTGATCGGCGTAGCGATAGGTCTGGCGCTGGCGTTTGGCTTGACGCGTTTCCTCAAGGGCTTGCTTTACCAGGTCAGCGCGACTGACGGCCTGACATTCGCGTTGATCCCGTTGTTCCTCGTGGGAGTGACTTTGCTCGCCTGCTATGTCCCGGCGCGGCGTGCGACAAAGGTGGCTCCGCTCCTCGCGCTGCGGCGCGAGTAATTCGCAGTAATGTTTAAACAAGTCCATAGGACATTCCTCCCCGCCGCGTAGCGGCGCCTTGAATTTAGCCGTGGGTTTCAACCCACGGTACGGTTGCGGAACATTCCCGCGTCGCGTCAGCGACGTCTGAAGCCTCCATGACATCAGGCGCCCGAACGTGACTCAATCGTCGCTGACGCGACGGGGAAAAATATTTCACGGGCGCCGTGGGTTGAAACCCACGGCTAAATTCAGGCGCCGCGCTGCTGCGGAAGAAGGATGCGCAGAGATTGATGGCTGATACGACTCGAACAACGCGCTTCCGTTTCTGGTTCTGGCTGATCCGATTTATTGGCGTGATCGTGCCGCGCCGCTTCCGCGCCCGCTTCCGACAGGAATGGGTAGCGGAGTTGGAATACCGCGAAGAATTGCTGGCCCGATGGGACAGGCTCAATTGGCGTAACAAACTCGAATTGCTATGGCGGAGTCTCGGCGCATTCTGGGACGCGCTCTGGCTACAGCGTCAACGATGGGAGGACGAAATGATTCAAGACCTACGCTTCGGTTTGCGAATGCTGATGAAAAATCCAGGCTTCACTTTGATCGCAGTAATCACTCTGGCGTTGGGCATCGGCGCGAATACGGCGATCTTCAGTGTCGTGAATGCGGTGTTGCTGCGCCAGCTTCCGTATGCGGACCCGGAGCGGTTGGTCGTTTTGTGGGAGCGGCAACGCGACATCGGGCAGGAGTCGCCTTCTTATCCAAACTTCCTCGACTGGCAGGCGCAGAGTCAGAGTTTTGAGCGGATGGCGATGGCGCGGTTCGACAGCGTAAACCTCGTGGGCGCGGGAGAACCCGAGCGGCTCATCTGCTGGCAAGTCTCGGCCAACTTTTTCTCGGCCCTCGGCGTGCGGCCGCAGCTCGGTAGAGCCTTCACGCCCGAAGAGGATCGCGCCGCGGCCAACCCCGTAGTCGTCATCAGTCATAGCCTCTGGCGAAGACGCTTCGGAGCGGATGCGGAAATTATCGGCAAGCCGCTGACTCTGAGCGACAAGCCGTTCACAGTCATAGGCGTAGCGCCGCCCGATTTCCAATTCTACTTCCCAGTCGATGTATTTGTGTCCATCAACCTGACGATGCCGGAACGTTTGAAACAAGAGCGCGGTGAACACGGCGGCATCACCGCAGTTGCGCGGCTGAAGCCGGGGGTAACGCAAGAGCAAGCTTCCGCCGAGATGGAGAACATCGCCGTCAATCTCGAACGGCAATACCCGAAGACCAACACGACGAACCGCGTCTTCCTGCGTTCGATCCGTGAAGACCAGGTCGGGAGCGTGAAATCATCCTTGCTGTTATTGTTCGGCGCAGCCGGTTTCGTGCTCCTGATCGCCTGCGCCAATGTCGCCAATCTGCTGCTCGCGCGCGCCGCCGCACGACAAAAAGAGATGGCGCTGCGCGCCGCGCTGGGCGCTACTCGATCTCGCGCGCTGCGCCAATTGCTCACAGAGAGCTTGTTGCTGGCGGCCGCCGGCGGCTCGCTGGGTTTGCTGCTGGCCGCCTGGGGAAAAAGCATGCTCGTGTCGCCGATCGCCGGCAATCTGCCCTGGATCAACGAGCTTCCCCTCGACGGCGCGGTGTTACTCTTCGCGGTCTCCGCATCATTACTCACGGGAGTCGTCTTCGGACTCTTGCCGGCGTTGCGCTTGTCACAACCAAAACTGACCGAAGCCCTCAAGGAAGGCAATAGGGGCGCGGGCGGCGCGCGCGCGACTGTGCGCGGCGGCGTGGTCGTGGCGGAAGTCGCGCTGGCTTTGTTATTGCTGGTGGGCGCGGGGCTGATGCTCAGAAGCTTTGCTTTGCTCAACCGCATTGACACGGGTTTCAGGCCGCAAAACCTGCTGACGATGATCACCCAGCTTTCGCCCACGCGCTATGCCGACGCCGCGAAAGCGCGCGGTTTCTACGACGAACTGCAAAGACGCGTCCAGTCTCTGCCCGGCGTGCAAGCCGTGGCGTTCTCGAGCCGCGTCCCCTTGCAAGGCTTCAACGCCACGACCATCTTCCTCGAAGGCCAGTCGTACAACAATTACAGCGAGGGCCATCTCTCGGTCTATTCCATGGTCAGCCCCGACTACTTCCGGGCCATGGGCGTCACCTTGCTCAAGGGGCGCTTACTTACCGCCCAGGATACGACCAGTTCCGGCGGCATGGTCGCGGTCATTGACGAAAATATGGCGCGCGATCTTTTCGCCGGCAAAGACCCGATCGGACAAGTGATGTTTCTGGATAAAGGCGCAGTTCGCGTACAAATCGTCGGCGTCGTCAATCACATCCGCCACCAGAGCTACGACGCGGAGGAGCAGGCGAAGGTGAAATATCAGTTCTACGCCAGCCTCGCGCAAACCCCCGATCAATATGTCGCTCAGCTCATGAGCAGCCTGTATATGATCGTGCGCGCCGACCATGATCCGGCCGGCCTGATCGCCGCCGTGCGCGCCCAAGTCTTCGAGATGGATCGGGAGCAAGTGGTTTATAACGCCAGAACAATGGACCAGATCATTGCGGGAACGATCTCCCAACGCCGCTTAATGATGTTTTTGTTAGTCCTCTTCGCCGTCATCGCCGTGACGCTGGCGGTAATCGGAATTTACGGCGTGATTTCTTATGCGGTCGCGCAGCGCACACACGAAATCGGGGTTCGCCTGGCGCTCGGCGCAAGGACTGGAGACGTGCTGAAGCTGGTCATCGGTCAGGGCATGAAGCTGGCTCTCGGCGGCGTCGCGCTTGGTTTGGCGCCTGCCCTTGCGCTGACGCGCCTGCTGGCAAGGTTTTTATACGGAGTAAGCCCGACAGACCGGCTAACCTTCGTCGCCGTTCCGATAATTTTGACGGGCGTGGCGCTGGCCGCCTGTTATCTGCCCGCGCGCCGCGCAACAAAAGTTGATCCGATGGCGGCGCTAAGGCAGGACTGAAGTTCGTAGTTCCGCCTTTAGGAGGCTGCGTATTGAGGAGGCGCCTTACGAATTCATTCGTGACCATTTTCATTGGATCCGGTGATTCTGTTACTTCAAAGGGGCGAGGGCGTCCATGAAAAAAGATCGTTTCGGCTCGGCGCGCTTCAGCCGAAAGGCGGGACTACGAACTTTTCGCTTCTGGTTCTGGCTGATCAAGTTTATCGGCGTGATCGTGCCGCGCCGCTTCCGCGCCCGATTCCGGCGGGAATGGGAAGCGGAGTTGGAATACCGCGAAGAATTGCTGTCTCGATGGGACCGGCTCGATTGGCGTAACAAACTTAAATTGCTTTGGCGTAGCCTGGGCGCGTTCTGGGACGCGCTGTGGCTGCAGCAATTACGATGGGAGGACGAAATGATTCAAGACCTGCGTTTCGGCGTGCGAATGCTGCTCAAAAGCAAAGTATTCACGGCGGTGGCTGTGCTCTCGCTCGCGCTGGGGATTGGAGCAAATACCATTATCTTCAGCCTGGTCGAGGCTTTGTTCTTCAGTCCGCCGCCGGGCTTATTGGCTCCCGACCGACTCGTGGGGATTTCTGAGCTTGAAGCCTCGAAACAGGCGCCCGACCCGGAGGACGTTCGCTATCCTGACTATCTTTATTACCGCGACCACAATACGGTGTTTGCGGGACTGGCCAGCCACTTCGGCGCGCATTTGGCGGATGGGGATTTTGCGGTAGAGATACAGGCGCATGTGGTCTCGGAAAATTACTTCTCCGTGCTCGGCGTGAATCCCTTACTCGGCCGTTTCTTTCTGCCTGATGAAGACCGCGTTCCCGGCCGGAGCCCCGTGGTAGTGTTGAGCCACAGCTTCTGGCGCCGGCGGTTCAACGGCGATGCCCACTGTGTGGGGCAGCATTTGAAGTTGAATGGCGCGGTCTTCACCGTCGTGGGTGTCGCGCCCGACGGATTTCACGGGGCGTGGGCGGGCGCCGCCGAGGCGGGCTCCGCCGATGACGTCTGGATACCGAATATGATGGCCCAGGTCGCCTATCGCGACGTGGACATTCTCAGCCGCGACAGCGCGGAGCTCGAACTGATTGGGCGTTTGAAATCGGGCGTGACACTCGAGCAAGCGCAAGCCGAAATGACTCTGCTGGCGCGCCAATTGGAGACAAGCTATCCCCAAACCAACAAAGACTCTGGCGTTTTTCTCTACGCGCTCAAAGGTGTTCATCCCGTTTTTCGGTCAGGGCAAGCAGAATTGCCGCGTGTGCTGGTAGTGACAGTGGCCTGCCTATTGCTGATCGCCTGCGCCAACCTGGCCGGGTTGTTATTGGCGCGTGGCGCGGCGCGGCAAAAAGAATTGGCCATCCGCTCGGCGCTTGGTTCTGGGCGCGGTCGCCTGATCCGGCAGTTACTGACCGAGAGCGCGTTGCTGGCGTTGTTGGGCGGGGCGGTTGGTTGGGCGCTTGCTTACTGGTCGAGCGGACTGTTTGGCAATTTCTATTTCACCGAAGTTGAAGGCGTCAGGCCGTTTTACGAACTCCGCTTTGACGGATGGGTTTTTCTCTCCAGCTTTCTATTGGCTGCGATCACTGGACTGATCTTCGGCCTGGTTCCGGCCCTGCAAGCGTCGCGACCATCAGTGATACCTGCGCTGAAAGATGACTCTTCGGCGTTTGGTTATCGGCGTTCGCGCTTGCGGGCAGCGTTTCTGATCGCCCAGGTCGCGTTATCAGTAGTCTTGCTCATCGGCGCGGGGCTGATGATTCAAAGCCTGCGTAACCTCACCTGGGATTCCGGCTTTGACGCGCGCAACGTCGCCTTCATCCGCATGAAACCTCATCTCAGTGGCTACGACCGGAGCCAATCGCAGGCCTACTTTCGCAACGTTCAGCAGCGCCTCGAATCTTTGGCGGGTGTGGAATCGGTCGCTTTCGTCGGTTATCCGCCGCTCCGCGATTGGGGCGGCCCCGTTGCGGTAGCGTTGCCCGGCGAGCAATTTGCGACTGAAAAAGACGCGCGCCGGGTGAAGCAAAACGGCGTCTCGCCGGGATTCTTTGAAACGCTGCGCATCCCATTGCTGCGCGGTCGCGGCTTTACGGGCCGGGACCTGCAAGACCGGGCCGTCGTCGTGAACGAAATTCTGGCAGAGCAGTTGTGGCCGAAGCAGGAAGCAGTCGGACAGACGGTCATAGTCGATGATAAGCCCTGCGAAGTGGTCGGCGTCGCTCGTTATAACAATTTCCGCCGTAGTGGCGAGCCGGACGAAGCCTTTATCTTTCGCGTCGGATTCGCCGGCAATCGGATGCTGGTTCGTTCGCAGGGCGCCCCGCGCGCAATGCTCCCATTGTTACGGCGCGAGATTCTCTCGGTAGACCCAAATGTCGCAATCAGTGAAGCCTTGCCCGTGACCGAGATGACACAGAATTTCTTCGCGCCGGTCAAGATGGCGATGGGCGTGTTGAGTTATGCAGGCGCCCTGGCGCTGCTGCTCAGCGCCGTCGGTCTTTACGGCGTACTGGCGATGGCGGTCAGCGGGCGGACGCGCGAAATAGGCATTCGCAGGGCCTTGGGCGCGCCGACTGCGGCCGTGGCGAGCATGATCTTACGCGAAGGGCTCAGCCTCACGCTCTGCGGAATCGTTCTGGGGCTGGCATCGGCGGCGGCTTTGACCCGCTTCTTATCTAGCTATCTTTACGGGGTGGCGCCGCATGATCCGGGCGCCTTCGTTGTCGTGGCTTCGTTGTTGACGGCCGTGGCGCTGCTGGCCTGCTGGATTCCGGCGCGGCGCGCGACGAAAGTTGATCCGATGGTGGCGCTTCGTCACGACTGAAACCGATGGCTGATGCGACTCACACAACTCGCTTTCGCTTCTGGCGCTGGCTGATCCGATTCATCGGCGTGATCGTGCCGCGCCGTTTCCGCACGCGCTTTCGACGGGAATGGGAAGCGGAGTTGGAATACCGCGAGGCGCTGCTGGCCCGCTGGGACAGGTTGAATTGGGGCGCCAAATTCGAACTGCTGAAGCGCGGGCTGGGCGCGTTCTGGGAT
>Ga0081455_10002273_pt1 | contig 22915 bp, 11 predicted proteins | sample TabmetS3T2R1_FD_70207 | JGI IMG/M metagenome (GOLD analysis project Ga0081455, IMG submission 70207) | Tabebuia heterophylla rhizosphere microbial communities from the University of Puerto Rico - S3T2R1 | ecosystem: Host-associated > Plants > Roots > Rhizosphere ...
ACGCGCCGAATCGGCGAGCTCGAAGCACAAGCGAAGTCGAATCCCTTGACCACCGACGACATTGCGCCACCCACGTTCACGGTGGCGCATGCGCGGCGCTTCGGCGTGCTCCTCGACGTGCCAGCACTTGTCCCGGGCCAGATCGTCGTTCTCAGTGCCGGCGCGATCGTGGAACGGCCGGTCGTGGTACGCCGTCCAGACGGCGAGCGAGTCGTCGCGATCCGCTCGATGGCGTACGTGTCGCTCGCGTACGACTCCCGGCTCGTCGAGGCCGCGATGGCCGCGAGGTTCCTTACGTCCGTCAAGGAGCGGCTCGAAACGTGGCGGCCGAACGGCGCCTCGCTACCGGATCGCTGAGCGCCAAGGGAGTCATCGTGTTTCTGGGAGATCGGTTCGGGCATCTGGCGTACTCGACGTTGGTGCATCCCGGCGACACGTGGGAAGAAATGAGGGCGAGCGTCGAGTCATTCGCGCCGGCCGTCAAGGCGCGCGTCTCGCCTGATGCGCCATATGGTCTGTCGCTGCGGCTCTCGGCGGCGTCCGCGGAGATTCTCACCGGCGACCGCGACGAGCGAATGCGCTTTCGCGACTGGCTCGACGATCACGACATGTACGTCTACACCGTCAATGCGTTTCCGTACGGGCCGTTCAAGAACCGGGTCGTGAAGAAAGACGTCTACGAGCCCGACTGGAGCACGGACGCGCGCGCGACCTACACGATGCAAGTCGCCGACATCCTCGCCGAGGTCGCCTCACCGAACGTGCAGCCGTCGATCCAGAGCCCGCCGCTCGGCTTCAAGCCGAAGGTCACCGGCGATCACGTGGTCGATGAATACACCAACAACGTCATCGACGTCGTCGCTCATCTCGTCGAGTTGAAGAAGAAGACGGGAAAGACCGTGACGCTCGGTCTCGAGCCGGAGCCGCGCTGCTATCTGGAGACGACCGACGAGACGATCGCCTACTTCAAGAACTACCTTTTCTCGGGAGAGACCGCGAAGAAGCTCGCGAAGAAGACCGGTCTCCCCGCCGGAGCCGGGCGACCGTTCAACGAGCTCGCGGTCGAGGCGATGAGCCTCGCAGGCGTGCAGGGTGGCTGACGGCGATGTCGTGGACGGCCAGCGCGTTGTGCATCTCGCGCCGGAACTCGGATGAGCTGGCGATGACGTCGAGCAGCGCGCGCACGCCACGGCGGTCGAGGGTGCGCGTCGTCGACACCGTCGCCTGCACGGTGAGCGCGTGCCCGTCTGCGGAACGCGCCACCCGCAGCTCACTGCCTCGTGTGTCGCGGATCGTTCTCACTCAAGTGTCTCCGTCTCGCGCAGGTTGGGGTCCTCGCCGGCGGCGGCCGCGGGGGTGGGCCACCGCCGGCGGGGATGGCGCGGTCGCAGTCGCGAGATGCGGCCACAGGCGAGAACGACCGGTACTCGATGACGTTTCCGCTACCGCGATAGCGTAGATGGTATCGCATAGGTCGCGACGCCGCTAGAGTTGCGCCCATGGCCCTGCATGCAACGACGATCCGGTTCGCGGACCGCGCATACATGGCGATCGCTCGCGCAGCCGATTCGCAGGGGGTCAGCGTCTCGCAGTACGTCCGGGAGGCCGCCCTGATCCGCGCCGTGCTGGACGAGCTGGACAGCGCCGAGGAGGCCCTGCACACCGCCCACGACCTGCTCACGCAGCGAAGTGACGGAGACGCTCCACCCCATCGACGCGGGATAGGCCTCCGGGTATTGTTCCTGAAGGCTCCGCGCGAGCGTATTCATCTCGGCCTGCGCTGATTGCAGGCTGCTCTCCGGTTTGAGCCGCGCGAGCACCCTCAGATTGCGCGGCCCCAGACGCTGGCCCAGCAATTCGCTGGTGAAGGCGATGGGGGACCAGACCTCGGTTAACGGCGGGAACTGAACCCCCGGCGGCGCCACGCCGACAACTTCGACCACGTTGTTATTGAGCGTCAGCTTTTGACCGACGACGCGCGGATCAGCGCCGAACCGCCGCTGCCATAATCCGTGGCTGAGCACGACGACCTGATTGCCGCCGGGCTGGTCTTCGCCGGACAGAAAAGCGCGACCGAGCGCAGGCTTTATGCCGAGCGCATCGAAAAGATTAGTCGAACAAACAGCGCCTGCCAGCGATTCCGCTTCGCCGGCGCCCGTGAGTGTGAACGGCTGACGCCGATAAGCGGCGACTTGCGCGAACGAACGGCTGCGATTTCGGTAATCGAGATATTCGGGAGCGGAAACGTTAATTTGGTTCAAATTGCGCTGCGAGAAATTCTCCGAAATCAGCGCCAGTTGTCGCGCTTCGGGATAAGGCAGTGGTTGCAACAGCACTGCGTTGACGACGGTGAAAATCGCCGTGTTCGCGCCAATGCCCAACGCCAGTGTCAACACGGCTATCAATGTGAACCCAGGGCTCTTCATCAACATCCGCGCGCCAAAGCGTAAGTCTTGGATGAACGATTCCATTCGCATTCCCCCTTTGCGTTCGATCAATTCCAGCGACGGGCGCCAAGCCCGCGCAGCCGGCGGCCGTTCCGCGTGGCTCAATTCACATTCCAGCAACCGCCAGTCGTAACTCCGCAGGGCGCGCGCTTCGGCCTCCGCTTCCGGTAAACCGTCTGCCAGCGCGTCTTCATAGGCGGCTTCCAAATGCAGCGCCTGTTCTTCGACGATTTCGATCTCGCGTTCCGGCGGCAGGCGCAGCGCGGCGAGATGTTCGCGCACGATGTGGTTCCAGTTCGGCATAGCTTATTCGTGGCGCAAAGCCGTTAGCGGGTCAACTTTTGTCGCGCGCCGCGCCGGAACCCAGCAAGCCAGCAGCGCCACCAGCGTCAGACAGGCGGAAACACCGCCAAAGGCCAACGGATCGAGCGAACTCAGATCCACCAGCGCCGCCGACAGCAAACGCGAAATCCCTGCCCCGCCGGCCAGTCCCAGCCCTACGCCATACACAATCAGGCGCAAGCCTTGCCGCAGAAACAATGCGATGACTGCGCGTGGTTCGGCGCCCAGCGCAATGCGAACGCCGATCTCGCGCGTGCGCTGTGTCACAACAAACGACATCACGCCGTAGAGTCCGACCGTAGCGAGGAACAACGCCAGTAGTCCCAGCGTCATGGCAATGCTCGCGGCGACGCGAAACGGAATCATCTGCAAATCCAGATGCTCCGCCGTTCTTTGCACAACGACGTTCAGGCGAGGATCAAGCGCCTCGGCTTCTCCGCGCACGGCGGCCATTACGCTGCGCGGTTCGCCTGTCGTGCGTACCAGCAGAAATTCTCCAAGCGAGCTGTCAGGTTTGAGCGGCAGGTACAGAAACACGTCGTCCGGCTGCGTCACCCGGGCGCTGCGGGTATTGCCTGCGACTCCGATGACTTCGTACTGCGGAAAATTTTTGGCGACGACCCCGGCGCCGGTATTAGCCTGCAGGTTGTCGGCGTCGGTTTTAAGCGCCGACGCGCCAACGCCGATCTGTTTGCCGATGGCGTCCCCGGGGTCTTTAAGCTGCGGCCAGAGTTTCTGCGCGGTGGATTCACTGATGACGACCACGGGCGCGCCGGAGTTCGCTTCCTGTTCGGTAAAGTTGCGTCCGCGTACCAACGGAATACCGAGCGTGGTCAGGTGCGTGGGTGAGACGAAGTTGTATTTTGCGCGCAAGGACTGGTCCGGGTTGTATGCCTGATTGTCCAGCGTGATCGGCATGTCGCCGGCAGGCCCCGATAGCGGCTGCCGCAAAGCCTGGCTCACAGACTGTACGCCCGGCAATGCGCGCAAGCGGTCGGCGAGTTGGCGGCGAAGTTCCAGTTGTCGCGGCGGTTGTCCGGGAGGATTCGGCTCGCTCAAATCAGCAACGACGGAAAAAAGGTTCCCGGCTTGAATGCCGGTCTCAACCGTTTGCAATTTCAGCATATTGCGCGCGAGCAGCCCGGCGCCGACCAGCAGCGTCAACGAAACGGCCATTTGCGCCACGATCAACCCATTGCGCAACCGCGACTGGCTGAGGTGTAGCCCGAACGTCGAGCCTTCGTCTTTGAGCGTCGCATTCAGATCAGGGCGCGAAGCTTGCAAGGCCGGAGCCAAACCCGCCGCCAGTCCTGCCAGCAGAGCCATCAGCAGCGTAAAGCCGAACACACGATAATCGGGCGTGAGATTGAGGAATATGGAATCGCGCCACAGCGCGGGAATCGGCGCCGACGCCAGCACGACAGGGTAAAGCGCCTTGAGCAGCCACACGGCCAACGACAATCCCGCGAGTCCGCCCAGGGCCGCGACAAATACGCTTTCTGTGAGCAACTGCCGGATGACGCGCCCACGGCTCGCGCCCAACGCCAGCCTGACGCCAATCTCCTTTTGCCGTTGCGACGCGCGCGCCAGCCACAGGTTCGCCACGTTCGCGCACGCGATCAACAACACCAGCGCGACCGAGACCGGCAAGATCAGCAAGGGAGGCCAGTCTTCTGTCGCAAGCGAAATGAAGCCGGGACTATTCTTCACGGTGACGCCGACCTTGCGTTGTTTGTCCGGGTACTGCGCCGCGAGGCGCCTCGTGATGATGTTCAATTCCGCGCGCGCCTGCGCCGGCGTTACGCCGGGCCGCAAGCGCCCCAACAGCAAAAACTCATTGGCGCCGCGCTCGGTCAACCAGCGTTGGTGATTCCACTTTCCCGCCGGAATCACGGCGTCGCGCATCATCAAGGGAATCCAACAAGCCGGCGCGGACGGCGTCGTGCCGATGAATTCTTTCGCCGTCACGCCGACGATGGTGAAGGGCTGCCCCGCCAGCTTGAGGGTCTTGCCGATGACTTGCGTGTCGCCCTTGAAATACCGCTGCCAGAAATAATGACTGAGTACCGCGACCGGGTGTGTTCCCGGCGTGCGGTCTTCTTCCGCCAGAAAGCCGCGCCCCAACGCCATCTCCGCGCCGAGCGCCGTAAAGTAATTCGCGGTCACGATCTCCGTGGAGACATACCCGAACTCTTCTCGAAAAAATGAAACATCATCGCGCCCCGAACGCATCTCGCCCACCGTGACGGCGAATTTGCTCATCAACGCCAGCCCCGCCAACGTCCGGCTGCGTTCGCGGTAGTCCAGATAGTCGATATAAGAGAAGAGGTTTTCACGCTCGCCGCGCGGATTGACGCCGCGAATCTCTACCAGACTCTCCGGGTCGCGCAACGGCAGCGGCTGCAAGACGAAGACATTGAAAACGGTAAACAACGCCGTATTCACGCCAATGCCCAGCGCCATCGTGAGCGCCGCAACCAATGTAAAGCCGGGTCGCTTCATCAACATTCGCGCGCCGAAGCGCAGGTCCTGTAATATCGAGTCCATTCGTAGTCCTCCTTTGCGCCCGATCAATTCAAATGATGGTTGCAAAGCACGCGCGGGCGCCGGCCGTTCCGCGCGGCTCAATTCACATTCGAGCAACCGCCAGTCGTAACTCCGCAGGGCGCGCGCTTCGGCTTCCGCTTCCGACAAACCACCGGCGAGCGCGTCTTCGTAGGCGGCTTCCAAATGCAGCGCCTGTTCTTCGACGATCTCGATCTCCCGTTCTGGCGGCAGGCGCAACACGGCGAGATGTTCGCGCACAATTTGTTTCCAATTCGGATTCATGGCGCCCCTCACACGGGGTTGATTTTGGCCACGCGATCCGGCGCGGCGAAAAAGTCCGACCACGGCCTTAGCCTATTCCTGGCGCAAAACGATCATGGGGTCCACCGCGCTTGCGCGGCGGGCCGGCACATAGCAGGCGCCGAGCGCCGCTCCAAGGAGGACCAGACCGACGACGAGTAACACGGGAAGGCTTAGCGCGCTCGTCCCGTAGAGCGTGCTTTGCATGGCGCGACCGAGCGCATACGCGCCTGCGAGCCCCAACGCCAATCCGACTGCGGCGAGCGTCAGTCCTTCTCGGAGGATTTGGAGCCGCACCTGAGCCGGCCGGGCGCCTAGCGCCACGCGGAGCCCGATCTCCGGCGTCCGCTGCGCGACCATGTAGGCCATGACCCCGTATATGCCGAGCGCCGCCAGCGCCAGCGCCAGCGCCGCCAGTCCGCCGTAAAGCGCGACGTTCAGGCGATCCGGCGCCAGGCGCTCGTCAACGATCTGATCCATCGTTCGCACGTCGATCAGCGGCAGGTCCGGGGCGACGGCCTGAACCGCCGCCGCGAGGCTCTGTCGCAACTCCCCAGGGCTGGTTGCCGCGCGAACCGCCACCATCGCCCCTGGCCACGGGCTCTGCGCGAACGGCACGTAGATCTGCGGCGCCCCGGGATCGCCGAACTGCTCGAGGTTGCTGACGTCGCGGAACACCCCCACGATGAGCCACTCGGCAGGAGAGCCCGGGACAGCGGCGCCAGCCCCCAATGTTGTGGCGCCCTGGAGAAACTGGTCCATCACCACACGCTGGCCCAAGGGATCCCGGCCTTCCAGAAAGCGCTTGACGAAGCGCTCATTGACCACGGCCACGCGCTGCGCGCTCGGGCCATCGTGCGCGGTCAATGCGCGGCCGCGCGCGAGACGCATCCCGAAAGTTTCGAAGTATTCCGGCGTGACAAAGTGGACGCCTACGCTCGGCCGTAACGAGGGCGCGTCATAGGTCTGTTCGACAACGCTGAACTGCCTTGGAAGCCCGGTACCTAGCAGCGGAAGCGCGGGCGCGCTGGCGCTGGCGTGGACCACGCCGGGAACCGCCTGGAATCGCTCAAGCAAACTCCGGTAGAAGTCATCGATCTGAGTGGTCGAGGAGAAGCGCCCTTCGTTCACCGGCAGCCCGAAGGTGAGGATGTGATCTGTGCGAATGCCAAGGTCGACCTGCGTGCGGTTCCAGAAGCTAAGGATCGTCAGTCCCGCGCCTGCGAGCAGGGTGACCGCCATCGCAAATTCGATAACGACGAGCGCGTGACGGAGGCTCCGGCGCCCGCTTCCCGGCGCGCCGCGCCCGGCTTTTTTAAGCGCGTCGTTCCAGTCCGCCCGTCTCGCCTGCCAGGCCTGCGCCGCCCCGCACAGCAGCCCGGACAGCGCCGTCACGCCGAGTGTGAACAGCAAGACCGGCAGGCTCAGTCGCGGGTCCGCTTCCGCCGGCAGTGTGAAGCGGGGCAGGATCGCGAGAATGCCCTGCAGAATCCAAACGCTCGACAGCGCGCCCAAAGCGCCGCCGACCACGGCTAACATCAGACTATCAGTCAAGGCGAGCCGGGCCAGACGCCAGCGCGACGCCCCGAGCGCGGCGCGGATGGCCGTCTCGCGTTCGCGCGCCGCGCCGCGTGAAAGGAGCAGATTCGCTACGTTGACGCAGGCGATCAACACGACGAAGCTAACCGCCGCCAGCAGCAGCCACAAGTTCCTCACGCGATCCGCGGTCAGGAAGTTGTTCTGAAGCGGCTCCACGCTCACGCTCCGGCCCGCGTTGGAGTCCGGAAACCGTTCCGCCAGGCGACGCGCAATGGCATTCATTTCCTGTTGGGCCTGTTCTATGGTCACGCCCGGCTTGAGCCGCCCCACCACCAGCAACGGGCGGAACTTACGATTCGCGATCTCGTCGGGTTTCAACTGGAGCGGTATCCATAAATCGGCCGGTATGCGATCGTTGACTCCGGGCTGCGCCACGCCGATGACCTTATACGGCGTCCCATCCAGGCGGATATCACGCCCGATGACGCCCGGATCAGAGCCGAATCGCTCACGCCAGAGCCGATGCCTCATGAGCGCCACGTGGTTCTTGCCCGGCTGGTCCTCATCGGGCGCGAAATCGCGCCCGAGCCAAACGTCTTCTCCCCACATGCGATGCCCGTTGGTTGACGTCTGCCGCGCGCGGACGCGCTCCGGCGCATCTGATGTGGCGAGATTGAACCCGCGAGGCCAGATCGGTTCCAGATACTGGAACGACGTGGCCTGCTCCTTCCACTCCAGGTAATCAGCGGGCGCCGTGCCGTCCCGGCTTCCGCGCGCCTGCGACCATAAAATCACGAGCTGGTCGGGGTTCGGATACGGCGTCGGCGCGAGCAGCGTGGCGTAGACGATGCTGAAGATGGCCGTGTTCGGCCCGATGCCTAGCGCCAACGACAATATGGCAATCAACGTGAAGCTGGGCTTTTTTACCAATGTTCGCGCGCCGAAGCGCAAGTCTTGTATGAACGATCCCATCCGGATTCCTCCTTTGCGTTCGATCAATTCCAGCGACGGGCGCAAAGCTCGCGCAGGCGCCGGCCGTTCCGCGCGGCTCAATTCACATTCGAGCAACCGCCAGTCGTAACTCCGCAGGGCGCGCTCTTCGGCTTCCGCTTCCGATAAGCCGGCGGCGAGCGCGTCTTCGTAGGCGGCCTCCAGGTGCAGCGCCTGTTCCTCGACGATTTCGATCTCGCGTTCGGGCGGCAGGCGCAACATCGCGAGATGTTCGCGCACGATGTGGTTCCAATTCGGATTCATGGCGCCCCTCACGCCGGGTTGATTTTGGCCACGCGATCCAGCGCGGCGAAAAAATCCGACCACGTTTGCCGTTGTTCATTCAACGCTTTTTTGCCTTCAGGCATGAGCTTGTAATACCGCCGCCGCCGCTGCCCGGCCTTTTCGATCCACGTGCCTTTGATCAGCCCGCGTTTTTCCATCCGGTAGAGCAACGGGTAGAGCGACGCCGGGTGAAATTGCAGCACGCCGTCTGACCGCTCTTCGATCAGTTTGGCGATCTCATAGCCGTGACGCGGACGGTCTTCGACCAGCGCCAAGATCAACATTTCCGTGCTGCCTCGTTTGACTTCCTTATCAAGCATAGCGAGCGCCTCCATATATTGTGGCGCCACATATAGTCGCGCAACTGTGAAATGTCAATGGCGCGGGGCATAGTTCGGCGAGAAATTATTCTTTGTTTGGATCACACGCGGATCCCGCGCTTGCGGCAGGCTTTCGATTTCGCGTTCGGGCGGCAAGCGCAATGGAGCGCTCCCGCTACAGACATGGTGGGCGCCAGTCTGGAATTTCGGGCTCTGAGGCGCTTTTGGTGAATGACGATCTGTGATGGGGTTGGGCGCCATTTGAGAAATGGTTTACTCTATACCAGTTTTCAATTGTATGAAGACTGCTAGCCACAGAGGTCACAGAGCACACAGAGAAATCATTTTGTCCTCTGTGACCTCTGTGTGCTCTGTGGCTATTCATCCACATGAAAACCGCTGTAAGCCATATAAATTGTCGGCATAGTTGGGCGCTCGTCGTTACGCAAAGTTATGAAGATCAAAACCGCATACATCATTTTTGCAATCCTTGTACTGACAACCCTGCGGGCAGAATATATTGGCGGCAAAGAGGTGGAGAAAATCAGCGGAATGAACTTAGCACGGCAAAATGAACCAGTTCGGGCGCCATTTTTTCAGGGCGAAGGTTTGCCAACGCCGCCTCAACAAAATGCGCCGTGGCCGCATGGCGCCGATGCGCTCTCGAACGCGGCGGCCACGCTCTTCGAGCAGGGCTTGGCCGACCCACGCGGGTTGGAATATCGAGAAATTGAAATCGCCGTCGGAAGCCCCTGGAAAGGTGGTGGATATCCGCTCAAAACTCATGGCTGGATATTGCCCAATGACGGCAAAGAAGGACAGTTTGCCGTCGCGTGGAATGGTCTGGTTTATCCGGTCCTGAGTCTTGGGCATTCGGCTAATCTGCATAATGACTGGGAAGCCATAAGCGAGGGCAAAGATCGCAATTCGATGATTGCCCGGCGGAGCGTTTCCGAAGTGAACGCCGTTCACTTTGGAGTACTCGAACCGCTCAAAGTTGTTTTATTACTACGCCTGGGTGAAACCGAATTGGCGCGACGGCTGTGGAAACTTGCGTCCCAAGACGAAAAAGACCCTTATCTCGCTCTGGCCGGCGATTGGACGTGGAACGCTTTCGAGCGCGCCGCCGCCGCCCATATGCGCGGCGACGACCGCTTAGCTTTGGCTGACGCGCGGATGTTGGCTAAAATTCAACCGCTCATCGAAGCCGAAGCGAAACAGCGTGGTTTAAAACCCGACACCGATTACTCCAACTCATCCCCTTTTGAGCAACTTCGAGCTCTTCTGGCCGATTGCGAGCGCCGCGTGGCGAACCAGAAGACCCCGTCGCCACCCAAAAATGACATCGCGGCGCTGATTGACGATTTGGAAAACGTGGATGCCCGGCAGTGGGGGCAGCCGGGATTCGTTTCCCTTGCTAGAGACCCGCGCGTCGAGGTTTTGGTGAAACGTGGCGCCGAAGCCGTCGAGCCGCTCTTGGAAGCGATGGAAAACGACACGCGCCTGACGCGCTCAGTCGAATTCGGGCGCGATTTTCACCGAAGCCGCCATTTGATTTCCGTCTCTGAGACTGCTTACGACGCTCTGGTGGATTTGCTGCGCGTCGATTTCAGGACTTACGGCGAAGACGGCAAGCCGCTTTCCTGGAAAGAATTGGCGCCCAAGATTCGCGCTTACTGGGCCAAAATGGGCGACCTCTCGCCCGCCGAACGCTTTTACGCGATGTTGAAGGACGACAAGGCGGGCAAAGACCAATGGCTCCCGGCCGCCGCCAACATCGTTCAGCCCACTGATGTGGAAAGTCACGGCGGCTGGACGACGATTCCCAAGCGCGAACCAGGTCAACAAGTCGTCCTGCGCGGCGAAAGCTTGCGCGACGGACGCACGCCGTCGGTCTCCCAGCTTCTGGCGCAACGGTCAGACGACATCGCGGCAATTCGCACTAATTCAACAATGGAGCATTTTTTGTATTTGGACGCCGGGAAAATCGCGCTGTATTTGGCCGACTGGGATAAAACGGCGGCCATTTCGACGCTCAAGAAGCGTTTGAGTCGCGCATGGAGTATCGGCGCGCAGCCGCATGACATGCTGGCCTTCAATGGCAATCCGGTCGAACATTTCGGAAGGATGATCGCCAAAATGACTCTCGCCCGCGCGCGCTGCGGCGATGAAACGGCCTTTGACGAGTATGCGGCTTGGATTCAAAGAGTCGAACTCAAAGGAGTTCATTTCGGCGTCGAAGAACTGCAAGAACCATTAATTCAAGGCGCTGCACATCCCAGCATCGAACAGGCGATTGATTACCTGTTCAGCGATCCCAAATCGCCGTGGTCAAATGTCTTGGCCGAGGGCAATGGTTTTTGGCTCCTGAACTTTTGGCAGACGCCCCTTCCCAACACGGCGGTGTTTCGCAAACAAGCGTTGCGCGCTCTGACTGACAAAAGTCTTGCAGGCGCCATCACTTTCCATCCGCGCAAGGATTGGAACAGTCGCACCGAAGCCCAAATTGAACTTAAAGGAGGTTCGGGCAGCGGTTTTCTCGGCTCCAACGACGACCCCGACACGCCGCCACCCGGCCAAAAAGTCTCCTTCCGCGTTTGCGACGCCTACGCTTATTTTTATTCGCGATATCAGAACGGCCCGAAATTCCAGCTTTTCTGGCCCGAAAATAAGCGCGACGAGGGTGTTTTGGCGTGCCGCAAATGGTTGGAAGCAAAAACGAACGCCGAAAGAAAATAGTCAATGCTTTCGAGAGCGCGTTCCCCACTTGGCGCCGGTGATTGCGGAGCGCTACTCTTCGCGCAAAGCCTGTATCGGATCCACGCGTGTGGCCCGCCGCGCCGGGCCCAGCATGGCGGCCAGCGCCACGGCGGCCATTAACAAGGCGGCGGCGCCGAAAGTGAGTGGATCGAGTGTGTTCATAGCGACGGGCGCGTCCTGCATTGCCCGTGTTTGCGCAGCAGTTCCGGCCCAAGCCAGGGACAGTCCGACCAGTAGCCCCAGAACCACCGGACGCGCGCCGGCCCCGAGCACGGCGACGTAGATGTCCCGTTTCTGCGCCCCGAGCGCGATGCGAATCCCCATCTCCTTCGTGCGCCGGCTGACGGCGAACGAGACCACGCCGTAGATGCCGATGACCGCCAGGGCGACCGCGATGGCGCCGAGGAGCGAGACGAGCGTCTCCAGCCGCCGAAACACTCCCAGCACCTCGTCCATGCGCGACTGAATCGTTCGCGCCTCAATCGAGAGTTCGGGCGAAAGCTCGCGAATGGCGCCGGCGATGGATTGCGCCATCGCTGCGCGGTCGCCGGTGAAGCGCACGAGCGGAAAGAGGAAAGGGCTGTCAATTGGGGCCAGCGGCATGTAGAGCGTCGGGCCATCGCGTCCGCCGAGACGTTGAGTCGAGACGTCGCGGGAGACGCCGACAACCTCGAAGCGCGCGCCTCGCGGATTACGCAACTCCAAGCCCAGCGGGGCAACGCCGGGCCAGAACCGCCGCGCGAGTTCCTCCGAAACGACTACGGGGCAATTACCGGTTCCGCAGTGGGGATCGCTCTCCTGCAGCGCGCGTCCGCTCACGATCGGAATTCCCATCGTGGTAAAGAACCCGGGGCTCACCTCACTTATAGCCACTTTGCGCATTGGTTGACCGGAGACTTGAACGTCAACCCTCGTCGTATTAAACAACGGTCGCCAATTTGCGTAGGCGACCGATTGCACACCCGGCAGAGCTTCGAGGCGCTGGGCTAAGAGGCGCGCGGCGAGAAGGCGCTGAGCGGGCGTGGGGTTAAAGCCTGACCGGGAGCGTTGCTCCCAGATTTTGCTTCGCGCCTTCACGCGGGCCAGGATCACCTGCCGGGCATCATAGCCCGGGTCGGCGGCGCTCATTCGCCGATAAGCGCGCACTGACAAGACCGCGCCGACCAGCAACACCAGACTCAAGGCGACCTGCGCGCCGACCAAAAAACCGCGCAGCCGGGTCCCGCCGGTCGCGGCGCCGAACAACGGCTGGCGGCCTTTGAGAGATTCCGAAAGGTTGACTTTCAAGGACTGGAGCGCCGGCGCCAGTCCGGCCAGCGCGCCTGCGAATAGGGTGATGACAGCCAGGTACGCAAACACACGCCAGTCAGGTCGCAAAGAAAACTCCAGCGTCTGGTGGTATTGCGGGTCGCCGAGCCAGGCTATTAAAACGCCAGGCAGGCGATAGGCGAAATAAAGGCTGGCCAGTCCGGCCGCGGCCGCGAGCAGCAGAGGCTCCATCAGCAACATCCGGAACAGACGTAGCCTTCCGGCGCCCAGCGCCAGCCGTACGGCAATCTCCTGCTGGCGCGCGTCGGCCCTCGAGAGCAACAACGTGGCCACGTTTGCGCATGCGAGGAGGACAATGAAGTTAAGTAATCCCACTATGATCGGAAACAGCCACACCGCGCTGGAGCGGGATTCCGGCTCCTCGAATACCGAGCCGTCGGTGACAGTGAGAGTAGTCTTCCGTCCCGGATGCAGACTGTCCTGCTGGCCGGCGAGCAACGCGAGTTCCGTGGCGACTTGCCGGCGCGTGAAGCCCGGTTGTAAGCGCCCTCCCACGTACAGCCAGCCTGCCTCGCCAGGCCTCAGCAAGTCATCGCCTCCATGCAGGTAAGTTTGGAGCGTGTACGGGACCCACGCTTCCGCCCCCCCAATTTGGCCCGCGAAGGTCGGCGACACGCCCACGATGGTCACTGGCTGCCCGTTGATATGCGTGACCTTCCCCACAATCTGCGGGTCCGCCCCAAAACGATCCCGCCAAATCCGCTCGCTCAAAACTGCGACGGGATTGGCCGCCGCGAAGTCTGCGGGCTGCAGCAACCGGCCCAGTAAGGGCTGCTCCGGGTCATAGAGCGCAAAGAAATTGTCGGTCACAAATAGAGCGCGCGTCTCGGACGTGTCATCCTGTCCGAGCGGCGCAAAGAAATCCGCCCACCCAGTGACGGCGCCAAGCGACTTTGCCCGGTCGCGAAAGGCCAGGTAATCTTCCAGGGTCGCCGCTCCCGGGCGGACCTGTCGCGCAGGGTCTTTCGTGTACGCGCAATAAATGCGGACGAACGTGTCATAGTCTTTGTCCACTGGGGCGCGGAAGGCCATGGCGTTGATCAGCGTGAAGACCCCGGCGCTGATGCCGATGCCGAGAGTTAGCGTCGCGATCACGACAGTAGACAACAGGGAATGCTTGCGCAGGTTGCGCGCCGCATAGCCCAGGTCTCGCCACAGACCTCCAATCATATTTTTTCTCCTTGCGCCTAAAACCACTGGTTCCTGGGGCCCTTGCCGCTCCAGGCGCCGCAGTTCCTGCTGAAGCATTTCACTCCCGCTCAATTCCGCCAGCGTCCGGCGCTCGGCTTCCGCCTCGGTCGCGCCGCCGGCCAACAACTCCGCGTAGTGGTCGTCGAGATATTGCGCCAATTCCTCCACGACGGCGGCTTCGCGCGTCGGCTCAAGCTCTAAGCCGGCCAGCCACCGCCTGATTTCTTTCTTCCAGTCGGGCATGTTCGCCTCGGAAAATCGGTTCGTAGTCCCGCCTTTAGGCGGAAGCGTTTAGCGTTACGGAATGGATTTGCATCCAACGCTTCCGCCTAAAGGCGGGACTACGAACCGCAATCCACAAGGATCATTCGCGCCGCAGCGCCTCTATCGGATCGACTTTAGTTGCGCGGCGAGCGGGGATCACACAGGCCAGCAGACCAATCCCACCGAGTGCCACTACGACGGCCGCAAAGGTCATTAGATCGGTTGGTTTCACTCCAAACAGCAGAGTGGCGATGACTCTCGTCAGCCCCAGAGCGCCGACGACGCCGAGTCCGATGCCGCAAGCCACCAGGAGCATTCCTTCGCGCGCCACCAGCCTCAACACGTCGCCGGTCTGCGCGCCCAAAGCCATGCGAATGCCAAATTCGTGCGTCCTTTGTGTGACGCTATAGGAGATGACGCCGTAGACGCCGACGGCCGCCAGCGCGACCGCCAACGCCCCGAACAAACCGAGCAGAAGCGAGCGGAAGCGCGGTTGCGCAATCGAACTGCTCACCACCGACTCCATCGTGCGCAGCTTCGTGACGGGCAGGTCTTTGTCAACTTCGCGCACAGCGCCGCTCGCCGCGCCCACTAACGAGAGCGGATCGCCCGTAGTGCGCAGCGCCAGCGAGACGGTGAATCCCACGGGGCGCTGCGCATAAGAGACAAAGATGCCCGGGCGCGCCTGTTCCGCCAGCCCGTGATGCCTGATGCCCTGATACACGCCGACGATCTCCCAAGAAGTGTTTGGGTTAAGCATCCGAACCAGGCGTTTACCAATAGGGTTTTCGTTCGCGAAGTGGCGCCTGGCCAGCTCTTCATTGATGAGACAGACAGGCGCGGCGTCACGAGTATCGCGCCTGTCGAATGGCCTCCCCGCGAGCATCGTGATCTGCATCGCCTTCAAGTAATCAGGCGTCACGGAGGCGACTTCGGCGGTTTGAAACTGTCCCGGTCGCAGCGGCGGGCGTCCCTCGATCTCGAAGCCTAGATTCAATCCCCCGCTCATCGGCAGATTGTTTGTCGCGCCGGCCGCTTCAACGCCCGGCAATGCTTGCAAGCGTTCGCAGAGCTGTTCGACGAGCGAGGCTCTGGCAAGCTGCTCTTCGAATCGAGCTTTTGGCAGTCCCAGTTCGAATGTCAGGACGCGCGCAGGATTGAAGCCTGGTGGGACACTTTGCAGCTTCAGAAAGCTCTGCAGTAGCAACCCGGCGCCGATGAGCAGCGCACTGGCAAGCGCGATCTCGGCGACGACCAGCGCGCTCCTCAGCCGGTTGCGCCTGAGGCCGGCGGTCAAACCGCGTCCTCCATCTTTGAGCGCCGCCGTAGCGTCCGGGCGCGCGGCCTGGAAAGCGGGCGCGAGACCGAAAATAATGCCCGTGGAAAATGCGACCACGAGCGTGAAGCCAAGCACGCTCACATCCACACTGATTTCATGCCAGCCGGGAGCGCTCTCCGCGATCTGACTGCCGGCGCCCGCCACGAGCGCCTGTACTCCCCAGACCGCGAGCAACGCGCCCAGACCTGCGCCGCTGAGCGCAAGCATGATATTTTCCGCGAGCAACTGGCGCATTATCGGCCAGCGACCTGCGCCGAGCGCTGTGCGGATCGCGAACTCTCGCTGGCGCGCAGCCGCGCGAGCCAGCGACAAGTTGGCGACGTTGGCGCAAGCGATCAGCAGGACAAAAGCCGCTGCGCCAAATAAAACGAGCAAAGACCGGCGCACGCCGCCGACGCTCTGCTCCCGCAGCTCAATGAGTTTGCAATGCGTCCCCGCCGAGGTAGATGGATTGGCTTTTTGGATGCGGGATTGAAGGGCATCCATCTCGACACGCGCCTGATCGAGGGAGACAGCCGGTTTTAGCCGTCCGATCACCTGATAATCATGCCAACTGCGGTTCCGCCATTCTTCAGCGGAAAGCGCCAACGGTCGCCAAAGATCCGCCGCCGGGTTAATCCCAGTTCCGCCGGGGAAGACGAAGCCTGGCGCCATCACGCCGATCACTGTGCAATTCTGGGCGTCCACCTCGATGGTTTTGCCGACTACGGCAGGATCGCCTCCGAAGCGACTTTTCCAGAGGTTGTAACCCAGCAGCGCGACTTGATCGCGACCGAGGTTCTCTTCGTCGGCGGTGAAGACTCGACCAAGTAGCGGTCTGACTCGCAGCGCCTGGAACAAATTCGCCGTGACGCTCGCGCTCAAAATACGCGCAGGCTCGTCGCCGCCGGTAAGATTCACACCCTTGACCCAGGTGAACATCGCCAGGCTGTCGAACGACTGGCTCTGCGCCTTCCAATCCGCATAGTTGGCCGCCGCCGGGTCGTTCTGCTCCATGTTCAGAGCGGGGTAACGCTCCCACACGGTCACAAGCCGCTCAGGTTCCGGATAGGGCAGAGGCCTGAGCAGTACGCCGTTTACAACGCTAAAAATCGCCGTGTTCGCCCCGATACCGAGCGCCAGTGTGAGCGCCGCCACGGCGGTGAAGCCGGGTGACTTGCGCAACATGCGCAAGCCAAAGCGTAAATCTCGCCACAGGTTTGCGATCATATTTGTCCTCCGATTCGTTCCGAGTACGGCGGGTTCCGGGTTGCTTTGCCGCTCCATGCGGCGTAATTCATGCGCAAGCAATTCACTGCCGCTCAATTCTGCAAGTGTTCGTTGATAAGCTTCTGCTGCCGTTGCGCCGCTTGCGAGTAACTCCGCGTAGCAGTCCGCTAAGTCCTGTGACAACTCTTCAATAATCGCGGCCTCGCGCGCCGGCTCAAGCCTCAAGCTCGCCAGCCGCCGTCCGATCTCTGGTTTCCAGTCAGGCACAGTTAATTCCCCTTCTGCGCTATACCGCTTGGCACAGGCGCAACTTACTCACTCCGCAACGCAATCAGCGGATCAACCTTCGTCGCGCGCCACGCCGGTACGAAGCAGGCAAACAGCGCCACCGACATCAGCAACAATGGAATGACCGTGAAAGTCATCAGATCCGTGGCGCTCACGCCGTAGAGCATCTTTTCCAGCAGCCGGGTCAAGCCCCGTGCGGCGAGAAGTCCCAGCGCCACGCCCCCCAGCGTCATTTTCATGCCTTGACTCAGCACGAGCAGCAGCACGTCTGCGCGTTGCGCGCCCAGCGCGAGGCGGACGCCGAGTTCGTGTGTGCTCTGGCCCACCAAATAAGAAATGACCCCGTAAAGGCCGATGCTTGAGAGCAGCAGCGCCACTACTGCAAAGGCATTGAGCAGGATCATCGCGAAGCGCCGGCGGGCCTGCGAACCGGCAATCACCTCATTCATCGTTCGCGGTTCGTAAATGACGTTGTGGCTGTGCTGGCTTTGGACGACCCGGCGGAGCGCGTCAAACTGCGCTGTCGCTTTTCCCTCCGCGCCCTCGACCCGCGCCACCACATTCGCCTCAGAATTCCAGCCAACCTGCCTGAACGGGAAGTAGAGCTGCGCCCGGAGCGCGTGCCCGTCGTCCGCATCAAGCCCCCACTGCTTCACGTGCCCGACCACGCCGACGATCTCCGCCGGGCCACTGGCGAGCGTCAGATTGACGCGCTGGCCGAGCGGGTCTGCGTTTGGGAAATGTTGGCGGGCAAAGACCTCGTCAACCACGACGACCGCTTGAGTCCCTGTCTCATCTTTCGCGGTGAAAAAGCGGCCTTGCTTGAGCGGGATGCCCATGGCCGTCAGGTAGCCGGGTTCGACCGCATAGACCATCGCCCTATGCATCTCGCTAGCGCTCGCGGGTTTGGGCCGGTCACTGAGCCAGAAGAACGTGTTGTCTTGGCCCTGCATGGGAGAGGCGCCCAGCATGAGTGAAGCCGCCTTGACGCCCGGCATTGAGTTGAGGCGGTCGCTCAGGTCGCGCAAGGCGGCGCGCCTCCCCTCCGGGCTGAGAGCCCGCATCGAAGGCGGAAAACTGAGTCCGAAGGTCAACACATTGTCGGGCCGAAAGCCCGGATCAACCTGCCAGAGCGCGCCCAGGGTGCGGATCATCAGGCCTGCGCCGATCAGCAAGACCAGCGCCAGCGCCACCTCCACCGCGACCAGCACGCCCTGCGCACGATGCCGCCCGCCACCCGCGCCGCGCCCGCTCTCCTTGAGCGTTTCGGCTAACCGCCACTGCGAGGTTTTGAGCGCCGGAGCCAGCCCGGCCAGTACACCGGCGCCCAACGAAAGGGCGGCGGTGAAGAGCAAGACCCGGCCGTCTAGCCCAATCTCCTCCGTACGCGGCAACCCTGTAGGCAGCGCGCTCAGTGCGGCGCGCGTGCCCATGGCCGCGAGCAGCAAGCCCAATCCGCCGCCCGCCAAGGCGAGCAGCGTGCTCTCGGTGAGCGATTGGCGGAGCAAACGCCACTGTCCTGCGCCCAGCGCGGCGCGAATGGCAAATTCACGTGTCCTGCCGGTCGCACGCGACAGCAACAGATTACTGACATTCACGCACGCGATCAGCAACACGAAGCCGACTGCGCCCAGCAATAGCCATAGACTCGGCCCGACATCGCCGACCAACCTCTCCTTGAGCGGGACGACCGCTGCGCCCATGCCCCGGTTGGCTTCGGGATAGGCTTCGGCCAGACGGCGCATCACGCCGTCCAGATCAGCCTGCGCCTGCGCGAGCGTGACGCCAGGCTTGAGCCGGCCAATACCTTGCAGACCTAAGCCTGCGCTACGATTCTGCAACCCGGAATTGTCCCACTGGCCCATCGGTATGTAGACATCGGCGCCGCGATAGAGCGTAAAGCTCGCCGGGAGCACGCCCACAATCGTGTAGTTCCGGTCATCCACGGTCAGGCTTTTGCCCGGCACATCCGGCGCAGCGCCGAACCTGCGCTGCCAAAGCTGCGCACTGATTATCACCACCGGGCCGACGCCAGGCTCATCTTCGCCCGGCGCGAAGTCGCGCCCCAACACAGGCTTGACGCCGAGCACCGAGAAGAGATTCGCCGTGCATCGCCGACCAGCGGCGCGCTCGGCTTCGCCCGCGCCGACCAGGGCGAAACTGGACGAGCGCGAAACGGCCAGCGCCGCGAAGGTCTGATTCTCTTTTTGCCAGTCGCGAAAATTCAGGTACGGGATCGAACCCGTAGCGCCATTCGGCGCGCGCTGGTTGAGCGCGACAAGCTGCTCGGGCTGCGGGTAAGGCAGCGGATTGAGCAGCACGCCGTTGACCACCGAAAAAAGCGCCGCGTTAGCGCCGATGCCCAGCGCCAGCGTCAGTACTATAACGGCGCTGATGCCCGGGTTCTTCAATAACATTCGCGCGCCGTAGCGCAGGTCTTGCCACAGGTCTGCAATCATCTTTGTCCTCCGATCGGTTCCGAGTACGATGGGTTCCGGGTTGCTTTGCCGCTCCATTCGGCGTAATTCACGCGCCAGCAATTCACTCCCGCCCAATTCGGCGAGTGTTCGTTGATAAGCTTCCGCCTCGGTCGCGCCGCCGGCCGACAACTCCGCGTATTGGTCGTCGAGATATTGCGCCATTTCCTCCACGATCGCGGCTTCGCGCGTCGGCGTAAGCCGCAAGCTCTGAAGTCGCCGTCTGATCTCTGGATTCCAGTCAGGCATGGGCGATCCTCCTTCTGCCGCAAGGGCGAGTCAGTCACAACGCAAAGCGACCATCGGGTCTACTTTCGTCGCGCGCCGCGCAGGCAGGTAACAAGCCAGCAAGGCCACGAGCGCCAGCGATAATGCGATTACAGCGAATGTCATCGGATCAGTCGCGCTCACTCCGAATAACAAGGTTTTGAGTAGGCGCGTCAAAGCCAACGCGCCCAACAACCCAATGCCCACGCCGGCCAACGCCAATTTCATTCCCTGCCTCAGCACAAGCTTGAGAACATCTCGCGCGCTCGCTCCTAAGGCCACGCGAACACCGAGTTCATGCGCGCGCCGCGTCACGGAATAGGTCATCACTCCGTAGATGCCAATCGCGGAAAGCGACAGCGCCACGACGGCGAACACCGCAAGCAAGAGGGTATTAAAGCGCTGCCTGGCAATCGAATTACCGACCAGATTGTCGAGCGTGCGCGCTTCACCGACGGGCTGTTGCGGGTCGAGCGTTTGAATGATGTTGCGCACGGCGGCCGATACGCCTGTCGCATCGCCGCGCGTGCGCAATACGAAAGTCATGAAGGGATACGGCAATTGGGCTATCGGCCAATACGACATCGGCTCGGCTGCGCGGTCGAGTTGCGTATGCTTCATATCTTCAACCACGCCGATGATTTCAGTTAGCGTGTGTGGAGGCCGCATCATAATTTTGATGCGCTTGCCGAGCGGGTCTTCATTCGGGAAATACTTCCTCGCCAGCGCCTCGTTGATGACCACGACATTGCGCTGCTCGCGGACTTCCTGTTCGGTGAAGAGCCGTCCGCGTTTGAGCGGGATTTGCAGCGCGCGGAAGAAATTTTGATCGGTGATGCAAACGCCCGTGCCGCCCGCCGCTTGATCGGGCGACGATTTCGAGCGGCCTTCGATGTCAAACCCGGGATTCGACCCCAGACCAAGAAACGGAGTGAAATTGATCGCGCCGACCGCTTCGACGCCGGGCAAGGTCTGCATTCGTTCGAGGGCCCGGGTGAAAAAGTTGATGCGTTTGGCGTCGTCGTTGTAGCGGGCGCTGGGCAACGCAACGCGCATTGTCAACACGTTACGCGCATTGAAGCCGGTCTCTACGCCTTGCAATCGCAGGAAGCTGCGAATCAGCAAGCCTGCTCCGACCAGCAACACCAGCGCGAGCGCGACTTCGGCGACGACCAACGCGCCGCGCAGCCGTCGGCTGCGCGAGGCGCCCGCAAGACTCCGCCCCGCATCTTTCAATGTGTCATTGAGTTTGACGTTCGACGCTTCAAACGCCGGGGCCAGGCCGAAGATGACTCCCGTGAGCAATGCCACAATGATGGTAAAGCCGAGAACAGAAGCGCTGATTTCGACCCGCTGAAAGTCGCCGAGTTCCGGCGGGCTGAGTTTGACTAGCGCCGACGCCCCCAACCGCGCGAGCATCAATCCGGCTATGGCGCCCATTGTCGCCAGCAATACGCTTTCCGTCAGCAACTGCCGCACGATGCGCCCCCGGTTTGCGCCCATGGCGGCGCGGACGGCGATCTCTTTTTGTCGCGCCGCCGCACGCGCCAGCAAGAGATTCGCCACGTTCGCACATGCAATCAGCAACACAAAGCCAACCGCGCCCATCAGCACCAGCAAGGCCCGCCGAATCTCGCCCGCGAACTGCTCGCGCAAAGGAACCAGGTTGACGGTATAACCGCGGTTGAATTGTTTGTTTTGCTCTTCCAGACGAGCTGCAATCACGCCCATTTCGGCGCGCGCTTGCGAGAGCGTAACGCCGGGTTTGAGGCGCGCGACGGCGCAAATAAAGCGTCCGCGAAATTGCTTGAACTCAGAGCTGATTGCCCACGGCGTCCAAAGCTCAGCCGCCTGCCCCGTCTGCGAATTCTTACGGACATGCCATTTGAAATCTGGCGGCGTCACGCCAATGACCGTATGGTCAACCGCATTGAGAATCACTTTCCGCCCGATCACGTTTGGATCGGCGCCGAACCGACGCTGCCATAACCCATAGCTGAGAACGACGACGGCATTCTGTCCCGGCTTACTGTCTTCCGGCGTGAACGTGCGGCCTAAGAGCGCATTCACGCCCAATACAGAAAACAGATTGTCAGTGGCAAGCTGTCCCGCAATCTCTTCCGGCGCGCCATTGCCACTGAGGCTGTTGCGGGTATCGTTAAATGCAGCCAGACCGGCAAAGACGCTCTGCCGCTCCTGCCAATCAAAGAAGTTCGCCGGGCTAATGACGTTATGTTCATTCTGCCGCCACTTTTCCCACACGATAACCAACCGGTCAGAGTCTCCGTAAGGAAAGGCGCGCAGCAGCACGGCATTCACCACACTAAAAATCGCCGTATTGGCCCCGATGCCCAGGCCGAGCGTTAACACCGCAATCAAAGTGAAAACGGGCTGCCGAAGTAACATTCGCGAGCCGTAGCGCAGGTCTTGCCATAGGTCTGCGATCATCTTTGTCCTCCGATTGGATCCCAGCGCGATAGGTTCGGGCGCGACCCGCCGCTCCGCGCGCCGCAGTTCCTGCGCTAACAACCCACTACCTTGCAATTCGGTCAGTGTTCGGCGACGGGCTTCCGCTTCAGTCGCGCCGCCTGCGAGCGACTCCGCGTAGCAGTCATCCAGGTACTGCGCCAATTCCTCAACGATGGCGGCCTCGCGCGCCGGCTCAAGCCGCAAGTTCTGAAGCCGCCGTCTGATCTCCGCTTTCCAGTCAGTCATGTTCGCTTCTCCTTCTCCGCTTCATTGCTTATTGCAAGCGCGGCTCACTCCGAGCGTAGCGCGACCAGCGGATCAACTTGCGTCGCTCTTCGCGCCGGAATCCAGCAAGCGCAAATCGCCACCAGCAGCAACACGAGCGCAATCACGCCAAACGTCAGCGGGTCCGCCGGGCGCACGCCGAACAACAGACTTTCCATCCAGCGCGTCAGCGCGAAAGCGGCGGTCAATCCAATCGCGACGCCGATCAACGTCAGCTTCAATCCTTCCCGCAGAATCAACCGCAGCACGGCGCCCGCCTGCGCGCCC
>Ga0081455_10002274_pt1 | contig 22913 bp, 19 predicted proteins | sample TabmetS3T2R1_FD_70207 | JGI IMG/M metagenome (GOLD analysis project Ga0081455, IMG submission 70207) | Tabebuia heterophylla rhizosphere microbial communities from the University of Puerto Rico - S3T2R1 | ecosystem: Host-associated > Plants > Roots > Rhizosphere ...
TGCTTGCGCATCGTGCGATGGGTCAGGGCGCGGTGGTGGCCGAGATCATCGCAGGCAAGCGGGCCGCGTTCAGCCCCATGGCCATTCCCGCGGTGTGCTTCACCGATCCGGAAATCGTTTCCGTCGGACTGACACCGGAGCAAGCGAAGGCGGCCGGCCACGACGTGAAGCTTGGGGCATTTCGCTTCGCGGCCAACGGTCGTGCCTTGACGCAGATCGACGATACCGGCTTCATCCGCATCGTTGCACGAGCGGACAATCACCTGGTGTTGGGCGCCCAGGCGGTCGGCAACGGGATATCGGAATTGACGTCTTCTCTGGCGCTAGCGGTCGAAATGGGCGCCGTGCTCGAGGATCTCATCGGTACCATTCAGGCCCACCCGACACGGGGCGAAGCCATCCAGGAGGCTGCGCTCGGCGCGCTTGGCTATGCATTGCACGCCTAGCGTCGCGCAACGATCTTGACTAAACATCCTGCAAAGCCGTTCGCGACAGGATAAAAAAGGGAGCGTCCATCGTGCTGAATACCAAACGCGTCTACAACAACTACATCGCGGGCCGCTGGACCGAGGCCGCCGATGCGCAGCGCCTCGAGATTCAGGATCCATCCAACGGCTCGCATCTCGCCGATATCGCGCGGAGCAGCAGCGAGGATGTCGACCGTGCGGTTGGCGCCGCGCGGGCATCGTTGAGCGGCGAGTGGGGGCGGATGTCGGCCACCGACCGCGGTCGCATTCTGCATCGGATCGGCGAGGGGGTGCTGAGGAATGCGGATCTCCTGGCGCAATTGGAAGCGCGGGACGTCGGCAAGCCGCTCAAGCAGGCGCGGGCCGACGTGGAGGCGCTGGCGCGCTATTGCGAATTCTACGGCGCCGCGGCCGACAAGGTGCACGGCGACACCATCCCCTATCGCTCCGGCTTCACTGCGCTGACAATCTATGAGCCGCATGGCGTGACGGCGCATATCGTTCCCTGGAACTATCCGATGCAGATCATCGGACGTAGCCTCGGCGCGGCGCTGGCGATGGGCAACGCCGCGGTGGTGAAGCCCGCGGAAGAAGCCTGCCTGACCCTGCTGGAATTTACCCGCATCGCGGAGGAGGCCGGACTGCCGGCCGGCGCGCTCAACCTTGTCACGGGGACGGGCGAGGAGGCCGGTGCGGCGTTGTCGGCCCATCCCGGTATCAACCACATATCATTTACGGGATCGCTCGCCACCGGCGCCCTGGTGCAGGCGGCGGCCGCGCGGAATGCTGTGCCGGTAACGCTCGAGCTCGGCGGAAAATCAGCACAAATTGTCTTCGCAGATGCCGACCTTGATCGCGCCCTACCGTTCCTGGTGATGGCCGGTATCCAGAACGCCGGCCAGACCTGCTCGGCGTCGTCGCGGATTCTGATCGAGCAACCGATCTATGAAGAGGTGGTGGCGCGCATGGCGGAGGCCTATCAGCGCCTGAAAGTCGGGCCGGCGCTGAACGATCTCGATGTCGGTCCGGTGGTCTCGCACCGGCAGAAAAGTATCGTGGACAGCTATATCGCGTTGGCCGCCAGCGGCGGCGCGCAGGTGGCGGGGCAGGGCGTGATCGTACCCGATGCGCCCGCCGGCGGCGCCTATGTCAGGCCGACGCTGATCCGCGACGTGCCCGCCACGCATCGCCTCGCCCAGGAGGAAATCTTCGGGCCTGTTCAGGTGACGATGCCCTTCGCAAGCGAGCAGGAGGCCATCGATCTGGCGAATGGCACGCCCTTTGGCCTGGTGTGTGGGATCTGGTCCGGCGACGGCGGACGTCAACTTCGCCTGGCGCGCGCGATTCAGGCGGGCCAGGTCTTCATCAACAATTACGGCGCCGGCGGCGGGATCGAGTTGCCGTTCGGCGGCGTGAAACGCTCAGGCCATGGCCGCGAGAAGGGCTTTGAAGCGCTCTACGGTTTTGCGACCACCAAGACGATTTCGATCTATCACGGCTGACCGCGCGGCAGTCATGGCTCCCGGGCCGGAGCAACTTCCCCCTAATTGCTCCGGCCCGGCTTACGCGTCGCGCATCAGACGCGCTCGCGCAATCCGGCGCAAATCACCTCGGTGATTTCGAGTGAACCGGCCGTGCCGCCGATGTCCCGGCTCAGCACCGATTTGTCCGCCAGAGCATAGGTTACGGAGGTTTCGATGCGTTTGCCCGCATCGATGAGCCGCGGGTCGGCGTGGCGCAGACCGAGCCAGTTCAGCATCATCGCCGCGGCCAATATCGTTCCGTAGGGATTGGCAATACCCTTGCCGGCAATATCAGGCGCCGAGCCGTGGGAAGCCTGGAAGAAGCCATTGCCGTCGCCAAGTTCGGCCGAGGGCGACATGCCCATGCCGCCGATGGTGGCCGCGCCGAGATCGGAGATGATGTCGCCGAACATGTTCTCGGTGACGATGACATCGTAGTGCGACGGCCGGTTGATCAAATGCACCGTCATCGCGTCGATCAACACGTGCTCGGCTTCGATATCAGGATATTGCGCGGCGATTTCGTCGAATACGCTTCGGAAGAAGGCATAGCTGCGCAGCACGTTGGCCTTGTCGCAGCAGGTGACGCGGCGGCGCCTGTCTTGCGGAGCGCCCTCGCGCGAGCGGGCAAGCTCGAACGCAAAATGAACGATCCGCTCGATGCCCTTGCGAGATTGCACCAGCGGATCGATCGCGACCTCGTCGCGAAGCAGTGATCCGGCACCGCGCGCCGCATAGAGGCCCTCACTGTTCTCCCGGACGATGACGTAGTCGATGGTGCCGGGGGCGGCGTCGCGCAGCGGCGACCGTACGCCCGGGTGCAGCTTGATCGGCCGGACATTGGCGTAGAGATCGAGCTTCGAACGCAGCGTCAGGGTGAAATCAAGGCCCGCCTCGGTGCCGTCGGGGTGATTGATCCCCGGAATGCCGGCGGCCCCGTGCAGGATGGCGTCGGCGCCGTGACAGGCTTCGAACGTTTCCTTGGGAAAGGAATCGCCGGTCTTCAGAAAGTGCTGCGCGCCGGCCGGGTATTCGCTGAACCGCAACGGCAAGGTCTCGCCGAAGGCGGCTTCGAGCACCCGCAGCGTTGCCTGACAAACTTCCGGGCCGATACCGTCGCCGTGGACAACGCAGATCTCGTAAGCATTTTTCATGAGAAGCGATCCGGATCAGATGCAGCGGCCGCCATCGACTTCCATGGCAACGCCCGTGATCATGCTCGCTTCGTCGGAACACAGGAATGCGGCGGCGTTGCCCATGTCTTCGGGGGTGGAGAAGCGGCCGATCGGAATCGTCGACAGGAACTTGGCACGAATGTCCGGCGTGTCCTGTCCCATGAATGTCTTCAGCAGCGGCGTCTCGCCGGCGACCGGGTTGATGGCATTGACCCGGATGCCGAACGGCGCGAGCTCAACCGCCATGGCGCGCGTTGCGGTGATCACCCAGCCCTTCGAGGCATTGTACCAGGTGAGATTGGGCCGCGGGCTGACGCCGCCGGTGGATGCCACGTTGAGAAACACGCCGTATTTCTGCTGCTTGAAGTGCGGCACCACGGCCTTGGCGCCAAAGTAGATCGACTTCATGTTGACGTTGGCGATCCGGTCGAACACCTCGTCGGTGACGGTTTCGAGCGCTTGCGGCGTGTGGCCGACGCCGGCATTGTTGACGAGGATGTCGAGCCCGCCAAACGCGCGCTGGGCCCCGGCCACGACATCAGCGAAACCGGCTTCCGTAGAAATATCGGCGACAACAGCCACGGCGCGGTCGGGAAGCGATCTCGCCACGCGTTCCGCAGCGGCCTGGTCGCGATCGGCTACGACGACGCGGGCGCCTTCGACGACAAACTTGCGGACGATTCCTTCGCCGAAGCCGGAGCCACCCCCGGTCACGATTGCGCGTTTGCCTTTCAGTCTCATGATGATGCTCTTTCGGTTGATGCGTGACGATGCGCAGACGACGCGCCGGAACCCGGTGCCCCGAAACGTGATCTGGCTTGCGGGTGAGGAGGAGAGGGGAGAGAGGCGCGGCGCTAACCGCTCACGACGAGTCGTCGAGGGTGCCGGCATTCACGCCATGCGCGATATTGTCGCCCCATACGCCGCGCGACCGTTCGAGGTGCTGCCGGATGGTGGCCTCAGCGCCGCTTCGGTCCCGCTTCGAAATGTAGTCGAGCAGCTTGAAGTGCTCTTTCGCCGATCGCGTGAGGAAATCTCGCGGCGAGCCGCTTGCAAAGCCGTGAAGCCGAACCCGGTCTCGCAACGTCTCGACCAGCTTGGCGAGGCAAGGGTTACCGAGTGTGGCAATCAGTTGAACGTGAAATTTGAGATCCGCGTCGAGGAAGGCGATGAGGTCGCCGGCTTCGGCCGTCTGCAGCGTAACCTCGGCGAGTTGATGCAATTCGTGGAGCCGTTCTGTTGACAGTCCGTCCTGGGCGATATCGCCGACGCTCGGCACTTCGAGCAGCAAACGGATGGCGAAAATATCATTGAGTTCGTGCAGCGAAAGCGACACCACGCGAAAGCCGCGGTTGCGCACGGCTTCCAGCAGTCCCTCCCGCTCGAGGTCGAGCAGGGCTTCCCGCACCGGCGTCGCGGAGACCCTGAGGTCGGCCGCGAGTCGCGGCACCGAATAGAGCTGATCCGGCTGCATCTGCCCCGTGATGATCATTCCGCGGATCACCTGGCGCGCTTGCTCGCGCAGACTTGGCGCCGAGACCAGGCCGCCGAGCGGGCCATCTTGAAGGGTTTCCATGGGTTTTCTCTAACAGGAACGAACAACCCGGTCAAATGTGATGTGTGATATATTATATGTTGACGCAAGTGACGTGCTGTGTGATGTTTTACTCAACAGAAAAAAAGGGAGGATTGTTGGTGGCTGTAGACCGCATTTTGATGATCGTATCCGACACGGTTCGGACCGACCTGCTGGGGTACAATGGCGGGCCGGTGAAGACGCCCAACCTGGATCGGCTCGCGGCCCGGTCCATGGTTTTCGATCGCTACTACGCGTCGAGTTTTCCGACCGTGCCCGCGCGTTACGATTATCTGACGGGAAAACCCGCATTCGCCGGCGTGGGCTGGGGAGCGCTGCCGCGCGAAGACGTCTCGATCGCGAGTTCGCTGAGCGAGGCCGGTTACACCACCCTGGGTGTCGTCGACACGCCCTTCTATCAGGTCAACGGCTATTCGTACGATCGCGGCTTCAACTACTTCTACGACATGAAGTCCCAGCTTCTGGGAACGCCGCAGTACAGTTCATACACGGCGCCCGGCAAGACCAAGCGCCAGGTCGGCGGCAAGCTGCCGCAATGGCCGATCACCGGCAAAGTGCAGCCGGATCCGCGCACCGGCGAAATGGATTGTCCGGCGCCATTGACGATGGTGCAGGCGGCCGAATGCCTCGAGCAGATCTACGAGGACAAATTCTTCGCGCTGGTTGATACATGGGATCCGCACGAGCCGTGGGATCCGCCGGATTTCTACACCCGCCGATACCTTCCCGATTACGCCGGCGAGCGCGTTCATCCGCCGTACGGTGATTACCGAAAGGCCGGCATGACGATGCGTGATGTTCAGGTCGCTCGTGCGCTCTACTGCGGCGAACTCGAACTGGTCGATCGTTGGATCGGGCATCTGCTCAATCAGCTCACCTATCTCGGCATCGAAGACAAGACCGCGATCATCTTCGTCTCCGATCACGGCTTCCTCTTGGGAGAGCACGGGCTGATGGGCAAGATGGTCCGTCGCGCACCCGGCGAAGCCACCTGGATGCGGTCGCCGCTGTATGAAGAGATCGTCAAGGTGCCGCTGATCGTCCACGTGCCCGGCGCAGCCCCCGGCCGCAATTCGAAGCTCGCATGCGCGCTCGACATTGCACCCACGATCCTCGATCTGGCGGGGCTGTCGCGCGGTCCGCAGATGCACGGAAACTCGCTGCTTCCAGCGGTTCTGGGCAAGCCGTTCGAGGGGCGCAGCCATGTGATGACGGCGATGCCGTTGGCCAATCCGGGTGACAAGGTCGAAGTCGTCGACGATCTCATGCGCACGGTCGTCGAATGGCAGCCGGTGACCATCACGTCCAGTGACTGGTCGTTGCTCTATTCGGTGCCGGGTGAACCGGTGGAGTTGTACGACCTTCGCGTCGATCCGAAGCAGGCGACCAACGTCGCGGAAAAGCATCCCGATGTGATCGCGTCGCTGCTCGAAGGCTACGCGAAGGATCTGCTTCGCTCGGGTGCGGGTAAGAAATTCTGCGAGCCGCGCCTGAAGAGCTACCTTGAGACCAATCCCGGATTTCTTGATGGCGTGAAGTGACATCTCGCTGAGTGCAAGTTGCCGGTCGCGACGGCCAAGTCGCGACCGTGTGCGACGATGACAAGAAATAACTGGCGGGTGCGGGTGATGACTGGCTCGATTTCGCGGAGACATCTGCTCGGCGCGGCGGGGCTTGCCGGACTGGGCTGGGGCATTGGGACCCCGGTTTCGGTGCTTGCCGCCGAAGCTACGCCGAAGCGCGGCGGCGTGCTGATGATCGGTCAGGACGAGAACCCGATCGGTCTCGATCCGCACAAGACGGCCGCGTTTTCGACCAGCAACATCGTCGAGCACATCTATGGCTGCCTGCTGCGATGGGATGTGACGTCGACCCGGGTCGAGCCGGACCTCGCGACAGCCTGGGAAAATCCTGATCCCCGGACATTCATCTTCCATCTCCGCGAAGGCGTCAAATTCCACAACGGCGACGAACTGACCAGCGAAGACGTCAAGTTCACGTTTCAGCGACTGGTGGATCCGACCACACGCTCGCCCTGGAAGTCGATCTTCTCGGTCATCAGCGCGATCGAAACCCCCGATGCGCGAACCGTCATCTTCCGTCTCGAACATCCGTTTGCGCCGTTCCTCAATTACCTGGCCACGGTGAGATACACGGCCATCGTCAGCGCCGCCGACGTCAAGCAGCGTGGCGACCTCGTGAAGGGGGGCGTCGGGACCGGCCCATTCATGCTTGAAGAGTTCAAGCCCGATTCCCTGGTGCGGCTGAAGCGCAATCCGTTCTATTACGAACCGGGATTGCCGTATCTCGATGGGCTCGATCTACGCATCATTCCGGATGAAGGAAGCCGTATGGCGGCGTTGCGATCGGGCAGCGTTCACCTGACCTGGCTGTCGTCGCCGGATTCCGCCATGCAGATGCGGGCTGCAAGCAACATCGTCTCTCCCGATCCCGTCTCATTTTCCAGATTGCTGTTGCTCGAATTCGATCAGCGACGGCCGCCGTTTTCGGATGTTCGGGTACGGCGCGCCTTCAGTCAGGCGATCAATCGGGAGCTTCTCCTCAAGGTAATCTGGCGCGGCCGCGCGGCGCTGAGCGCAGCGCTGCCTCCGGCGCAGGCGCCGTTCTCGTTTGCAAGCAACGAGGTGCTCGGTCTGCCTTACCTCAAGGAGGACGTCGCCGCGGCCAAGGCACTGATGGCCGAGGCCGGTCTGTCCAGCGGATTTGAGACGATCTTCGCTGTGTCGCCCGCCAATTACGGCGACGTGCAGATCGCGCAGATCATCCAGCAGCAGGTTGCCCGCATCGGTATCAGGATCAAAATCGTTCAGAAGGAATGGGGCAATCTGGTCGCCGATTTTCAGTCCACCGAGTCCCCGATCTCGATGGCTGGTCTCGTCTGGGGGCCCGATCCCGACACCAACATATCGATCCGGCTGGATTCCAAGTCGCCGGTCAATCCGGGAAAGACCGCCGATCCCGTGCTCGACGGCATGCTGCTCGAAGCTCGGCAGACCTATGACGTATCCCGGCGGGCGGAGATCTACCGTGCCGTACAGCAACGCGTCGCCGAGATGGCCTATGTGATTACGCCCTGCGCGGTGGCGATCCGGTGGGAGATGTGGGCGAACACGCTGCGCGGCTATCAGACAATCCCGTCGGCGCAACGCGTCTATCTCCGTCAAGCCTGGTTGGAGTGACGGAACGACACGCCGCCAGAAGGGAAGGAACGATAGATGCTGCAATATGCCGCTCGACGTATCGCCTTGCTGATCCCGGTGCTGATCGGGGTTTCGATGGTGAGCTTTACCATCATCCATTTGATTCCGGGTGACATCGTTGCGGTGCTGGCCGGCCCCATGGTCGCCTCCGATTCGGAGATCGCGCAAAATATCCGGCAGGCGTTGCATCTCGACCAGCCGCTGCCGGTCCAATACGGGCTCTGGCTGATGGGCGTCCTTCACGGCGATTTCGGAAACTCGCTCACCATGGGTTTGCCGGTTGGGCCGCAGATCGCCCAGCATCTGCCGGTGACACTGGCGCTGACTTTCATGTCGCTGACATTCGCCGTGGCCATCGGCCTGCCGAGCGGGGTCATAGCAGCAACGACGGCCGGACGCTGGCCGGACACGGTCATTCGCCTGTTTGCGCTGCTTGGCCTTTCCACGCCGGCTTTCTTTCTCGGCGTCGCCGCGGTGCTGCTGCTGTCGCTCTATCTGCCTTCGTTCAAAACGCATGCCACGGTGGAATTGCATGCCGATCCGTTCGGCGGATTGAAGGCGTTGCTGTTGCCCGCCTTCGTCCTCTCGCTTGCCGCGGCTGCGACGGTGACGCGTTACACCCGTGCCTCGATGCTGGAGGTACTGAGAGAACCCTATATGGCCACGGCGCGGGCGAAGGGGGCGGGCCGCGTCCGCGTGCTCGTCAGGCATGGTCTGCGCAATGCCCTGCTGCCGGTTGTGACGGCAGTTGGCGTCACGGCCGCGCAATTGATCGCCGGCGCGGTCGTGGTCGAGCAGGTGTTCGGATTGCCTGGCGTGGGCCAGCTCATGCTCAATGCGATTTATCATCGCGATTACACCCAGGTGCAGGCCACCGTGCTTGTCGTGACCACGCTGGTGGTGCTCATCAATATCGCGGTCGACCTCAGCTACTATCTGCTCGATCCCAGGATTCAGCGACATGGCTGATCCATCGACGGTCATGGAAGGTCTTGCGACCGCGGGGATCGGGACTGAGCCTGCCGTGCCGCTTCCCAACACGGATGCCGCGCGCTCGCGGCTGCGATGGAATGTGCCGCTGATCGTGGGGCTTGCCATCGTCATCCTGTCGACTTTCCTGGCGTTCGCCGCGCCGTGGCTGTCAGCGCATGACCCGCTGGAGATTGCAGACGCGTCGCTGTCCGCGCCTTCCAGCCTCTATCTTCTGGGAACCGATCAACTCGGGCGCGATGTCCTGGCCCGCATCCTCTATGCGACCCGCACCTCGCTGAGTGTTGCATGCCTGAGCGCCGCCCTGGCATTCGTGTCGGGGACTCTGATCGGGCTGGTTGCCGGCTATGCTTCCGGTCTTGTCGATGCCTTCATGATGCGATTGCTCGACATACTGCAGGCCTTTCCTGCGCTGCTGCTCGCCATCGCGCTGGTTGCCGCCTTGGGGCCGAACCTGCCGAACCTGGTGCTCACCATGGGCGTGCTGTTCATGCCCCGGTTTGCGCGCGTTGCCAGGGCGTCGACCTTGTCGGTGCGCGAGCGCGACTACGTCGTGGCGGCGATCGGCCTCGGGGTGAGCCCTATCAGGATCATGTTCCGTCATGTTCTGCCCAATATTGCAGCGCCTCTCATCATCGAGGCCTCGCTGACCGCGACGCTGGCCATTCTGACCGAAGCCTCATTGTCGTTCCTTGGATTGGGGGTGCAGCCGCCCGAACCGACATGGGGCGGGATGATCGCTCAATCCACCGCCGTGATGTCGATCGCACCGTGGCTTGCGATCAGTCCCGGTCTCGCAGTGGTGTTCGTTGTCGTCGGCTTCAATCTGGTCGGCGACGGGCTGCGCGACGCGATGGACCCAAGGAGCTAGGCGTGAACAAGCGTGAGATCATCATGCTTTCATCGGATCTTCATTGGGCCGGACGAAGGTCGGGAGCGTGACGATGTCGCTGTTGCGGGTCGAAAATCTGCGAACCTACTTCGACACGCGGGCGGGCGTGATGAAAGCCGTCGATGGTGTCGACCTTGAGGTTCGCGAAGGGCGCACGCTCGGCATCGTCGGCGAATCCGGCAGTGGCAAGAGCGTCACCGCACTCTCGATCATGCGATTGATCGAGAGGCCCGGCCGTATCCTGCCTGACAGCCACATCTTTTTCGAAGGAAATGATCTCGCTGCGATTCCGGAACGGGAGCTCGAATCGCTCCGGGGCAACCGGATCTCGATGGTGTTTCAGGAGCCGATGACCTCGCTCAACCCGGTCTACACGGTGGGCGATCAGATCATTGAGGCGATCAGGCTGCACCGTCGGGTCAGCATGCAGCAGGCGCGCGACCGGGCAGTCGAGCTGTTGAGATTGGTCGGGATCCCGTCACCCGAACGGCGTGTCGATGCATTCCCGCATCAGATGTCGGGCGGCATGCGCCAGCGCGTCATGATCGCGATGGCGCTGGCCTGCGAGCCAAAGCTTCTGATCGCCGACGAGCCGACGACGGCGCTGGACGTCACCATTCAGGCGCAGATTCTCGAACTGCTTCGCCAATTGCGCGATGAGCTTTCAATGGCGGTTGTCCTGATCACCCACGATCTGGGTGTCGTGGCCGAGATGTGCGACGATGTCGCCGTGATGTATGCGGGGCAGGTGGTGGAGCGGGGACCTGTGGAATCCATCTTCGGCGATCCACAGCATCCCTACACCGAAGCTTTGCTGCGCTCGATCCCCTTGCTCGGAATGACGAAGGCCGAGCCGCTCACCGTAATTCCCGGAATGGTTCCGAGCGCGCTGCATTGGCCGACAGGCTGTCGTTTCGTGGCGCGTTGCAAGAACGCGCTCGACCGGTGTCATCGCGAACCACCACCGCTGGCCCGGACCGGTTCGGGATACGCGGCATGCTGGTTGCGGGAAAGCATCCCGGAAGGTTCGCAGCACGGAGCCGCTCACCGATGAATGAACCGCTACTGCGTGCGCGCGACGTCAGAAAATATTTTCCGGTCCGCAGCGGATTTTTGCAGCGGACAGTTGCGCATGCGCGTGCGGTCGATGGGATCGATCTCGATATCCGTCCCGGAGAAACCCTTGGTCTGGTCGGAGAGTCCGGAAGCGGAAAATCGACGCTCGGTCGCATTCTGGTCGGGCTGATGACGCCGAGTGCCGGTGAGCTGTCGTTTGAAGGTCGGGAGATCGCCAGGCTCGGCGGCGCGGACTTGCGACGCTCCCGGCGGCAATTGCAGTTTATCTTTCAGGATCCGAATGGGTCGCTCGACCCACGCATGCGCGTTGGCGAGATCATCGGCGAAGGCCTCCATGCTCAAGGTGCTGAGCGCGATGCACGGAACAAGCTGGTCAACGAAATGCTCGACAAGGTTGGGCTGCGACGCGAGGCAGCGCAGCGCTATCCCCATGAACTGTCGGGCGGCCAGCGCCAGCGCATCGGGATCGCCCGGGCTCTGGTGCTGCAGCCGAAACTGGTGGTCGCCGATGAACCCGTCTCCGCTCTCGATGTCTCGATCCAGTCGCAGGTGCTGAACCTGCTGGTCGAGCTGAAGCGTGAGCTGAACCTGACCTACGTGTTCGTGTCGCACAATCTGGCGGCGGTAAACTATGTCAGCGACCGCATCGCCGTCATGTATCTTGGCAAGTTCGTCGAACTCGCATCGACCGAGCAGCTTCGCCGCGCGCCGCTTCATCCCTATACACGAGCGCTGTTTTCTGCCGTCCCGGAACCAATTCCCGGCCGCCGCCGCCAGAGCGTGGTGTTGAAAGGCGAGCCGCCCAATCCGATCGATCCGCCCTCCGGATGTCGCTTCCGAACGCGCTGCCCTTTGGCGCGGGACGTCTGTGCGGAACGCGAGCCCGGCCTGACGCCGCGGCCAGGCGATGCGAATGATCACCTCGTCGCCTGCCACTTCGCCTGAGTGCCTTGAGTAGCGCGCATTTGCCCCGATGAGCACTGCGTCGTCAGGCGAGCGCGAAGTCCTGTTGCACCGCCACGCCCCAACCAGGGTGGGCGTCATGGGGAGGAGGCCGTAACCCAGTTGCAGATCGTTCAGGACCTCCACGGCACCCCTTCATTCTGGACGCATTCGTGCCTTCAGGCTGCCGATGGCTGTTTGCCAGCCAGCAACGCCTTCAGCGCCTCCCTTTGACCGCTGCCTCGCGGCGCGGCGATGTTCGGCTGATCGCCGGCGGGACTTGGGATGCGGATGTCTGGCCTCGATCGGGCATCGTCCGGTCGAGCGGAGGTCGGCGTCGAATGTCTCATGTCGGGGTTCCTCAGTCCTGGGTGGTGCGCGGTGTGCATTTTCGCGTGTCGAGCCAATCCAATCTTGATGATGACCAGGATGGGCGCTGCGATTACAAAGAGAAGCGCGACGGCATTGAACGCCGTGTCGAACGCGATCACGGTGGATTGACCGGTTACGGCCCTGCCAAGCAGGCTCGTGGCAGCCCGGCTGGCGGCCAAGGCGTCCATTCCCTTTGCAGTCAGCATGGCCGTCGTCGCCGCCAGCCGCTCGCTGACCGCCGGAACGCCCGCGGTGACGCTGGCGCCGAGGACTGCGACATTGCCGGTGACGTTATGGTCGATCAGCGTCTGCAGTCCGGCGACGCCCATGAGACCGCCAAGCTGGCGGCCCGTATCGAAGAGGCCTATCCCGAACGCACGGTTGCGGTCGTTGAGTTCGCTGAAAGCGATCAGGGTGATCGACAGAAACAGGAAGCCGAGGCCCAGGCCGCGCAACAGGATGGCCGCCATCATGTCGTCCGCGCCGCTTTCGCTGGTCGAGCCGGACAGCATCCACATCGCAACCATAATCATCAGGATGCCAAAGGGCACCGTGGCGACCGGAGGGACGCGGCGGACCTGCATGAGAAAGGCGGCGATCAGCAGCGTGCAGATGAAAAACGCGCCGCTCGGCAGCAGAAGCTGGCCGGCGTCGGTCGGCCTGAACGCGAGAACGGATACGGCAAACGACGGAATCAGGTATGCGCTGCCGAACAACGCGGCGCCGGCGACAAAGCTGACAATGAAGGCGAAGCAAAAATCCTCCGATTTGAACAGGGTGAAGTCGAGAAGGCCTTGGCCTTTCGCCGCCACTTGCTGGCCGAGAAATGCCAACAGCGCGGCTGTTCCAATCGCCGTCAGCCAGAGGATGCGAGGCTGCTCGAGCCAGAGCCATCGGCTGCCCTGGCTGAGGACATAGGTGAAGCAGAAAAGCGCAACTGAAATCAGTGAGAAGCCGATCCAGTCAAACCGACGGCGCTCGGTCGTGACGGGGCTCGGGCCGTCGGCGATCACCAGCAATCCGGCCGCCGCCAGCGCCACCGGAACAACGCTGAAGAAAATCCATGTCCAGGACTGGCTGTCGATCAACCAGCCCTGGAGAGCCGGAGCGATCGTCGCGGGAGCGACGACCGACCCCATCGCAAACAGCGCCTGGAGGATCGGTTGGTGGGATCGCGGATAGGCGAGAAAGATGATGGCCTGTCCCCCGACAAGCAAGGCGCCGCCGGAGAAGCCCTGTATCATGCGGAGCGCGACCAGCAGGTCCAACCGGGCCGTAATGGCGGCGATGCCGCATGCCGTGCCCATGATCAGCGTCGAGCCGATGATCAGGCTGCGCGGATTGATACGGCTCATCAGCCAGGGGGCGGTCATGAACCCGATCAGCTTCAGCGCGGTGTATCCGATGTCGAGCCAGGCAAACTCGTCCGGCGTTGCGTAGGTGTCGCCGATGATATCGTTGCGCCCGAGCGACAGCACGGTGCTGGCGATCGCCTCGGTCAGGGCGGCAACCACAACGCCCGCGACGAGAAGGGAGCCCGTCGCCGGTCCAGCGTGGCTCGGCGTGGCGGCGACGGCCGTGGTCATGAGCCGCTCCCCAGATCGATTTCGACGCGCGCGGACAGTCCGGGCACGAGGCGGCCAGGCAATGGATTGCCGGAAAACCGGATCTTCACCGGCACCCGTTGAACGACGCGAATGAAATTGCCAGTCGCATTGTCCACCGGCAGCAGGCTGAAGGCAGACCCGCTGCCGGGCGCGAAGCTGTCGACCACACCTTCAAGCGCCTTGTTCGGATAGCCATCGACGGTGATGCGGGCGCGCTGACCGGGCCGGATACGCTCGATCTGGGTTTCCTTGAAATTCGCGACCACCCACACGTCGTTCACCGGCACGATATCAATCAGGGAGGCGCCGGGCGCGACAAGCCGGCCGACGCGGACCTGGCGGTTGCCGATAACGCCGTTGACGGGCGCATGCACGACGGTGTTGTCGACGTCGATCTGGGCGAGATCGCGCGCGGCCGTTGCCTGCGCCAGGGCGGCGACGGCAGCCTCGCGCTGCGTGGCAAGCACGGCGATGCGCTGCTGCTGAGCCTCTATCGTTGCGGACGCCGCCGACACGCCGGCCTCCGCTCTTGCCAGCGCGGCGTCGCTTTCGTCGACCTGGGCCTGGCTGACCGCGCTGGTGCGGATCAGTTCACGACGGCGATCGGAGGCCTTGGTCGCGAGAATCATTTCCGCAACGTTCGAGCGTTTTTGGGCCTCGGCCTGCCGAATGACGGCATGCTGAAGCTGGATGTCGGCATCGACATTGGTGAGGCGAGCGCGCGCAGCATCGACATTGGCCACGGCTTGCGCAAGCCGTGCCCGATAGTCCCGATCGTCGATCCGGAACAGGATGTCACCCGCCTTGACGGTCTGGTTGTCCTCGACCTCAACGACCGTGACATAGCCTGCAACTTTTGGCGCGAGCGAGGTCACGTCTCCCCGGAGATAGGCGTTATCGGTCGATGTCTCGCCGCTGGAATGAACCCAGGTCCATCCGGTAGCGACGAGCGTCACCGCGCCGAGGCACAGCAGCAGGCCGATCATCTTTCTCATTTTCGGTGAAGAGTTACTCATTGGCTTTGCCTACCGCGCTGTCCAGCCGCCATCGACAGAGATTGTCGTGCCCGTGATCTGATCCGCCGCGCCGGAGCACAGGAACGCAACGGTGCCACCAAGCTGCTCCGGCGAGGCAAACTCAAGGGATGGCTGTTTCTCGGCGAGAAGCTCCTCGGTGGCTTCCTTCTGACTGATGCCGCGTTGCGCGGCGATATCGCCGATCTGCTTTTCGACCAGGGGCGTTCGCACCCAACCGGGGCACACGGCATTGCAGGTGACGCCGCTTCCGGCCGTTTCGAGGCCGACCACCTTGGTCAGGCCGACCAGCCCGTGCTTGGCCGCGACATAAGCAGCCTTGTGGGTCGAGGCGACAAGGCCGTGTGTGGAGGCGATGTTGACGATCCGTCCCCAGCGCTGCTTTTTCATCTGGGGCACCGCGGCGGCAATGCCGTGGAATGCGGCCGACAGATTGATGCTGAGGATTGCATCCCACTTGGCAGCCGGGAATTCCTCCACCGGCGCGGTGAACTGGATGCCGGCATTGTTCACCAGGATGTCGAGACGTCCGAATTTCTCGACCGACGCGGCGATCAATCCGCGCACGGCTTCTCCCTTGGACATATCCGCGCCATCGTAGACGGCGCGCACGCCATGGTCGCGCTCGATCCCGCGGCGGATCGCCTCGATCTCGCCGGCATCGCCAAAGCCGTTCAACACCAGATCGGCGCCGGCCCTCGCCAGCTCCCTGGCGATCCCTAATCCGATGCCGCTGGTCGATCCGGTGACGATGGCTACCTTGCCCTTCAACATGGGAAGTCCTTTCGATGTTCTGGGAAACCGCAGTTCATTCCGGGCGATGGATGTCATGCGTGACGATGCCGACTTCGGGAGCCGGCGGATCCAGCCGCCGCGGATCGGCCAGCGTGCGGCGGATGTCTTCCAGTCCGCTCTGCCAATGCGCACGCATCGCGCTCAGCCCGAACTCGTAGTCCCTCGAATGGCCCTCATAGACCTTGGACTGATAGATCAGGTGAATGATGTTGTAGGAGCGATGGCGGGCGAGGTCCGCGATCGCGCAGAGTTCGGGATCGCTCTTTGCGCCCGCCGGCAGCTTCTCAAGCGTCCGTTGCAATGCCTGACGCATTTTCTGCATCCGCAGTGCCTGGTCGGTGACGGCGCGCGTGCGGCTTGAATACTGGATGTCCTTCTGCCGGCTCGACACCTCCATCAGGTCGTAGGGAACGCGGCCCCTGGCCGACCACAGATCGATCTGGAATGTCAGCGTATCGCGAGGCTCGCCCGATAGTACGCGGGAGAGCGGCGTGTTCGAAACGACGCCGCCGTCCCAATAGTGCTCGCCTTCAATTTCGACCGCGGGGAATCCCGGCGGCAGCGCGCCGGACGCCATGAAATGCTTCGGCCCCAGCCGGCGCTCGGCGGTGTCGAAATAGGTCAGGTTGCCGGTGCGGACGTTGACCGCGCCGACGCTGACGCGCACTTCGCCCGAGTTCAATCGATCGAAGTCGACGAGCCGCTCCAGGGTCTGCTGCAACGGTGCCGTGTCGTAGAAGCTGGTCGCGGCGTCGCCCGAGAATGGCGACCAGAGCGGCGAGGGGAAGCGTGGCTTGAAGAAGCCGGGTTGGCCCTGGACCAGGGCCCTCGTCGCCGCCATTGCATTGCGCACCGAGTTGATATCGAACGCAAAGGGCAGGGCATTGGCCAGGCCTTCGCCGGCGGGCCACTCTATCGAGAAAGCGCAGATGGTCTCCCAGAACTCGCGGAGCCGCGCGACGCGCTCGTCTTCGGGCGAGCCCGCGATGATAGCGGCGTTGAGCGCGCCAATTGAGATTCCCGCCAGCCAGTTCGGCCGGATTCCGGCCTCGTGCAGGCCCTCGTAGACGCCCGCCTGGTAGGCGCCAAGTGCGCCGCCGCCCTGCAGCACCAAGGCTACGACATCATAAGGCAGCGCCTTGTTGTGCGGCTGCGGCACAGGACCGGGCTGGTCGCGTATTACGTTCAGCATTGCTAATACTCCTTGCATTGCGACTGATCCGATCAGCCGGCATTCGCTTCGATCAGGATTTCGGACCCGGAGCCGCGTCGCCGCACAGCTACGTTCGGGGCCAGATAGTCGTGGACCACCGTGCCAAGCCCGAGCGTCAGGTCGGCGACGACGTGTTTTGCCGACAGCACCTGAAGGACCGGCAGCTCAGCGACGGGGGCCAGGGCATGGGAGAAGAGATCCAGAGCGGCTGGCCCGGTCCATGCGCCCTTCACCGTGATGTCTTCGAGATGGAAGCGCACCAGCTCGCAGATCCGCGGCGTGCCGTCGACATGCGGGATGACCTTGAGCAGGAAATTCGGGCCGGCGAGCTTCCCGGCTTCGGCAGCGGCGTCGAGCGCGCGGTGCTTGTAGCCCATGGTGCCGGTCGCGATGCGGACCGAGCCGTAGTTCAAGGTGCCGACAAGCGTGTCGGTCTCGACCGCGAGCTTCGGCTGCGCAAGCTTCTTGGGAAAGCCCCACAGCTCGCGCCCGCCTGCGATGGGCGGATGGTCGTTGAGAAACATCTGGTGGACGAAGCTGCCGCGCTCGCCCTGATAGGACACCGGAATGACCTGGCCGCTTTCGGTGTAGTCGCCGAAGCCGGTCGAGTCGGGCATGCGGATGAATTCGTAATTCACCACGGGCTCGGTGATTGCCAGCGGCTCCGGCACGATGCGGCGCAACGCTTCGGGATCGGTCCGGTACTGGATGATGAAGTATTCGCGGTTGACGAAGCGATAGGGGCCGGCGGGAAAGGCCGGGTTCGTCAGCGGCATAGCGAACGCGCTCGTGCGCACAGTCTCGTGTTTCATGGGTCGTCGGGCTCCGGATTGATGCGAGATGAGCGGGCCGCGCTTCGACGCGCGGCCCGTGTCGCGTGAGACGAAGCGGTCAGTAATCCCAGATGGCCGGTACCCAACGAAAGGCGTCGCCGTCGACAGCCACATGGCCGACGGATGGGAACGGCAGGTGAGTGGCCACCAGCAGGCCGCCGGTCGCCGCCAGCTCTCGCAAAAGACTGATACGAACGCGGGCCGCCTCCTCGGGGTCGTGTTCGAAACCGTTGTACCACTCGGGGTGTTCGAACCCGACCTGGAACACGAGGTCCCCGGCGAATGTCAGCCGGTCGCCGCCGGAGGTCACGCGGACCACGCTGTGCCCGGGGGTATGGCCGCCGGTGCGAGTGACGACTACTCCCGGCGCCACTTCGTGCTTCTCTTCGAACAGCTGTAGATGGCTGCGGTACTCTTTCACGAACCGCTTGGCGGCCGACCGAAGCGCGTCCGGGAATCCCGGCGGCATGGAGACGTGGGAGAAATCGGGTGCCTCCCAGAACTCGACCTCGGCGGCCGCCACGTGGATCCGCAGGTCCGGACGCAACCGCTCCTTCACCCCTTCAACGAGCAGCCCGCCAACGTGGTCCATGTGCATGTGGGTAAGCACCACGTCGGTCACGGATGCGAGATCGATGCCGGCGGCCTCCAGTCGCTTGATCAACTGCCCGGCGCGCGGCAAGTGCAACTCCGGGTCGAACCCAAGCCCAGCGTCGACGAGTATGGTCCGGCCGGCGCTACGCACCACGACCACGTTCAGCGCCCAATCGAACGCGTCCGGCGGCAGGAACATGTCGTTCAGCCAGGCCGCCCGAATGGTCGGGTCGACGTTGTGTGCCAACATTGCGGTTGGCAGCGGCAGTACGCCATCGCTGACCACCAGCACGTCAATCTCGCCGACCCGCAGCGCGTAGCGCGACGGAACCAACTCGTTGGGGCCCGGGTTAGCGGGGTGTGAGGTGTAGTCCAGGCTCATGTTTGCCTCCTGCTGAGTGTTGCGGATCATCTGATTCATCTTTGAAAACTCCTGCGCTCGATCTTGGGTGGGCCGCACTCCTGCGCGAAAAGCGCGGCCCATATCGCTTGAGGCGTCTACACCTTCGTCACATTTTCCGGATCGGCCGAGGCGAGCGCGGCGGCACGCTCGGCGCGTGGCGGGTAGATCCACACGGTGTTGATCTCCTGCTTGGTCTTCTTCGCGACGTCACCGACCATCTCCACCTTGCGGTCCCAGCCACGCGTGAAGAGGGCGCCGGCTTCGCCAAGGTCGAGACAAGTGACGTAGCCCTTCTGGTGATATGGCTTGGTCGGAACGCCCAGGAGTTCGGCGGCGGCATTGTTGCCGGCGAAGGCGCCCATGCGTGTCGCGTGCTGGCACGACATCAGTGCGTAGTTGCCTTCATCGTCGCATGCGGCTCGTGCGGCATCGCCGGTGGCGAAGACACCCGGCACCGTCGGCACGCGCAAGTCGCGGTCAACAAGCAGGCGGCCGAAATTGTCGCGCTCGGCGGGGATCTGCTGCGTCAAGGGGGCGGCGCGAATTCCGGCCGCCCAGACCACGGTCTCGGTTTCGATGTGTTCGCCGTTGGACAGGGTGACGCCGGATTTGTCGAGCGAGGCGACGCCGGCCCCGAGCCGGATCTCCACGCCGAGCTTGCGCATGGCTTCCTCGATGACCGGGCGGGGGCCTTCGCCCATGTCGGGAGCGATCGCGCCGTTGCGGTCGACGATGATCACGCGTGTCTTGGCGTCCTTGCCGAAGATTTCGCGTAAGCGCGAGGGCATCTCGGTGGCCGCTTCGATACCCGTGAAACCGCCACCGGCGACGACGACCGTGTCGCGCCCGTTCACGGCCGGTCGGCCAGCCAGGCTGTGCAGATGCTTGTCGAGCGCGATCGCGTCATCGAGCGAGTCGACGCTGAAGCTGTGCTCGGCAAGGCCGGGAATGTTGGGGCGGAACAGCCGGCTGCCGGTGGCTACCACCAGACGGTCGTAAGAAAGCGTTTTTCGCGTGCCCTTGGATGTCGCGATCTGCACCGTCTGCGCCTTGGTGTCGATCGTCTCGGCGCTGCCCTGCACGTAGTCGACATCGATCGCCTTGAGCACGTCCAGCAGCGGCGCCGTCAGCGTCTCCGGCTTCGGCTCATAGAGCCGCGGGCGGACGACCAGCGTCGGCTCGGGTGCGATCAGTGCAATCTGGAGTTCTTCCGGCGAAACGCCCTGGATGTCGCGCAGGCGGGCGGCAGAAAGGGCGGCATACATGCCGGCGAAGCCGGCGCCAATGATGATCAGTCGCATCTGGTTTACTCCTGGGGTTGGATTTTCTAGGCACGTACGCGCGTCACCGCCGCCGCTGTTGGCGGCCGAGCCTTGCGATCGACGATGACGCGAATTTTGAAACGAGGACCGGCGGTCCTTACGGGGCGGCGCAGTTCGGCAGCGACAATATCAGCGCGGGGCCTTCACATACCGCGCGGCAGCTTCTCGGCCCCAGCGGCCAGCCGCGCAAGGCAATCGGCAGCACGGGCTTTGCGAGCGAGCTGTTGTTGATCATCACTGAAGCCATGGGGTTGGCGCCTGGATTGGCTTGGGCCGGCGTTTCTTCGCCTGTTGGTGAGGTGAAACGCACGGTCAATGAAAGTCCGTACATGAGCGCGGTCGCGACGGCTCGTCGTCGCGGTGCGATTGCAAGGTATTTCCAGTCCATCGTCCGTCTCCGTGGCTCACTGTGTGGACACTGCGATGATTTACCGAACCACATGGTCATCTGCCCCAGAGCGATTGCCGTGCCTGTAGAGAGATTGCTGTTAACGCACGCGCCTGCGCCAATCGCTCGGCGTTTCGCCCGTCAGCTTCTTGAATGCTGCTGCGAAGGCGGTCTGGGAGGAATAGCCGAGCGCCGCTGCGATCGAGACGACCGACGCATCGGCGTCGCGCAGCATGTTCATGGCCTGCTCGAGCCGGTGCTGACGCAGCCAGGCATGCGGCGAGAGGCCGGTGCTTTCCTTGAAGGCACGGCAAAAATGGAAGCGCGACAGGCCGGCATCGGAAGCCAGCGTCGCGAGCGAGACGTCCGCATCGCTGTCCGAACGCAGGCGCTCGATCGCGCGGCGCAACGCCGCTGGCGAGAGGCCGCCCAGAGTGGGCTGGAACGTGGTGGATGACCCGGCATGCGCGGCCAGAAGGCGCGTGGCCAGGAGATCGGTGAGCTGTTGCCTGAACAGGGCATCCAGCGCTGCGCTGCCTTCAAGCGCATCTGCCGCACTCAGGAGCAATCGCGATGTGATGAGGTCGGGATGCCCCGTCCTTTCCAGGGGATCGCCAAGAGCGGCCATGTCGGCTTCGCCAGCAACACGCACGAGCGTTTGGTGCGGAAGGTAAAGCTGAACGACATGCATGGGCTTATGAATGTCCCACCGGGAAGTCGATCCGGCCGGAATGACCGTCACAACCCCGGGACGGGCTGTCGCAATCGCAGCGGATTTGCCGGTGCGCCGCTCCAGCCGCTGTGAGCCGCTGGGGTAAGTCATGACGACGTGGTCAGCCATAGGCTCGACGACGTCATGCAAGGGTTCATGTTTCCAATAGGCGATCACGCCGCTGGATGGGTCGGAAGCCATGCGAAGGGGCCGCGTCTTGAGCACGCGTGCCATCTCCTCGTCGGCGGGGCGCCGGCCGGTGGTCGGCGGCTCGCTCTGGCTTCCCTCGCCCGCGACTGGCAGATTTTCCAACGGATCGCGCAAGATTTGCTTGCTCATCGACTTGTGCTCACGTTGCGGCGCCAGGCGTCAGAACCGATGAGGCGCGCCATTGCTGCCTCTGCTCGCGATAATGACGGCAAGCGCCGCCTGACGGAATTATGCAGCGGGTCTGGTCTCGCAGGTTCGGCGGATAGATGGACCTGTACCTTGGGATAGTACCGAGGGGGGCGTGTCTCGCCCCCGGTCGCCCATCATGCCGGGAAGCGAGGGAGGGCAATTTTGTCGACACAGTGAAGCGCTTCGAGAAGATTGTACGAGATTTGGAGGCTCACTACGTGATCAGGCCTGGCAATCCGAATTGACAGGAACCGTGAACTGAAACGCCGCACCTTTCGGTACGTTTGCGCTCGCCCACAATTGTCCTCCGTGATCCTCGACGATCGAACGGCAGATGGATAGTCCCATCCCCAAGCCGCTCGACTTCGTCGTATAAAATGCCTCGAAGGCTCGCTCGATCGCGCCGTCTGACAGACCCGGGCCGGAGTCTCGTACCGCAACGAGAACATGGTCAGCTTCAGCCTGGGTGCTGATCAGCAATTCCCGATGGTCGTCGCCCATTTGGCCCATCGCCTCGACTGCATTTATGATCAAGTTCAGCATCACCTGTTGTATCTGGACCCGACTGCCTTGAATGACAGGTAAACCTTCCGCCAGTTGAGTCCGCACTTGAACGCCGTTTTTCAACACTTCCCCGCGCGTCAGTCCGATAACCTCAGAAATGGCTCCATTAATCTCCAGGCGGTCCTTTCGTACCGGCTCCTTCCTGACCAGCGCATGCGTCCGGTCGACAACTTCAGCGACGCGCATGCCGTTCAGAACGGCTCGGTCTATTGCTTTTCTGGCCTTCTCAAGATCCGGCTGCGGGCGAGTTAACAAGCGTTGCGCGGTTTGGGTGTTCAGGAGCGCAGCCGTGATCGGCTGCTTGACCTCATGCGCAATGGACGCCGTAAGCTGGCCCAAAGTTGCCAGCCGATTGGCGTGAGCCAATTCCGTCTGCATGTTGCGGAATCGCCGCTCGCTCTCACGCGCTTCTGTTTCCGCCCGCTTACGCTCGGTTAAATCGAGCACAAACGCGATACCCTGGCCCTCTGTCCCTTCAAGGTTCGCGACGCCGATCAACAATGGGACGCGGCTACCATCCTTCCGGATATACTCCTTTTCAAAGGGCTGCACGGCTCTCTTGCTCTTTGGCTCGGATATCGTCATCGCATTGCGATCGCGCCATTCAGGGGGCGTCATGTCCGCCCAGCTCACTCGACCGGACAGGAGATCGTGCTGATCATATCCAACGATGCGGAGAAACTCGCTGTTGGCATCAAGAATCTGACCATCCATATTCCAGATGATGATGCCGTTGATGTTGGCATCGACGAGGCGACGAATTTTCGCCTCACGTTGTTCAATCTCTCGCTGC
>Ga0081455_10002275_pt1 | contig 22911 bp, 24 predicted proteins | sample TabmetS3T2R1_FD_70207 | JGI IMG/M metagenome (GOLD analysis project Ga0081455, IMG submission 70207) | Tabebuia heterophylla rhizosphere microbial communities from the University of Puerto Rico - S3T2R1 | ecosystem: Host-associated > Plants > Roots > Rhizosphere ...
CCATCCGCTCGCCGGTCCAGCCGGTTCCGACGTTGCGCAGGACGCTGCCGGTCTGGTCGTCGATGACCTGGGCGACGCTCGTCGTCAGGCCGACGTAGCGGAACCGGACCCGGTTGCTCCCGCCGTAGTCGACGAGGCGGAGCCGGTCGAGGGGATCGTAGCTGTAGGTCGCGATCGTGCTGCCGCCGGTCGGCGGCCGGACCTTGGTCAGGCGGGACAGCGCGTCCCACTCGAGGCGCTCGAAGCCGGCCCCGGCCGAGGTCGGCCAGGTCGTTATGCGGCCGTCGAGATCTGACGCGTAGGCGTTGGTGACGCCGTTCTGGTCCTTGGGCCGGTTCGCCGCGTCGAAGGTCGTGGTGACGGCGCTCCCGCCGGGCGGCGTGACACTCGTCCGGTTGGGGACCTCGTCCCAGCCGTACGTCGTCGCTGTCGCGGTGGCGGGGTCGTAGCTGGTGAGCCGGGCGAGCGGGTCGTAGGCGTAGGCCGTCACACCATTCGTCGGGTCTCCCGTGATCGTGCTCGACTCGGACAGGACTCGGCCCGCCCGGTTGTAGGTCCAGTCGTAGAGGGCCCGGTTCACGGGGCCGGCGGCGGTCGTGTCCCGCGACGTCTCCCGCCCCAGGGCGTCATAGGCGAAGGCGGTCGTGTTGCCATTGGGGCCGGCGATCGAGCTCGGCTGGCCGTCGGCCCGGTAGGCCGTCGTGAAGGCGGCCACGGCCGGGCCGTCGACGCTCGTCGCCCGGTCGAACGCGTCGAGCGTCACGAGGTAGGTCCCGGTCGGGTCGGTCCAGGACGGGCTGGTGAGCGAGTAGCTGTAGGTCGTGTCGGCCGTCGTGCCGGCGTCCTCGTCGTCGAGCGTGAGCGGCCGGTTGAGCCCGTCATAGGTCGCGGTGATCGTGAGGCTGCCATCGGACGCCGTGAGCTTGTTGCCGTTGGCATCGTAGGTGTAGGTCGTCGTCGCGCCGTTCGCGGTCCGGGTCAGGATGCGGCCGCCGCTGTCGTAGGCCCAGACGACGGAGCCCGGCGTCGGGAAGTCCTCCAGGGCGATGTGCGGTGCGCCCTGCAGGAGCTCGCGTGCGTCCGACGGCGTTATTCGGTCTTCGGTCTCGACCCAGATGGCCTGCGAGTGGCCGACGAGGACTGGGACGCGCACACAGGTCGCCTGGATCGGAAGCTCCGGCAGGCCGAGGATCTTGCGAGTCTCGGCCCGCAGCTTGTACTCCTCGTCGAACTCCTCGCCAACGAGCTCCCAGTCCATGGCGAGGTCGGCCTCCATCGGCTTGACGGCTCGCAGCCGCTCGATTCCCGGATCGCCGGCGCCCGACATCGACTGGTAGGTCGCGAGCCGAACGCGCCGAAGGCCCGCGGCGTCGTGGAGGGGCTTCAACACGCAGGCGAGCTGAATCGCCGAGCAGTTCGGGTTCGCGATGATCGGCCCGCCGTTCAGAGCATCGTCGTTCACGCCCGCGACGACCAACGGGATGCCCTCGCTCAGTCGGAACGCGTCGGACTTGTCGATACACGTGGTGCCCGACTCGGCCGTCGGGGGGACGAGCTCCGAGCTCGGCCCGGTCCCGACCGAGAAGAAGCAGAGATCGAGCCCGGCGGCGGCCAGCGCCCCGGCCGAAGCCTCCTCGACGACCAGAGTCCGCTCGCCAAACGCCACCTCCCGGCCGGCCGACCGCGCTGAAGCGAACGCGTGGACATCCGTGTAGCCGCGCTCAGCGAGGAGCTCGAGGGTGACCGTCCCGACCGCGCCCGTGGCGCCGACCACGCCGAGCCTACTCATGTGCGCGCAACGCCTCCTCGGTGTCGAGCTCGAACGCCCGGTGGAGCGCTTCGACGGCGGGCTCGACGTCTGCGAGCGGGACGAAGCACGCAATCTTGATCGGGGAGGTGTTCACGATCAGCGGCTCGATTCCGATTTCTGCGAGCGTCGAGAACGTCCTTGCCGCAACGCCGGGGTGGGTCCGCATGCCCGCGCCGACGAGGCTGACTTTGCCCAGATCCTCCCGCGACGACCAAGAGACGCCGAGGCCGTCGAGCGTCCGAGCGACCTCCTCGCCGTCGGACACCGGCGCGGAGAAGATGATCTCCGGGCCCGTCTGGATGATCGTGTCCACGCTGGCGCCTGCATCGGCCAGGGCCTGGAAGAGCTCGGCCGCGCGTACACCGTCCACCCGGTAGACCGCCTCCTCGAGGGTGTGGGTGACGCCTGAGATGATCGCCTTCTCGAGCATTCGTTCGTCCTCCTCGCCGATCCAGGTTCCGTTCGCATCGGAGAAGCTCGAGCGGACGTGGAGCCTTACCCCGTGGTTGCGCGCGAACTCGACCGAGCGTAGCTGGAGCACCTTCGCGCCGCTCGCAGCCATCTCGAGCATCTCCTCGTAGCTGACCGCGTGCAGCTTTCGCGCGCCGGGAACGACTCGCGGGTCGGCGGTGAAGACCCCCTCGACGTCCGTGTACATCTCGCAGGCCTCGGCGCCGAGCGCTGCGGCCAGCACGACTGCCGTCAGGTTCGATCCGCCGCGCCCCAGGGTCGTCACCTCGAATGCGGTGGAAACGCCCTGAAAGCCCGCGACGAGAACGATTCGATCCTGGTCGAGCGCCTCGTGGATCCTCCGGGCACGGACGTCGACGATCTTCGCCTTGCCGTGCGCCGTGTCCGTGACGATCCCCGCCTGCGAGCCGGTGAGTGAGATCGCCTCGTGCCCGAGGTCGTGGATCGCCATCGCCGCCAGCGCGCAGGAGACGCGCTCGCCGACGGAGATCATCATGTCGAGCTCGCGGGGAGCGGGCCGCGCAGAGATCTCGTATGCCAGGCGCATGAGCTCGTCGGTCGTATCGCCCATGGCTGAGAGGACAGCCACGACGCGGTTTCCGGCCTCCTGCGCGGCCACGAGCCGCTTCGCAACCCCCTTGATCCGCTCGGTGTCGGCGACTGAGGTGCCGCCGAACTTCATCACGACCGTCCCCGCCTTCGCAGGGCCGGCGCCGGCGACGGCGGGCAGACCCTCGTACTGCGTCGATGCAGACGCCATCAGAGCTCGCGCCGGCCCGAGAGCGCCCGACCGAGCGTCACTTCGTCCGCATATTCGAGATCGCCGCCGACCGGCAACCCACTCGCCAGGCGGGTGACGCGCACCCGGTCCCGGAGCCGGTCGGCGATGAACGACGCGGTGGCCTCCCCGGTCGTGTTCGGGTTGGTGGCGAGCACGACCTCGACCACGCTGTCGCCATCCACGCGACGGAGGAGCTCGTCGATCCGAAGATCCCCGGGATCGACCCCGTCCAGCGGTGAGAGAGCGCCGCCGAGAACGTGGTACAGGCCGCGGTACTCATGGGTCCGCTCCAGTGAGAGAACGTCGGCCGGCTGCTCGACGACGCAGATCACCGACCGGTCACGCCGCGCATCGCGGCAGATCTCGCAGGTCTCTTCCTCCGTCCAGTTGCCGCACTCGTTGCAGAAGCGAACTCGTTCCTTCGCGTCGCGCAAGGCGCTGGCGAGCTCGAGCGCCTCGTCCTTGGGAGCCCGGAGGAGATGGAAGGCGAGCCGGTGAGCGGTCCGCGTGCCCACACCCGGCAGACGCGTCAGCTGCGCGACGAGATTCTCGATCGACGGGCTGAACACGCGGCCATTGTGCCTGTCTGCATCGGACCAGCTCTTCCCGGGTGGCGGTTGACCACGGCGGTACGCTGGAAGGTGCGGCGACTCCTCCCATGGGCGAGCAAGAAGAAAACGAGGTCGAGGCGGCGAGCGCCGACGTCCAGTTTCGAGGCTTCTACCTTCCGTGTCCCGTCTGTCGGACCGCAGTGTCGGTCGCACAGGCGGCTCGGAACGATCCCGAGCCGCCTAGTTACGAGTGTCCCGTCTGCGGGACGACGTTCGTCGCTCTGACCGACTAAGACGCCGCGAGGACGGGAGTGAGCTCCGGTGAGGACCGCACGTCGAGCAGGCCGTGGAGCTGCGCCCAGCGGCTTGCCTCGGTCCGGTTCGCCACGTCCAGCTTCCGGTAGATGTTCGACAAGTGGAACTTCACCGTCTGCTCCGTCACCCACAGCATCCGTGCGAGCTGTGCGTTGGAGTGTCCCTCCGCGACGAGGCGCAGAATCTCGAGCTCACGCCGCGTAAGGCCCTGTGACTTCGCGTCGACAGCCGGCTTGTCGGGCGCGGGCACCGGCATGATCGCCGGCCGCCCGGCCAGATAGACCGAATGTGAGAAAGCCTGCCGGACCGCGGAGGCTAGATCCTCCGGGTGCGCAGTTTTCACGACGTACGCTGCCGCGCCCGCGACGAGCGCGGCGTCGATGATCCTCGAGTCCTGGTGCATCGAGAGAACGATCGGACGAACAGAAGGCACCGCCGCTTTCGCCCGCTCGATCAGGACGAGTCCGCTGAAATCGCCCGAATGGCCCTCCAGCTCCGTGATCAAGATGTCAGGACGGTGCTCCTCGACCATGAAGAGTGCCTCGGAGGTCGAGGTGGTCTTGCCGACGACGTGGATTGCGATGCGCCGCAGAACTTGCTCTACGGCGTCGAGCCACATCGGGTGGGAGTCGCAGATGACTCCCGACTGCTGAGTAGTGCCGCTCATCGAAAGGGCCGCCTTTCGAGGTGTTGTGGGGACAAGTGCTGTCGGGATTGATAGCGCATTTTGCGTAGGTTTAGAAGGGTTTTCGCCTACCGCTTCGTATAGTTTTTTGCCAAAAGCGGAGGTTGTTGGCCGCATTTGCGCGCCTCGTTGGGGTGATCTCAACGTCAGGCCTGTGGAAAACCTGTGCAAATCATCATCTGGCGGGGGATTCACGGCGCCCTGGCTGTGGACGAGCCACCCTCGAGCGGCAAAGTCTGTCCGCCGACTCGACTTTCGTCGGATGGGCGGGACGCGGCGCAAGGGGTACCTTGAGCGGGACGACGCGGGCAGGCCGCGGCTCGCGGCGCGGGGCGGGCTGAGCGCCGGATTCGGCGCTCTCCCAGCCCCATGCGCAGATGAATCTTCTCCGCCGCTCAGGCGCCCCGCCGTCCGGCTAGTTCCACTTCGCCGGTCGGGTCTTCAGATCCTGGCCTGTTCTCACGGGCACGCCCGCCGTAGGGTGACGAAAGTGCGGCGGACGGTGATGAGCCCCGGCGGCTCGCCGAGATTCGAGGCCAGCGCGGCAGGGAAAGCGCTGCCCCACCGGCCACGCGTGGCAGCGCCGCCCGAAAGCGCGACTGGAAGAGCCTCCGAATGGCTCGAGCTCGCCGAAGGCACGATGCGCGAGGCCCTGGCAGAGCGGCTTGCACAGGCGCACCTGACCGAGACGCAACGGGATTGAGCCTCAGCCACCTCGAGATCGCTTCTGGGCTCGTGTTCGGACTGGCGCCGCCGGAGCGGATGCCGTCGGCGAGGGAAGCTGGGACGCCGCTCGACGCGCTGGAGCGCTCGATCATGCCGGCGCTCCTTCGGCCGCCGTGTGTGGTCAGTTTCTCCGGCGGACGGGACTCCTCGACGATCCTCGCGCTCGCCGTCCGGCTTGCTCGGCGCGAAGGCCTCGAGCTTCCGATTCCCGCGACCAACCGGTTTCCGTCTGCGGCGCACGGCGACGACGTGGAGTGGCAAGAGCGCGTCGTCGTGCATCTCGGCCTGACGGACTGGGTCCGCGCTGACCACACGAGTGAGCTCGATTCCGTGGGGCCTGCGGCCAGACGAGTCCTCCGGCGCCACGGCTTGCTCTGGCCGTTCAACACCCACTTCCATGTCCCGCTACTCCAGGAGGCGTTCGGCGGCTCGCTTCTGACCGGGCTCGGTGGAGACGAGGCGCTCGGCGAGCCCCGGTGGGCCCGCGCCGCAGCCGTGCTCTCCCGCCGAGCGGGGCTCGGCCCGCGCGAGCTGCAGGCTGTCGGCCTGACAGCCTCGCCGTTCGCCGCGCGGAGGGCGGCACCGTCGAACCGAGAGCCGGTCCTCCTTCCATGGCTGCGCCCCGAAGCGCAGGGCGAGGTGTGGGCACGCTGGATCTCCGACACGGCATCGGAGCCGCTCCAGTCGTCCGGCCGCTTTGCGTGGTGGCGTCGTCTCCGCTACGTCCGCCTCGCCATCGAAGCCCTCCAGCGGATTGCGTCGGACCTCCTCGTCGAGGTGCGGCATCCCTTCGCCGATGCAGGCTTTGCCGCAGCGCTTGCCGCCCTTCCACCGGAGGCTCGAAACCAGGGCCGCGCCGGGCTCTTCGAGGATGCGCTCCCGGTCGAGCTGATCGAGCGGTGCACGAGGTCCCACTTCGATCATGTCTTTTGGAGCGACCACAGCCGCGAGCTCGCTGACCGCTGGAACGGCGCAGGCGTCGATGACGAGCTCGTCGATGTCGAGGCGTTGCAGCGCGAGTGGCAAACGCCGCGGCCTGACGCCCGGACCTTCATGCTCCTGCAGCGGTTCGCCCTGGGCGACGAGCCCGCGGACGCCGGCGACCTCGCGGCAGCCGCGAGCGCGTAGAGCTCGTTTCAGGCCTGGCGGCTCAGCTCCCACTCTGGAACGAGCTCTTGGCCCCCCGTTCGTCCAGGCCCCCTTCCTCTGCGGAGTCTTGTGGTTCTGGCCTGTTGCCAGTCTCGCGCGCGTCTTACCCTGAGCAGTTGGCAGAGAAGGGCGACATCGCGTGATCACAACCCCTCGAAAAACGCTCGGAATCGTTCGCAGCCTGCCTACGGCACCGGCGACTGTCCGCGAATGCGCCTGCGGCGGGGACGGCTGGATCGTCACGCTCGATAGAGAGCGGTATAGCTCCCCCGGCGATGCGGGGATGGTGCTCTACACACGGTGCGCCTGTGTCGACGAGGCGCTGGGCCAGGCTCGGTCGGACGCGGCGGGCGTCGTCTAGGACGAGTCTCAGTGACGGGGGGATCTGCGGGCGAATCGCTCGGCGCCGTCGTTTCCGCGCGCGGCTTGTCACGGACGTTCGGCGCAAAGGTCGCTCTCGAAGCCGTCGGCCTCGAGGTTCGTGAGGGAGAGCTTCACGCGCTGCTCGGTCCGAACGGCGCGGGGAAGACAACGCTGATTCGAATCCTGCTCGGCCTGCTGGAGCCCACCGGCGGCGCCGTCGAGCTGCTCGGTCGCGAGGTTCGCCGCTACGGAAAGGAGCTCGGGCACCTGGTGGGCTTCGTGCCCTCGGGTGATCGGTCGTTCTACCTCCGCATCAGCGGCCTGGAGAACCTCGTGTTCTTCGCGCGCATGCGGGGGATCCCGCGGCGCCGAGCGCTGGAGCGATCGCACGAGCTCCTCGAGCACGTCGGGCTCGCCGCCGCCGCCAAAGAGCGCGTCGGGGTCTACTCCCACGGCATGCAAAAACGTCTGTCCGTTGCGCGCGCGCTTCTCGGCGAGCCCAAGCTTCTGCTCGTCGACGAGGCAACGCACGATCTCGACCCGGATGGAGCGGAGCGTGTGCGCAATCTCGTCCGGCTTGCATGTGCCCAGGGCTCGGCCGTCGTCTGGGCGACGCAGCGGCTGGAGGAGATCCGTGGGCTCGCCGATCGCGTGACGCTGCTGCACAGAGGGCGCGTCGAGTTCCTCGGAAGCGTCCACGAGCTCACTGCGCTAGCCCGCCCGCGCGAGCACGTCCTCCGCCTGACGAATGGCCGTCCTGCCGGCCCGACGATGCATCTGGCCGCCGAGCAGGCCCTGCGTGGCCAGGGGACGCTCGTTCCGGCGGGCGGCGGGGACAGCGAGCACTACGTCCTCTTGCTCGACGACGGCGTCGTGCTCGGCGACGCGCTGAGCGCTCTTTCCGCCGCCGACGTCAAGGTGCTCGCCTGCCGGGAGCGCCGCTCCGAGATCGAGGACGCGTTCCTCTCGCTGACGAGCGAGGAGCTGGGATGACCGCACTCGCGGTCGAGCTCCGGAAGCTGCCGGCCTTCGTGCGACGCGACTTTCTCGTTGCCTGGAGCTATCGGATGTCGTTCGTGTCCGACCTGATCAACCTGGCCGGACAGGCGCTCGTTTTCGCGTTCATCGGGAAGATGATCGACCCCGATCAGCTCCCCACGTTCCAGGGCCAGCAGGTGACGTATCTCGAGTTCGCCGCGATCGGGATCGCGCTCGGAACCTTCATCCACTTCGGCCTTCAGCGCGTCTCGACCGTGATCCGGAACGAGCAGCTGATGGGAACGCTCGAGTCGCTGCTCGCGACGCCGACCCGGAGCGCGACACTGCAGATCGGGTCGGTCTTCTTCGACCTGATCTACATCCCGCTACAGACCGCGCTCTTCCTGACGGCGATCGCAGTCACCTTCGGGCTCCATCTGGAACCGGCGGGCATTCTGCCCGCGACCGCCGTTCTGCTCGTCTTCATCCCGTTCGTCTGGGGCCTCGGGGTGCTGAGCGCCGCCGCGACGCTGACGTTCCGGCGAGGGACGAATGCGGTCGCGCTGGGTGCGCTGCTGCTCGCCCTCGGATCGGGGCTGTACTTCCCGGTCGATCTCCTGCCGCAGTGGGTCGTGACCGCCGCTGAGCTGAACCCCATCGCCCTCGCGGTCGACGGCATGCGGTCCGCCCTGCTCGGTGGGGCGGGATGGTCCGAGATCGGCCCGATCGTTGCCAAGCTCGCTCCGCTGTCGGCGCTCTCGTTGCTGGTCGGCCTCGGCGCGTTCCGCCTGGCACTGAGGCGGGAACAACGTCTCGGGACGCTGGGGCTCTACTGATGAGCGCCGGGGCGAATCCGGTCAGCGAGGCGGTTATGGACGTTTCGGATGAGGCATTCTGGCGCGCCGTCGGCGAGCTGCTGGACCGGGCTCCTACAGCCGCTGATCTCCGCGCTCACCGCCTGCATTTGCTCTTCGCGCGGCGGTTGCGCCTGCAAGGTCGTCCCGTCTCGGACGAGCTCGTCGCCGCGGAGCGTCTCGCCGCCGCGATGGCCCTCGCCGCGGAGATCACGCTCGAGCGCGCACGGGCCGCATACGACGGCACGCTCGTCCTGATGAAAGGCCTCGAAGTGGCGCGCCGGTACCCGAGCCCGACGCTGCGTCCCTTCCGAGATGTCGACCTGCTCGTCGACCGCCCGTGGGAAGCGCAGCGCGACCTGATCGCCGCCGGCTTTCAGCCGGTCGGAATGGAGGACCGCTTCTATGAGGACAAGCAGCACCTTCGGCCGCTGCGGCTGCCGGGGCTTCCCGTTCTCGTCGAAGTCCATCGCCGGCCGGAGTGGGTCTCCTGGGCGCAGCCGCCGTCCACGGCCGAGCTCCTGTCGGAGGCCGTCGGCTCGGCGACAGGAATCGACGGCGTGCAGACCCTTTCTCCAGCGCACCATGCCCTCGTGCTCGCCGCTCACTCGTGGTCGGGCACGCCGTTTCGGCGGATCCTCGACCTCGTCGACACCAGTCTCTTGGCCCGAGAAGCGGATCCCGTCGCGCTCTACGATGCGGCCCGCCGCTGGCAGTTCGACGGCGTATGGCGGAGCATGACTGCGGCGGCTGACACAGTTCTCTTCGGCGCGCGGGCTCCACGGCATTTGCGGCTCTGGGCCGGAGACCTTCGCGCGACGCGCGATCGGACCGTTGTGCGCGATCACGTCGTACGACTCCTCTCGCCCTTTTCGGCGCTGCCGCCGCGGCGGGCGTTCGCCGAAGCCGGTAGGGCATTCGCGCGCGACCTTCGTCCGCGTCCCGGCGAGACGTGGTCTGTCAAGGTCCGTAAGGTGCGGCGCGCGCTGACAAACTCGTCCGAGCAGCTTTCACTGCACGACAATCCCTCCCAAAGGGCGATCTTGTGACCCGACTTCGGCTTCGCGAAGACGCGGTCCGATGGCGCGAGATCGATCGGGAGGTCGTCGCGGTCGACCTCGTCAGCTCGATCTATCTGACGACCAACGAGAGTGGTGTCCGCCTCTGGCGCCGCCTCGCCGATGGTGCGACGACGGACGAGCTGGTCGATGAGCTCGTCGAGGCATTCGGCATCGAGCGGGAGCGTGCCGCAGCCGACGTCCAGAGCTATGTCGACGCACTCGATGCCCGCAACCTGCTGGTACGGGAATGAGAGTCGACCGCAAGACGCTTCACGCTGCCCTATGGGCGCAGGTCGCGCTTGTGCGAGCGCGGCGAGCATTGCGGCGCCGACCTCTCGATCGTGTGGTCGTACAGCCCCCGCCGGCTGGGCTACCGGCGAGCGCCGGACGCGGTGTTTACGCGCTGCTGCGCCGTCGGCCGCACACGTGTCTCGAGCGGGCGCTCGTTCTCCAGGCCTGGGAAAAAGCCCACGGCGCTCTCCGCGATGTTGTGATCGGCGTCGATCCACACGGCGCCGAGTTCGCTGCTCACGCATGGCTCGTCGGGGAGCCTGACGGCGAGCGCGCGCGGTTCATCGAGCTGATGCGCCTGCCGGCGCGATGAGCGCGGGCTCACCCCTCTCACCGCTCGATGTCGCGTGCGGGCTCGTCTTCGGCGAAGACGTCGGGGCGCCGAGGCTTCCGGCGCCCTTGCAGGGCGGCCCCCGCGCGGCCCTGGAGGCCGCCGTCGTAGAGGCGCTCGCGCGGCCGCCCTGTCTCGTGAGCTTCTCTGGTGGCCGGGACTCGAGCGCGGTTCTCGCACTCGCTACACACGTCGCGCGCCGCGAAGGCTTGGATGCGCCGATTCCGGCGACGAACTGCTTTCCCGATGCGGCGACTACGGACGAGTCGGAGTGGCAGGAGCGCGTTGTCCGCCACCTCGGGCTCGCTGAGTGGGAGCGGGTTTTTCTGACCGACGAGCTCGACTCCATCGGCCCAATCGCGCAGGAGACGCTGCGGAGACACGGACTGCTGTGGCCGTTCAACGCGTACTTTCACGTGCCGCTCCTCCGCTGCGCGGCGGGTGGCTCGCTCCTGACCGGCGTTGGCGGGGATGAGGCCTTCGCAACCTCGCAGTGGGCCCACGTTCGGTTGTTGTCGAGAGGTGCCGTTCGGCCTCGGCTCCGCGACACGCTCAGGGTTGCTCTCGCACTCGCCCCGAAGCCGCTGAAGATTCCGTTGATCCGCCGACGGCGGATCCCCGCGAACGCCTTTTCCTGGCTGCAGCAGGGTGCTCAGCGCGCCGCAGAGAAGGCAGCGGCGGCAGAGGCTGCCGCGGAGCCCCTCCGCTGGAGGCGCGGCGTCGAGTGGAAGCGACGCCTTCGGCACATGGAAGTGAGTCTCGCGAGCCTCCAGTCGCTCGCAGCCGCCGAGGACGTCTTGATCGCGCATCCGTTGTCAGATCGGCGCCTCTGGGCCGCTCTTGCGGAACTGCCCGGGCAAGAGCGGTTCCGGAGCCGAACCGAAGCAATGCGTCGCTATTTCGGCGACCTGCTCCCCGAGCCGATTCTCGTACGGAGCACGAAGGCGTCGTTCGACGAGGTGTTCTGGAGCCGCCACAGCCGCGCATTCGTGCAGTCGTGGAACGGCAGCGGAGTCGACCCGGGCATCGTGAACTTCGACGCCCTGCGCCGTGAGTGGGCGTCCCCCGCGCCGAACCCTCGCTCCTTCCTTCTGGCTCAGGCGGCCTGGCTCAATACTTCGGGCTCACGGGACGTGTCCGCGAACGAGTTCGATCAACGCGTCGGTAGCGGCGTCTAGCGCGTTCCAATCGTGCGGTCTGCGAAGCTCCCACGCCGGTAAGCCGGCGAGGTCGAGTAGGCGCGCCGGATCTTTGGGGGGCAGCCGAACTCCCCGCTGAGCGCCGAGACGGACAATCCGCTCGTGCGGCTCAACCCGGACGGTCTCGATCCGGCTTCCCCATCCGAGAAGGATCCACCCGCGCAGGGACGTCGCGCCGCTCGTCGGGCCCAGTTGGAGCCGCCATCGCTCCCGGGCCCCCACGACGCCGAGATGCTGGCCGACGCCGAGCTCCTGCGCAGCCGTCGCACGTAAGTCGATGGACCTCGGCCCCGCGAATGGCCTCCAGCCGTCGAGAATCAGCATGTCGTCGGAGAGGATGTCGATCCCGCGAAGTGCGAGGCTCGCCAGCAGCGTGCTCTTCCCGGACTCACGCTCGCCGAGCACCGCCCAGGCGTTGCCGTCCAGGACGAAGGCGCCCGCGTGGAAGCTCTCGCGCTCGAACCAGTAGCCGACGACCGCGGCGACGGGCGCGAGGTACGGGTGGACGAGTGCCTCCTCGCTCACGCCCTGCTCGGTCGAGAAGATGACGGTTCCGGGCTCTCGAACGATGCGAATCTCCCCGCCGGTCTGCAGCATCAGCTGCGCGTCGGAGTCGGTTACGACGTCGAGCTCGCGCCAGGGCGGTGCGCCGGTCTCGCGGCCGATGTGGAACCTAGGCCAGTTCGAATCAGCTGGAACGAGAAGGCTTCGGGCCTCGCTGATGCCATCGAGGCGAAGTCCGTAGGCGCCGACCGGGCCGTCCTGCGGCGCGGACGACATTGCAAGAAAACTAGTCCCTTGGCCAGTTGTGAGCCGAGGTTTCAATTCTTTACAGTCACTGCATGGTCATTTCAAAGCATGACCGGACGCCGCTGAAATACGAGTCGCCCAGTCTTCTGGAACTTGGGACCGTCCACGACTTGACGTTGACTGACAAGGACTATGGTCCTACGGACGGCATGACGTTCCAGGGCATCGCAATTACAAACGCGTCCCGGTAGCTCATAAAAGTCTGCTCTCCCGTCTAGTTGTGCGGGGAAGGCTCCGAGATTAGGTTCCGGAAATGAGGATCACTGCGGCAATTGACGATTCGTGCCCGGAGAATCGCTACGAGCCTCCTGCCCTGGTGGAGCTCGGCAGCGTTGCCGAACTGACACTCTCCGGCTGCTTCCTGGACAAGAAGTGGGGCGGCTCGGACGGCTTCCACTTCATGGGCATCAGCGTGCCCATCTCGAGCTGCTGAGCTAGTACCGGCTACAGGCCGGGCAGCCCTAGTCCGCCGGCCATGCCGCCCAGGCGCGACTGGGCGAGGTCGTTCGCCGAGCGCAGAGCCTCGTTGACGGCGCCCAGGATCATGTCGGCCAGGAGCTCGGGGTCGTCCGGGTCGATTGCCTCCGGCGCGATCGTGATCGCCTTGATCTCACCCGAGCCCGTGGCGGTCACGGTCACCATCCCACCCCCCGCCGACGCCTCGACGGTCTCGTTCGCCAGCTCGTCCTGCACGCGGGCCATGTCGGCCTGCATCTGCTGAACCTGCTTCATCATCTTGTTGATGTCCATGCCGCCGGAGCCTCTCATTCCGGGGTCACCTCCCGGGCGTCGAAAGTCTGTTTGAGCTCCTCCACGAGCTCCTCCTCGCTCAGCCGCCGCTGCTCTTCCGGTTCAGTCTCCCCGTTTTCGCCGACCTCGAACGCGAGGGCGAAGCGGCGTCCGGTCACCTCGTAGAGTGCGTCCGCCAGCAGGGTCGCGTTCTTCGGCTCCTCGGCGAGGTTCCGGTGGAAGCCCGCGGTCGCGGGGAACTCGAGCGTCAATGTGTCGCCGGCGAGGCCTGTCGGATGCGCCTCCCGCAGAACCGAGGCGGTCGGGATCGACCGCTGCTCGACGGCCGGGATCACCGAACGCTGCCAGACGTCCTGCAGCTGCTCCAGCTCGACCGGGGGAGCGGCAGGAGGCTGCTCCGGCACGTCGGCGCGCGCCTCGGGCAGAACGGCGTCGCCGGGTCCACGCCGCTCGAGCTGCTCGATCCGGAACGCGAGCGACTCGCGCTCGAGGTCGGCTCCCGGCCTTGTCACCTTGATGAGCGCAAGCTCGAGCGGGAGACGCGGGTCGCCCCCTTGGCGCATGTCGTCGACTGCCACCGCCAGGAGATCGCAAAGCCGGATGACGGTTGCCTCGGGCAGCTGGTTCGCCTGGGCGCGAAGGCGCTCGCGGGTTTCCTCCGTGATCGGGAGCGAGTCGGGGACTTCACCGATGTGCTGGACGAGCAGCAGGTGCCGCAGATGCTCCAGGAGGTCGGTCACGAGCCGGCCAAGATCCTGTCCCTGCTCCGCGAGCTCCTCCAGGAACTGCAGCGCGCCGGCGGTGTCGCGGTCGACGACGAGATCGCAGATGCGGAAGAGCGCGTCCTCCTCGACCGCACCGAGGAGCTGCAGCACCGATTGGACCGTGACCTTCCCTTCCGTCGCGGCGGCGAGCTGGTCGAGCGTCGACTCGGCGTCGCGGTAGGCGCCCCGCGCGCCGCGGGCGATCAGGGCGAGCGCCGCGTCGGGCACGTCGATGCCCTCGCCGTCGGCGATCCGGCGAAGCTTCGCGATCAGGTCCGGTAGCCGCGGCCGCGAGAAGACGAACGTCTGACAGCGCGACCTGACCGTCGGAAGCATCTTCGAGAGGTCGGTTGTGCAGAAGACGAAGACGAGGTGGGGAGGAGGCTCCTCGATCAGCTTGAGGAGGGCGTTGAAGGCCGCGTCGGTCAGCTGGTGCGCCTCGTCGAGGATGTAGACCTTGTAGCGGCCCTCGACGGGCTGGAGGACGACGCGCTCGCGAATCTCACGGATGTCGTCGATCCCGCGCTGCGAGGCCGCGTCCATCTCGACGACGTCGAGCGAGGTTCCGTTTGCGATGGCCACGCACGAGTGGCAGGTCTTGTCGGGCGTCGGTGTGGGCCCCTGTGCGCAGTTGAGCGCCTTGGCGAGGATGCGCGCGAGCGAGGTCTTCCCGGTTCCTCGCGGGCCGGCGAAAAGGTAGGCCTGCCGGACCTGGTCGGCCTCGATCGCATTGCGGAGCGTCTGGACGACGGCCTCCTGGCCGACCACCTCATCGAAGTCCTGCGGCCGATATTTCCGGTAGAGGGCGGTCATGACCGGTCGACTCCGATTAGATCAGACCCGGCCGCGCACCCTCCGTTGTGAGTGGTGCACCGAGCCGGTTTCTGGGGGCGCTTGCTCGGGCCAGGCCGACCCGCGGCACCTGAGAGGATCTGCTTAGCGCTGCTTCCTCCCGGACCTGACGCGGTTCGCAGGCTCCCAGTGCGCGGAACCTGGCCGTCAACACTCGCGCTCGAAGCCCGTGTCTCGAGCACTACCCCCTCGGAAGGGGATTCAGCCCCGCTAGAGCGGATCGCGGGTTCAGGGAACCGCTAGCTCCCCACCTAGCGCGGCCGGGCAGAGACCATGGTAGCTAGGCGATGCTGAGCTCGTCGCCGAGGAGGCCGTTCCTCTGAGCCCAACGGCTCGCCTCGGTGCGGTTCGAAACGCGGAGCTTCCGATAGATGTTCGAAAGGTGGAATTTCACCGTCTGCTCGGTCACCCAGAGCATGCGCGCGAGCTGGGCGTTGGAATGGCCCTCTGCGACGAGCTTCAGGATCTCGACCTCTCGTCGCGTGAGGCCGCCCGGCCGTTCGATCCGCACGGGAGCTCCCGCGGCCGGCGTCGTGAGTGCCGGGACCGCGCCCGACATGAAGACCGAGTTCTCGAACGTCTGCCGGACGGCTGACGCGACGTCGTCCGGGTGGGCAGTCTTCACGACGTAAGCCGAGGCACCCGCGGCGAGCGCGCTGTCGACGTGACCGGAGTCGTGATGCGCCGACAGCACGATCGCGCGAAGGTCGGAGGAGGTGGAGCGTACGCGGCGCAAGACATCCAAGCCGCTTGGCTCACCGGGCAGCGGATCGAGCTCGATGGTCAGGAGGTCGGGCCTCCGCTCTTCGACCATCCGTATTGCCTCTCTACCGGAGCTCGTCTTCCCGACGACGCTGACCCCGACTCGATCGAGCACGAGCTCGATGGCGTCGAGCCAGATCGGATGGGGGTCGAGTAGGACCGCGTGCAAGGGCGTCGACGATGAGGTCATTCGATTGCCGCAGGCCGCATCTAGAGTGGTATATCGCAGATTCGCCGGTTTTTGAAGGCTTGCGAATCGCAACGATGTGTAGAGCTAGTCATGTTCGCCACTTACTTAACGCCCGAACTTACGGTTAGCGGGCTTCGAAGACTGGACTACGCAAGGCTCCGCACGGCACGTAACCTCTGGTCATGCCCTCGGAGCCGCCAAGTGCGAGGGCCGTCCGCATCCTGATTGCGGATGACCATCGCCTGTTCGCCGAATCGCTCATGGCCGTCCTGAGCGAGGACGAACGTGTCGACGTGATCGGAATCGCAGAGGACGGCCAGCAGGCCGTGGACCTGGCGACCCAACTCCAACCCGACGTGATTCTCATGGACGTGAAGATGCCGATCCTCGACGGATTCGAAGCGACGCGGCAGATCCGGGACGCCGGTCTGGAGACGCAAGTCTTCATCCTCACCGGGACGGACGCACCAATCGGGTCCGAGGATGCCGCTGCGGCGGGGGCGAGCGGGTACCTGCGCAAGGAGCAGAGCGTGGCGGAGCTCAAGGACGTCATCCTCGAGGTCGCCTCGCTCGCAGCGGTGCTCGGCGGCCCGACCGGCGACTAAGAGGCGTCCCAGCGAAGCTCTGAGTCGAGCGCGTCGGCGTCGAGCAGGCGCCGGAGCTGGCCGAGCCGGATGAAGCGATGCCCCTGGAAGTCGTCGAAGGTCAATCCGACCTCCTCGTACGCCCGCGCCAGCTCGTCGGCGCCGCGTTCTGCGGTCCACTCGAAGCGGCACTCAGGGAATGCCGAGGAGAACTTCGCGAAGTCGACTCGATAGCTCCGTGGATCGGGTGACGCGCCCTCCGCGAAGGTTACCTCGCACTCCGGCAGGCGGTCGTGGACGATCTCGGCCAGGTCGCGGATGCGGTAGTTCTGTTCGGCAGATCCGATGTTGAATGCTTCGCCGCTGACGACGTCCTCAGGCGCCTCGAGCAGCGAGAGGGTCGCCCGGGCCACGTCGCGCACGTGGACGAGCGGGCGCCACGAGGAGCCGTCGCTCTGGAGCTGGATCGCTCCGGTCGTGTGTGCCCAGGCGACGAGGTTGTTCAGGACGATGTCGAGGCGCAGGCGCGGTGAGAGCCCGTACACCGTTGCGTTCCGCATCGACACGGGCGAGAACCCGTCGCCGGCGAGCTCGGCGAGCGCAAGCTCCGCGCCAACCTTCGACTCGGCGTAGGGCGTCAAGGGACGAAGGGGCGCCTCTTCGGTGAGTGCTGCGTCTCCCTCGGCGGCGCCGTACATGCTGCAGGAGGAGGCGAAAACGAACCGGCGCACGCCTGCCTCCCTGGCGGTGCGGGCGAGCTCGACCGCACCGTCGCGGTTGATGGAGTACGTCCAGTTCGGGTTGAAGTCTCCAAGTGGGTCGTTCGACAGGGCCGCGAGGTGAACGACGGCGTCGAAGCCCTCGAGGTCGGCGGGCTGGACGTCGCGCAGGTCGCAAGCGAGCGCCGGCTCGAACTCGGCCCCGTCACCGAAGTCGCAACCGCGGTAGAAGAAGGTGTCGAGCCCGACGACGTCTTGCCCGGCTTCTCGGAGCGCCGGCGCGAGCACCGAGCCGATGTAGCCATGGTGTCCGGTGACGAGAACCTTCATGCAGCGTCCTTCCGTGCGGCGTACCAGTCGACCGTCGCTGACAGGCCCTCTTCGAGCGGCGTACGCGGCGTCCAGTCGAGCAATGCGCGTGTTCGCTCGACGTCGGCGACGCGAACTCGTTCGTTCGGCCGATCGGGCAGCGCTCCGAACCGTGGCTCGACCGAGGGCCCGATCAGATCGACGATCCCTTCGACAACGCTTCGAATAGGCGTCAGCACGCCGGAGCCCACGTCGACAGTCTCGCCGACGACCGCCTCTGTCGTAACCGAGGCGATGAGCGCGTCGACGACGTCGTCGACGTAGATCCAGTCCACCGGTCGAGTACCGCTGGAGAGCGCCGGCGCTTCGCCGCGCAGGAGCGACGTGATCACGTACGGCACCAACTTGGTTTCATCCCTTTGGCCGGGGCCGTAAACCATGAAGATCCGCAGGGTCACGACGGGAACGTCGTAGAGGCTCTCGAACATCCGCCCATATGCGCTTGCTGCCGACTTGGCAGCGGCGTACGGGGAAACAGGCACCGGCTGGCGGTCCTCAGTGCCCGGCTCTTCCAGCGAGCCGGCCAAGACGACGCGGCTGCAGCCCACCTCGGCAGCGGCGAGCAAGACGTTGACCGCACTCAAGAGGTTGGTATGGAAGGTCGGGAGCACTGCGTCCAGGGCTCGCGATCCGCTGACGTGGCTGGCGAGATGGAAGATGAAGTCCGGCTTCGCATCGCGAATCAGCGCGAGCATCTTCTCGGAGTCGGAGACATCCGTCGACGACCAGCGCATGACGGTGCTCGTTTGCGGCGAACGCGACACGCCGTGCACCTCGGCGCGCCGCTCCAGAAGTCGTTCGCAGAGGCGAGAGCCGATGAAGCCCGAGGCGCCGGTCACGAGCGCTTTCTTCCCGTCCAGTGACGGCGGGAGGCTCATCTCTCGTCCTCGGCAAGGAGACCGGCCTCACGTAGACGGGTTGCGGCCGCGTTGATCACGGCGAACGGAATGCCCGATCGCTCGGCGATGTCGAGCAGCGAGTTCACGCCGTCCGACTGGTTCAGGACCCACAGCATCGCGAGCTGGTCTTCCTCCGCCGAGGGGCCGCCCATCTTGGGATAGAGACCCCTCTTGCCGAGCTGAGGCTCTCCTTTCGGGGCCAAGTTCAGGTATCGGCGATCGTTCTCGACTACATCGAGGATCTCGAGCACGCTGTCGAGCGCCGCTTCCAGCTGCTCGGGCCGCACGAGCTCCAGGTCATCGGCGGACGAGTGGTACTCCTCGAACTCCCCCTCGCGCGAGCGGCAAAGTGAGCCGACCGGAAGGTCGAACCCGGGTGAGTTGAACTGGCGCTCGTCCCAGCCCCAGGGAACGAAGTCGACGATGTTGCCGCTCCGCCCGAGAACATAGGCGGCTGCCCGGTCGACGAGCGCGTCCCCGCGCCGGCTCCGTTTGTACGTGAGCGAAGCCGGATCGCCGACGCAGGCCAGGGTGAGCCCTCCGAAGATGTTCGAGACGCGTCCTTCGTTACGGGCGAGCCAGGTGATCGACCCGATCGTCCCAGGGATGAACAGGAGCCTGTAGGAGAGCGAACGGGGCGCGTCTTGGAGCCGGGCCCCGATCTCGGTGAGGAGCGCGATTCCTGAGAGGTTGTCGTTGGCGAGCGACGGGTGGCAGACGTGGGTCGTCAGCAGCACTTCCTCCTCGCGTTCCCCCGGGAGAAAGCACTCGCCGTAGGTCAGCGAGCCGGGCTCGAGCGTGCTGTCGATCACGACCTCGTACTCTCCGTCCCGGAGTTCGTCGAGCTGCCGCTGCGAGAGACAGAAGCCCCAGGCCCTGGAGTAGTACGACGTGCGGTAGGGGACCCACTCGGGGTGCTCGGGCAGCGTGTGGAGATGGGGTCGGAGCTCGGCGAGCGGCATCGCAGCTCGCACGGGCTCGCTGTAGCTCACGACATGGAGGTTCGACTCCCGGAAGTCGACCACGCGCCGTCCGTCTTGCGCGATGTACGCGTCCTCGATGTTCCACTCGTCGGGGACCGTCCAGTCCAGGACATTCGTTCCGCTCGGCACTTCGTGGAGCTCGAGCGGGATCCGCCGTGCCACGGCCGCGAGCGTCTCTCTCACGCCGTCGCCCGTGATGCTGCGACAGATGGGGAAGAGCTCGCGCATGAAGGCGTGCATCGACCGGCCGACACCCACGTTGACGGCCGTCGGCGCGCTCACGCTTGCCTCGCCGGCTCGAGCTGGAAATCCGCGTACGAACGATCGCGGTCGTTGATTACGACGACCTCGCCCGGCCAGCGGATCGCGAAGGCCGGATCGTCCCAGCGAACCCCTCGTCCGGCGTCGGGCACGTAGGCCTGGGAGATCTGGTAATGGACTTCGGAGTCGTCGGCAAGCGTGAGGAAACCGTGCGCGCATCCCTCCGGGATGTAAAGCGCGAGCCGGTTCTCCGCGGACAGCTCCACGCCGAACCAATCCCTGAAGGTGGGCGAGCCCGGACGCAGGTCGACGGCGACGTCGAAGATCGCGCCGGCAGTGCACCGGACGAGCTTCGCCTCCTCGTGGGGCGCCGCCTGGTAGTGGAGGCCGCGGAGCGTCCCTCGCGCGCGGTTGAAGGAGATGCTGCACTGGGCGAGCTCGGGATTGAGCCCGCGCTCGGCGAACTCATCGGGGTCCCAGGTCCTGGCGAAGAAGCCCCGCTCGTCCTCGTGGCGTTCGGGCTCGATCTCCCAAACTCGGTCGATGCCGGTGTCCTTGAAGATCATTCGACCAGGAGGGAGAGCTTTCGACAGGTGAACGCCTCGGCGTAGCCGCTCGGAGAGCGTCCCTCCATCCCGCGCACGCGCATCAGGCCCAGAAAGAGCTGCTCGTCGAACCAGTGCTTTTCGCCTTGGCTCTTGAAGGCATCGAGCACGAGCTTCACCTTCTCCCGCGCGATCTCCTCCGAAATGGGGACGAAGACGTTCGGCGTACCGAGGTCGCCGTCGTACTTGGGGATCTCGTACTCGAGGACCAGATGGTCGCGCCATGTGTTCCAGGTGAGCTCGCAGACGAGCCGGTGGTCCTGATGGAGGTCGTGCCGGGCGTGGGTGAGGATCACGTCGGGGTCGAGCCGGCTCTTGAGCGCCTCGAACACGTCCTTCACCTCGCCACCGATGTAGGGAAAGAACCCGTCGCGAAACCCGTGAACGACGACCTCAGAGCGAGTCGCTGTAGCCATGAACGCCTCGGCGCTCGCCCGAGCCTCGCGCTCTCGCTCGCCCTCGGCACCGAGCACGACCCACGTGATCTCGACCTCCGGGCGCGCTCTGCTTAAGGCAAGCAGCGTCGCGCCACAACCGATCTCGATGTCGTCCGAGTGCGAACCGAGCGCAAGAACGCTCCGGAGCCGCGGTGCCTCCGCGAGCGGGAACTGCAGCACTACCGAACGTGTTTTTCGAGCGGAATGCCGTTACTGCGCCAGGGAGCCTCGCCCCTCTCCACAAGGGAGTCGAGCCGCTGCTTGTCCTTCATCGTGTCCATCGGCTCCCAGAAGCCATCGTATCGGTACGCGATCAGCTCCCCCTCGTCGATGAGCCGCGCGAAAGGCTCTTCGACGAGCTCCTCGCCGGGGTTGATGTAGTCGAGCACGTTGTGACGGAAGACGAAGAAGCCGCCGTTGATCCGGACGTCAGCCCGCTGCATGTCCTCGATCGAGCGGACGACGCCGTCCGGGTCGGCACTGACCACGTGCGCGTTGTAGACCGGCGGCACGGAGAGGAACAGGCCCGTCTTCCCGGACGAACGGAGTAGGTCGACCATGTTCGGAAGCGGCGCATCCGTGAGCCCATCGCCGTAGGTGGCAAGGAAGTACTCCTCGCCGTCCAGGTGGGGCGCGATCTCGAGCAGACGCTCGGCGATCGTCGCTCGCGTCCCCGTGTCGACGAAGGTGATCCGCCACCTGGAGATGTCCGTCGCAAGCAGCTCCACGTCCCGACCGCCGTTCGTGAGCACGAAGTCGTTGGAGAGAGCCTCGTTGTAGTTGAGGAAGTACTCCTTGATGCTCTCGGCCTTGTAGCCGAGGCAGAGAACGAAGTCGTCGTATCCCCACGACGCGTACCACTTCATGATGTGCCAGAGGATCGGCCGGTTGCCGACCGGGATCATGGGCTTGGGAATCCGCTGCGTCTCTTCGCCCATTCGGACGCCGAAGCCGCCGCAGAAGATGACGACCTTCACGTTGCCTCCCCTGGGTTGACGACGGTTGCCAAGGGCACGGGGACGATCAGCTTGCCGCCCCAGTCCGCCACGTACGCGAGTTGCTGCGAGATCTCGTTGATCAGGTTCCAGGGCAGGACGAGCACGTAATCGGGCTTCGTCTCCGCGATTCGCTCTGGAGGAAAGATCGGAATGTGCGTGCCGGGTGTGAACAATCCGTGCTTGTACGGGTTGCGGTCGACCGTGTAGTCGAGGAGATCGGTACGGATCCCGCAGTAGTTGAGGAGCGTGTTCCCCTTGCCCGGAGCGCCGTAGCCGACGACCTGCTTGCCCTCGCGGCGCAGACCGATCAGGAGCTCGAGCAGCGCGCGCTTGGACTCCTTGACGTCCTCGGCGAACCTGGCATACCTCTCCGGCGCGCGCAGGCCCTCACGCTCCTCGCGCTCGAGGAGCTCGAAGACCGTGTCGGTGGTCTGGTTCGGCCCGCCGGCGTGCTGCGCGTAGACGCGCAGAGATCCGCCGTGCGTCCACAGCTCCTCGACGTCGTAGAGCTCCAGGCCGTGGGCGCGGAAGATCTCCGCGGTCGTGGCCAACGAGAAGTACGAGAAGTGCTCGTGGTAGATCGTGTCGTACTGCAGCCCGTCCAAGAGGCGCAGAAGGTGGGGAAACTCGAACGTCGCCGTGCCGTCGTCGCGGAGGAGCACCTGCACGCCGGCGACGAAGTCGTTGAGGTCGGGCACCTGGGCAAGGACGTTGTTGCCGAGGATCAGGCTGGCGCGCTTGCCCTCGTCGACCAGGCGCCGCGCGCTCTCGCGGCCGAAGAACTCGACGAGGGTCGGCACGCCGCGCGCCTCGGCCGCCTCAGCGACGTTCGCCGCCGGGTCGATGCCGAGGATCTGAATGCCGGTACCGACGAAGTGCTGGAGGAGATAGCCGTCGTTCGAGGCCAGCTCGACGACGAGGTCCTCGGCACCCAGATTCAGGCGCTCGCTGATCATCTCGACGTACTGCCGCGCGTGCTCCACCCAGGCCGTGGAATACGCCGAGAAATAGGCGTACTCCGTGAAGATCTCGTCCGGCGCCACGAACGCTTCGAGCTGGACGAGCCAGCACCGCTCGCAGGCGAAGACGCGAAGCGGGAAGAACGGCTCCATGTGCCGCGTCTTCTCGGCCGGAAGAAAGCTCTCGCAGAGCGGGGACATTCCGAGGTCGACGACCGTCAGATCGAGCGGCGTGCCACAGAAGCGGCACGCCGCCCGCTCTTCGGCGGCTCGAGGGGAGTGTTCGTGGAGGGGTTCGGTGTAAGTCGTGTCCATCGCGGTCCTTTAGTAGGCCGCCCTGGCGCGGGCGAGCGCGGGGAGCGTTAGCAAGATCAATCTCAGGTCCTCTCGGAGTGACCAGTTCG